>CWGU01000028.1_pt1 | contig 24070 bp, 21 predicted proteins | sample 667921 | NCBI WGS metagenome assembly CWGU01 (sample SAMEA3735815, study PRJEB9488) | human gut metagenome | biome: ENVO:mammalia-associated habitat; material: ENVO:feces | place: Malawi | collected 2009-02-27 | reverse complement strand
CGGCAGAGGGCGGAACGCCGGCAGAGGGCGTTTCTGAAAATGGTATCTGTCGAGATTTCTTTTTCAGAAACGCCCTTTGTCAGGAGGATACAGGATTCCTTTTTCAGAAACGTCTTTTGTGGGGCTTCCGACAGCGGATGGTGCCTGCAGGCGGGCAGGAAAGGGTCGCGTGGGCGATGATGCCCGCGTCACAACGGCACAGGAAAGGGACCGACAGCCGGATGGCTGTCGGTCCCTCGTTGAAGTCGTTCCTACTCGCCTGACGGGGCGCTGCCGGCGGCTCCATCGCCGCCACCGCTGCCGCCCTCGCCGCTGCGGCGATGCCTGCGGCGACGGCGCTTGGGGGCACCCTCGCCCTCCGCGGCGCCGCGGGCCTCGTCGCGGGCGCCCTCGCGACCCGTGCCGTCCTGGCGCAGGTGCCGCGGGGCTCGCGAGCCCTCGCCACCCTCGCGGCGGTGACGCGGCTCCCGGCCCTCGCGCTCGCCATCGCGACCCTCGCGGCCATCGCGCCCTTCGCGCTGCTGCTCGGCGATGATGCCGCCCTTGTCACCCGGACGGCGGCGACGGCGCCTGGGAGCCTCCTCCCGCTGGGCGCCGGCCTCGCCACCGCGGCGACGGCCATCCCCCTCGCGCTGGCCACCCAGGCGCCCGCCGCGCAGGCCACCCTGCGCCTCGCGGCCGCCCTGCTCGTGGCCCTGTTGCTCCTCGGCCTCGCCCTCCCCGTGGTGGCGACGACGGCGCGACCGCCTGCCCTCGCCCGGTGAGCTCTGCTTGGCCTCGGCCATGCTACCCTGACCCGGCAGCCCCTCGGCCGCCTCGCCGGAGATCTCGACCGTCTTGCGATGGCGACGGCGCTTGGAGCCACCCTGCTCGCCCTCGCCAGACGACGGGACCTCGCCCTGGCCCTGGCCGCGCTGCTCGGAGGCGCCCGCGCCCGCACCGGCCTGGCCCCTGTTGCCGCCCTTGTTGCGACGGCGCCTGCCGCTGCCGCGCTCCTCCACGAAGAGGTCCTCGGACTCGAAGGACTCCTGCGGGATGAGGCCGTTCTTGCGATCGATCTCCTCGAGCGCCGTGCGAATCTCGGGGCTCTGGAGCTTGTCGAGCGTGGCGCGCATCACCGTGTCGGGTCGGCACGGGCAGCCCAGGTCCTCGCTCTTCTTGCACGCGGCCGGGCTCGCCTGCATCTCGGCGAGCGGCACGCGAATCTGCTTGCCGTTCTCCAGGCGAAGCGCCAGCTGCTCCTTAGGCGTGTCGTACTCGACGATCTTGGCCGTGCCGAGCGGCGTCTGGATGACGGCGTTCTTCTTGGGCGCGCGCTGCTTGAAGTCGCGGTACGCCTCGAACTCGTAGCGCAGGCAGCACATGAGGCGGCCGCACGCGCCGCTGATTTTGTTGGAGTTGAGCGGCAGGTCCTGCTCCTTGGCCATGCGGATGGAGACGGGCTCGAACCCGCTGCCAAAGCGCGCGCAGCACAGCTCCTGGCCGCAGTGAGCGTAGCCGCCCATGAGCGCGGCCTCCTCGCGCACGCCGATCTGGCGCATGTCGACACGCTCGTGCAGCACCCGCGAGAGGTCACGCACGAGCTGACGGAAGTCGACGCGCTCCTCGGCCGCGAAGTAGCACACGACCTTCTCGCCGCCAAAGAGGTACTCCACACCCACCGGCTTCATGTCGAGACCGTCCTTGGAGACGAGCGAGCGGAAGGTGGGCAGCGCCGCCTCGCCGCGCTCGGCGAGCTTGGAGGCGCGGTCGAGGTCGGCGTCGGTGGCGACGCGCAGGACCTGCTTGAGCGCGGCGCCATCGGTACGGCGGCTCACCTCGGACTTCTCGACCTCGCGGGGGTCGGACGTGGCCAGACCGATCTCGGTGCCGCGCTCGGTGGCACAGATGACGTGGTCGCCCTCGACCGCGCCGGTGTCGGCGGGGTCGAACCACAGGTCTCGGGTTGCATACGAGAACTTCACCGAGATGATGGCGGGCATAGTGCCTCCTTGCAAGAGCACAGCATGACCTCGAGGGCCAGCTGGGGGGATACGTTGTGGGCGATGTCGTCGGACGCGCGCGAGACCGCGGCGAGGGCCGCAAGCGCGCCCGTGGCGTCCGTTGCCCGGGCGAGACGGTCGACGACGTCTGCGGCGTCTGCGTTGACGATGGGCGCATCCACGCCCTCAAGACGCATGAGGACGTCGCGCAAGAGCGAGTGGGCCGCCGCTAGAAGCTCTATCATACCCGAACGCTCGCGGGCCGTTAGCTCGCGTTTGTTGCGCTGCTCCATGAGCTTCTGGGCCTTGGAGGAGAGGTAGTCGGCGCTCTGCTCGGCAGCCTCCTCCTGGCTTGCGCGCACGTCGTCGAGCGGCACCTTGGCCGCCGCCACGAGGTCGCGCGCGGCACAGAGAACGTCCCAGTCGTCGTCTCGGGCGAGGCCGTCGAGCGAGCGGACCATGAGGCGCCTGGCCTCGCGGCGGCCCGGGCTCCTCAGGTAGTCGCAGGCACGCTCGGGGCTGCCGGCCACGGCCAGGGCGATGCGGGCAGCGGGGTCGTCGGGCGAGATGCCGCAGGTAAGCGCGATGCGGCGGGCGGCATCGGCCGGGTTGGAGACGCGGAAGGGCACGCACTGGCAGCGCGACACGATGGTGGGCAGCACCGCGTCGGCCGTGCGGGCCATAAGGATGAACACCACGCCCTCAGGCGGCTCCTCAATAGTCTTGAGCAGTGCGTTTGCCGAGGCGTCGCGCAGGGCCTCGACGCGTTCGAGCACGTAGACCTTGGCCTGGGCGCGCACCGGGGCAAGCTGGGCGTCGGCGATGAGGTCGCGCACCTGGTCGATCACGTAGCCCGAGGCACCTTCGGGGGCGATCCAGCGGACGTCTGGGTGGGTGCGGTGCGCCACGCGGATGCACTCGTCGCAGTTGTCGCAGCCGTGAGTGGGGCACACGACGCACTCGGCGAGGGCGAGCGCCGCCTCCGCCTGGCCGGAGCCGGGGGCACCCAGGAAGAGGTAGGCGTGGCTGAGGCGCCCCTCGCGCACGGCCGCGGAGAGGAAGGCGCGCACGCGCGGCTGGCCCACGATGCGCGCGAGCGCCGGCGGCTCGGGGGCGGGGCCGTCGCTTTGTGCGCAATCCGCGACAGATTCGGACTCGCGATCCATAGAGCGTGCAGAAATGGCAGTTGTTGACCCTTCGGCAGGCGAGCAACTGCCCTTTTTGCACGCTACGTTGCTGGAGGGGGACGAAAGGTCGCTCATCGCGCGGCCTCGCCCTCGGGAGAGACGCAGCCGCCCTCGGGAGAGGCGCAGCCGGCTGCCCCGTTGTCGAGAGTGGCACGGCCCGCAGCCTCGCCGGTCGCGGGAAGCACGCCAGCAAGCTCGGCATCGATGCGGGCGGCCACCTCGTCAAACGAGCCCGCCGCGTCCACCACGTGCACGCGCTCGGGCTCCTCGGTAGAAAGGCGCAGGTAGGCAGCCCGCACGCGCCGCTGGAACGCAAGACCTTCCGCCTCGAGGCGGTCCTCGCCGTCGGCCGCCGCGCGCGAGAAGGCGCGGGCGGGATCCATGTCGAGCACGAGCGTGAGGTCGGGACGAAGGCCGCAGCCCCCCAGCCTGTTGGCGCGGCGCACGAGGTCGTCGTCGAGGCCGCGGGCGCCTGCCTGGTAGGCGTACGTGGAGTCGAAGTAGCGGTCGCACACGACGACGGCACCGCGCCCGAGCGCCGGCTCGATTACCTGGCGCACGAGCTGGGCGCGGCTGGCCTCGTAGAGCAGCAGCTCACACTCGTCCGCCATCTCGGTATTGACGGGGTCCAGGAGGATTGCCCGGATCTTCTCGGAGAGGGCCGTGCCGCCCGGCTCGCGCAGGGTCACGACCTCAAGCCCGCGCTCGCGGAGGCGCCCCACGAGCCGCGCCGCTTGGGTGGACTTGCCCGCCCCGTCGACGCCCTCGAGGGTGACGAAGATGCCGCGACGCGTGTCCTTGCTGCCGTTTGCCATGCGCTGTGCTCCATATCAGACGTTACCGAGCCCCTATGGTACACGTGACCGCGGACAAACGACGACCCGGCAAAGGACGCCGACACTACCTGTACAACGATGGCCGAGCAGGACCAGTCATGCCCGCGCCGCGCGGCGGCACGCCCGAGCAGCAGCGTAACCGGAACCGATCCCAATCCCCACCCACCCCAGCGTCCGGATGCGACCGGACGCGTCAGGACCCTAGGATTCGGAAACGCCCAGGGCTGCCCGCTTGGCGGCAATGACCTGGTCCATGACGGTGAGGACGCCGTGGTCGACGTTGCTGGGGGCCACGAGGCGCGCGTAGCGCTCCATGCCGGGTGTGGCGTTGGCCACGATGTAGCCGAAGCCCACGGTCTCGAGCATGGCGGCATCATTGAAGGTGTCGCCGAAGGCCATCATGTCGGCGGTGTCGATGCCGAGCAGCTCGCTCACGTGGCGCATGGCGCCGCCCTTGTCCATGCCCTTGGGCGTGATGTCAATCCACACCGAGCCGCTCGTGACCACCGAGAAGTCCTTGCCAAACGCCGGCTCGTAGTCGGCCTCGGCGCGCGGGATGGAGTCCTCGCCCGGCAGGTAGATCGTGAACTTGTCGGCCACGGCCGAGACGATCGCGAGGTCCTCCACGTAGGTGCGGTCGTAGTAGAAGGTGGCGAAGACCTCGTCGTTGCTGCGGTCGCGCTCGGCGAGGTAGGCCGTATCCGGCGAGACGATCGTGGGGATGTCACCAAACCCGTTCGCGAAGCGCACCATGCGCTGGTAGTCGGCCACCGGAAGCTCGGCCTGGTAGATGACCTCGTCGCGGTTGGAGATGACGCCGCCGTTGTCGCCAATGAGCACGATCTGCGAGCGCAGGCGCGGAAAGAGCGCCCGCAGCGTCACGAGGGGCCGGCCGCTCGCGATGGCGAAGGTGACGCCCAGCTCGGAGAGGGCGACCACGCGCTCGAAGACACCGTCGGGCAGTTGGCCCTCGCCGTCGAGCAGCGTGTTGTCCATGTCAGACGCGATGAAGCGGACGCGGGCGAGGTCGTGGGGCTCGGGCGTTACCTCGAACATGCAGGGCTCCTTAGCTGTCTACTCGGCCGGCGCGGCCTTCTTCGTGGTGCCTCGCTTCGCGGCGGGCTTCTTGGCAGCAGTCTTCTTCGCGGCGGACGTCGAGACAGCCTTCTTGGAGGCAGACGCCGAGGCGGACTTCTTGGTCGCGGACTTCTTCGCACCAGCCGTGGCACCCGCCGACTTCTTGGCCGCCTTTGCCGTCACACCGCCCCGGCCCCTGCCGCGAGCCGGCGTCTTGCGCTCGTTGGTGGGGCAGTCCATGTTGACGCACTTCTTCCACGGGCCGCGCGCCGTCTCCACGATGATCATCGGCGCGCCGCACTCGGGGCACGTCTCGTTCGTGGCCGTGAGCTTGCCGCGAGCGGGTAGGGGGTAGCTCACGCCGCACTCGTCGTAGTTGGTGCAGCGGATGAAGCGCTTGCCGCTGCGCTCGCTCTTGTGCGCGATGAGGTCGCCGTGTCGGCCGGCCGCGGCGCACACCTTGCACTCCCCCACCTTGAGGTCGGGCTCGTAGTTGGTGGGGCACTTGGGGTTGACGCAGATCTCGTAGGCCTTGGCGCGGAACGGCTTACACTTGATGCGCGGGGCGCCGCACTCCGGGCAGACGGCTGCGTCGCCCTCGAGCGCCTCGTAGCGCACGCCGCTGGGAAGCGGGTAGGTGACGTCACAGTCGGGCCAGCCCATGCAGCCCACGAAGCTGCCGCGCGTCTTGGCAGAGCTCTTGATCACAAGGTCCTTGCCGCACTTGGGACACTTCCCCACGCGCGCGTCGGCCGTCACGGCGTCGGCGATGGCCTCGCCCAGGTCGTCCTTGTGCTCGATGAGGGCGTCGAGCATGCCCGCGAGCAGGGCGCGTGAGTGGTAGACCACCTGGCCCTGGGTGTCGGTGCCCTGGGCCACCTTGGTCATGTCCCGCTCGAGCTCGCTCGTCATGTCGGGCGTGGTGATGCGCGGGGCGAACTCGTGGAGGGCGTCGATGATGGCCATGCCCAGCTGGCTGGGCTCCACCGGGTCGTTCTTGAGGTACTTCACCGTGTAAAGGCGCTCGATGATGCTCGCGCGCGTGGACTTGGTGCCCAGGCCGCGCTTCTCCATCTCCTGGATGAGCTTGCCCTGGGAGTAGCGCGCGGGCGGCTCGGTTTGCTTGGCCGTGAGCACGAGGTCGCTGACGTCGACCGCGTCGCCCTCGGCGAGGGGCGGCAGCTGCTCGTCCTTCTTGAGGCCATAGGGGTAAATGCCGCGGAAGCCCGCCACCTTGAGCACGTCGCCCGAGGCGCTGAAGGGCTCGCCGGCCACGTCTATCTGCAGCTTCGTGCCCTCGATGACGGCCGGGTCCGAGAGCGTGGCGAGAAAGCGCCGGGCCACGAGGTTGTAGAGCTTCCACTCGGCAGGCTCGAGCTTGGACGGGTCGCCCACGCCGGTGGGGTAGATGGGCGGGTGGTCGGTGTCGAACTGCTTGCCGCGCGTGGCGTGGATCTCGGACGCCTTGAGCAGCTGGCCCACGTAAGGAGCATACTGCGGCACGCCGGCGAGCATCTTGGCCGTGGCGCGAAGGTCGAGCGAGGGCGGGTAGACGGTGTTGTCCACGCGCGGGTACGAGATGAGGCCGTCCATGTAGAGGCTCTCGGCCAGACGCATGGTGCGCGCGGGCGAGAGGCCCTCGGCGGCCGCAGCGGCCTGCAGGCTCGTGGTGTTGAACGGCGCGGGCGGGCGCTGGGTGCGCTGCTTCTTGGTGACCGACGTCACCGTACCGCCGGTTGCGCCCTCGACGTGCGAGAAGGCCGTCTCGGCAGCCTTCTTGTCGAGGAAGCGGCCCTGGGCGTGGGCGATCTTGAACTGGTCGGAGCCCTTGGCGCTGGCCTGACCGCCGATGACCCAGTAGTCCTCCGGCTTGAAGACGAGGCGCTCGCGCTCGCGCTCCACCACGAGGGCCAGCGTGGGCGTCTGCACGCGGCCGGCGCTGCGAACGTTGCCAAACCCGCCGAAGCGCGCCATCGTGAGGTAGCGCGTGAGGGCAGCGCCCCAGATGAGGTCGATGTACTGGCGGCTCTCGCCCGCGTCGGCCAGGTCCTGGTCGAGGCTCACGAGGTTGGCGAAGGCGTGGTCGATCTCGCCCTTGGTGTAGGCCGAGTAGCGGGCGCGCGTCACCGAGACGCCGGGGTTGACCTCGAGCACCTGCGAGAGGGCGTCAGAGCCGATGAGCTCGCCCTCGCGGTCGAAGTCCGTGCCGATGACCACCGAGTCGGCCTTCTTGGCGAGGTTCTTGAGCGATCGGATGATGCCCTTCTCGGCCGGGAGCTTCTCGATGGGCGCCCAGACCAGGTAGGGCAGGCTGGGAACCTTCCAGCCCTTGATGTCCACGCCGTCCTCCAGAAACGGCTTCTTCTTCTTGAACGGGGGACGCGGCAGGCCGTCCGGCACGTCGGCCGGCAGGACCTCGCCCTCCTCTGAGACGGCGAACCACCCCTGCTTGTTGGTGAACTTGAGCTCGGAGGGAAAGTCCGGCGCGAGGATGTGCCCGCGCAGGCCGATGGTGACCCACTCCTCGCCGTCGCGCGTGAAGCGGTAGACCGGTGTGTCGTAGACCTTGTCCTTCTTGGGCTTGCCCGCCTCGGACAGGAGCGCCGCGATCTTCTCGGCGGCGTCGTTCTTCTCTGTGATGACAAGCTTCACTGGCTTGCGTTCCCTTCGAACGTGCGTGTGCGAGGTGCGCGCGCTTGGTGGGGCACCGCCCGGTGTGCCGCACGGGGGACAGCCCTCCGCGGCAGGCCATAACGGGAGCCTACCTACAAGCAGGCCCCAGGCACGCGCGCCCGGGGCCCCACGAATCCGTTAGTCGTCGTCCTGCTCGAGCTTGTGTTCCTGGTACTGCTCGCGCGTCCACTTGAGCGAGGCCTTGCCGTCCCTCGCGATGAGCACGCGACGCGCCAGGGCCAAGGAGATCTCGTAGAGCACGATCACGGCGGCGAACATGAGGAACATCGTCACCGGGCTGGCGTCGGGCGTGACCATGGCGCTTGCGATGAGCAGGCCCACGTAGACGCAGCGCCAGTTCTCGCGAAAGGTCTTGTAGGGCACCACATGCAGGATCGAGAGGTAGAACACGAACAGCGGCAGCTCGAACGCGCCGCCAAAGCCCAGCTCAAGCAGGATGATGAGGTTGATGTAGTCCTGTGCCTCGGAAAAGATTGTGGCAAAGTCGCTGATCTGCGCGAGCATCCAGCCAAAGGTGGCGTTGAGGATGAACAGGTAGCAGAACACCATGCCGAAGGCGAAGAGGAACACGAGCGCGCCCACCGTGGGCACAACCCAGTGCTGCTCCTTGGGCGTGAGGGCCGGCAGGAAGAAGCCGAGGACCTCGAAGATGATGATGGGGCTGCACACGATCACGGCAAAGAACACCGACACGGCAAAGCGCAGCGTGAAGCCGCCGAGCGCCGTGGTGACGTAGAGCGTGGCCTCGCCCGTGGCCGGGTCCTTGGGCAGGAACTCGCGGATGGGGTCGATAAGGATCTGGATGAGCATGGGCGAGGCCGCGTAGATGACGACCGACGTCACGACGATGCTCACGACGATGATGGTGAGGCGACGCCGCAGCTCGCTCAGGTGGTCGAGCAGCGGCATGCGCGCGGGTCCGACGGGCATTAGGCATCCTCCTCGTCGCTCTTGGCAGGGGCATCGGCGTCGGTGTCTGCTTCGGCGTCAGTGTCGGCGTCGGCATCGGAGTCCGAATCGGAGTCGGTATCAACATCAGCGTCCGAGTCGAAGTCGGCGGCGTCGGCGTCCGCGCCGGCGGCGTCGGCCGCCTCGTCCTCGTCATCCTCATCGTCATCGAGCCCGTAGAGGGCCGCGACGGACGTAGGATCCTTCTCAGGCTGCTCGGGCCCGGCGGCAGGCGTCTGATTGGCAGCCTTGTTCTCCTCGGACGTGCCCTCCCCCGCTTCGGCATCCTTCTCGTCGGCGTCTTTCTCGGCCTCGGTGCCGGCGGCGGCCTTCTTCTGCTCCTTGGCGGCGCGCTCCTTGGCGAGGCGGGCGCGACGCTCGGCGAAGGTCTCCTGCGGCTTGGCCGCTGCCACCTCCTCCTCCGTGAGGTCCTCGTCCTCGGCCTGGGAGCGAGCGGCGGCCTTGCCCTTTGGCGTGTCCGCGACGTTCTGGATGGGGTCGATGATCTCGGACTGGACCACCTTGCTCATGCCCTCCTGGGCCGTGCGGAACTGCCTGAGGGCGCGGCCGATGGTGCGGCCCATACCCGGCAGCTTGTCCGGCCCAAACATGAGGAATGCGAACAAGACGATGAGGAAGAACTCTGTATCTCCGATGCCAAACACGTAAGCCTCCTTGCGGCCCTGGCGTTCTCGCAGGCTCATGGCTCTCGCTTCGCGAACTGCCACAGGCCACCGCGGGCAAGCCCGCGTCCTACAGCCTAGCCCTCTACGTTGAGCTCCTTCTCCACGCCCAGAAGCCCCAGAACTCGGCGCACGTTGGGCTGGGGATGGGTCACCTCGAAGTCGCAGCCGGCCTCGTCGGCGTGGTGGGACGCCCCCACCAGCACGCCGATGCCCGTCGAATCGATGTAGGCAACCTGCGAGAGGTCTACCTCCACGCGACCAGGGTGCTCGGACAGCGCGGCATCGACGGCAGAGCGCAGCTCGCCGGCGTTGGAGACGTCGACCTCGCCCACGACGGACACGAGCCTCGTGCCGTCGGCGTCAGTGGTGGATATTGACAGGTCCATGACATCCTCCTTAGGGGATGGGAGCTATTCGTTGGTGGTCGTGGCGGCGGTGTCGGTCGAGGCCTCGTCCGTCGTGGTCGTGGCGGCGGAAGTGGATGCACTGGTCAGCGAGGAGAGCTTGGACGTCGCTGTGCGCTTGACGCCGTAGGTGTCGCTCGGGTCGACCTCGAGCGCCTTGTTATAGGCGTTCGTTGCCGACTGCGTGTCGCCCGCGGCCTCGTAGATGGTGCCGAGGTCGCCCCACGCCGGCGCGTAGGAGGACACGCGGCCCGCGAGCTCCTCGAGCGCGGACTTGGCGCTGTCGACGTCGCCCAGGTAGTACTGGCACATGGCGCGGCTCGCGTGCGCAGCCGCCGCGTCGTCGGTGGCGAGGTACCTGTCGTAGTAGCCCATGGCCTTGGCGAGGAGGTCCTTGGCGTGGGCCCGGTCGTCGTCGGACGAGGCGCGGGAGACGGCCGTGGCGCCCCAGGTGTAGTAGGTGTTGGCCAGGTTGATGAGCGCCGCCGTGTCCGAGGAGTCCTTACTGAGCCTATCCTCGAGCTGGGACGCCTTGGGCTGGTAGTAGCCGTCGAGCTTGTCCCTGTAGGAGGTGGTCGTCGCGGCCTCGGTGGAAGCGGCGGCCGTGCTGGCGGAGATCGAGCGCCTGGCGCCCGAGACGATGGCCGAGAGCGAGGGCAGAAGGATCGAGCCCACCATGATGACCGAGCACACGATGACGGCAATCAGCACGATGGGACGGCGCTTGGTCGGCGTGACTGTGTGCTCCGGCACGGCGTCCTCTCGCGCCCTGTCCTCGTCAGCCCGCTTGCTTGGCCTTGCTGCCATCTGGTCCCAAACCCCCTCTGCCCGTCTCGGGCCCGCTCGTCAGTCAGTCCGTGCGAGAGATGCTCTCCCCGCGCGCCGCCAAGCGACAGCGACGCGCGGGGAGGTCACGCACATGTCCGCACATGATACCTCACGTCCCGCCGGGGCCGTCTAACGCGCCTTTCTGGCAAGGCGAGCCGACACGAGCCGCACACAGGCGCAGAACACGTCAAGCGCGCCGCCGAGGTCCTCGAGCGACGGGTACGAGGGCGCGATGCGGATGTTGGTGTCGTCCGGGTCGTTGCCACCGGGCCACGTGGCACCGGCGTCCGTCATCTTGACGCCCAGCTCGGCCGCGAGGGCGACGATGGCCTTGGCCGAGCCCTTGGGGCCGTCGAACGAGACGAAGTAGCCGCCGCGCGGGTGGCTCCACGTGGCGCAGCCCAGGTCGGCCAGGCCCTCGGTGAGCTTGGACTCGACGAGCTCGAAGCGCGGGCGCAGGATGCGCGCCTGGTCGGCCATGTGGGCACGCACGCCGGCGGCGTCGTGCAGCCAGCGGGCGTGCGTGAGCTGCGAGAGCTTGTCGGAGCAGACGCGCTCGATGCCAAAGCCGGCACGCAGGTCGGCGAGGTCTGCCGGGCTGGCCGCGACGCAAGCGATGCCGCTGCCCGGGAAGGTCACCTTGCTCGTGGAGGCGAACTCGTAGACGAGGTCGTCGTTGCCGGCCTCGGCGATGGCGCCGAAGACCTCGAGCAGCTGGTCGGGCTCGTCGGTGAGGTCGTGCGCGATGTAGGCGTTGTCCCAAAAGATGCGGAAGTCGGGTGCGGCCGGCTTGAGCGCGGCGAGGCGGCGGACCACCTCGTCGGTGTACGTGACGCCCGTGGGGTTGGAGTACTTGGGCACGCACCAGATTCCCTTGACCGTGGGGTCGCCCTCGACGAGGCGCTCGACCTCATCCATGTCGGGGCCGTCAGCCGTCATGCGCACGGGCACGTTCTCGAAGCCCACCGAGGCGCTCACGGCAAAGTGGCGGTCGTAGCCGGGGCTGGGGCACAGGAACTTGAGCGGCGTGCGCTGCGCCTGGAGGGCCTGGGGCTCATAGCCCTGCACGCCGTGGATCCAGCCGTGCACCACCACGTCGTTCATGATGTTGAGACTCGAGGAGCCGCCGAGGATGACGCTCTCGGGGCTCACGCCCAGCACGTCTGCCATGAGGCGGCGGGCGGAGGGCACGCCGTCGGGGCAACCGTAGTTGCCCGCGTCGACACCATCGTCGATGAGCTCGGAGGTGGAGTTGAGCACGTCAAGCATGGGGCGGGAGAGGTCAACCTGCTCCGGGCTTGGCTTGCCGCGGGTCATGTCGAGCTTGAGCCTGCGTGCCCTGAGCTTCTCGACCTCGCCCTCAAGCTGGGCAATCTCGTCGTCGAGCTGCTCAGTGGTCATGCTCTCGTAGACGCTGGACATGGCTCCTCCTCCTGTTGGGTGGCCTTCGCTCAACCTGTTTGAGCGGCCCACGCTCAAGCTTTACGTGAGTATAGTCGCACTGCCGGACAATAAATCGAAACCGTTTCCGAGGGAGGGCCGAGGGCGCCCACATGCTCGGGTAACGCGGCAGGGATATTGGGCCAGGACTCGCCTTCGGATAAAGGCCGGACGGCGTCCGTGTCGAGCGGCGCCCCCGTCGAGCAGCAGCCTCGTCAGGCAGTGCCCCCGACAGGCAGCGCCTCCGCCAGACAGCGCCTCCGCCAGGCTTCACCTCCGCCAGGCAGCGTCTACATATTGGTATGTCCAACGTGGTATGCCCAGCGAACCGCCACAGGCCGGGAGCTGACGCCAGCCCTCGGCCCGCAATGTGACAAATCATCCGGAAGAAAATGTGACATGGGGCCTCTCTCCGCCAAGACGGGAAGGGGCCTTAGATCATCCCTTGCCAACCGCCTTCCAGCGGAACAGGAAGGCGAGGTCGCTCGAGTCGATCTTCCTCTCGACGAGAGCCTGCACCCATTGGTAGACCTCGTTTCCCGACGGGTCGGGGGAATCGTCCACATCGAGGACAATTCCCCTCATTGCAAGGATGGAAAGCGACATCCTCACGGCGGTTCGCTTGTTCCCGTCCAGAAAGACGTGGTCCCTCGCGATGTGCTCAGCCAGGTAGGCACACTGCTCGAAGAGGTCCTCGAACCTGTCGGACACCTCCATCCCAAAATACCCGCAGAAGGTGGTCGCGACTATGCGCGCCACGCCATCCCTGTCGGCATCCCGCTCGAGACCGAAGCCACCGGTCGTCGCCATCTCCTGGGCCCGAGCGTCGATGACCGTCTGCGCCATGGCCTCGGCAGTCATCTCGTCCTCGATCGAGAGAGGGGGAGTGCATCCTGCGGAGACCATGGGCTAGGCGTTCCTGAGGAGCCGGAACGTGTTGGGGATCCTCCGGTCGACCTCCTGCATCCCGGAGGCTAGAGTGCCCGAGAACTCTGGGGTGACACGTCCGTCCGAGGAGGACAGGATGGCTTCCGGCGTAATCTCCGCGTCCCGCCCAGGGACGTAGGTCGCCTTCCATGCACCTCCATCACCGTGGGAGAGCGCGACAAGGTCGAAGGCGGTCATACGGCCGTACTTGCCAAATGTCCTGCTGACCACCATGTCGACATCCTCGTCGCCCGGCACCGGGCCTGATGACTTGGTAACCCTCCCGCTTCCGTAGCGCTTGAAGGCATGGTAGATCGAAGGCTCGACCGGACCGTATTCCCAGGCTTCGATCTTGTCCTCAAAGAGGGGCCTGCCCAGGGAGCGAAGGGACTCGACCTGGGCAAAGTAGACGAGCTTGTTGAGGGACAGGTTGCTCAGAACGGCCTTGTCCCCGAAATCCGAAATGAACTTGTTCGCGATGTCGACGGACAACATGGCAACCTCCTCAGAATTGGCATGCCGGAGACCCCAGCTTGTTTGATTTAGTATAGACGCACTACCGGACAAAAAAACGGCATCGTTTCCGAGAGGGACCGCACGAGCCCAGACTGCGCCAACATATTGGTATGCCCAACGGACCGCCACAGGCCGGGAGCTGACGCCAGCCCCCGGCCCGCAATGTGACAAATCATCCGGAAGAAAATGTGACAGGGCTGGTAGTATGGGGTGCATGGAAAAGCCGCCCTACATACCCAACTCCGACGAGTTCGGCGAGCTGCAGCGCTTCGTCGACTCGCTGTTCGCCAGCGCCAAGCTCGTGGACAACCTCGATGCGCAGGTGCTCGCCGAGACCTACGACCTGCCCGACGAGCTCATGGAGATCGTGGGCATGCTCCCGAGCGGCATCTACGAGCGCTCGCGCCTCGCCGACCAGTTCAACTCCGCCCTCGCCGCCCACGGCTGGACCCAGCGCTTCGGCACGGTGGAGTAGCAGCGGAGAACGACACTCAGAGCGAGAGGAGCTCCCCCAGCTCGCGGGCCCACAGGTCTGGGCGACCGGAGGAGATGGATGGCTTGTACCAAGCCGCCCCAACCGATGTGACCCGGGCACGACGCGCCGCCTCCACGTCGGCATCCATGTCCCCGACGAACACGGCTCCCTCCCGAGAGGCAGACAGGCTGTCCAGGACAAGCAGTAGACCATCGGGGCTGGGCTTGGGTCGGGCGACGTCATCGTCGGTCACGACAACGTCAAAGAGATCGGCGATGCCCATTCTGTCCAAGGTGATCGCCGTGCTGCGCCGGCCCTTTCCCGTAACGAGCGCGACCTTGCCTCCCCGAGCCCTCAGCTGCTGGAGAACGTCCTTGACAATGACGGAGGACGAGTCGCTGATATAGCGGTCGAACAGCTCTCCATAGGCCCAATAGAAAAAGTTGATCGCATAGTCGGAGAGGAGGTCCTTGTCGGGCAGCTCCCATTGGGGAAACGTCACCGAACCTGGCGCCTTGCCGTTGCGGTCCGACACGATGCCCCTGATGATCACCTCTTCGGATGGACCAAAGTACGCGCATATCTCGTCATCAGACATAACCTGCCCCAACGAGGCGTAGATGGCCATTCGAAAGGATTCGAAGCACAGGGGCAGCGTGTCCGCGAGGGTGCCGTCAAAGTCAAAGATGTACGTCTGGAACCTGCTCACGACGACCGCCTCGCCTTCTGCACCTTCTGCCGACTCGTGGCGGCGACGATGAAGGCGCTGCCTACGAGGGCCGTGAGCACGGAGCACGAGAGGATGGCGCATTTGGCGGCGAGAACCTCGCCCGAGTCGCTGAACGCGAGGCCCGCGATAAGAATCGACATCGTGAAGCCAAGGCCGCCGAGCAGGCCCACACCCACGATCTGCACGCGGTCCATCCCGCGCGGGAGCTTGGCAAAGCCCACCTTCACGAGCAACGCCGTCACGCCCACGATGCCCAGCGGCTTGCCCACGAACGCACCGAGCAGCACACCCCGGAACACCGGGTCGGCAACGAGGCTCCCAAAGTCCGCACCACTCAGGTTGACCTGGGCATTCACGAAGGCAAACAGGGGCAGGATGCCAAAGTTCACGGCCACCGAGATGGCGTTCTCCACGCGCTGCAGAGGCGGCGTCACGTGGTGCATCACGCGCTCAACGCCCTCGGCCGCCACGGTGAAGTCGTGCTGGCCCAGCACGTGGGCCTCGTCGTCGTAGGTGTCGTCGAGCTGTCGGGCCCTCTCACCCAGCCAGCTGCGGAGCGAGCCCAGGCGGATGTCGGACCTGGCCGGCAGGAACAGCGCCAAGATAACGCCCGCCAGCGTGGCATGGATGCCCGAGTTGAACATGCACACCCACAGCACGATGCCCACGGCAAGGTAGGGCCTCGACGTGTAGACGCGCGCCCGATGCAGAAGCGCCAGCACCACGACGCAGCCAAGCGACGCGGCGACCCACGGCACGTCGGGGGTCTGCCCATAGAACGCGGCGATGACCACGATGGCGAGGATGTCGTCGGCGATGGCGAGCGTGGAGAAGAACACCTTGGTGGCCGGCGAGACGCGGTTGCCCAGAAGCGACATGATGCCCAGCGCGAAGGCGATGTCGGTTGCCATGGGAACCGCCCAGCCGTGCGGAGCGGCGCCGGGGGCCAGGTTCATGCCCAGGTAGATGAGGGAGGGAGCCGCAACGCCGCCCACCGCGGCCAGCATGGGCAGGGCGGCCTGGCGGGGCCTTCTCAGCTGGCCCACGGTCATCTCGTACTTGAGCTCGATGCCCACGAGCAGGAAGAAGATGGCCATGAGGAAGTCATTCACGAACTCCTCGAGCGTGAGCGTGGGAACCCAGCCGCCCACAACGAGGCCCACGCGCGTCTCGAAGAAGTGGTGGACGGGCTCGTAGGCCGGCGTGTTGGCCACGATGACGGCAAGGATGGCCGCGAGCACCATCGCCGCGGCGGCCACGGTTCCGTTGGAGGTGACCTCCTGGATGGCGTTTCTCCGCTCGATGCGCCGGGCGACCGGCTCCTCGCGGACGATGCTCTGGCGAGATGCGGCCTTTCGGTGCGCGACGCCCTTCTTGGGTGACGGACGCTGTGGGTTTCCGGAGGACTGAGCCCTGGTCTTGACCGCCTTCTTGGGCATCTCGCTCCACTTCTCTCAGGCAAGCCGCCGGCACCTGGGGCGCCGACGGCTCATGTTGCTGGGACTTCGAAGGGTTTCGGGGCACCGGCGCATGGCGGGCGGGCGTCGCTCGCCATGCGCCGACTGCCGTCCAGAGTGCGGTGGCAGCCGACCAGTGTCCCCGACAAACCGTGCAAACTGACCAGTTGTTGCCACCCTGGCGACCCGGCAACTGACCAAAGTGCACGTGGAGTGGCAGGCACGCGACCGCCGCCTCCGGAGCGGCTACTCAGCGGCGGCCAGGATGGGCGCGGCCACCTGCTTCTTGCGGGAGAGCACGCCTGGCATCCAGACGCCGCCCTGCTCGTTGGCGATGCCGAGACCCTTCTGGGCCACGTCGGTGTCGCCCTCGAAGAGGACCTGCGAGCCCTCCTCCATGATGTCGGTCACGCAGAGCACCATGCCGTCGGCACCCTTCTCGGCCTGGTAGGCGCGCATGGCCTCGCGGAGCTCGGGGACCATGCCGAGAGCACGGGTCTTGTCGACCGTCTCGTACTGGCCGATGAGCAGCTTCTTGTCGCCCACCTCGAACTGCTTGGTATCGTTGCCCACCATCTGCTGCGCGGTGAACGAGCCGGACGGGCGGGACAGGAACACGTCCATGCCGAACTTGATCGGGTCGACGCCCAGCTCGGCACCCATCGCGGGCGCGAGCTCGCGCTCCTGGTCAGTGGTGGTGGGGCTCTTGAGCATGAGCGTGTCGGTCATCATTGCGCTGAGCAGGAGCTTGGTCTGCTCCTTGGTGGGCACCTGGCCGAGCAGGTCGAACAGGCGGCGCACGATGGTGCAGCTGGAGCCCCAGGGCAGGCAGATGTAGCAGAGCGGGGCAGCCGTCTCGAAGTCGCCGATGCGGTGGTGGTCGACCACGCCGATGACCTGGGCGTTGTGGATGCCGTCAACGGTCTGACCGCTCTCGTTGTGGTCGCAGAGCACGACCTTCTGCTGCTCGGCGCCCTCGGCGGCCGGCTCGATCTTCTCGAGCAGCTCGGGCTCGGGCGTGCCGGTCTCGGCGAGGAGCTTGGCGCTCTCGGCGGGCAGCGGGCCCAGGCGACGGGTGACGTACTCGTTGCCGTCGAACTTGACCTGGTTCAGCAGCTGCGTGAGGACAACGGCCGACATAATGGCGTCGTTGTCGGGATTCTTGTGGCCAAAGACGTAGACCTTGCTCATGAATACTCCTTAAGAACTGGGGCGGCCCCAAAGCCCGCCCTCGAACACGAAGATTGTAGCCCTCGCGGGCGAGAAGGGCCGGCGCCAGGCACAGCTTGGCCCAAGAAGGCAGGCGCGGCCCATGAACGCACGGCCGCGTCAGCGAGGATGCCACATAGGGCGGAGGGAGAGTTTTCCGCAGGCACTCGACCAAGCCTTATGTGGCACCCGCGCGCTCCAAGCACCGTGCCGGCCTACGCGTTGAACACGTAGCGGCTGAGTCGGTCGAAGGCCTCCTCCACGCGGGACTTGGGCAGCGCCAGGTTGACGCGCACGTGGCAGGGGCCGTGGAAGGGGCGGCCGTCCTGGAAGTCGACGCCCACGTCCCACGCGCGCCTCAGCACCTCGTCAAGCGCCGTCCCGTGCGCCTCGCACCAGCGCGAGCAGTCGACGAACAGCATGTAGGTGCCCTGGGGCCGGCGCACGTCGAGCCCCTCGAAGTGCTCGCCGATGTAGTCGCAGGCATAGCGGGCGTTCTCGCCCAGCACGTGGCAGAGCTCGTCCACCCACTCGTGGCCCTCGGGACCGTAGGCGCCCACGAGCGCGTGCATGGAGAGCACGTTCATGTGGTTGTAGCTGGTCTTTTCCTCGATGGCCGTCGCGCGGTCGCGCAGCCAGCCGTCATATATCACGTGGTAGCTGCCCACGAGGCCCGCCAGGTTAAACGTCTTGGATGGCGCGTAGAGGGCCACCGTGCGCGCGCGGGCGTCGGCGCTCACGCTCTGGGTGGGGATGTGGGTGTGGCCGGGCAGGATGATATCGCTCCAAATCTCGTCGGAGACCACGTAGACGTCGTGGGCCGCGAAGAGCGCCATGGCCCGCTCGAGCTCGGCGCGCTCCCACACGCGGCCGGCCGGATTGTGCGGCGAGCAGAAGACCGCAGCGTGGATGTGGTTCTGCTCGATCTTGCGCTCCATGTCCTCGTAGTCCATGCGCCAGACGCCGGCCTCGTCGGACACGAGCGGGCTCAGGACGATGCGGTAGCCGTTGCGCTCGAGCGCCTTGGTGAAGCCGATGTAGGTGGGGCTGTGGACGAGGACCGCGTCGCCCGGGGCAGCCATGGCCTCAAGCGCCGAGACGACGCCTCCCAGCACGCCGTTCTCGTAGCCGATGTGCGCCGGCTCGAGACCCGTGACGCCGTTTCGCGTGCGCTGCCAGTCGATGATCGAGGAGAAGTAGGCGTCCGTGGGTTCGAAGTAGCCAAAGGCCGGGTGCTCAAGGCGCGCGGCCATGGCCTCCACGATGGTGGGGCAGGTGGGGAAGTTCATGTCCGCCACCCACATGGGAATCTGGTCGAAGCCCGCGCGCGGCGCGGTGGGCGCCCCGGGCATGTGGCCAACGCCGTCGATGGCCAGGGCATCCTTGCCGTGGCGCTCCATGATGGAGGTGAAGTCGTACTTCGTCATCTGCGCTCCTCGCTCGCGTTCTCCCGACGTTCCCGCGCCTGACGCGCTTTCTTTGCCCATACCTTACCAAGGCAGGCGGACTGGGCGCGCCAGTATCTGGCCCCGAGGAAGGACGGCGCAGGCACATGCAGGCGGACTGGGCGCGCCAGAATCAGGCCCCGAGGGAAGGCGACGCAGGCACACCCCGCAGCCAGCCGCGAGCGGAGATGAGGCAGCCGCCGCCCCGAGACACCGCCCCGCCACCTTCCGCATACAGAAGGCATTTGCCGTCTCGAGACGCCCGCGCCACCCTCCGCCTTCAGAAGGCGTTTGCCACCGCGCCCTCCTCCGCCCGCAGAAGGCGTTTGCCGCCCCGAGATGCTGCCGCGCTGCCTTCCGCCCGCAGAAGGCGTTTCTGAAATTGGTTTTTAGACCAATTCCTTTTTCAGAAACGTCTTCTGCGCCGGCTTGGGGCGAGACCTTTTTCAGAAACGTCTTCTGCGCTGGCTTGGGGCGATACCTTTTTTCAGAAACGTCTTTTGGGCCAGCTCGCGTGAACCCCCGGAACGCCCCTTGAGCCGGGACGGAGACAGGTCCTCTCGAAGACAGCCCCGGAAGTCGAGAGCCATGAGCAGGCTCGACGCCGCAGGCACCCCCCCCCCGGCCCAACCGCAGGCGCATCTCTTACCCCAACGCCAGGGTCTGCTCCACGAAGACCTTGTCGGCCACGGCCTCCACGCCGGCGCTCATGAGCTCGGCGAGGTCGGGCGCCACCTCTGCGCCGGAGGCGTCGAGCAGGCTCACCAGCGGCATCGGTCGCACAAGGCTCCCGTCGCCCGAGAAGCGCCCAGCGACCGTGCGCTCGAGCACCCTCGCGAGCTCGTCATAGGTACCGGCCACGTCCACCCCGCGCGACACGCAGGCGTCGTACAGGCTCTTGACCTCGGAGATCGAGAACACGCGCTTGAACGCGCACACATATATGAGCGTGGCCACGTGGCGGCGGGTGTAGCGGCGGCGCTCGGGGGCGGGAACGAGGTGCTGCTTGACGTAGTTGTTGACCATCGAGCCCGTGAGCAGGTCCTCGCCGGGCAGGGCCATGAACGAGAGCTCGTCGCCCACGATAGAGAGGACCTGGTCGAGGTAGAGCTCGATGCGCGGCATCTCGGCGATGCGCATGATGTGAAGCGACGCCATGCGGGCCCTGAGCTCGGCCGACACGGCCTCGAGCGGCCGAGACCCACCGTCACGCTGACCCTTCTCGCCCATGTCGTCACCCCCGTCGTGTCTCATCCGGCGTCCGCGCCCCACCGGCAGGCGCGCCTCGCCCGGCGTCCGCCTCGCGAGACGAGTGCATCCATCGCCCCGCCTCGGCATCAACCCACCCGCTCTGTCAAGTTTACAGATTATCAGAATGCGCGTATCTGGTTTTTAAAACTAGGTATACTTCTCCTCGAACGAGCCGCTCCAAGGGGGTCCCATGAACGACCAACGCATCGCCATCCTGACCGACACCGGCACCAACGTGCCCGCGGACTTTGTCGCCGCGCACGACATCCGCCAGGTCCCGCTCATGGTCAACTACTCCGACGGCGCCTTCCGCTCGGAGGTCGACATCACGACGGACGAAGTCATTGACCGCTTTGCCACCGAGATCCCCACAACGAGCCTGCCCAGCCCCAACGACATCAAGGTCGCGCTCGACAAGGCGCACGCCGACGGCTACGAGAAGGCCGTGTTCGTGACCATCTCGTCGGGCCTGTCGGCCACCAACGCCACGGTCGAGCTGGTCGCGGGTCAGATGGAGGACTTTCCCGTCGAGGTCGTCGACACCAAGAGCATCGGCGTGGCAGCGGGCCTCGTGGTCATGGCCGCGGCGCGCATGGTCGAGGGGGGCGTGCCGTTCGACCAGCTCAAGGGCAAGCTCACGCTGCTCTCGGCCGACACGCGCGTCTACTTCACGGTGAAGGACCTCTACTACCTGCGCCACGGCGGCCGCATCAACGAGGCAACGTACCGCCTCGGCAGCGTGCTCAACCTGAAGCCCGTCTTCTACTGCGACGCCGAGGGCAAGTACGCCACGGTCAAGAAGTGCCGCGGCTGGGAGAAGGCGCTCGCCGCCGAGCTGGCGTTCGTCCAGGAGCAGGCCAAGAAGTACAAGAAGGTCATCTGCGCCGTGTGCTGCACCAAGGCCGAGGATCGGCTCGACGAGATCGCGGCCAAAATGCGCGCCACGATCCCCAACGTGGCCGACGTCATCAAAAGCGGCATCTCCCCCGACCTCGTCGTCCACACCGGCCCCGGCCTCGTGGGCATGGCCGTGCAGCCCGTGCTTGACTAGGGTCGTCTAGCCTGGCTGACGGCTCTCGCGCACCTTGTGCCGCGTGCGCCAGACCAGGGGCCCGAGCACCGGGTCGGGGGGTCCCGAGCCGGACTAGGGACTCGCGTTCCGGGCCAGACACGCCCCCAGCGCCGGCGCAGGCGCGCCTCGATTGCAAAACTATCGAGTTTGCTGCAGTTCATGGGAGAACTCGAAAGTAGCCGGCGAAGGCGCACATCTTCTACCTGCGGTTTTGTGACGCCCAGAAGGCTGGCTACTCGGTGAACCCCGATTCGACTGCAGCAAACTCGATAGTTTTGCAAGGGACGACGCCCGACACGGGCGGATGCCGCCCCGCGCCATGCAAAACCGTTGCGAAGCGAGCGGCTCCGCGCGTCTTACGGCGGGTTCCGCATGACGGGGACAACGGTTGCCCGGAGCAACTGTCATCTGCCACGACTTCGGCTGGGGGAGCTCAACAGGCCCGGAATTCACAGCCCACACGGATTCACGTGTTTGCTCGCCGCAAATGCGCCGATACGTGCGGGATGTTGGCGCTGACTGAACAGCCACCACGTTATGGCGCATTTGCTGCCCACAAACACGTCAAAGCGTGGTGGCTGTGGAAAGCACGAATGAAGCGGCACCTGCTGAGGGGCGCTCGAGATGGCAACCCCGAGGACAGTCGTCATCCGCGTTCACCAGCTCCCAGCTGAGCCAGACACCCCCACCACTTCCCGACCAACTCGGATGCTTCTCCGCCAATCCCCGACCAAGTCGGATGAAAAGGGCCGCGATTTCGTCTGAGTTGGTCGGGGGTTGTACTGACGGGCAACATGCTCGGTCCCGGAGGCGACTGGGGCCGAAGCGACAGGAACCGAGGCGGCAGGAACCGAGGCAGCGGGGGCCAAGGCGCAGGGGCCGAGGCGGCAGGAACCGAGGCAGGGGGGCCGAGGCGGCAAACACCCAACGAGACGGCATCTGCCCGGGGCGGCTGTCGCCTTGCCACGACACCGCCGCCCCGTCCCCGGCCACCGAAAAGCGACGCAAACCATAGCCCGCCCGTAGAGTGCATAATGAAAGGAAATCGTTCGAGCAGGTCGGTCGCGGGGCCCCGGTCGGTGGGTGCGTCGCGCGTCGAAGGGACAACCGTGGCAATCACCGCAGAAGAGGTCGCCGAGACCCTCAACATGGTCACCGAGCAGCACCTGGACATCCGCACGGTCACGATGGGCATCTCGCTCATGGGCTGCGCCGACGAGAGCCTCGACCGCATGTGCGAGAAGGTCTACGACCACGTCACCAAGACGGCCGAGCACCTCGTGCCCGTGGCCGAGAGCCTCGAGCGCGAGTACGGCATCCCCATCGTCAACAAGCGCGTCTCGGTGACGCCCGTGGCCCAGATCGCCGCGGCCTGCCCCGACGCCGACCTCACCCCGCTGGCCCACGCGCTCGACCGCGCGGCCAAGACCCTGGGCGTCGACTACATCGGCGGCTACTCCGCGCTCGTGCACAAGGGCATCGGCGACGCCGACCGCCGCCTCATCTCCTGCATCCCCCAGGCCCTCGCCGAGACCGACCGCGTCTGCTCGAGCGTGAACGTGGCAAGCCTGCGCGCCGGCATCAACATGGACGCCGTGCTCATGGTGGCCCAGACCATCCTCGACTGCGCCCGCCTCACGGCCGACCGCGAGTCCGTCGGTGCCTCCAAGTTCGTGGTCTTCTCCAACATGGTGGAGGACTCGCCATTCATGGCTGGCGCCGTCCACGGCACGGGCGAGGCGGACGCCGTCATCAACGTGGGCGTCTCGGGCCCCGGCGTCATGGCCGCGGCCCTGGCCGAGCTTCCCGAGACGGCCGACATGATGGAGGTGGCCGAGCGCATCAAGCAGACGGCCTTCAAGATCACGCGCGCCGGCGAGCTCATGAGTCGCGAGGCCGCGCGTCGCCTCGGCGTGGAGAAGGGCATCGTGGACCTGTCGCTCGCCCCCACCCCGGCCGTGGGTGACTCGGTGGCCCGCATCCTCGAGATCATGGGCGTGGGCCAGTGCGGCGGCCCCGGCACCACATGCGCCCTGGCCATGCTCAACGACGCGGTCAAGAAGGGCGGCGTCATGGCAAGCTCCAGCGTGGGCGGCCTGTCGGGCGCCTTCATCCCCGTGTCGGAGGACGCCGGCATGATCGAGGCGGCCGAGGCCGGTGCACTCTCGCTCGAGAAGCTCGAGGCCATGACCTGCGTGTGCTCGGTGGGCCTCGACATGATCGCGGTGCCGGGCGACACGCCGGTGGAGGCCATCGCCGGCATCATCGCCGATGAGATGGCCATCGGCGTCATCAACAACAAGACCACGGCCGTGCGCCTCATCCCGGCCATCGGAAAGGGCGAGGGCGAGTCCGTGGAGTTTGGCGGCCTCTTTGGCCGCGCGCCCATCATGCGCGTGAACCCGCATGCAGGGCATGTGCTGGCGCACCGCGGCGGCCGCTTCCCGGCGCCGCTCAACTCGCTGAAGAACTAGGACGGCCGACCCGCCGAAGACAGGCGCAGGACCCCGCAAGAAGCAGGAACCCCATGGACGAGCGGCGCGATAGATACCCCAGGCGAGACGAGACGGAAGGCACCTACCGGCGCGTGTCGTCGGTACCCCTTGCGGGCTCGGGGCGCGCGCGGGGCGCAGGCGGCAGGTATATGGCCGACGAGCGCCAAGGGCGCGGCCTCGGCGATGGCCGACGCGACCATGGTGCCCGCCCAGCCCGAGAGGACCAGGGCGCACGCCTTGTCCGAGACGGACGAGACGCACGCGGTAGCCGGCACGCCAGGGATGCTCGCGATGCCTGGGGCTCTGGCGACGCACGAGGCGACCGAGGTGGCCGCGACGTGCGAGACGACCGCGCCGGCCGGCACGCCCGAGACGCCCGCACCCCCTTGGGCTCGCGGCCGCAGGACGCCC
>CWGU01000015.1_pt1 | contig 24082 bp, 25 predicted proteins | sample 667921 | NCBI WGS metagenome assembly CWGU01 (sample SAMEA3735815, study PRJEB9488) | human gut metagenome | biome: ENVO:mammalia-associated habitat; material: ENVO:feces | place: Malawi | collected 2009-02-27 | reverse complement strand
GGCGCCTCCACGGTTTGCACACAAGTCGGGGGGCGGGGGGGGTCACTCCCCCGCCAGGGGGGAGCAGGCGAGGCGGGAGCCGGCGTCGAGGAGCCCGTCTCTGAGGGCGGGCGTGGGGGCCTCCGCGTAGACGCGGGCGGCGGGTAGCGTCCTGGACGGACGCACGAGCAACCAGGAATCGTCGTCGAACGCAAGGCGCAGACTGCCGGCGGAGTGCGAGACGGACACCGGGGTCCGACCCGCGACGCTTGCCGGGTTGAGGCCGGGCAGGATGTTTCGCAGCATCTGGATGTCGCCCGAGCCCATCCTGACGTCTCGGCGGGCGTACTCCATATGCCCCACCTCGCGCTCGAGGTCGTCCGAGATGGCCGACAGGGGCCTGCCGTCTGCGGCGACGAGCTCCGCGACCAGCGCGGCCACGACCAGGGGGTCTCTCTCGAGACCGACGGCCGGGATGGTGATGCCGCCCAGCGCGTCTCCGGCGCAGACCACGTCGCCTGCCGCCATCTCCTCGCGCATCCACATGTAGCCGGCGGGCGTGACCGTGAGGGGAAGACCCAGGCGCGCGGCCTGGCGCCGCACGATGGAGGACACGAAGATGGGCGCCACCATACGTCCGGTCATACTACGACCCCTCACGAGGTACTCCATGATGAGGGCCAGCATCTTGTGCGGGCTCACGAGCCTGCCCCCGTCGTCGACGAGCGCAAGCCTCTCGCCGGCGCCGTCGAGCGCAAACCCATAGGCGGCCCCGTTGTCGACGACCGCCTGCTCGCAGTCGTCGATCCAGGGCTCGACCACCTCGGGGTGCAGGCCGCCAAAGTCCTCCTCGTCACCATCGTGTATCTCTATGGTGCGGGCGCCAAGCGCGGAAAGCAGCCTTCTCGCATGGGAGCTCGTGGCCCCGTGCATGGGGTCGCAGACGACGAGCGGCGACGAGTCCGCGACGGCCTGGCCGCCGGCAAAGGCGGAGATACGCTCGAGGAGTGGGGTGACGATGTCGACGCGCTCGGCCCCGCCCCGCCTGTTTGGGAGCTCGGGCACGATGAGGGCCTCGAGCACATCGGTATCCGCCGGCGTGGCGGCAGAGCCGTCGGCCATCCTGACCCTTGCGCCTACGTAGTCCGCCGGCCGGTTGCCCGCGGTGAGCATGATGCCGCCGAACGCCGCCGGGTTGCGGCGCACCGCCTCGGAGAGGGCGGGCATAGGGCAGTGGGCATCCGAGACCAGCGCGCGGACCCCGTGGGCCGCGATGACCTCGCCCACCTCGGCGGCAAGGGCGACGGAGAGGGAGCGCGTGTCGTAGCCCACGTACACGGTGGATCCCGGCCGGCCCTCGTGGGCAAGCCGTCCCAGCGCATCGGCTATGCGAAGCAGGTCCTCGTCGGGAGAGCCGTCCTCGAGGCGAGAGACCCACGTGTCGCCCGTGAAGTTGATGACGCGCACGACGGGCAGACCTCCAAACATGAAAGAGGCCTCGCAGGGAGACGCGCTTCCTGCGAGGCCGTAATCGCGAACTGGGCGTGCTAGGCGATTCGGGCCCTAGCGGAGATACTTGATGGCAGGGCCGAGCGCCTCGATGAAGGCCTCGCGCGTGGCGGGATCCTCGAGGGCGGCGCGGGCGTTGACGCCAGCCCAGGCAGCGGGGGTACCGGTGTCACGACCCTCGTCAACGTCGACGACGAGCGCGTACATCTCCTCCTCCGCGAGCAGGCGCACCATGGCGTCGGTGAGCTGGATCTCGCCGCCGGCACCCGGGCCCTGCGTGGCCAGCAGCTGCATGACGCGCGGCGACAGCAGGTAGCGGCCCACGATGAACAGGCGGCTGGGGGCGTCCTCGGGGGCGGGCTTCTCGACGAGGTCGGTCAGACGCCAGACGGCACCAGGCTTCTCGGGGTCGCCCTCGCTCACGCACTCGCCAGCGATGATGCCGTAGCGCGAGACCTGGTCGGCGGGAACGGCGGCCACGGCGATGACCGAGGCGCCGTTGTGCTCGTCGGAGAGGGCCTTCATACGGCGGCACATGTCGAGGCCGGGCACGAAGTAGTCGCCGAGCAGGACCAGGAACGGCTCGTCGCCCGTCTCGGGGGCAGCCTGGAGGATGGCGTCACCGAGACCGAGCGCCTTGTTCTGGTACACGAAGCTGACGGGGAGCTCGCCGGCGTGCCGCACGGCATCGGCAAGCTTGGACTTGCCGCGCTCGTGAAGGGCCTGCTCCAGGGCCTCGTCACGCGTGAAGTGGTTGACGATGCCCGGCTTGTCGTGAGAGTTGATGATGACGACGCCATCAACGCCATCGACCGCGAGCGCCTCCTCCACGACGTGCTGGATGACGGGGATGCTCTGCACCGGCAGCAGCTCCTTGGGCGTTGCCTTGGTGACGGGCAGGAAGCGCGTGCCGAGACCGGCGGCTGGGATGATAGCCTTCACGTTGCTCCATTCGTCGATTCGATCGTGGGCCTTGCTTGCCCATTGCTTGCTGTGCATTCCAGATGGGATACTAGCGCCCGGGGCAGCAATTTCGAAACTTTACATAGAAAGACCGGTCTATCACGGCACTTGCGACAGACCGGTCTGGTTTGGCGGGCACGGAGGTGCTACTTCTCGCCGTCGATGACGACGCCCTGGCGCTCAAGGTAGGCCATGAGGCGCTGCGTGGTGTCGACCGAGAGTGCGTGTTCCATGATGCAGGCCTCGTCGTTGGCCACCTCGGGGTCGACACCGAGCTCGGTGCGCAGGAAGCTCCTGAGCATGCGATGGCGACGCCACACCTCGGCCGCATAGGTCTTGCCCGTTTCCGTGAGCTCGACGCGGCCGTAGCGCGTCTGGTCGACGTAGCCGCCCTCCTTGAGGGTGGTGAGCGCCTTGTTCACGCTGGCCTTGGAGACGCCGAGCAGCTCGGACACGTCGATCGAACGGACGGAGTCGTCTCCCGGATGGGCCAGCATGAGCCTGTAGATTGCCTCGAGGTAATCCTCGCCTGCGCTCGTGAGGGCGTGGCCCTCGTTCTTGCTCCTCATGGCTGCCTCCCGTTATTGCCGCCCATACCGCGCATCCTCACACATCGTACCCGGTGCGCGGAGAGAAGTTAACTTAATCTTACCCACCCAACGGGGTCTTCGCCCGCCTAGCGAAGCAGCGTCGCCGCGGCACACGCGAGTGCCATAGCCACGGCAAGCGTGACGACCACGGTGACAATGACCCGTCCCCTGCTGCGGCTGAGGACCATGCGGTCGTGGTAGGTGCCCGCGTTGCTTCGGCTGTAGCCGACGAAGCCCGTGTCGTCGGCCGCCTGCCGGCGGGGCCGCATCCAGCCCATGTTACTCGACGGACTCGTCGTCGGGGATGGTCTCGCGACGCACGTGGGCGCCGAGTCCCTCGAGCTTGTGCACGAAGTGCTCGTAGCCGCGCTCGATGTGGAAGATATTCGACACCGTGGTCTCGCCGTCGGCCACAAGGCCCGCGAGCACAAGCGACGCACCGCCGCGGAGCTCGGGCGACTTGACCTGCGCGCCCGAGAGCCGCTCGACGCCGCGCACGATGGCGTGGTGTCCCTCGATGCGGATGTCGGCACCCATGCGCGCGATCTCGCCGGCGAACATAAAGCGGTTCTCGAAGACGTTCTCGGTGATGATACACTGGCCGTCGGCAAGCGAGAGCATGGCCATGGCCTGCGCCTGCATGTCGGTGGGATAGCCCGGGAACGGCAGCGTCTGGATGTCGACGGAGTGGAGCCTCCCCTCGCGCCATGCGGTGCAGCCGTCCTCCTCGCGCTCGATGCCCACGCCCATGGCCTCGAACTTCTTGAGGACAAGGCCGAGGTGGCTGGGATCGAAGCCCGTGACGCGGACGGGACCGCCCGCGATGGCGCCGGCCACCAGGAAGGTGCCGGCCTCGATGCGGTCGCCCACCACGTGGTGCTTCACGGGATGGAGCTCGCCCACGCCCTCGATCTCGATGAGCGGGGTGCCCGCGCCGCGGATCTTGGCGCCCATCTCGTTGAGCATGTTGGCGAGGTCCACGATCTCGGGCTCGCGCGCGGCGTTGTCGATGACGGTGGTGCCCCTGGCGTGCACCGAGGCCATCATGAGGTTCTCGGTGGCACCGACGCTCGCGAACTCGAGCGTCACGGAGCTACCGATGATGCCGTTGGGCGCCGTGGCGTGGATGTTGCCATGTGTGACCTGGAAGTCGACGCCCAGGGCCTCGAGGCCGAGGATGTGCAGGTCGATCTTGCGGGCGCCGATGTTGCAGCCGCCCGGCATGGCCACCACGGCGCGGCCGAAGCGCGCGAGCAGGGGGCCGAGCACAGCCGTGGAGGCGCGCATCTTGGCGACGAGCTCGTAGGGGGTCTCCCACTTGTCGACTGAGGTGGTGTCGATGACGAGGGTATGCTCGTCGACGACGTCGATCGTGGCGCCGAGGCGCTTGAGCACCTTGCCCATCACGTGGACATCCGAGATGTTGGGGACGTTGGTGAGCGTAGTGACGCCCGGGGCCATGATGGTCGCTGCCATGAGCTTGAGCGCGGAGTTCTTGGCTCCGCCCACGTGTACCTCTCCCGAGATGGGATGGCCACCCTCGACCTTGATGACGTCCATGCAACCTCCGTGCAAATGCTGCGGCCGCCATGGGGCCACCGCTATGAAACGATGGGCGCCCTCTCGGACGCCCATCACCGGTAATCCAGCTCTTAATTGTAGACGAGACCGCCTAGTTGGCGTTAGCGGAGACGCCGGACTCCTTCACAAGAAGGTCGCACCAACGAATCTTCTCGTCAAAGTAGGCGCGGCCATGGTCGTCCTTCGGCAGCGCGTCGCGCTGGGAGACCGCCGTGGCTCGCGTGCGCTGGACCGTCTCGACGTCGATGTCGTCGATGTTGCGCGCGTGCGTGGCCAGGACGATGAGCACGTCGTTCGCGACCTCGGCGTAGCCGCCCATGATCACGACGCGGCGCTGCTCGCCCCCGGGCAGGTTGATGCGCATGACGCCGTCACCCAGGGCGCTGATCTCGGCACCGTGCTTGGGGTAGATTCCCAGCTCGCCGGCACGCGCCGCGAGGATGACGCTCGTGGCCTCGCCCTCGTACAGAAGCTTGTCCGGGCGAACGATCTGGCAGGTGAGCGTATCCATGGGCTATTTCGCCGCCGAGGCGGTGGCACCCGCCGACTTGGCCTTGAGCTGCTCGGCCTTGGCGCGGACGTCATCGATGGTGCCGGCATAGCGGAAGCACTGCTCCGGAATGTCGTCGCACTCGCCGTCGACGATGGCCGCGAACGAGCGGACCGTATCCTCGACCTTGATGTAGACGCCCTTGTTGCCGGTGAAGCGCTCGGCCACGTGGAACGACTGCGACAGGAACTGCTGCAGCTTGCGGGCGCGGGCAACGGTGAGGCGCTGCTCCTCGGAGAGCTCGTCGACGCCCAGGATCGCGATGATGTCCTGGAGGTCGGAGTACTCCTGCAGGATCTCCTGGACCTTCATTGCCACGCGGTAGTGCTCCTCGCCGACGACCGAGGGGTCGAGGGCGTCAGAGGAGGACGCGAGCGGGTCGATGGCCGGGTAGAGGCCGAGCGAGGCGATGTTACGCGAGAGCACCGTGGTGGCGTCGAGGTGCGTGAACGTCGTCGCGGGGGCCGGGTCGGTGAGGTCGTCGGCGGGGACGTAGACGGCCTGGACCGAGGTGATCGAGCCCTCCTTGGTGGAGGTGATGCGCTCCTGCAGGTCGCCCATCTCGGTTGCCAGCGTGGGCTGGTAGCCAACGGCGGACGGCATGCGGCCGAGAAGTGCGGAGACCTCGGAGCCGGCCTGCGAGAAGCGGAAGATGTTGTCGATGAACAGCAGCACGTCCTGGCCTTGGTCACGGAAGTACTCGGCCGTGGTGAGACCGGCGAGGCCCACGCGCATACGGGCTCCAGGCGGCTCGTTCATCTGTCCGTAGACCAGGCAGGTCTTGTCGATGACGCCGGACTCGCTCATCTCGAGGTACATGTCGGTGCCCTCGCGGGTGCGCTCGCCGACGCCGGTGAACACGGAGGTGCCGTTGTGCTCGAGGGCGAGGTTGTTGATGAGCTCCTGGATGAGCACCGTCTTGCCCACGCCGGCGCCGCCGAACAGGCCCGTCTTGCCGCCACGGATGTAGGGCTCGAGCAGGTCGATGGCCTTGATGCCGGTCTCGAAGACCTCGGTGGTGGTGGTCAGGTCGGCGAACGCGGGCGCCGGGCGATGAATCGGGTAGAGCTCCATGCCCTCGGGCATGGGCTTGCCGTCGACCGGCTTGCCCAGGACGCCCCAGACGCGCCCCCCGGTCTGCGGGCCGACGGGCATCATCATGGGCTCGCCGGTGTCGTGCGCCCTGATGCCGCGCTGCAGGCCGTCGGTGGAGGCCATGGCGACCGTGCGGACGACGCCGCCGGGCAGCTGGCTCTCGACCTCGAGGATGTTCTCCAGGTGGCCAACCGGCGTGTCGGCACTGACCGTCAGTGCCGTGTAGATGGGCGGAACGGGCCCATCGAAGCGGACGTCGACGACTGGGCCCACGATGCGCACGATGGTGCCGTCGCCGACACTCTCGTGCTTGTAGGGCTCCTTCTCGGTGGGTCTCGCCACCGGGGTCGCCTCAGTCGGCTGCGTGGTGTTCTCAGCCATTAGTTGTCCTCCAATGCGGACGCTCCGCCGATGATCTCGTTGAGCTCCGTGGTGATGGAGCCCTGGCGGATGCGGTTGTACGTGCGGTTCAGCGTGGTGATGGCCTCGTTGGCGTTGTCCGTCGCGGCCTTCATCGCGCGGCGGCGCGCGCCGTGCTCGGCGGCGGCCGAGTCGAGCAGCGCGTGGTGGATGACCGTGCGGATGTAGGCGGGCATCAGGTAGCCGAGCACCTTCGCGGGAGAGGGATCGAACAGAAAGTCCGTGTACTCCTTGGGCTCCACCCTGTCGAGGCTCTCGCGCGTGCGCGGGGCGGCCGGGACCGCCATGGTGGCCTGGTCGATTGGCAGCAGCTGCTCGTCGACGACCTCCTGCTGGACGCGGTTGCGCGCGTGGTTGTACACGATATCGACGCGGTCGAAGCCGCCGGAGACGTAGCCGTCAACCACGTAGGACGCGATGCGCATGGCCTCGTCTGTCGTCGGCTCGGAAGAGATGCCCGTGAACGAGAGCACCGGCTTGATGCCGCGGTAGCGGAAGTAGTCGGTGGGCTTGGTGCCGCACGTGATGACCTCCGCGCGCTTGCCGGCCGCCCGTAGCTTCCTGATGCGGGACTCGACGTCGCGCTGGAGCGTGATGTTGAAGCCGCCAGCCAGGCCGCGGTCGGACGCGATGAGGATGAACAGCACGCCGTCCTCGCTCTCGTGCACCTGCAGCAGCGGCTGCTGGGCGCTCGAGGAGTCGGAGCTGGCCACCTCGGCGAGCATGCGCTTGATGGCGTCCTTGTACGGAGCCGCGCTGCTCGCGCGCTCGAGCGCCTCGCCCACGCGCGCCGTCGAGACCATCTCCATGGTGCGGGTGATCTGGCGGGTGTTGGTGATCGAGTCTATGCGGCGGCTGAGGTCCCTGAGGTTCGACATGACTCGCCTACTTCTCCGCGCCGTCGGCGCTGGACTTGGTCTCGGCCAGGAAGCGGCCCTTGTAGGAGGTGATGGCCGCCTCGAGCTCCTTGGTCATGTCGGCGTCGAGCTTGCTCACGCGCATCTTGTCGCGAAGGTCGTGGCAGGTGGTCTGGAGGAAGTCGACGAGGCCCGCGCGGAACGGCAGGATCTGGTCGACGTCCAGGTCGTCCATGAAGCCGTGGCTGCCGGCGTAGATGACCGCGATCTGGTCGGCCACGTCGAGGGCGGCATAGCGGCCCTGCTTGAGCAGCTCAGTCATGCGGGCGCCACGGGCCAGCTGGTTGCGGGTGGCCTCGTCGAGGTCACTGCCGAACTGTGCGAAACTCTGCATCTCACGGTAGTTCGCCAGGTCGAGTCGGAGGTTGCCGGCAACCTGCTTCATGCCCTTGACCTGCGCCGCGCCACCGACTCGCGACACCGAGATGCCCACGTCCACTGCCGGGCGCTGACCCTGGAAGAACAGGTCGCCCTGCAGGTAGATCTGGCCGTCGGTGATCGAGATGACGTTGGTGGGAATGTAGGCCGAGACGTCACCCTCCTGCGTCTCGATGATCGGGAGCGCCGTGAGGGAGCCGGAGCCCTTCTCCTCGTTGAGCTTGCAGGCGCGCTCGAGCAGACGAGAGTGCAGGTAGAAGATGTCGCCAGGGTAGGCCTCGCGTCCAGGCGGACGGTGCAGCGTAAGCGACATCTGACGGTAGGCCACGGCCTGCTTGGACAGGTCGTCGTACACGCACAGCACGTGTCCGCCGGGGTTGTCCTTGCCGGCGGGCTGGCCGTCCTTGCCGGTGTACATGAAGAACTCGCCGATGGCGGCACCGGCCATTGGTGCGATGTACTGCATAGGCGCCGAGGCAGATGCCGGGGCGGCGACGATGACCGTGCGGTCGAGCGCGCCGTGGACCTCGAGCGTGTGCTTGATGGCGGCGATGGTGGACGCCTTCTGGCCGATGGCCACGTAGACGCACACCATGTCGGTGTTCTTCTGGTTGATGATCGTGTCGATCGCGATGGCGGTCTTGCCCGTCTTGCGGTCGCCGATGATGAGCTCGCGCTGGCCGCGGCCGATGGGGATCATGGCGTCGATGGCCATGAGGCCCGTGTGGACCGGCTCGCACACCGGCGAGCGGTCGATGATGCCCGGGGCCTTGAACTCGATGGGGCGACGCGCGGTGGTCTCGATGGGACCGTTGCCGTCGATGGGCTGGCCCAGCGGGTCAACGACGCGGCCAAGCATGCCGCGACCCACCGGAATGTCCATGACTCGGCCAGTGGTGCGGCACTCGTCGCCCTCCTTGATGGCGTCCACGTTGCCGAACAGCACGGCACCGACCTCGTCGGAGTCGAGGTTCTGGGCAAGGCCGTAGACGTGCTCGCCCGTGAGCGCGCTCGTGAACTCGAGCAGCTCGCCGGCCATGGCGCTCTTGAGGCCCTGGACGTAGGCGATGCCATCGCCGATCTCGACGACGTTCGACACCTCGCGCGTGTCCACGGCCGCCGTCAGGCTTCCCAGGCGCTCGCGGAGCACGTCCTCGATGGTGGACGCGTCAATCATTCCCGTCATTACTTTCCGTCACCTCCGACGGTTGGTTTGGAGAGAACCTCTCGCATGTTCTGGAGTTGCGTGCGTACCGAGGCGTCGCGGATGTCGTCACCAACGGAGACGATGAGCCCGCCGATGATGGCAGGGTCGACATGCTCCACGACGTACACGGGACGGCCGAGCTCGGCCTGCATCTTGCGCATGATGTCCGCGCAGAGCTTGCCGTCGAGCGGGAAGGCGGTCGTGACGTCGAGGAGCGCCGTCTTGCCGCGCTCGCCCACGATCTGGGCGAGCTTCGCCGCGATCTGCGGCAGGAGCCTGCGGTCGCTTCCCGTGCCGATGACCCCAAGCAGGCCCATGACCTCGGGGGTCATGACGACCAGATTCCTGAGGTCTGCCAGGACGCGCGCCTCGTGGTGCTCGTTGCGCTCCGCCTCGTCGAGCGTCTTGGCGATCGTCGTGGCCTCGGAGGCCTCGAGGGCGGTATCGCCCTTGCAAAGGCGCTCGTAGGCCGTGATGACGCCGGGCAGGACGTCGCCCTTGCCCATCTGGGCCAGGACGAGCACCGTGGTCTGCACCTCGGAGACGCTCTTGGCCACGCAGTCGAGCGCGTGGAGCGCCTGGGCCTCGGTGCCGACCTTGCTCGAGAACTCGAAGAGCGTGTTGGCGTAGATCTCGACCTTGTGGCGGATGATGCGGCTAGCGGGCATTGAAGCCACCGACCTCGTCGAGATACTTCTCCACGAGCTTGCGCTGCCCCTCGGTGTCGAGGTTCTTGTCGATGATCTTTGCCGCCGCGTTCACCGAGACGTCCGCGATGGTGCTGGTGAGGTCGACCATGGCGGCGCGACGCTCGCTCTCGACCGTGGCACGGCCGCGGGCGACGATGTCGCCGGCCTGCTTGTTGGCCTCCTCGACGATGCGCTCCCGGGCCTTCTTGGCCGTGGTGCGGGCCTCGTCGATGATGGCGTCGGCGTCGCGCTGGGCGCCTGCCAGCTTGGCCTCGTAGCTCGAGAGCTGCTCCTGGGCCTGCTTCTTGGCCTGCTCGGCGGCCTCGATGTCACCGGAGATCTTGGCCTCGCGGGCCTCCATGTTCGCCAGGATCTTGGGCCAGGCAAACTTTGCCAGGACCACCCAGATGATGAGGAAGCCCAGAAGTGCCGGGACGAACTCTCCCACCTTGGGGATGAGCAGGTCGGCACCGGAGACCGACTCCTCGGCCAGGGCGGCCGTGGGCACGAGCGCGGAGGCAACGAGCGCCGCCGACACGGAGCCGGCGAGCCTTGCGGCTATGCTCTTGTTCACCTTCATGCATGCCTCCTGCATGGTTTCGTTGGGCGTGCCCAAGCTACCTGACGATGAGGGCCACGACGAAGCCGATGAGGGCCAGGGCCTCGACGAATGCAGAGGCAAGGATGAAGATGGTGAAGAGGTTACCCTTGACCTCCGGCTGACGCGCCATGGCGCTGGCGCAGCCGAAGGCGGCCATCCCGATACCGAGACCGGCTCCAAGGACGCCGATGGCGTAAGCGATGTTAGGCATTGTTCCTCCTTTGACGGTGCCCGCCTTCCTGAGCGGGCGTGGCCCTCCGGGCCATATTGCCTATCTGTACTCGGGACTCTCGCCCCGGAGATACCTCACGTTGGTGGCCGGCGGCCTAGTCGTTCTCCGCCAGCTGGACGTAGACGCTCGAGAGCAGCGCGAAGACGTAGGCCTGGATGACGGCCACGAGCATCTCCACGGCGTAGATGATGATGAGGATGAGCTCCCATGCGATGGACATGGTCGCGAGCGAGGCGGCGCCGGCGGCAATCTGGCCGAAGAACAGCGACGCCATGATGGCGAAGGTGCCCAGCACCACGTGGCCGGCGAACATGTTGCAGAAGAGTCGGACGGCCAGCGTGACGAGGCGCAGGAACGTCGAGAAGACCTCGATGACCCACACGACGAGGTTGATCGGGAATGAGACGCCCTTGGGGGCCAGGCTCTTGATGTAGCCCCGGACGCCCTTCTTCTGGATGCCGATGTAGATGAAGTAGACGAACGACCAGGTGGCCACCGCGCCGGTGACGGCGATGGAGCCCGTGCCCGGCTTGGCGCCCGGGATGAGGCCGAACAGGTCGTTGATGAGGACGAAGAAGAAGACCGTGGCGATGAACGGGAAGTGCTTCTTCCAAGTGTCGCCCACGGTACCCTTGAGGACGTTGTCGCGCACGTACTCGACGAGGAACTCGACACCGTTCACGAAGACCCCGTGCGGCACGAGGCTCTTGCCCTGCTGCTTGACGAAGCGGAACAGCACCAGGCACAGGACGATGATGGCGACGACCATCCAGAAGGTGTACTGGGAGATACCGAAGACCGACAAATCACCCGCCACGGGATGTGAGACGAACCCGGCGATGAGCTCGTTGACCAATCCTGGCAGCTGCGCGACCAGACTATCCATACCGCCCCTTTCCACACTCGGCTTAGATACCCACTTGCCGGGGTCGTAAACGGGGGTAGAGGGGTCGTCACGTCAGCATGTATGCACGCACTGACTCGATCGACCAGACCAGGACCAGCGTTACGGCAAGGGCGATGCCGCAGGCCCGGAAGGAGTCTGCGAGCAGCAGGTACGCCGCAAAGAGCAAGACCGAGCTGATGGCGAAGGAGATGAGGACGCCGAGGAGACCCTTTGCTATCGTCGCGCGCTCGTCATGCCTGAGGCCCAGCTCCAGGGACCAGACAAGCGGAAAGGCACCGAACAGTGCGATTGCGACGCCCGCGATGGCGGCTAGCAGTGTTTCCACGACGGCTCCCGTTGCTCCCAACCAAAAGCCGAGAGCGTAGTTTACACCTCACTATTGGCCCGTCAACGGTATATTCGCCGATTTGGCACGCCGCTTACGAACGAATAAGAATATGCCCACGACAGGTCCTTTCCTGTGCAGACATGTCGTGGGCGGCAGGTATCTCTCTGTGAGCGGTGCCGGGGCTTGGCCGGGCCATGCAAGGCAGCCGGCCGGCGTGGCTACTTGGTGCCGAAGATGCGGTCGCCCGCGTCTCCCAGGCCCGGGAGGATGTAGGCGTTCTCGTTGAGCTCGCGGTCGAGCGCGCAGGTGAACAGGCGCACGTCCGGGTCGAACTCGAGGACGGTCTTGATGCCCTCGGGCGCGGCCACCAGCACGAGCAGGCGGATGTCGGCAACGCCGGCATCGCGCAGGTACTTGATGGCCGCCGTGGCCGAGCCGCCGGTGGCGAGCATCGGGTCGACGATGAGGCAGGTGCGGTGCTTCACGTCGGGCGGGAGCTTGCAGTAGTACTCGTGCGGCTCGTGGGTCTCGGGGTCGCGGTACATGCCCACGTGGCCCACGCGCGCGGCGGGGATGAGGTCGAGGATGCCGTCGACCATGCCGAGGCCGGCGCGCAGGATCGGGATGATGGCGACCTTCTTGCCGGCGATGCGCTGGCAGGCGGTGACCTCGAGCGGGGTCTTCACCTGGACGGGCTCGAGGGGGAAGTCGCGCGTGGCCTCGTAGCCCTCGAACAGGGCGAGCTCGCGCACGAGGTCGCGGAACTGCTTGGTGCCGGTCTGCTCGTCGCGAAGGATTCCCACCTTGTGCTGGACCATCGGGTGGTCGACGAGCGTCACGCGGGCGCGCTCGTCGGGCGTGAGGCCGATGGTGTCGAGGGTGTTCATGGGTGCTCCCATCTGTGTCATGAGTACGGGGACGCCGGGGGGGGGTGCTGCCGGGCGCGGCGCCGTCCCCTTCCCCGCGGCGCGTCCGACGAGATGCCCTGGGGCTAGCGCTCGTCCTCGCGCATGATCTTCTCGACGCGCCCGCAGTGGCGGCCGCCGCCGAACTCGGTGGTGAGGAAGGTCTTCACGAACTCGCAGTTGTCCATGGGCGCGGTGAAGCGGCCGGAGAGGCAGAGCACGTTGCAGTCGTTATGCTCGCGGCAGAGCTCGGCAAACTTGTTGGTCTGCACGACGGTGGCGCGCACGCCCGGCACCTTGTCGGCCGTCATGGCCATGCCGATGCCCGTGCCGCAGATGAGGATGCCGCGGTCGGCCGTACCCTCGGAGACGCGGCGGGCCACCTTGTCGGCGTAGTCGGGGTAGTCGCAGCGCTCGGCGGTCTCGGGGCCGAGGTCCTCCACCTCGTGGCCGAGGCTGCGAACGAAGTCGACGATGACGTCCTTCTGGCAGAAGCCGGCGTGGTCTGAGGCGACAACGATGTGCATGGGCGCTCCTTTGCTTGGGTACGCAGTCATGTCCAAAGCGTACCGCACCTGCGAGGCCACGCCTGTACAAAACATGGGCGGGACCGAGAAAACTCTCGACCCCGCCCTCGATGTGCTTGGGAGACAAACCGGAACGTCTGCTCGCAACCTAGTCGCCATTGCCCGGCTGCCGTACCGTGTCAAACAATAGAAGTACACTTTGCCAAAGGATGCCAATGGGGAGAACGAGCTTAGCTAATCCTATCACCATATCGTTTAGAGAAAACCACGCATTTTCCAGCGCCCTCCCCATCTCTGCTAAGCCAAGCTCATATAGCATGTGCTCCGGATACAGCACCATCTCAAAGAAGAAGCTTGTGTAACAAAACAAGAAGTACAGCGCAAAGAAGACGAGCAGTCTGCAGATTAGCGCTTTCCGTCCAGGCGTCATGTCACATCACCTTGAAAGTCGTTGACGCATTGTAGGATTTTCGGGCATACCAGGTAGATGTCGATGAGCCACTTATTGAAAACCCTAAATTTGTTAGAAGCTTAAAGCTAAAACCAGCTGTGTTGGAGCTTTTTACTTCAATGACGCCATTGAAATCAACTTTCAAAGCTACGACTGGGAAGCCTTGCTGTGTATTGTAATAGGTCCCAAAGGTATTCAGAGTGTAAGAACCAGATCCCCCGCCACTGTGATGGCATTCATATACGTAATCTATCTGGGCCCACGAATGGTCCGAAGTGACTCGAACCCTCGCGGAAACCGTAGCAATAATGCTCTTTCCTTCGCCAGAGGCCAGCACAACATCCTTCTGCAGCGTGGTGTCGTACGTGCGTTGCGCACGCGTACCGGTGGTGCTTCGCCTCATGGCATTCACCATATTAAGCGGCAGCTCAGGAATCTCACGAACCACCTCGAGAGTCTCTCCTGACTCTCGGTCTAGCACCCGTGCCTCAAAGGAGTTCTCGGCGAGATTCTCCTCATAAACAATCGTTACATCAGCTGCCTCATAGTCGCTTTCTAAGTCAAAGCTCGGAAGAGCGATTATGGCTTTAGATTCGACGGCATGGGCAGGAATCGAGCCCAATAGGAAAGCTAGGACACTTAAAAGAAGAGAGAGTAGAAGCCTTCTGCGCATGACTATCCTCCTCTATAGCTGCTTTTCCAAGAGGGTGACAGAGGACTAAGTTGGTCTCACTTTTGTTTAAGACGTTTCATGAGACCTCCCCACATTTTGCTTCTTCTAGTTCCTCTTCAACTATCAGTTGGAAGAACTTATGGAAATCAAGCAGTTGATACAACGTCAAAAAATAGAACGCATGATGAAAGTACATAAGGAAATGCGAGGGTTAGACCGATACAGAGAACAGCCCAAAGAGTATAAATACCATGACCCTTATGATGACTGGATATTTCGTCAGCTTGCGGATATAGACAACAGAAACAACATTCCCGACACTTCTCCACAAGTAGACTTCAATGAAGCAGACTATGAAGATTATCTAAAGGCGAAATGGAACAGAGGTCTTTAATTTTCCTCTTGCATGGAAGAGGAAGAAAGAAAAAGTGTGTATTTTTCAAGACAGAAAAATGTCAAGGGGGTGTGCTGATTTTTGTTGTGGCGGATATATGGAACTGTTATAATATGGATATGTTTAAATTACGTTATAAGCAAGAATATTCTGCTGATTTGTCAAAAAACATCATTGCAACTGCCAGTTGACATATTTCCATATCTAAATGGTGGCTATGCAACTGATAATATTGCTAAAATTACACCATGAAAGAAAGTACACCATGAAAGAAAGGAGTGTTAGCTAATGAATATGGCAGACAGAATACAACATTTAAGGAAATCAAAAGGAATATCACAAGAGGAACTTGCGGATAAAGTTGGAGTTTCAAGGCAGGCTGTTTCCAAATGGGAAAGTGAACAAAGTACGCCTGACTTAGAAAAAATAATTATAATGAGTGATTTTTTTGGAGTAACAACTGACTATATCCTAAAGGGAATTGAACCAGTAGCAGACAAAGAACAAAAAAAATAAAGAGCTTACGAGTAAGGTACTTTATATATCATCAACAGCTTTTGTTGCTATTGGGCTGTTTTGTGCATTTGGTAATTGGTATGCAGAACAAACAATGGAAGCAGTTTGGGGTTCAATGATTATTCAAGCTATAGGGATTGTTGGTTATTTTATAGCGAGAATACTATCGGAAGAAAAATCCCCCTTTTATGTAAATTGGCTTAATATAATCGGAGTTGCTTTTATGCCTATTTTTATGATTACAGGATATATTTCAGGATTGGTTTTCAAACTAGAAGGGGGGATTGCACCTTATCCGATAGGAATATATCATACTTTAGTTTTCGTGTTAGTATTCTTTGTAGTTGTGATTGCAAGCTATATTATTCTAAAGAAACAAACAAAATAGTGATTACCTTTATTTTGCAAAAGCAGTTAGTCTTAGGATTGACTGCTTATTAATAAAAGACACCACTTCAATGTGTCAATGGTGTCTTTTTAGTGCTATTTTATCGTCATATCAAGGCTCGTTCAATCGTGGTATATTCGTGGTAAAATGAGTGTTTTTCTATACTTCGAAATGCTTGAAAGTGTAATATTTATAGGGATAATCAAAAATCAGATATAAAGTTTTTATCAAATAATGTAAAAAGGGAACTTCGCCGAACGGTACAAAACCAAGGGGGAGCGGCGCTCTTGCGCCGCTACTCCCCCGTGGCGATGGCTCCCTCGCGGATGATGCGGGGTTCGGGGCCCGTGGTGTCCACGATGGTGCTTGCGACACCACCCGGGGTGGGGCCTGCGGCAAGCGTGAGGTCGGCCTCATCCGCGATGCGTCGCTCGATGTCGTCGGAGCTTGCCGGCGAGGGCATGCCATGCGTGTTCGCGCTGGTAACGGCCAGGGGGCCCACGCGCCGCGCCAGCTCGCGCACGAGCGGTGAGTCGGGCACGCGCAGGGCGACGGTGCCCTCCCTCTGATAGTCCGCCGGCACCTCGTCGCTCGCTCGGACCACGAGCGTGAGGGCCCCCGGCCAGAAGCGGGCGGCAAGCTCGCGGGCGTAGGCGGGCACCTGGGTCGCCAGACGGTCGAGGTCCGCGGGATCTGCGATGAGCAGGGGCAGGGTCTGGGCGCGGTTCCTGTGCTTGATGTCGAAGATGCGCAGGTGCCCGGGATTGCCCGGCGTGGCGGCGGCGCCGATTCCGTACACGGAGTCGGTGGGCATCACGACCACGCCGCCCGCACGCAACACCGCCTCGGCGTCATCGAGGGCCTCGGGGGCAGGACTCTGCTGGTCACAGGGCACGATGCGGCCGGCAGGTTCGCGCTTGGGCGCGGCTGCCGGCAGCTCGCCCTCGCGCACGGCCACGAGGAAGCGGGGCCGATGCGTGAGGTCCTCGTGGACCTCGACGGACTTCCATCCGCCCTGGGCACGGGCAAGCTCGGCCGCGGCATCGAGCGCGTCCTCGTGCAGCTCCACAGCCAGCATGCCGCCAGGCACAAGCGCGGAGGGCGCGACGTCGAGCAAGCGTCGATAGAAGTCGAGCCCGTCCGGGCCGCCGGCAAGCGCGAGCGCCGGCTCGAAGTCGGCAACCTCGGTCGGGAGTCTCCTCATGACGTCATCGGGAATGTAGGGCGGGTTGGACACGAGCACGGCGAAGGCGCCCATGAGCTCGGCGGGGACGCCGGAGGCGAGGTCGCACTCGATGACGTCGACGGCATCGGAAAGACCCAGGGCGTCGCGGTTCTCGCGCGCGAGGGCCACGGCTGCGGGACTGACGTCCGTCGTCGTAACGCGCGTGCCGGGTCGCTCGCTCGCGATCGAGCACGAGACGCAGCCGGTGCCGCAGCCGATCTCGAGCACTCGGACCTGGGGCAGCCCCTTGGCGGCATCGACACCCTGAAGGGCCGCGTCCACCAGAAGCTCGGTCTCCGGACGCGGGATGAGCACGCCCGGGCGGCACGTCACGTCCACGAAGCGAAACGTGGTCTTACCCGTGACGTACTGCAGTGGCTCGCCGGCGGCGCGGCGCTGCACGAAGCCGCGCATACGCGCGAGCTCGTCTTGCGAGAGCGACTCGTCGTAGGCCATGTAGAGGCCCGTGCGGTCCTTGCCCGTCGCGGCCGAGAGCAGCCACTCCGCAGAGAGGCGCGCGTGGGCGTCGCCCTTGCGCTCCAGGTAGCCGCGGGTCCAGTCGAGGCAGCGCTTGATGGTCCAGGTCTCCTGTGCGGTCATGGCCCCTCCAAGGTTCGTGTCGGTCGACACATCGGCATGCGGCGCCGGGCGTCCCATCGACAGCGGTCAGGGCCTCTATGGTAGATGGGCGCGAGCGCCAAGTGAGCGTGCGGAACAACTAGATTATTGCGCACAGGATTAGGCGCGCTGTGCTCGCGCCCGACGCGGGCGGCTGGGAGGCGCCTACCCTGGGCGAGCGCGCCACACACCCCCAAAACGCAGGCACCACGCATCTGCGGATTTGCGCGCGGCAAATGCGTAGATGCGTGGTGCCAGTAAGCGAGCAAACAGCCGCCCGCAAGCGCGACGTCAAAGACCCGCAGCCTACACGGCCTTGGCGAGCTTCTCCGCGCGGTCCGCGGCGGCGAGGGCGTCGATGATCTGGCCCAGGCCGTCGCCGTTGAGCACGCCGTTATAGGTGCCGTTGAAGCCGATACGGTGGTCGGTCACGCGGTCCTGCGGCTGGTTGTACGTGCGGATCTTCTCCGAGCGGTTGCCGTGGCCGATCTGCGAGAGGCGCTCGGCGCTCTGCTCGGCCTGCTGCTTCTCGAGCTCCTGCTCGTAGAGGCGGGCGCGCAGCATCTGCATGCAGACCTCGCGGTTCTGAATCTGGCTGCGCTGGTCCTGCGACTGCACCACGGTGTTGGTGGGCAGGTGCGTGATGCGCACGGCCGAGTACGTGGTGTTGACGCACTGGCCGCCGGGGCCGCTCGCGCAGTAGGTGTCGATGCGCAGGTCGGACGGGTCGATCTGGATGTCGATCTCGTCGGCCTCGGGCATGACGGCGACGGTGGCCGTAGAGGTCTGGATGCGGCCCTGGCTCTCGGTCTTGGGGATGCGCTGCACGCGGTGCACGCCGCTCTCGTACTTCATGACGGAGTAAACGCGGTCGCCCAGCACCTTGAACTCGATGGTCTTGAAGCCGCCGGCCTCGCCGGGACTGCTCGAGAGCAGCTCGGTCTTCCAGCCCTTGGACTCCACGAAGCGCTCGTACATCTTGGAGAGGTCGCCCGCGAAGATCGCCGCCTCGTCACCGCCCACGCCGGCGCGGATCTCGACGATGGTGTCCTTGTCGTCGTTGGGGTCGCCGGGAATGAGCATGAACTTGATGTCATCCTCGAGCTTGGGGAGCTTGGCCTCGTTGTCGGAGATGTCGGCCTGGAGCATCTCCTTCTCGTCGGAGTCTGAGGTCTCGCGCAGCATCTCCTTGGCGGCCTCGATGTCGTCGAGGGCCTGGAGGTACTCGCGGGCGGCCGCCACGAGGTCCGCCTGGTTGGAGTGCTCCTTGGCGAGGCGCGTGTACTCCTTCTGGTCGGACATGACCGCGGGGTCAGAGAGCTTCTTCTCGAGCTCCTCGTAGGCGGCGATGAGTTTCTCTAGCTTGTCGCGCATGATGCTCCTTGCATGGCAGGCGGGCGATGGGCCGCGACGGGCCTCGTACCTCGGTGACCGCCAAAATGTGTCTAAGCTCTCAGATGTTACCACCTTGGGCGCGATTCCATACGGCCGCCACGGGGAAGAATACGGGGAACAGGCGGGCGACAGGGCGCGCGGCGAGAGAGCCGGCGCGGGCCGTGCGGACGAGGCGCCAAGCCAGCCCACCGGCGAAAGACGCGCGATGGGACGAGAAGGAGGGGCCATGGCCACCATGCTCGACTACCTCGACTGGCGAGGCGACCTCACGCTGGCGCAGGACCCGTTCAACGAGGTGGACAGCCTCGTGCTCTGCCAGCTCTCGTACTGCGACCTCAAGGGCATCGTGCCCGCGCCAGGCGAGCGCGGGTCCGTCTCGGTTGCCACGGCGGCCAGGCGCTTCGACGAGGCGCACGCCCAGGAGGCCACGGCACCCGACGCCGTCGGCGGCTTCTCGCCGCTCACGCCCGAGCCGCTCCGCCGCATGGCCGCCTCGAGGCGCTTTCGCCACGCGACGCTCTCGCGCTACGACGAGCGCCTCGACGATGAGATGGGCGAGCAGTTCGCAGCCATCTGCGTGCGGCTGGACGACAAGAGCACCTACGTCGCCTTTCGTGGGACCGACGACACGTTCACCGGCTGGCGCGAGGACTTCTCGATGAGCTTCACGGTAGTGGGCTCGCAGGAGCGGGCACTGGCCTACCTCGAGGCCGTGCGGCGCTCGGTGCGCGGGCCGCTGCGCGTGGGCGGCCACTCCAAGGGCGGCAACCTCGCCGTCTTCGCGGCGGCGCGCTCGGGCTGGGCCACGCAGCGGCGCATCGTCGACGTGTGGTGCCACGACGGCCCCGGCTTCGTGGACAGCACACTCGACGTCCGGGCGCTCGAGGCCATCGAGCCACGCATCCACCGCTTCGTGCCGGAGTTCTGCGTGGTGGGCCAGATGCTGGGCCTGCGCGGGAAGCCGGCGGTGGTGGCCTCCGCCACGTCGGCGATCATGCAGCACAGTGCCCTCAACTGGCAGGTCATGGGCAACCGCTTCGTGCGCCGTCCCGCCATCGACGAGGGTGCGCTGCGGTTTGGGAAGGTCTTCAACGAGGCCGTGAGCAGCCACGACCCCGCCTGGCGGCAGCGCTTCACCGACGCCTTCTTCGCGGCACTCTCCGCCGGCGGCTCGTCCACGACGGAGGTGTTCGCGGGGGCACCGGGCTCGTACATGCGCATCGCCCGGGCCTACTCGGACATGGAGCCGGACATCAGGGAGGCCGCCAACCAGGTGTTGGGGTCGCTCTTTGGCGAGTCGTTCGCAAAGGCGCTGGCGGCGTCGGGCGGGCCCGTGGGCTCGGCCCTGGCGGGCCTTTTGGGCCCGCGCGGCGCAAGCGAGGACGGGCGCCCGGAGCCGTAGCGCCGGACGCCCGTCGGGGCGGTAGTTATCCCGGAGCCTGGAGCCGCCTACTCGCAGCAGGACTCGCCCGCCGAGAGGCCGGCCTCCTCCTCGCGCTGGCGCACACAGCGAAGCGCCGCGATGGCACACTCGAGCATCCACTCGTCGGGCACGCGCGTGGTGAGCCGCTGCATCTGGAGGCCCGGCCACAGCACGACGCGCACGAGGGGGTTCTCGGGGTGAGACCCAGCCCACCTGACCGTGACCTCGTAGGACACGCCCGCCACGAGCGGCAGCAGGACGATGCGCGTGAGCAGCACGAACGCCGCGCGGGCCACACCCGAAAGCGCAAGCTCGTCTGCCCAGGCAGCCACCGGCACGAAGGTGTTCACCACGATGGCCACGAGCATCGTCATGATGAGGAACGCCGTGCCGCAGCGCACGTGCAGGCGCGAGAACCTTGCCGCGTTGGCCGGCGTAAGCGACAGGCCGTGCTCGAAGCAGTGGATGGTGAGGTGCTCGGCCCCGTGGTAGCCAAAGACGCGCGCCATCTCGGGCATGCGGCCGATTCCCCAGATGTAGGCCACGAAGATGACGATGCGCAGCGCCGCCTCCACCACGTTCCAGGCGACGGCATTGCTCGCGGTGTACTCGCCCACCAGCAGGTTGGAGACGGCAACGGGTACCGCCATGAACAGCACGATGCCAAGCGCCACGCCCGCCACCACCGAGAGCACCGTGAGGACGGACTGCGGGTCATGGCCGTCGGAGGAGTCCGAGTCGGCAGAATCCGTGTCGACCGCGTGCCCGGGGTCGCCCTCTGCGTCATAGGCGTGGTCGGCCGCGATGACCATGGCCTTGTAGGAGAGGACCATCGACTCGAAGAACGATATGCAGCCGCGCACGATAGGCACGCGGCGCCACACGGACGGATGGTCCGCCCCGGGAACCTCGTGCTCCTCGAGGTAGATGCGGCCGCTCGGCTCGCGCACGGCAACGGCCCAGCTCAGCCGTCCGCGCATCATCACGCCCTCGGTGAGCGCCGAGCCCCCGATGTGTGTGCGGAACAGCTCGCCCTCCTCGGCGATGCCCTCGTCCCTCGTCCGTGCCATAGGCTACGCCCTCCCGTGCCCGTGCGTCGCGCGCGGCTGTCGATAATGGGTACCCTACTACAACGTCAGTCGGCTCAAGACAGGAGGAGCCATGCCCAAGAAGCCTGAGCCGCTCGTCATCGACAGGCACTATCGCTACACCCTGAGCTCGTACGAGCCGGTGAGCATAACGGTCACCGTCCCCCACCTCACCGACGACGAGGTGGCCTACGGCGTCGCCGGCGTGCTGGCCGAGAGCGGCCTTGCCGACGGCGAGATCGCGAGCGACGCCTGGGTGCGCGAGCACGTGAGCGGCGTCTCGAGCGTAGACGAGCTGCGCCAGGCCGTGCGCGCGCAGCTCGAGGCGCTCAACTCCCGCTCTGCCGACGCCTCCAAGCCCGCCCTCTGCGCCGAGCAGCTGGCCACGCGCCTCGAGCAGGACGTGCCCGCCTCCGCGGTAGCCGAGGTGCGCGCGGCCCTCATAGATGACCTCAAGGCCCAGGTGGGGCAGGCCGGCATCAGCCTGGACGATGCGCTTGCGGGCATGGGCGTGCCTGCGGGCACGCTCGAGTCGATGCTCGACGGCCAGGCGCGCGCCGAGGCCGAGAAGGACGCCGCGCTCGACGCCATGGCCGACAAGCTAGGCATCACCGTGGACGAGACCGAGCTTCCCGGCCTCCTTGGGTTCTCACCCAAGGCGACGCAGGAGCTGGTTGCCCAGGCGCGCGCCCACGGAGGGCTTGACCAGGTGCTTCGGCACGCGCGGCGCAAGAAGGCGTCGGATTCCGTGGTGAGCGCATGCTCGTGCACCTACCGGCACGAGAGCGCCGAGGAGGCAGAGCGCCGCGTCAGGATGGCGCAGGAACGGAGGGCCGGCTGGACGATGCCCGGCGAGGCGACCCCGCAGGAGCCCGACCGGCCCAAGCCTGCCCAGGACGGCCCCAGGCCCGACAGTCGCTCGCACCTCAAGCTGGTGTAGGGGCGCCGCCGGGTGCGCGCCCACCCATCACCCTCGTAACAAAAAAGAGGCCCCGCACCACGACGTCTTCGCGGTGCGGGGCCTCCCCACTTCCATGACAGAGGGGCTACTCGGCAGCGGCCTCGGTCTCGGCGGGAGCGGCGGCCTCCTCGGCAGGAGCAGCCTCCTCCGCGGGAGCCTCGGCGGCCTTCTTGGCGGCCTCGGCAGCGGCCTTCTTCGCGAACTCGGCGGCACGCTTGGCCTTCTCGGCGGCCTTGGCCTCGCGCTCGGCCTTCTTGGCGGCAGCGGCCTCGGCGGCCTTCTTCTCGCGCTCGAGCTTGGCGGCCTTGGCCTTCTCGAGCTGGGCAGCGGCGGCGCCACCGAACTTGTCGGAGAAGCGCTGGACGCGTCCACCGGTGTCGACGAGCTTCTGCTGGCCGGTGTAGAACGGGTGGCACTTGTCGCACAGGTCGACGGTCAGCTCAGAGACCGTGGAACGGGTGACCCAGGTGTTACCGCAGGTGCAGCGCACGGTGCAGAGACCGTACTCGGGGTGGATACCCTTCTTCATGGCAGGACTCCTCTTTGGTTCGTGCCTGGTTTCCGACCAGGCCATGGGTGTTCCCCGGCATGGTGACCGGGGCTGTCCTGGTTTCCGACCAGGACGATTAAGCTTTTGAATGATAGCATGTCCCGTGTGAAAGTCACGGGATAATCACAGGCCGGCCCACGAGCGGGCCATGCCGCGGCGCGGCGCGGCGCAGACACGGGAGCCCCGGATGATCCTCTCCATCGACGTGGGAAACACGCAGACCACCATCGGCCTCATCGAGGACGGCGAGGTACGCCACCGCTGGCGGCTCAAGACCGACCGCGACGACACCTCCGACGAGCTGCACGCACGCCTGCGCGACTTCCTGGGCCTGCGCGACCTGTCGCTTGGCTTCGTGGACGCGGCGGCGGTGGCCAGCGTGGTGCCCGTCCTCACGACCATGTGGCGCATCGCGCTGGAGGACGCGCTGGGCGAGACGCCCTTCCTGGTGCGCGGCGGCCGCGACTGCTGCATGCCCATCGCCATGCCCTACCCCGAGCAGGTGGGCGCCGACCGCATCGCCAACGCCGTGGAGGCGCGCGACACCTACGGGGCACCCGCAATCGTGGTGGACTTTGGCACGGCCACGAACATCGACGTCGTGGACGGGTCGGGGCGCTACCGCGGCGGCTGCATCGCCCCGGGCCTCATGCTCTCGGCCTCGGCGCTCTTCGCACACGCGGCCAAGCTCGCGAGCACGCCCATCGAGGTGCCGCCCGCGGCCATTGGCGACACCACCGAGCACGCCATCCAGTCGGGCCTCGTGCTGGGCGTGGCCGCGCAGGCCGAGGGGCTCGTGGCGCGCATAAGGTCGCAGCTTGCCGAGGAGGCGGACGACATCGAGGCCCGCACCGCGGCGCTCACCTGCCCCGTCATCGCAACGGGCGGCCTGTCGCGCATCATCGGCACCGCCACCGACGTCTTCGACGAGGTGGACATGAACCTCACCCTGCGCGGCATCTGGCGCATCTGGCAGCACCACAACGCCTGATGGGTCATGTGGGGACGTGTTCGTTTTGCAC
>CWGU01000043.1_pt2 | contig 25117 bp, 21 predicted proteins | sample 667921 | NCBI WGS metagenome assembly CWGU01 (sample SAMEA3735815, study PRJEB9488) | human gut metagenome | biome: ENVO:mammalia-associated habitat; material: ENVO:feces | place: Malawi | collected 2009-02-27 | reverse complement strand
GTCGGCGGCTTGTCGGGTCTGTGTCGGCGGATGGCGGGATTTCTTGGGATTCTCGTTTGCCTTCCCCGCGGCCTCCCACAGCATGGGAGCAACGCGCATCGGACACGGCGGGATGGGGAGGGCTGCCATGGCACAGGTCGGGTCGGGAGGAAGGGGAGGCCGGGGCCGGGGCCTTGCGGCCAGGCTTGGCGCGAGGCCCGGGGCTGGCGTGCTCGTGGCACTTGTCTGCGTACTTGTTTGCGCGGTTGTCGTAGGCGTGTTTGCCCTCGGGCGCCCTGGAGGGGTCGTCGTGGAGCGCGCAGCCGAGACTGCTGACGCCGCGCCTTCCGTGGGCGACGAGGCCCCCGCACCCGCGACGACCGTGACCGTTTCGCGCCTGACAGTGCATGTGGACGGCGCGGTGGCGAGCCCGGGCGTCTATGTGGTGGAGGGCGAGCTCCCACGCGTGAACGACGCCATCGTAGCGGCCGGTGGGCTTGGCGAGGGTGCGGACACCTCCGGGCTCAACCTTGCCGCGGCCGTTGCGGACGGCGACAAGGTGCACGTTCCCCTTGAGAGCGAGGAGCAGCCGATCGCTCCCTCCGAGCCGGCGGGCTCGTCTCAGGCATCGGCGCAGGGCGGGACGACGTCCTCCGGTCTCGTGAACATCAACAAGGCGGGCGTCGAGGAGCTCGACGCGCTTCCTGGCGTGGGGCAGTCGACGGCCCAGGCCATCGTCGACGATCGCGACGCGAACGGCGCCTTCGCCTCCATCGAGGACCTCATGCGCGTGAGCGGCATCGGCGAGAAGAAGTTCGAGAAGCTCAAGGGAAAGATCTGTGTCTGACGCGAGGCCCCAGGGGCTGTCCGGGGTGGGAATCGGAGCCGGAACACCTGGGGCATCCGCCTACCCGGCCCGTCCCTTCGTCCCAATCTCGCTCCATGCGCTCGTTGCGCTCGTGGTTGCCGAGAACCTCGTGCTCAGGGGCTTTGTTGACATGTGTGTGGCCGTATGCGCCCTGCTTTTCTGCGCGGCCGTGCCCCTGGCCGTGTGCGTGGTCGCCCGGCTCGCGAGGGGGCGATGGGAGGCGGGCCTGCTCGCGGCGCTCGCCTGCGTGCTTGTATCGGGGCTCGTCGGGTGCCTCGTCTCCGGAGTCGTGCTCGCGCGCGTTGATGCGGCAGGGGAGGCTCTCGCCTCGACGCCCGTGTCCGCGCTCGGTCTCACGGTCACGGGGGACGCGAGCGAGACCTCGTCGGGCTGGCTCTCCGAGGCCGAGGCGACGCTTCCGGATGGCTCGAGGGCGTCCGTGTGGCTCTCTGGCTCAGAGCACCTCGAGTTTGGCGAGCGGGTCGAGGGCGTGGGCCGCTTCTCCCCAAACGCCGACGACGACTGGGGCCGATCGAGCCGGGCGCGCGGCATCTCGGGGCGCATCCGCCTCGTGCGCGTCACGGACAGGGGCACGAGGCCGGGGCCGCTCGACGCGCTCATGGCTATGCGCCGGTGGGTCGTGGGGCGCATCGGGCCAGAGGGGAGCGAGGCGCGGGCCCTCATGGCGGGCGTCATCGCCTCGGACAGGACGGAGCTCAAGGCGCAGGGCACCGAGGACGCGTTCGCGGCCACCGGGCTCTCGCACCTCGTCGCGGTCTCGGGCAGCCACCTCGTGGTCGTGGGCGCAGGGCTCGAGGCGCTCCTGCTTGCCCTGGGAGCCGGCCCCCGCGTGCGTGCGCTTGGGGTGCTCGGCATCAGCGGGGCCTACGTCGTCTTCTGCGCCTGCCCCACCTCGGCGGTGCGCTCGTGGGTGATGCTTGCCGCCTCGCTTGCGGGAAGGCTCTTCGGCAGGCGCGCGCACGCGCCCTCCGGCATGGCGCTCACGGGACTTGCCATGTGCCTCGTCGACCCCACCTGCGCCTGCGACCTCGGCTTTCAGCTCTCGGCGCTCTCGGTGTGCGCGCTCGCGCTCTTCAGCTCGCACGCGGAGGCAACCCTCAGCCTGCTCGAGCCCCGCCTCAACCCGCGGCTCCATGGCCGCGCCGCCCGCGTGTGGGCCCGCGCGCGCAGGGCCTGGGCCGCCACGCGCTCGACGCATGCGGCATCCCTCGTCTGCCAGGTGGCCACGATGCCGGCATGCGCCGCCACCTTCGGCTCCGTGTCGCTCGTGGCGCCGTTCGCCAACGTCGTGGTGGGACCCATCTTCGCGCCGGTGGTCTCCCTCGGGGCGCTGGGCTGCGCGTTCGGGTGGGTCCCGTTCGTAGGCGATGCCATGCTCCTGGCCGTCGAGGCGCTCTGCGCCGTGGCCGTCGGCATCACGCGCCTGCTCGCGACTGTGCCGTACGCACGCGTCCCCGTCGCGCTCAATGTTGCCTGGGAGCTGGCACCGCTTGCGCTCGCGTCCCTCCTGCTGCTTGCGTGGCCCACGCCCCCGCGAGGGGCGCTGCTGGCCGGCGCTGGGCTCTCCGTCGCGCTCGCGGCCTCGGCCGTCGTGGGCGTCTTCGCCCTCGTGCCGGCCCGCGTGGTCGTGCTCGACGTCGGCCAGGGGGATGCCATCCTCGTCCGTGACGGGCCCCGCTCCGTGCTCGTCGACACGGGGCCAGACGCCTCGGTCGCCTCGGCCCTGGCCCGCCAGCGGACGCTCTCGCTCGACGCCGTGGTCATAACGCACCTGCATGACGACCACTACGGCGGGCTCGACGACCTCGTGGGGCTCGTGCGCGTGGGGACGGTCCTCGTGGCCGAGGGGGTCTCGGACGCGCTTCCTCCCGAGCTCGAGGAGACCGTTCGCGCGCTCACGGGCGGCCCTCCGCGGGAGCTCTCCGCGGGTGACCGAATCGTGGTCGGAGGCTTCGGGCTCACCAGCCTCTGGCCGACCGAGCCCGTCGACGGGTCGGAGAACGAGCACTCCCTCTGCCTGCTCGTCGAGTATGGCCGGGCCGTGGCCGGGCGTGCGGAATCGGGCGCGGGCCTTCGGGCCCTGCTCACGGGCGACGCGGAGGGGGAGGTGATGAGAGACGTTGCGCCCAGGGCCGGAGACGTCGACGTGCTCAAGGTGGGCCACCACGGCTCGGCCGTCTCGATCTTTGCCGAGGAGGCAGCGGAGCTCGACCCTGAGGTCTCGGTCGCGAGCGCGGGCGAGGGTAACTCCTACGGCCACCCCAGGCCCGAGTGCGTCGAGGTGCTCGAGGGCGCGGGGTCGTGGTTTCTCTGCACGAAGGACGTCGGCGACGTGACCCTCGAGCCCGCAGCCTCCGGCGTCCGCGTACGCCTCTGAGTGGTGCAATTGGGGACGTGTTCGTTCTGCACACCCATCCGGCAGCGAGCGGTGGGCATTCGGGCTTACAATGCTCGAACGGTTCGGACGACAAAGGGCTGGCCGGCAACCGGCAGGGAGGGGAGTGGCATGGCACAGGGGCTCCTGAGCGCATACCTCGTCGTGGGAAGCGATGAGCTCAAGCGCGAGACGGCCGTGAGGCGCCTGCGCTCCCGCGTGCCGGCCGACCTCGCTGACTTCAACCTCGACGAATTCGACGCCAAGTCCGTCGAGGTCCCCGAGGTGCTCGTCTCGTCGCTGCAGACCCTGCCGTTCGGGGCCGACTTCCGCCTCGTCATCGTCCACGGTGCCGAGGCGCTCGCGAAGCCCGTCTCGGAGGCGCTCGTCTCCTACCTCGTGGACCCCAACCCGCAGAGCGTCCTGTGCCTCGAGGCCGAGAAGCTCGCCAAGAACACGCGGCTCTACAAGGCCGTGGCCAAGGTGGGGCCCAAGTCGGTCGTGGACTGCTCGCCGCTCAAGCGCTGGGAGCTGCCGCCCTACGTGGTCAGGCTCGCGTCGCGGCGCGGCCTTGCGATGGGCACCGACGCGGCCGAGGAGCTCGTGAACCGCTGTGGCGAGTCGACCGTGATGCTCGATAACCAGATCGCCACCCTGGCCGAGCTCGTGGGGCAGACGGGCCAGATCACCCTCGCCGACGTTGAGGCCAACGTGGCCCAGACGGCCGAGGTGAGTCCCTGGGCCTTTGCCGACGCCGTCTGCGAGCGTGACGCCGCCAAGGCGATGGCGCTGCTCAGGCTCATGAAGGCGCCGTCGCTCGTGTTCCTGCACTCCGTGCTCGTGGGAAGGCTCCGCGAGCTTGTGTGCGCCCAGTCGCTTGCCCGGCGCGGCGCCTCGTCGCAGCTTGCCAAGGAGCTTGGCCGCGCCCCCTGGCAGGTCAAGCACCACGTGGCATGGGTCCGTCGCTTTGCTCTGGGCGAGCCGTCGGCGCTCCTCGCTGAGGCTGCCTGCTGCGAGCGCGCGCTCAAGGGCACCCCCGACTCCGACACGGCCTTCGTCCGCCTCGTCCTCGCCATCTGCGGTGCCTGAGCGCCCGCGCCGTCGCGGCGGCGCCCGAAGGTGCGCTGCCGCTCTCCACGCCTCCCACAAAATTAGTCCCCGCCGGCCAGCACGCCGACGGGGACTTAAGGTCAAGCTATGTGCTCACGAACCTACTTGAGGGTGTTCACGAGCTTCTGGACGCCGCTCTTGCGGTCGGCGGCCTGGTTCTTGTGGATGATGCCCTTGGAGGCAGCCTTGTCGAGCAGGCGGCTCGCCTTGTTGGCGGCGAGCTGGGCGGCGTCGGCGTCCTTGGCCTCCACGGCTTCGCGGACGTGCTTCACGGCCGTCTTGAGCTCGGAGCGAGCGGCCTTGTTGCGCTGGCGGGCCTTCTCAGCGGTGATGATGCGCTTCTTCTGAGACTTGATGTTAGCCACGTGCGGTTCCTTTCAAAACTATCTGTTGTGAGGCCTCTTGACCGAGACACGGGGAGGTCAACCCCGCGAGTATAGCAGAACGTTCCGCGCCCGGGCCCACAAAATGTGCCCATACCGCCTGCGCACACCAATAATTTGTGTCCCCGTGCCCACGTGCCGTCACCTCGCGCGCAAGCGGCCCAGCCCCTTACGCTAGAATCAGTCCCATGACTACTACAGACACCTCCCACATCCGCAACTTCTCGATCGTCGCCCACATCGACCACGGGAAGTCCACCATCTCCGACCGCATCCTCGAGCTCACCCGCACCGTCGAGGAGCGCGACATGGAGGCCCAGCTGCTCGACACGATGGACATCGAGCGCGAGCGCGGCATCACGATCAAGTCCAACGCCGTGCGCGTCATGTACGACGCCGACGACGGCGAGACCTACCAGTTCAACCTCATCGACACGCCGGGCCACGTCGACTTCACCTACGAGGTCTCCCGCTCACTCGCCGCGTGCGAGGGCGCGGTGCTCGTGGTAGACGCCACCCAGGGCGTCGAGGCGCAGACGGTCTCCAACGCCAACCTGGCCATGAACGCCAGCCTCGACATCGTGCCGGCCATCAACAAGATCGACCTGCCGAGCGCCCACCCCGACGAGGTCAAGCAGGAGATCGAGGACGACCTCGCCATCTCGGCCGACGACGCGGTGTGCGTCTCGGGCAAGACCGGCGAGGGCATCCACGACCTGCTCGAGGCCATCGTGTTCCTCATCTCGCCGCCCGCCGGCAACGCCGAGGGACCGCTGCGCGCCCTCATCCTCGACTCGTACTTCGACGAGTACCGCGGCGTGGTGGCTACGGTGCGCGTCTTTGACGGCCGCATCCGCAAGGGCGATCAGCTGCGCATGATGCAGAAGGCCGAGGACTTCCTCTGCGACGGCGTGGGCGTGAAGCGCCCGGCCGAGACGGCCGTCGACGAGCTCTCCGTGGGAGAGGTGGGCTTCGTCGTGACGGGCCTCAAGGACCCGGAGAGCGTGCGCGTGGGCGACACGATCACCTGGGCAGACAACCCCTGCGACAAGCCCATGCCGGGATACCGCGAGGCCAAGCCCATGGTCTACACCGGCCTCTTCCCGGTGGACACCAAGGACTACGAGAACCTGCGCGACGCCCTCGACAAGCTGCACGTGAACGACCCGTCGCTCACCTGGAGCCCCGAGACCTCGGTTGCGCTTGGCTTCGGCTTTCGCGTGGGCTTCCTGGGGCTTCTGCACATGGAGGTCGTCAAGGAGCGTCTCGAGCGCGAGTTCAACCTCGACCTCATCGCCACGAGCCCGAGCGTGGACTACCACGTCTACAAGACCGACGGCGAGATGGTCTGCGTGCGAAGCCCGCAGGACCTGCCCGACGTCACCTGCATCGACCACATCGAGGAGCCCTACCTCAAGGCCAAGATCATCTGCCCGCCCGAGTTCACGGGTGCGGTCATGCAACTCGCCATCGAGCACCGCGGGATCACGACCGACATGATCCACCTCACGCAGAAGTCGGTGGAGATGCACTTCGACATGCCGCTCGCCGAGCTCATCCTCGACTTCTTCGACCAGCTCAAGAGCCGCACCAAGGGCTACGCGAGCCTCGACTATGAGTTCAGCGACTACCGCACGAGCGACCTCGTGAAGCTCGACATCTTGCTTTCGGGCGATGAGGTGGATGCCCTGTCGTTCATCGTGCACCGCGACAAGGCCTACGACCTCGCGCGCGGACTCTGCGACAAGCTTAAGGAGATCATCCCGCAGCAGCTCTTCGAGGTGCCTATTCAGGGCGCCATCGGTAACAAGATCATCGCGCGCTCCACCGTGCGCGCGCGACGCAAGGACGTGCTGGCCAAGTGCTACGGCGGCGACATCTCGCGCAAGCGCAAGCTGCTCGAGAAGCAGAAGGAGGGCAAGAAGCGTATGAAGGCCATCGGGTCGGTCGACGTGCCGCAGGAGGCCTTCATGGCGATCCTCAAGGTGGACCAGTAGTGCGCGGACCCAGGCGGACGGCCGCGGACGAGGACGCGCGTCGGGAGGCGGCCGCGAGCGGGCGCGCCGCGCAGGTCATGGCTGCGGGCGCGGCGGAGGCCGGCCTCGCGTGGCCGCCGGTGCCGTGGGCGGAGCTGGGCTGCGACGGCGCGCGTGCGGACCGCGATGGCTTGAGTGACGCGTGCGTCGCGAGCCTGCATGAGAGCCCCAACGTCCTCGCCGGGCGCCTCGCCCGGAACCCCTTCCTCATGGCCCCCATGGCCGGCGTGACCGACGCGGCCTATCGCCTCATGGCACGCGCCGGCGGCGCCGCGCTCGCCTACAGCGAGATGGTCTCGGTCACGGGCATCCACTACAAGAGCGACAAGACCTGGGAGCTCGTCGACCCCAACCCGGCCGAGCCCGAGCTTGCCGTGCAGCTCTTCGGCGCCGACGTGGACCACTTCCGAGAGGCGGTGCCGCTCGTGGCGCATCACCTGGGCGCGCGCCTCGCCCTCGTCGACGTCAACATGGCGTGCCCCGTCCCCAAGGTCACGAAGTCGGGTGCGGGCTCGGCCCTGCTCGACGAGCCGCTGCTCGCGGCCGACATCGTGCGGTCCATCCGTGAGGAGCTGGACGCCTGCGGGCGCACCGAGGTGCCCGTGACGGCCAAGATCCGCATCGGGCGCAGGCCGGACGCCATCGTGGGCCCCGAGTTCGCACGGGTGCTCGAGGCCGCGGGTGCGCAGGCGATCGCCGTGCACGGGCGCGTGGCCTCACAGCTCTACCGGGGCAAGAGCAATGCGGCCGAGGTCGGGCGCGTGGTCGAGGCCGTGGGCGTGCCCGTGGTCGCCTCGGGAGACGCCCTGGACGGGCCGCGCGCGGCGGCGCTCCTCGCCGAGACGGGCGCGGCCGGCTGCTTCGTCGCGCGGGGAAGCTACGGCAACCCGTGGGTGTTTCGCGCGGCCGAGCGCGAGCTGGGGCGCCTGCGAGACCCGGCGCAGGACGCGGCGCCGCGCGTGCCCACGCCCGCCATGCGCCTCGCGGCGTTTCGCCTCCACGTGCGCCTGCTCGAGGCCACGGGCGCCCACATCGCGAGGGCCAGAAGCCTCGCCGGCTGGTACCTGCGTGGCGTTCCCGATGCGGGGTCCTGGCGCGAGCGCGCCATGCACTGCATGGACACGGGTGACTACCTTGCGCTTGCCGACGAGCTCGAGGCGTCGCTTCCCGCGAGCGCGTGCGAGGCTCTCGCCTGATGGTTCGCGCCCTCTACCTTCACGTTCCGTTCTGCGTCCGCCGCTGCCGCTACTGCGACTTCTCCACGGCCGCCGCGCGACACGGGGACGTCCTCATGGCCAGCTACGGGGCCGCGCTTCGGCGGCTCGTCGGCGAGGCACGCGACCTGGGACTCATTGACGGGCTTGAGACGGCCTACGTCGGTGGCGGCACGCCCACGATGCTCGGGGCCGAGGCCCTGGCCTCCCTGGTGGGCAGCGTGGGCGCGCTGCCTGAGCTCTCGTTCGAGGCCAACCCCGAGTCGCTTACCGACGAGGTCCTCGCGGCGGCGCGCGAGGCCGGGGCCACCCGCGTCTCCATCGGCGTCCAGAGCTTCAACGACCGTGAGCTCAAGGGCCTCGGGCGCGTCCACAACGCGGCGCTCGCGCGCGAACGGGTGTCGGCTGCGGTCGGGAGCGGCCTGCGCGTCTCGCTTGACCTCATGTGCGGCATCCCGCACCAGACGCGTCAGAGCTGGGAGCGCTCGCTTGCCGAGGCCGTGGCGCTCGGCGTGGGCCACGTGAGCTGCTACCCGCTCATGATCGAACCGGGGACGCCCATGGAGCGCATGTGCGAGACGGGCGAGCTGCCCTGGCCCTCCGACGACACCGAGGCTGACGACATGGAGATGGCCGAGCGCGTGCTGGGTGCGGCGGGCCTCGCGCGCTACGAGGTCGCGAGCTATGCGCGGCCGGGCGAGCGCTGCCGCCACAACGTCGCCTACTGGACGGGCGTGGAGTACCTGGGCCTCGGCACCGCCGCCGCGAGCATGCTCGGGCTCGTCTCCTACGAGCGGCTTCGCCGGGCCGTGCCGTCGCTTCCGGCGCCCTCCTCGGGCACCGAGCGGCTGCGCCTCACGGTCACGTCGGGTGCGCGAGACGTCGCCGGGGCATCCTCGCTGGCCGGCCTCGCCTTCGACGTCGAGCAGCTGAGCGCGCGCGAGGCCGCCTGCGAGGACCTCATGCTGGCCGCGCGCATGACGGATGGCATATCGCCCGAGCTCATCGCACGCATACGATCTCTCGTGGGCGACGGTCGCGTCGACGACACGGTGTCGGGGCTTCTCGACAAGGGCCTGCTCGCGGGGGGTGACGGCGGCCGCCTCGTGCCCACGCATTTGGGATGGCTTCTTGGAAACGAGCTCTACGGCCCCCTCTGGGACCTCGCACACGACTAGCCCCGGCGGAGACCACGCGCGTTGGGTTCAGAGCAGAGGCCATGCGCGCCGGGTTCAAGGTGCCAAACGGCTGTATCCATGCAGACCCCGCGTACCTCGCGCGTTGCGCTCGCGCGCCCGCCGGAGTAATATCCCAGCCAACAACCGCATACCAGGGGAGCCAGCGAGGCGTCGAGCGCCGCGGCGGCTGAGAGGGGACACGCACATGTCCCGACCCTTGAACCTGATGTGGGTAATGCCAACGAAGGGAGTGCCAATGACGCAGTTGGATGCTGCGCGTGCGGGTATTGTCACGCCACAGATCGAGCAGGTCGCGGCCGACGAGGGCCGTGACCCAGTGTTCGTTCGCGAGGGAGTCGCGGCGGGCCGCATCGCCATACCGGCGAACGCCCGTCATATCGAGCTCGGGCTTCACGCGTGCGGCGTGGGCGCGGGCCTGCGCACGAAGGTGAACGTCAACCTCGGCATCTCGGGGGACATCCACAACGCACCGGAGGAGTGGAAGAAGGTCGCCATCGCCGAGCAGTACGGCGGTGACGCCATCATGGACCTCTCCAACTCGGGCAAGACGCGCGCGTTTCGTCAGCAGCTCATCGAGCGGACTCCGCTTATGGTGGGGACCGTCCCCATCTACGATGCCATCGGCTACTTCGACAAGCCGCTCGTGAAACTCACGGGTGACGACATCCTCAAGGTCATCGAGGCCCACGCCGAGGACGGGGTCGACTTCATGACGATCCACGCGGGCTTCAACCGCCGTGTGCTTGACACCTTCCTCGAGACCAAGCGCCTCACCAACATCGTGAGCCGCGGCGGTAGCCTCATCTTCGGCCTCATGATGACGACGGGCTGCGAGAACCCCTTCTACGAGCGCTTCGACGACATCCTCGAGATCCTGCGCGAGCACGACGTGACCATCTCGCTCGGTGACGCCATGCGCGGCGGCTGCACCTTCGACGCCACCGACGCGAGCGAGGTAGCCGAGCTCGTGGAGCTGGGCAAGCTCACGAAGCGCGCCTGGGACGCGGGCGTGCAGGTCGTCGTTGAGGGGCCGGGGCACATGGCGCTCGACGAGGTTGCCGCGAACATGAAGCTCGAGAAGCGCCTCTGCCACGATGCCCCGTTCTACGTGCTGGGGCCGCTCGTGACCGACATCGGCGCCGGCTACGACCACATCACGGCGGCCATCGGCGGTGCCGTGGCGGCCATGAACGGCGCGGACTGGCTCTGCTACGTGACGCCCGCCGAGCACCTCAAGCTCCCCGACGTCAACGACGTGCGCGAGGGCCTCATCGCCACGCGCATCGCCGCCCACGCGGGCGACATCGCCAAGCACATCCCCGGCGCCCGCGACGTCGACGACAGGATGAGCGACGCTCGCAGGCGCGTGAACTGGGACGACATGTTCGCCTGCGCCCTCGATCCGGACCGCGCCAAGGAGATCTTGGCACTCGCGCCGCCCGAGGAGGTCGGCACCTGCACCATGTGCGGCAAGATGTGCGCCGCCCGCACGGTCAACCGCATCATGGAGGGCCTCACGGTCGACCTGGGTGACGACCTGCCCGGGGCCGATCTCAAGGAGGGCGCGCCTGCGGGGGTCGATTCCGCGAACGCCGATCCCGCAGATGCCGCGCGGCCCGACCAGCCCAAGGCCGCGCACGGCCCCATCACCATTCCCGTCGAAGAGGAGTAGTTCCCATGTCTCTCGAGTTCCTGAAGGACGCCGCCGACGCAGTGCGCGCCACGACGCCGCTCGTGCACTGCATCACCAACTACGTGACCGTCAACGACTGCGCCAACGCCCTGCTCGCCGCCGGCGCGAGCCCGATCATGAGCGACGAGCTCGAGGACGTGGTCGACATCACCTCGATCTGCGGCGGGCTCGACCTCAACATCGGCACGCTCAACCTGAGCTCAATCGAGGGCATGCGCGCGGCCGGTCACAAGGCCGCCGAGCTCGGCCACCCGATCGTGCTCGACCCGGTGGGCGCGGGCGCCTCCAAGCTGCGCATCGAGATTGCCTGCTCGCTGCTTGACGAGCTGCCCGTGCGCGTCGTGCGCGGCAACATGAGTGAGGTCAAGGCGCTCGCCGGGGCAAGCTCGCGCGCTCGCGGCGTCGACGTGAACCCGGCCGACGTGGTTGACGACGACAACCTCGCCGAGGCGGCCGCCTTCGCCCGCGCCTTCGCTGCCAAGACCGGGGCCGTCGCCGCGACCACTGGCCCCATCGACGTGGTGGCCGACGCCCGCCGCGCCTTCGCCATCCGCAACGGCGTGGCGCTGCAAGGCAAGATCACGGGCGCGGGCTGCATGCTCACGGCGCTCACGGTGGCCTACGAGGTGGCCCACGCCGACGCCCTCGAGGCGGCCGTCGCGGCCGTGGCCTCGATGGGACTCGCCGGCCAGGTGGCGGCCGCGCGCATGGACGAGCTCGACGGCAACGGGAGCTTCCGCACCTACCTGCTCGACGCCCTCTACAACCAGACGGGCGACGACCTGCTCGAGGGTGCCCTCGTCGAGGAGCTGGGCTAGGTGGCCGGCGAGGCTCCCGCTGGCGAGGCTGTCGCCAAGGAGGCTCCCCATCATGAGGCCCGCCAGATGGCCGGTCCCCGCCGGCGCGGCCGGTGGTCTGAGGAGGCCATCCGCGAGCACCTGCTCCTCTATGCCGTGACGGACCGGGCGTGGCTTCGCGGGCGCACCCTTCCCGACTGCGTGCGGCAGGCGATTGCCGGCGGCACCACCTTCGTGCAGCTGCGCGAGAAGCACCCCGGCCATGACGGGCATGACGAGAAGCTCGCCCTTGCACGCGAGATCCTTCCCATTTGCCGCGCAGCGGGCGTGCCGTTCCTGATCGACGACGACGTGGCGCTCGCCGCCGAGGTGGGCGCTGACGGCGTTCACGTGGGGCAGGAGGACATGGCCTGCTCCGAGGCGCGTCGGATTCTGGGCCCCGACGCCATCGTGGGCGTGTCGGCCCAGACCGTGTCCGAGGCCTGCGCGGCCGAGCGGGCGGGCGCCGACTACCTCGGCGTGGGGGCGCTCCATCCCACCGCCACCAAGCCCGATGCCGTCGACGTCACCTTCGACGAGCTCGCGCGCATCTGCTCGTCCGTGAGCATTCCCGTGGTGGGCATCGGCGGCGTCGATGCCACGACCGCCCACGAGCTCGCGGGCACGGGCGTGGCGGGCGGCGCCGTGGTGAGCGCCATCTTTGCCGCCGACGACCCCGAGGCCGCCGCGCGCGACCTCGTCCGTGAGCTTCGCAAGGTCGTCCGCTGAGATGGGTGCCGCCTTCTCGCTTCCGGCCGTGCTGAGCATAGCCGGGAGCGACTGCTCGGGCGGGGCTGGCATCGAGGCGGACCTCAAGACCATCCTCGCCCTCGGGCTCTATGGCGAGGCGGCCATCACCTCGGTGACGGCGCAGAACACGGTTGGCGTGCGAGGCTGCCACCAGGTGCCGCCGGACGTGATAGAGGCCCAGGTGGACGCCGTCTTCGAGGACATCGTCCCGGCGGCGGTGAAGGTGGGGATGTTGGGGTCGGCCGAGGCCGCCCACGCCGTTGCTCGCGCCCTCCGGCGTCACGGGGCGGGGCAGGGCGGAACCGTTCCTGTGGTGCTCGACCCCGTGATGGCATCCTCGACGGGAGCCTCGCTCTCGGGTGCCGAGACGGTCGAGGCCGTCGTGGGCGAGCTTTTCGGGCTGGCCACACTCGTGACGCCCAACATCCCTGAGGCCGTCAAGCTCGCCTCCCGCTTCACCGGCGGGGGCGGCGTTGGGGTGCCGAGCAGTCGCGCGGACGTCGAGAGGCTGGCCGCGCGCGTCAAGACGCTTGTGCCCGGAGCCGTCCTCGTCAAGGGCGGCCACGCCACGGATGCCGCCGACGACCTGCTGGTCCTTGCCGACTGCTCCTCCGTCTGGCTTCCCGGCGAGCGCATCGCCGCGGCCAACACGCACGGCACGGGCTGCACCCTCTCGAGTGCCATCGCCTGCGGCCTCGCGGAGGGCCTCGACCTGGAGCGGGCGGTGCGGGACGCGAAGGCCTACCTCGTCGGAGCCCTGCGCGCGGGCCTCGACCTTGGCGCAGGCTCCGGGCCCGTCGACCACGCCTGGTACGTCCGGAGTCGGCTCGCGTATCCCGCCTAGGCTTCTTCCCCTGACAAGGACAGGCTCGTTGCCTGCGCATATATGACATCCAGATAAAAGACGCCGCCCCGTCCCCCACGAGAGGAACGGGGCGGCGCGTCATCAGCCTAGGCCAACTCCTGCGTGATGCCTAGTCGCGCGTGAGCTTCCTGTGGATGCGGTGCGGCTTCGCGGCCTCCTCGCCGAGGCGCGCCACGCGGTCCTTCTGGTAGTCGTCGAAGTTGCCCTCGAACCAGTGCCATGTGCCCGGGTCCTCGTCGGTGCCCTCCCAGGCCAGGATGTGCGTGGCCACGCGGTCGAGGAACCAGCGGTCGTGCGACGTGATGACCGAGCAGCCCGGGAACGCCAGCAGTGCCTCCTCGAGGCTCTCGAGCGTCTCGGTGTCGAGATCGTTGGTGGGCTCGTCGAGCAGAAGGAGGTTGCCGCCCTGCTTGAGCGTGAGCGCGAGGTTGAGGCGGTTGCGCTCGCCGCCGGAGAGCACACCAGCCGGCTTCTGTTGGTCGGAGCCCTTGAAGCCGAAGGCCGCCACGTAGGCGCGGCTGTTTATCTCCTGCTTGCCCACGACGATGAAGTCGTTGCCGCCAGAGACAACCTCCCAGACGCTCTTGTCGGGGTCGAGCCCGGCGCGCATCTGGTCGACGTAGGAAAGCATGACGGTCTCGCCAAGCTCGATGGTGCCGTTCGTGGGCTCCTCGGTGACGGCGTCGGCCAGGGCGGGGGAGTTGCCGGCCTTTTGCGCGGCACCCACGATCATCTTGAAGAGCGTCGACTTGCCCACGCCGTTGGGGCCGATGACGCCCACGATGCCGTTGCGCGGCAGCTCGAAGGAGAGGTTGTCGATGAGGACGCGGTCGCCGAAGGACTTGCAGAGGTGCTCGGCCACGAGGACCTTCGAGCCCAGGCGCGGGCCCACCGGAATCCTGATGTCGGTGACGTCGACGCCGCGGCCGGCCTGGGCCTCGGCCTCCATCTGCTCGTAGCGCTCGAGGCGCGCCTTGTTCTTGGCCTGGCGGGCCTTGGGGCTCGAGCGCACCCACTCGAGCTCGTTGCGCAGGCGCTTGGCGAGGCGGGCCTCCTTCTGGCCCTGTGCCTCGAGTCGGGCGGCCTTGGTGTCGAGGTAGGTGGAGTAGTTGCCCTTGTAGGGGTAGAGGTGGCCGCGGTCCACCTCGCAGATCCACTCGGCCACGTTGTCGAGGAAGTAGCGGTCGTGCGTGACGGCGAGCACCGCGCCCTCGTACTTGTGGAGGAACTGCTCGAGCCACAGGACCGACTCGGCGTCGAGGTGGTTGGTGGGCTCGTCGAGGAGCAGGAGGTCGGGGGCCTCGAGCAGCAGGCGGCAGAGGGCCACGCGCCTGCGCTCGCCGCCGGAGAGCACCTTCACGGGCGTGTCGGGGTCCGGGCACTGCAGGGCGTCCATAGCCTGCGAGAGCTTGGAGTCGAGGTCCCAGCCGTCCACGGCGTCGATCTCGTCCTGGAGCTTGCCCATCTCGGCCATGAGGGCGTCGAAGTCGGCGTCGGGGTTGGCCATCTCGTTGGAGATGTCGTTGAAGCGAGCCACCTTGGCGAGCACGTCGCCGAAGGCCTGGCGCACGTTCTCGATGACGGTCTTGTCGTCGTCGAGGGGCGGCTCCTGCTCGAGGAGGCCCACCGTGTAGCCGGGCGTGAGGCGCGCCTCACCGTTGGTGACCTCCTCCTTGCCGGCCATGACCTTGAGCAGGGTCGACTTGCCCATGCCGTTGGGACCCACGACGCCAATCTTGGCGCCGGGGAAGAAGCTGAGCGTGACGTCGTCCAGGATGACCTTGTCGCCGACGCTCTTGCGGGCCTCGAACATCTGGTAGATGAACTCTGCCATGTGTCTCCTCGCGGTTGGTGGGGCGGGCTGCCCCGGGGCTGTCTTGGTATCCCTCCAAGCGTATCAGATGGCCGCATCTGCCTGCCGGCACGCGATCTAGCGGGAGGTGCGGCGATTTCCCCTTCGCACTTTTGAGTTGTGAACGAATTCTCGGGCCGTTTTGGGGCATCGCAAAGTAGCCATCCCGGCGTTTGCAAGCGCTTGGGCCTCTTGGGTCGCAAAAAGCCGTTCACAACTCGAAAGTGCGAAGCGCTTCGCGCACGGCGTCTCGGTAGATGGCGTGTGCTTGCGCGCGAGGTCGCATGCTTTGGGTAGAATAGCCGTCGCAACTGCGTCAACGGGCCGATCCCCGGAACCTTCGCGGGCGTTCGCGCGCCGCGTGGCCGGAAGGCCCCCAGGCCAACAGACAGGAGCACCACAGCACATGGCCTCTATGAACGAGAAGGACTACTACGCCATCCTCGAGGTCGAGCACGACGCCACCGACGAGCAGATTCGCCGCGCCTTCCAGCAGAAGGCGCGCAAGCTCCACCCCGACGTCAACAAGGCGCCTGATGCCGAGGAGCGCTTCAAGGAGGTCTCGGAGGCCTACGCCGTGCTCTCCGACCCCGACAAGCGCCGCCGCTACGATGCCATGCGCTCGGGCAACCCCTTCGCGGGTGCCGGTGCGGGCTATGGCGCGCCGTCGCAGCCCGAGGGCGACCCGTTTGCCGGCATGGGCGGCTTTGGCTGGGGCTTCCCGTTCGGCGGCATGGGCTACTCGGGCGGGCGCTCGGCGCACCGCAGCCGCTCGTACAACCCCCAGGCTGGCGGCGACGTGGTCTACCAGCTCGACCTCGACGACACGGCGGCGCGCGAGGGGTGCCGCCGAGGCGTCACCTACCAGCGCTACGTCCCCTGCGAGGCCTGCGAGGGCAGGGGCTCGGTCCACGTCGACCACGCCAAGACCTGCCCCACCTGCGGCGGCTCGGGCCACATCTCAGTCGACCTCGGCAGCATCTTCGGCATCGGCGTCATGAGCATGGTGTGCCCCGAGTGCGAGGGCACGGGCAAGGTCGTCGCCGACCCGTGCGACGTCTGCGGCGGAACCGGGCGCGTTCTCTCGGCGAGCGAGGTGGTCGTCGACATCCCGGCCGGCAGCCACGAAGGCGACATCGTGCGCGTGAGCGGCATGGGCAACGCCGGCACCAACGGCTCCACCTCGGGCGACTTCGTGTGCCGCGTGGGCGTGCCGAGCGAGCGCCTGCGGCCGCGCGCCGCCCAGGGCTTTCAGATGATCGGCTTTGGCCTGCCGTTCGTGCTCGTGGGCGTCATGCTCAACGAGCTCGCGCAGCTCGCCCTCATCGTGGCGGTGCCGGTCGTCATCGGCCTTTGGCTCGTGGGGTCGAGCGGCGGGGTGCTTCACCATGGCGGCACCTGGTGGAGAAACGCCGGGCGCTACGTGGTGAACGGCGCCGTCAACGGCATGACGGTGGCGGTGTTCCTTGGCCTCATGGTCTCGTGCATGTCGGGGCTGGGCACGGCCGGCTGGGGCGGCAACGCGCGCTACTTGTAGGTGTGTGCGGGCGCGGGGTCGCGAAGCGGCGGAATCGTCGGGGGCCTGCGGCTCCCGGGAGGTGCTGTGGCCTTGTTCTCGACCCCGGGCCAACGGCCTCGGCAAAAATGTGACGAATCATCCGGAAGAAAACGTGACGGGTTAGGCAGATAGGAAGCGGGTTCTACGAGCGTGGAAGCGAAGATCGACTACTACGAGGTGCTTGGCGTCGCGCACGATGCCGACGCGAGGACCATCAAGCGAGCGTTTCTCAAGAAGGCGCGAACGCTCCACCCCGACGTCAACAAGGCGCCGGACGCCGAGGAGAAGTTCAAGCAGGTCAACGAGGCCTACTCGGTCCTCTCGGACGATCAGAAGCGCGCCAATTACGACCGCTTCGGCGACCCCGACGGCCCTGGCGGCTTCGGCGGCGCCGGCGTCGACATGTCCGACATCTTCGGTGGCTTCGGCATGGACGACATCCTGTCGTCGTTCTTCAACGGCGGGGCCGCGGGCGGCGGGCGCGCCGCCCGCACGGTCGGCCGTGACATGGGCATCACGCTGCGCATCACGCTCGAGGAGGCCGCGGCCGGCTGCTCCAAGACCGTGGCCTACGACCGCCTGGCCCCCTGCGAGGATTGCCATGGCACGGGCGCCGCGGAGGGCGGCAAGGTCACGACGTGCTCGCGCTGCCATGGCACGGGCCGCATCGTGACCGTGCAGCGCACCATCCTCGGCCAGATGCAGACGCAGGTGGAGTGCCCGGCCTGCCACGGCACGGGCCACGTCATCGACCACCCCTGCGAGACCTGCGACGGCCAGGGCCGCACGCCCAACCACGAGACGGTCAAGATCGAAGTTCCGGCCGGCATCCACTCCGGCCAGACTCTCAAGGTGGCCGGCTATGGCGAGGCGGGCGTGCGCGGCGACCGCTCGGGCGACCTCGTCGTGCGCATCGAGGTGGCCGACTCCGAGCGATTCCAGCGTCAGGGCGATGACCTGTTCTGCGTTGAGGACGTGAGCGCGCTCGAGGCCATGTGCGGCTGCGCGGTCGAGGTCGACGGCGTGCTCGAGGGCGAGCACGTTACGGTCGAGGTCTCGGCCGGCACGCAGCACGGCGCCCACATCGAGGCCAAGGGCCACGGCATGCCGCGCCAGGGCACCAAGGCGCGCGGCAGTCTGTTCGTGGTGGTGAACGTCGTGGTGCCCACCGACCTCACGGGCGAGGAGCTCGACGAGCTGCGCGCGATGGCCGCGGCCCGCGGCGAGCGCGTCGCTGACGAGGGTGACGGCGACGGGCATCCCGAGCATGAGGACGGCCATGGCGGCATCTTCGGCCGGCACCCGGGCCGCGCGGCGTCAGCCAAGACGCACCGCGGGCGCGGAAGGCAAGAGAAGTGAGGTCCGGGGTGGCCGCGGGTGCGGAGGCGGCTGGCCCGCTCGGCCACGCACCGCGCGTGGCCGTCTCGAACCTGGGCTGCCGCGTGAACAGGGTCGAGCTCGACGCCATCGCCGGCGAGCTCGTGGCCGCGGGCTGCGAGCTTGTTGACGAGGAGTCGGCCGACCTTGTGGTGGTCAACACGTGCGCGGTCACGGGCGAGGCCGAGGCAAAGGCCAGGAAGGCCGTGCGCCACGCGGCGGCGCTTGCCCAGCGCCCGCAGGTGCTCGCCACGGGCTGCGTCGCGAGCCTCTTCGCCGACGAGCTCGCCGCGCTTGCCGACAACGTCGAGGTGGAGCCCGACAAGGACCGCGTCGCCACCCGCGCCCTGTCACATTTCCTTCCGGGTGATTTGTCACAAAACCTTCCGTATGATTTGTCACATTTCGCGGCGGGGGCGGGTGTCGGCGCCCGGACCAACGCTGGCGAGCGCGGGGCTGTGAACCAGAGTGATGCCTCGGGCAACCCTTCGTCTGCGTCCGCCGCGGGTGGCGTCGCCCCCAGCCCGCTCGCCGCGCTCGACATTGGCGAGAGCGTGGCTCCCGGCCACGCCATCACGCCCACGGGCCGCATGCGCCCGGGCCTCAAGGTCCAGGACGGCTGCGACCACCGCTGCACCTACTGCATCGTCTGGAAGGCGCGCGGCCGCGCACGCTCGCTTGATGCCGCCGACGTCGTGAGCCAGGTGCGCTCGCTCGTCTCCGAGGGTGCGCGCGAGGTGGTGCTCACCGGCATTGACCTCGGGAGATATGAGAGTCAGGGGCTTGACCTCGCGGGGCTTCTTGACCGCGTGCTCGACCAGACCGAGGTGGGGCGCGTGCGCCTCTCGTCCGTGGAGCCGGCGGGCGTCACGGATGAGCTCCTCCGCGTCATGGCGGCGAGCGACGGGCGTGTGGCGGAGTTCCTCCACGTGCCGCTCCAGGCGGGCTGCGACGAAACGCTGCGCCGCATGGGCCGGCCCTACACCGTCGCCGAGTACCGCGCGATCGTTGATCGCGCCCGCGAGGCCGTGCCGCACCTCGCGCTCGCGTGCGACCTCATCGTTGGCTTCCCGGGCGAGACGGACGAGGACTTCGCGACCTCGCTCGAGACCTGCCGCGAGATCGGCTTTGCCAAGATGCACGTGTTTCGCTACTCCAAGCGCCCCGGAACGCCCGCGGCGACGATGGAGGGGCAGGCGGCACCCGAGGCCATGGCCGAGCGCAGCCGCGCGATGCGCGAGATGGCCGCCGCATCTCGTCGTGCCTACGCGGAGTCGCTTGTGGGCACGAGCCAGCTCGTGCTCGTCGAGCGCGCCGAGTCCGGCGTGACGGGCGGCCTCGTTGAGGCTCACGTCGGCCCCGGCTACACTGGCGAGCTTGTGCGGATGGTTCCCCATCATTATATATATAATATTCTTTTATAGTCTCTTTACGAGACATTTATTAAATGCTGACATGATTCCTATATCGACCCTTGAAATAAAGAGTACTGTTCAAACTGCAGAGCATACAAAGGAGGAATGAATGAACAGGCGCTCTTTTATTAAGATGCTATTCGTGTCAGCTGTCGGATTAGCGGGAATGCGACCTAAGAAGGCGTTTGGTGAATCGACACTAACCCTGACGCAGGATGTTGTCTATGACTTTACAAATAGAGTTATAGACACTCTTTCACCAATAAAAAATCTTTCTATCTCAAAGTTAAACAAATTCTGTGAAGTTCCAGGAAAAACAGCTGGCTACATTGTTGACCTTCAGATGGGTAATATCCCGCATGGTTACATTATTATTGATAAAGACTGCCCTGGACTTCTTTCTGAGTTCAATTTCGAGGAGAATTCAGTTTCTCCCGCTTGTGAACTCGGCTCAGTTTACTTAGATGCTCATAAATTCGATTCTACAACTCCGTTCATTAAAATGGATTCACTTAACTATGGACTTATCGATATATCAACCGGAAATATATATTCTACTCTTACTGGTCTAGCTGGTTCGAATGCTCTCAAAGAAGCTAATCCCGCCAGTTATGACCCTGGTTCTTGGGAAGATGCTACTGTAAGCTGGGAAGCAGTTCATAGTGATTATCAGGTTAAACAAGAATCTTCCGTTGATCCGTTTCGGTTTATCTCAGAGAGCACGGTTGAATCTAAGGCAAAAAAATATGCATGTGTCGTTAGCTCACTTTATGCTATTGGACAACACTATGGAATTGCTCCATATGGTGACACGAGATTTAACACTTTGATTTATAACGACTTATGGAATAGAACGAAGACGTCCGTGGAATACAGTAGCAATGGTATTAATTACGGAACCACTCCGAATAGCATGATAGGACCTGGATTTGTCAACTATGCCAAATCAAAGAATGTTAATGTCTCTTATATCTATAATCCTAATAGTCCATCACCTCAGCAGTTTATCGATAGTGTGAATAGGAAGAGCCTAAGTACATTTATGTCTGCGGTGTTTAATAATGGCTCTAAGCAAGGACACTGCGTAACAGTTCAAGGTTACATGACCGCCACGCCAAAGGGAGGGTCTACTCCTTCCTATTTTTTCTGTATTTTTGACGGTTGGTACTCCAATGCTCGCTGGATAAATTACCGATACAAGAATTTTCTCTATCGTGGGGGAGTATTCTTTAAATGAGAATAAGAAGGGTAGCTTTCGTAGGTTTACTGCTCTTCATAATACCTAATCTTTTGTTCTTATTTTATAATATCATGTCGGACTTGTCAAATAGTTCTGGCGGTATCCACATCATATCGACTGAAGGTAGGGTTCAAGCGGTTGAATCTGTTGATGATGCTATTGTTTTAACGGTGTTAGTTTCGAAATCATCCCACTTAGACACTGGAAATACTCATACTTTCCTTTTAAAAAGATCAGTTAACACAAATGACTTGTTTGACCAGATCGATGGAAATGCAGACTATTTGCTTGGAAAGGACGTAGTAATCGATAGCTTTAACTATTCGACTTCGAGTTCCTCCGAGTTTCTCGTTAGCAAGCTGAGGCTTATCGGGTAAATCGGCCGTTCGTTCCGCCCAAGCTTGCAGGTCCCTTTAAAAAATGCAATATAATCTTCAAAAACAAGGGCAGGAGGAGCATGGAGCCAGCGCAGGTACGTCTCACGATTCCTGATTCCATCGACATGACGAGGCTCATGGGTCCGGCGGACTCGCTGCTCCGTCGCATCGAAGGCTCGACCGACGCCTCGATCACCGTCCGCGGAAGCCAGGTGTCCGTCACCGGCGAGCCCGTCGAGGCTAATCGTATCGTGGCCGTGTTCTCGCGCCTCATCCAGTCCGTCTCCGCCGGCGACAGCCCCACCACGGGTGATGTCGACCTCCTGCTCGCCCAGTCCGAGGCGGGCGCCATCCCCGAGACCTCCTTCGCCGACGACATCCTGCTCACCTACCGCGGCCGTGCCCTTCGCCCCAAGACGGCCGGCCAGCGCCGCTACATCGAGGCCGTGCGCAACAACACCGTGACCTTTGCGCTTGGCCCCGCGGGCACCGGCAAGACGTACCTTGCGATGGCGATGGCGGTCGCCGCGCTCAAGCGTCGCGAGGTGGGTCGCATCGTGCTCTGCCGCCCCGTCGTGGAGGCGGGCGAGTCGCTCGGATATCTTCCGGGCACGCTCCAGGAGAAGCTTGACCCCTATGTGCGCCCGCTCTACGACGCGCTCTTCGACATGACCGACATGGAGAAGGGCAACGCCCTCATCGAGCAGGGCGTCATTGAGATTGCACCGCTCGCCTACATGCGTGGCCGCACGCTCAACGACGCCTTCGTCATCCTCGACGAGGCTCAGAACACCACGCCCGAGCAGATGAAGATGTTCCTCACGCGCCTAGGTTTTCGCAGCAAGTTCGTTGTCACGGGCGACGGCTCGCAGCGTGACCTCACGGGGCCGTCCGGACTCGCCGACGCGCGCCAAGCTCTCGAGGGCATCGACGACATCGCCTTCGTCGACCTCGGCCGCGCCGACATCGTGCGCCATGCGCTCGTGGCGCGCATCGTGGCTGCCTACGAGGGCGAGGAGCCCTCGCGCGTGGCGAAGGACATGTCATGAGCCTGTCGCTGGCGCTCGATGCCGAGCCGGGGTGCTCGCTTGCGATTGACGAGGCTGAGCTCTCGCGCGTCTTTGATTTCGTACTTCGCGAGGAGGGCGTCGAGCGGCCCTGTGCCGTCTCTGTGAGCGTGGTGGGAGCACGCTCCATGCGGGACCTCAACCGCGAGTGGCGCGGTGTCGACGCACCCACCGACGTCATCTCGCTTGAGTGCGAGCGGCCCGACGACCCCGACCTCGCCTCTGGCGAGCCCTGCGAGCTGGGCCAGATTGCCATGGCGCCCGAGGTGCTGGCCGAGCAGGCCACGCGCTTTGACACGAGCGCCGCGGACGAGACGCGGCTCATGGCGATTCACTCGCTGCTGCACCTCTTGGGCTACGACCACGTCGAGGTGGACGAGGCCCGCGTCATGGAGGCACGGGAGGACGAGCTTCTGGCCCTTGCGTGCGGACGTGAGGTGGCGCACGTGGAGACGACGCGCCACGCGGACGACCCGGTGTGGGATGGCGCGTCTCGTCCCGAGACCCCTGCCCCGGCCCGGCCGGATGGCGAAGGCGAGGTGCGCCCGTGATTCCCGGATCCAAGGAGAACCACCCCACCTTCTGGCGGAGCTTCGGCTTTGCCATCCAGGGATTCCGCTTCGTGCTCAGAAGCGAACGCAACATCAAGGTCATGCTCGGCGGGTTTGCCTTTGCCGTCGTGGCGGGACTTGTCGTGGGCCTTACGCCGGTGGAGGGGGGCCTCATCCTGCTCTGCTGCGGCTGCGTGCTCTCGGCCGAGCTCGTGAACACCGCCATCGAGACGATCGTCGACCTCGTCTCGCCCGAGTACCACCCGCTTGCCGGCCGCGCGAAGGACATCGCCGCGGCGGCCGTGTGGATCCTCTGCGTCTTCGTGGGCGTGGCGGGGCTTGTCGTGCTCGGCTCCGCGGCCGTTCGGGCGTTCCTGTAGGGCTGGGTGGCCGGCGCGGCCTCCTTGTTATTGCCGCCCCTGTGCCTCGGCCGGTGCCACGCCGTCCGCCGTATAATCTGTAGGATTGCAGTTTGGCCGCGGCGGCCTCTCGCGCCGCCACGGCGTTCGTCCGTTACATCGAGACACAGGAGCGAGGGCAGCCCATGACCGAGACCCCCTTCCGCAGCGGATTCGTCGCCCTCGTCGGCAGGCCCAACGCCGGCAAGTCAACGCTGCTCAACGCCTGCTGCGGCAAGCGCCTCGCCATCGCCACGCCCGTGGCGCAGACCACGCGCAAGCGCATGCGGGCCGTGGTGAACGCGCCCGGCTGTCAGATCGTCATCGTCGACACGCCGGGCCTGCACAAGCCCAAGGACGCCCTCGGCAAGGAGCTCAACCGTGCCGCGCTCGCCGAGCTCTCTGACGTCGACGTGGTTGCGATGCTCGTCGACGTCACCAAGCCCGTGGGCACGGGCGACGAGTGGGTGGGCGCGCACGTCGACCACGCGCGGGCGCCCAAGATCCTCGTGCTCACGAAGGCCGACCTCGCCAAGCCCGACCAGGTGAGTGCCCAGGTGGAGGCCGCGAGCAGGCTCGCGCACTTCGACGACGTGATCGTGACGAGCGCGACGGAGGGCTTCAACGTCGACGCCTTCGAGCGCCTCGTGGCCGAGCGCCTCCCCGAGGGGCCCAAGTGGTTCCCCGACGACATGGACTCCGATGCCACCGACGAGGACCTCGTGAGCGAGTTCGTGCGCGAGAAGGTGCTGCTCAACTGCCGCGAGGAGGTGCCGCACTCGGTGGCGGTGAGCTGCGATGAGATCCGCTGGGCAAAGGACGGCCACGCGAGCGTCTCGTGCACGATCCTCGTGGAGCGCGAGGGACAGAAGGGCATCGTCGTGGGGCGTGGCGGCTCGATGGTGAAGCGGATCGGCCAGGCAGCGCGCAAGGACGTGGAGCGCCTGCTTGGCGCCAAGGTCTACCTCGAGCTTCGCGTTCAGGTGCGCCCCCAGTGGCGCCGCGACGCCAACGAGATTCGCAGGCTTGGCTATGACGCCGCCGAGTAACCCCCGCTGTCACATTTCCTTCCGTATGATTTGTCACATTTTGGCGGCAGCCCCGGCGACAGGCGGGACGCGCTAATGGCTGGCGGCAGGCGCACGCGCCACACCACGGCCATCGTGATCGACCGCACCAAGCTGGGGGAGAGCGACCTCATCCTCACCTTGCTCGAGGCCGACGGCAGCCAGGGGAGGGCCGTCGCCAAGGGCGCGCGCAAGCCGGGCGGCAAGTTGGCGGCGCGCGTGCAACTCTTCTGCGAGCTCGACCTGTTGCTCGCGGTGGGCAGGAACCTCGACGTGGTGGCCGAGGCGCAGCTCACCGAGCCTCACGCGACGCTCCGAGGCGACCTTGCACGCGTGAGCGCGGCGAGTGTGATCTGCGAGGTGGCGCGTCTCACGAGCTTTCCCGACGCGCCCGACACATTCCTGTCTCCCATCTGCTCGCGCGCCCTGCTTGCCTGCGAGCAGGCCTCCGACCAGCCACACCTCGACGTCGTCGTGGCGGCCTACGTGCTCAAGGTCCTTTCGCACCAGGGGTGGCGACCGGTTCTCGACTCGTGCGTGGCCTGCGGAGAGGTGCCGGTCACGCGTTTCTCGGCCCTGGCCGGCGGCGCCCTCTGCGAGAGCTGCGCGCGCGAGGTCGAGGGCGCCGAGCCCGTCGACGCGACGATGCTCGCATGGCTCGAGGCGCTCGTGCGCTCCACCTTTGACCAGCTGCTTGCCGCCCCCGTTGAGGCGGCGCTGGCCTCCGAGCTGCTCGCACTCGTCCACGTGTGGGCGGTGACGCACCTGGACGCCCGTCTGCGGGCATACGAGTTCAACCTGAGCGTGTAGCCAGGCTCACCCTCAGCTTGAGGGTGAGCCTGGCTTACTCTTTGTCGGCTTATCAACCCTCAACCTGAGGTCAAGAG
>CWGU01000049.1_pt1 | contig 27740 bp, 19 predicted proteins | sample 667921 | NCBI WGS metagenome assembly CWGU01 (sample SAMEA3735815, study PRJEB9488) | human gut metagenome | biome: ENVO:mammalia-associated habitat; material: ENVO:feces | place: Malawi | collected 2009-02-27 | reverse complement strand
GCGGAATCAACCCACACGAAGTGGCGAAGACCCCATTTATGCCCGCTGTAAGTAGCGGCGCCTTTGTGGCAAGGTGAATATTGCTGGCAGCTGGGGCTTTGGTGGTCGTCCACTATCGTCTTCGGTGCCGTATTTCCTGCCCGACCTTCCGGTAGATTGGTTGTCTCATGTCCGACGCCGACAATACCATGGCAGATTCCAACGAGCTGTCTCATCTTGGGGTCTCGACACTGTTCGAGGACGCATGGCTCCTGGCCATAGACAAGCCGGCGGGGATCATCGTCCACGATGACGGGACCGGTGCGCCCACGCTCACGGACCTCGCCCGCGGGCATCTCGAGGCAGCGGGGGAGGGCGATGTCGCCGCGCAGCTCCAGGCGGTGCAGCGGCTCGACCGTGACACCACGGGCGTCGTGCTGTTCTCCAAGGACAAGGCCGTCCAGCCCAAGCTCGACGCGGCCCTCGCGGGAAGGGTCGCCGCGGCGGTTGGAGCCGTGACGCGTGGAATGCCCGGGGCGACAACGGCAAGCCCTGCCGACGCGGCCCCGGCGCCTGACGCTCGTCTCGCACCTGACGCTCGCCCGGCGCGGAAGCGCTACCTCGTCGTGGTGCGCGGGGAGTTCCCCTGGAAGATACGCACCCTTGACGGTCCCATCGGCCGCGACCGCCACGACGCGCGTCGCATGCGCGTGAGTTCGGGCGGTAAGCCGGCCGAGACTCGCGTGCGTCGCCTGGCCACCTCGGGGGCGCGGGGCAGCCGCCGCTCGCTTCTGCTCGTGGAGCTCGTCACGGGGCGAAAGCACCAGATTCGCGTCCACCTTGCCCACGCGGGCTTTCCCATCCTGGGCGACGCGCTCTACGGCACGCCTGCCGACCGGGGCCACCGCGCGCCTGCGCTCATGCTCCATGCCTTCGAGGAGCGCCTGCCTCACCCCGTGACCGGGGCGCCGCTCGTCATCCGGGCACCCTATCCCGAGCGCTTCGCCCAGGCGTTCCCGGGCGGCCTCGCGCTTGTCGACGCGGCGCTCGCACGGGGGTAGCCGCGCTGCTACCATAAGTAGAAGTTTCGGCGGCAGGGGCCGCCGGCGGGTTGCCCGGGGAGGCGCCCGCACCGGGGCCTCGGCCCCGGCACCAACGTTGCCGGTGCCAGCTCGCCGGCCATGCAGGAGAGGAAAGGAACCATATGCCAGGCACGATGCGAGGCGTCTACACCAACCTCACGCAGATTCGCCGCACGGTGTTCTGCGAGGTGGCAAAGCTTGCCTATACCAGCGGAGAGGCGTCCAAGGAGAGCGGCGGGGAGCCGGACTACAGCTGGGTCGACGACCTGCCCTACCAGATCATACCCGGCGACGTCGCCACCTACCGCGAGAGCGTCTTCCTCGAGCGCGCCATCGTGGGCGAGCGCATCCGCCTCGCCATGGGCCTGCCGCTCCAGGGCGTCGACAAGCGCCAGTCGCTCTCCGACGGCGTGGCCGAGGCGGCCAAGCCCGAGACCTACTACCAGCCGCCCCTCGTCAACATCATCAAGTTCGCCTGCAACGCCTGCGAGGACAACGTCTACCGCGTCATGCGCGAGGCCTGCCAGGGCTGCCTCGCGCACCCCTGCCGTGAGATCTGCCCCAAGAAGGCCATCTCGTTCAAGGACAAGAAGGCCTTCATCGACCACTCGCTGTGCATCAAGTGCGGCCGCTGCGCCAACGTGTGCCCCTACCACGCCATTCACCACCACGTGCGTCCCTGCGCCGACGCCTGCGGCATGGGCGCCATCGGCTCGGACGAGAACGGCCACGCCGACATCAACTACGACAAGTGCGTGAGCTGCGGCCAGTGCCTCGTGAACTGCCCCTTCGGCGCCATTGCCGACAAGAGCCAGATCTTCCAGGTCATCAAGGCCATCACCGACGGCGACGAGGTCATCGCCGAGGTGGCGCCTGCGTTCGTGGGCCAGTTTGGCGGCAAGGGCAACGTCGACAAGCTGCGCCAGGCCTTCAAGGAGCTGGGCTTCTCCGGCATGGAGGAGGTGGCGCTCGGCGCCGACCTCTGCACCGTGCAGGAGGCCGAAGACTTCCTCGAGGAGGTGCCGGCCAAGATTCCGTTCATGGGCACGAGCTGCTGCCCGGCGTGGTCGGTCATGGCCAAGAAGGAGTTCCCCAAGAACGCCGACTGCGTCTCGATGGCGCTCACGCCCATGACGCTCACGGCGCGCCTCGTCCGCCAGCAGCACCCCAACGCCAAGATCGTCTTCGTGGGGCCGTGCTCGGCCAAGAAGCTCGAGGCCATGCGCAAGAGCGTCAAGAGCGAGGTGGACTTCGTGCTCACCTTCGAGGAGATGGCAGGCATGATGGACGCCAAGGAGATCGACTACACCAAGCTTGCCGGCGAGGGCGGCGACTTTGACGTGGCGAGCGCCGACGGCCGCGGCTTTGCCGTGGCGGGTGGCGTGGCGACGGCCGTGGTCAACGCGATCCACCGCCGCTACCCGGACCGCGAGGTCAAGGTCATGAACGCCGAGGGCCTCAAGGACTGCCGCAAGATGATGAAGGACGCCGTGAAGGGCAAGTACAACGGCTACCTGCTCGAGGGCATGGCGTGCCCGGGCGGCTGCGTGGCCGGCGCCGGTACCCTGCAGTCCATCATCAAGACCACCGGCGCGGTGAAGATGTACGCCAAGAAGAGCGCACGCAAGAACGCCACGGAGAACGCCTACCGCATGCTGATCCCGGCGCTCGAGCGCGACGACGACGGCAAGCACGAGGAGAACCTCGTGGCCGAGATGGACGAGGCGCAGAAGCCCAAGGAAACCGTGAGGTAGCGGCGGCCTGACGGGGAGCGAACGACGACGGGGGCACGGTTGCAAGCCAGCGGCCGTGCCCCCGACACCCTTCCGTATGATTGATTTGTCACATTGCGTGCAATGTGACAAATCATACGGAAGGGTGTCACATCTGCGCGAGGCTACCGCTCGGCGGCGACCGCCTCGTCATGCGAGGCGAGGCTGCACTTCGACCGGCCCCACGTGGGCCCGAGCAGGGCCTCGCTCTCCTCGAAGTATTCCGGGTGCTCTGCCACGACATCCTTGTGGTCTGCGAGCGCCTTGTGCAGGTGCAGGCTGATGAGGTAGGCCACGTCGCTGGGGCTGCGGCGGGCGATGGCGTCACGAATCTGTAGGTGCTGGCTCATGACGATGTCCCAGCTCACGCCCTTGGTGACGGCCGCAAGCCAACGGAACCGCTCGAAGTGCGTGTTCGTGAGCGCCAGCCACTCCCAGACTTCGTGACGGTTGGCGATCTCGAAAAGCAGCTCGTGCATCCGGTTGTCCGTGATGAAGAACTCGCGCTCGTCGCGCGCGGCCACGGCGGCCTGCTGCTCCTCGATGATGGCGTCGAGGCGCGCGAAGTCCTCCTCCCTGGCCACGGCGCAGCACTCGATGGCAATCTGGCTCTCCAGGTGCTCGCGCGTGAAGCGGGCGCTCTCCGCCGCGTGGCCGTCGATTTTGGAGACGAAGGTGCCGCTCTGGGGCACCGTGCGCACGAGGCCCTGCTGCTGCAGGCGCACGAGCGACTCACGCACGGGCGTGCGCCCAAGCTCCAACTCCTCGCAGATGCTCTTGGGCGCAAGACGCTGGCCCGGCTTGAGCTGTGCGAAGATGATGGCCTGGCGCAGGGTCTGGTAGGCCTGGTCTTGCAGGGTGCAGGCGTCGTTCGTGGCGGCCATGAGGTCCCGTCCCTTTTCGGAATTGATAGATGCCCCGCACATACTACGTGCAAGCGTCTAAGCTCGTGCGAATTCGCAGCCACGACACGTTCGCCGGCTGCAATGGGTCGTATATCAGTTTACAGAAGCATGATGAGAAACGGTCAAAAAGTGCCGGGAAAGCGTTCACGGCTCTTGAACGACCGCTCACGGAATCCGAGGTCAGGAAATTGTGAATGCCAACGGTTCGAGGACCTTCTTGAGACTAATATATCAGTCACAGATCAGCCGAGGCATGCGTCTGGCGCAACGGTGGGCGCACGTCCCGAGCACACCCGGCGGCACAATCCGCAGGTAGGGGAGCCCATCTCCTCTCCGGCGCCTCGCCTACGACGAGAAGGAGACCCATGGCAACTCTCAAGAACTGGCAGGCAAGCGCAGGCGAGCTCAAGGAGCGTGGGGTCCGCCTTCCCGCCTGCGACGTGGCGGCCCTGAAGCGGGCCGGCGTCGAGCAGCCGGTTTGGATCCACTTCGGCGGCGGGAACCTCTTCCGCGCCTTCCACGCCCAGATCGCCCAGGACCTTGCCGACAAAGGCCTGCTCACGCGCGGCGTCGTGGTGGTCGAAACCTTCCGTCCGTTCACGCTCGACGAGGTCTATGGCCCCTACAACTTCGACATCCTGCAGGTTGTCATGAATGCCGACGGCACGCTGGACGAGCGCGTCCTCGCGGTGACCGCTGGCGGCGTCTTCGCCAACTCCCAGCGTCCCGAGGACCTCGAGCTCGCCAAGCACTACTTCGAGAGCCCCGAGCTGCAGCTCGCCACCTTCACCATCACCGAGAAGGGCTACGGCCTGCGTGACGCCAAGGGCAACCTGCTGCCGTTCGTGGCCGCCGAGCTCGAGGCCGGTCCCGATGCCGCCGCCTCCACCATGGGCATCGTGGCCGCGCTGCTGCTGGCCCGCTTCAACGCCGGCGCCACGCCCATCGCCATGGTCTCCACCGACAACTTCTCCCAGAACGGCGCCCGCTTCCGTGAGGCCATCCTCACGGTGGCCAACGGCTGGCTCGAGCACGGCCACGTCACGCAGGAGTTCATCGACTACGTCTCCGACGAGGCCCGCGTGAGCTTCCCGTGGTCCATGATCGACCGCATCACTCCCAACCCCTCGCCCGAGACCGAGGAGGCCCTGAAGCAGCAGGGCTGGGAGGACCTGGACCTCATCGCCACGCCCAGCGGCACCCACTTTGCCGGCTTTGCCAACACCGAGGCCTGCCACTACCTCGTCATCGAGGACAGCTTCCCCAACGGCCGTCCGGCGCTGGAGGAGGGCGGCGTGATCCTGTGCGACCGCGACACCGCCGAGAAGGCCGACACCATGAAGGTCACGGCCTGCCTCAACCCGCTCCACACCTGCCTCGCCGTGTTTGGCTGCCTCCTGGGTTACGCCCGCATCTGGCAGGAGATGGAGAACCCCGAGCTCGTGTCCCTTATCAAGCACCTCGGCTATGACGAGGACCTGCCCGTCGTGGTTGACCCCAAGGTCATCGACCCGCAGAAGTTCATCGCCGAGCTGCTGGCCGAGCGCCTGCCCAACAAGAGCCTGCCCGACGCCCCGCAGCGCATCGCCACGGACACCTCGCAGAAGGTTGCCATCCGCTACGGCCACACGCTCAACGCCTACCTGGCCGCCGGAAAGGATGTCTCCGGCCTCACCTACATCCCGCTGACCATCGCCGGCTGGCTGCGCTACCTCACGGGTGTCAACGACAAGGGCGAGGCCTTCGCCTGCAGCCCGGACCCGCTGCTGGAGGGCCTGCAGGCCCACGTCGCCGGCCTCAAGCTCGGCGAGGCCGACGCGGCTGCCGTCCACGCCGCCGCCCGGCCCATCCTCTCCAACAAGGAGATCTTCACGCTCGACCTCTACGAGGCTGGCCTGGGCGAGAAGGTCGAGGGCTACCTGCTGGAGATGCTCGCCGGCCCCGGCGCCGTTGCCGAGACCATCAAGAAGTACCTGTAAACGGCTTTCCCAGGCACCGCATCTCGGCCCTCACTCGTCGCTTGCGCACCTGGTACGCAGCGCTTCTCCTTCGGGCCGACCTGCGGCGCCTGGGAAACCGATGACGTTGTTGAAGTCTTACTTACGAAAGGAAGCGACACCATGGAGCTTACCTTTAGGTGGTACGGCCCTGAGTCCGAGAAGATCACGCTCGAGCAGATTCGCCAGATTCCGGGCTGCAAGGGCATCGTGGGCACGCTGTTCGACATTCCCGCCGGCGAGGTGTGGCCGCGCGAGCGCATCCACGAGCTGCGCGAGATGATCGAGGCCAACGGCCTCACGCTCAAGGTCATCGAGTCGGTCAACATCCACGACGACATCAAGATCGGCCTGCCCGCGCGCGACAAGTACATCGAGAACTACAAGGAGACCATTCGCAACCTCGCTGCCGAGGGCGTCAAGGTCATCTGCTACAACTTCATGCCGGTCTTCGACTGGGTGAAGTCCGACCTGGACTACAAGCTGCCCGACGGCTCCTCCACGCTGGCCTTCATCCGCAAGAACATTCCGGACGACCCGCAGGAGATCATCGACACGGTGGCCAACGGCTCCGGCGACTTCACGCTCCCCGGCTGGGAGCCCGAGCGCCTCGCCCAGGTCAAGCAGCTCTTCGAGGACTACAAGAACGTGGACGAGGACAAGCTCCGCGAGAACCTCGTCTACTTCCTCGAGGCCATCATGCCCACCTGCGAGGAGTGCGACGTCAAGATGGCCATTCACCCGGATGACCCTCCGTACTCGATGTTCGGCCTGCCGCGCATCATCAAGAACCGCGAGGACCTCGACTGGCTGTGCACTGCGGTGGACACGCCCTACAACGGCATCACCCTGTGCTGCGGCAGCATCGCCGAGGAGCCGGGCAATGACATCTACAGCATCCTCGCCGAGTTCACGAAGCGTGGCCGCATCCACTTCGTGCACATGCGCAACATCAAGTACATCAACCCCGACGAGCCAGGCAACAAGGACTTCTACGAGGCCCCGCATCCCAGCCCCTGTGGCTCGCTCGACATGGTCAAGATGATGAAGGCCCTGCACGATAACGGCTTCGAGGGCTACATCCGCCCGGATCACGGCCGCATGATCTGGGGCGAGACGGGTCGCCCGGGCTACGGCCTGTACGACCGTGCGCTTGGCATCGCCTACATCAACGGTGTCTGGGAGACGCTCGAGAAGCTCTCCTAGGAGCTGCGAGTTCGGCGAGCTGAGGTTTGTTGATTTGAGAGGATGGGTATCGTGCTGCTGAATGATGACTTTCTGTTGACGACCGATTGGGCAAAGAGGCTGTTCCGCGAGCACGCCGAGCACATGCCCATCATCGACTACCACTGCCACCTGGTGCCGGCCGAGATCTGCGAGGACAAGGGCTACGAGAACCTCGCCCAGGTGTGGCTCTACGACCACGGCTTCGGCGACCATTACAAGTGGCGCCTGCTCCGCGCCAACGGCACGCCCGAGTCGGTGATTCGCGGCGACGACGACTACGCCAAGTATCTGGCCTTCGTCGACGCACTCCAGAAGGCGCCCGGCAACCCCATCTACGAGTGGAGTCACCTGGAGCTCCGCCGCGTCTTCGGCATCGACCTGCAGATCACACGCGCCAATGCCCAGAAGATTTGGGACCGCGCCAACGCGCTGCTCGCCACGCCCGAGTTCCACGCCAAGGGCCTCATCCGCAAGTTCAACGTGAAGTGCATCTGCACCACGGATGACCCTGCGAGCGACCTGACCTACCACAAGCGTCTCGCCGCCGAGGAGGAGCAGAACGGCTTCCGCGTGCTGCCAACGTTCCGCCCCGACGGCCTCATGGGTATCGATGCCCCGGGCTTCGCTGGCTACATCGCCAAGCTCGCCGAGGCCACCGGCGCTGCCGTGAGCGACTGGAAGAGCCTCAAGGCCGCGGCCGAGGCGCGTGTCGACTACTTCCACGAGGCGGGCGGCCGCCTTGCGGACCATGGCGCCAACACCTTCTACTTCACACCCGCCTCGGATGACGTGGTGGACGGCATCGTGCGCCGCGCCCTCTCCGGCGAGGCTGTGACGCCCGAGGAGGTCGGCGAGTATCAGACCGCCCTCACCCTCGCGCTCATGGCCGCCTACGAGCGTCACAACTGGGTGCTGCAGATCCACGGCAACTGCTTCCGCAACGACTCCACGCTCGGCTTCGAGCAGTGCGGCCCCGACTGCGGCTTCGACTCCGTGGGCGACCAGCCCGACTTCGTCTTCCAGCTCAAGCAGCTCTTTGACGCCGCCCAGCAGGCGGGGGCGCTGCCGCGCATCATCCTCTACAGCCTCAACGACACCGACTGGCTGGCCGCCGCCTCGCTCTGCGGCTCCTTCCAGGGTGGCTGCAGGATGCGCATGCAGTTTGGCAATGCCTGGTGGTTCAACGACACCCTCTCCGGCATGGAGAAGCAGATCACGATGTTCGCGGAACAGGGCCTGTTGGGCAACTTTACCGGCATGCTCACCGACTCCCGCAGCTTCCTGTCCTATCCTCGCCACGAGTACTTCCGCCGCGTGCTCTGCCGCGTGCTTGGCCGGTGGGTCGAGGAGGGCCAGCTCCCGGATGACGAGGAGTTTCTCGGCGCTATCGTGGAGGACGTCTGCTATAACAACGCCCGCACCTACTTCGGCTTCTTCGACGCCGAATAAGACGCCATCTCGGCCCTCATTCGTCGCTTGCGTACCTTCGTACGTGGCGCCCCTCTTTCGGGCCGACCTGGCACCTTCTTCGACGTCGACCGACCTGAGGGGGCGCTCGTCCTTCGCGCCAATCTGGCGCACTCTGCGCCCTCGAACGGTTATGAGAGGGGACGGCGCTCGGCCTTCGCCCCTCTTGGCGCCGGGCTGATGTGAGGGTTACGTAATCTGCACGCTTTTCTGCCGCGTTCGTGTCATGGTTGGTCGGACGCGGCAGTTTCGAAGAAGGGGAGGGCACATGGCCGAGGAGTTTCCCGCCTTAGCGTCTCCGCTGCACCTGGGGCCCGAGGGCAGGGGCGCCACGCTCAAGAATCGCATCGTGTTCTCGCCCACGACCTTTGGCCTGCCGCACGATGCCTACGTGCGGCGAATCGCGGGCATCGCCCGGGGCGGCTGCGCCATGGTCGTCATCGGCGACGTCCCCGTGCGCAGGCACGAGCGCGCGAGCCTCTTCTCGCGCAAGGGTGCGGCCGAGTACCGCGACCTCGTCGAGGCCATCCACGCCGGAGGCGCTCTCGCCGCGGCGCAGCTCCACGAGAGCGACTCGGACTTCAAGGCGCTCATTCCCTACGTGCCCGGCGTGCTCATGAAGAAGATCTCGATGATGGAGCTCCGCCACATCCTCAACGAGAAGGCCAAGGAGCTTGTCACGAACATGTCCGCGCGCAAGGTCCGCGCCATCACGCAGGCCTTTGGTCCGGCGGCGGTGCGTGCCCGCGAGCTGGGCTTCGACGTGATGCAGATTCACGGCGACCGCATGGTGGGCAGCTTCTCCAGCGCCCTCATGAGCGGCCGAGACGACGAGTACGGCGGTTCGCCCGAGCGCAGGGCTCGCTTTGCCGTGGAGGCCGTGCGCGCCGTGCGCGAGGCCGTGCCCGAGATAGTCATCGACTACAAGCTCGCCGTGCGCCAGGAGAACCCGCGCTACGGCCAGGCCGGCGTGCTGCTCGAGGAGCTGCCGGTGTTCGTGCCGCTGCTGGAGGAGGCTGGCGTCTCGAGCTTCTCAGTGGCACTCGCCAACCATGGCAGCCTGGAGGACACGATTCCGCCGCGCAAGCACCCCTTCTTTGGCGACGAGGGCTGCTTCCTGCGCTATGCGGACGAGGTTCGCAAGCTCACGAAGCTGCCGGTCTCGGGCGTGGGCTCGCTCGGCACGCCCTCGTTTGTGGAGGAGCAGATCGCGAGCGGGCGCATCGACTTCGCGCTCATGAGCCGCCAGCTGCTGGCAGACCCCGAGTGGCCCAACAAGGTGCTTGACGGCCGCGCGGGCGAGGTCCGGCGCTGCGTGCGTTGCAACAAGGACTGCCTTGGCGGCATGCAGCGCCACGAGGGCACGCACTGCATCTTCGATGCCAAGACCGGCGCCGCCGGCTGAGCCTCCTGCTGCCGCGAGCGGCCATAACCTCGAGCCCAACAAGGGGCAAGCGGCCCCTGAGGTCGAGGTTATGGCCGAGAGTCGCATGACCGGGGCTCGCCCTTGCCCGGACTCGTCCCGCTCACGTTGCCGCGCTTTCGCGCCTAGACTTAAGCTAGTACATCAATTTTGGCGCTTGCTTCTGTAGACAACCGGGCAATTGGCCGGTGAGCCGTTCGATGGGGATTTGTGTCCAAGCCTCCGCTCGTAGACGCATCAATACATTGATTACCTGCGGAAACTGGCATCCCAGTACCATTCGTCGGCAAGGTGTGGCCGTCCGGCGCCCTCACGGGCCAAAACCGACCGTTCGCCGGATGGACGCATCCTGCTCTCAAGAATCCCTTAAAAGCCTCATAAACTGATACATCAGTTGGCATGCCCAGGCCCCAGCGGGTCGCCATGCGGGGCACGAGAACCGCACGCGAGGCGCGCCGGCAGGCGTGGCGTGAGAAGGGATACCCATGCGCACCTATGAGAACCTGAACGAAGGCTGGAGCTTCACGGGGGCAGACGGCACCACCGCCCAGGTCAACGTTCCGCACACCTGGAACGCCGTCGACGGCCAGGACGGCGGCAACGACTACTGGCGCGGCACCTGCACCTATGCCCGCACGTTCACCACGCCTGCGCACGAGGCAGATCAGGTTGTCTACCTTGAGTTCGATGGCGTCAACGCCTCGGCAGACGTGGAGCTCGACGGCGCCGCCCTCGCGCACCACGACGGTGGCTACTCCACCTTCCGCGTCAACGTCACCGACGCGCTCGGGCCCGCGGGCGAGGCCAACGAGCTCGTTGTGCGCGTGGACAACTCCAAGAACGACCGCGTCTACCCGCAGAAGGCCGACTTCACCTTCTACGGTGGCATCTACCGCGACGTCAAGCTCCTCGTGGCGAGCGGCACCCACTTCGCCCTCGACCACTTTGGCGGCCCCGGTCTTGCCGTGACGCCCAAGATCGATGACGCTGCCACCACGGCCGAGGTTCGCGTCCAAGGTTGGGTCGAGGACCCGACCGCGGAGGGCGCCGTCGTGCGCGTTAGTCTCATCGACGCCGAGGGAGCCGAGGTGGCCTCCACGAGCGCTGCCGTGTCCGACGGCGTGGCCGACGCCACGCTCGCCATCGAGAACGTCCATCGCTGGGATGGCGTCAGGGATCCCTACCTTTACGCCGCGTCCCTCACGCTTGAGGTTGCCGGCGTGCCCACGGATGCCGTGAGCTGCCACTTTGGCGTTCGCAGTTTCCACATCGACGCCGACAGGGGCTTCTTCTTGAACGGCCGCAGCTACCCGCTGCGCGGCGTCTCGCGCCACCAGGACCGCAAGGGCATCGGCAACGCCCTCACGCCCGAGATGCACCGCGAGGACATGGAGCTCATCAAGGAGATTGGCGCCAACACCATCCGCCTTGCCCACTATCAGCACAGCCAGGCCTTCTACGACCTCTGCGACGAGGCCGGCATGGTGATCTGGGCCGAGATCCCCTACATTTCCGAGCACATGCCTAACGGCCGCGAGAACACGATCTCGCAGATGAAGGAGCTCATCACCCAGAACTACAACCACGCGAGCATCTGCGTGTGGGGCCTCTCCAACGAGATCACCATCTCCACCAAGGACAACGCTGACATGCTGGACAACCACCGCGTGCTCAACGACCTCGTCCACGAGATGGATCCCACGCGCCCCACGACGCTCGCCTGCTACGCGATGTGCCTCTGGAACAACAAGAGCGCCCACGTCTCCGACATCGTGGCCTGGAACCTCTACCTGGGCTGGTACGTGCCCGGCCTCTGGCTCAACAAGGCATGGTTTGGCGTCTGGCGCCTGCTTCACAGGAACCGCCCCATCGGCATGAGCGAGTACGGCTGCGAGGCCATGCCCAACCTCCACTCCTCCAAGCCCCGCCGCGAGGACCATACGGAGGAGTACCAGTGCGTCTACCACGAGTACATGCTCAAGTTCTTTGACAAGCACCCCTACTTTTGGGCCACGCACGTCTGGAACATGTTCGACTTCGCGGCTGACGCGCGCGACCAGGGCGGTGAGCCCGGCATGAACCACAAAGGCCTCGTCACCTTCGACCGCAAGACCAAGAAGGACGCCTTCTTTGCCTACAAGGCGTGGTGGAGCGACGAGCCGTTCGTGCACGTCTGCGGCAGCCGCTATGTTGACCGTCCCGAGAAGACGACGCTCGTGAAGGTCTACTCCAATCAGCCCGAGGTGTCGCTCTACGCCAATGGCCAGCTCGTGGCAACCCAGCGCGGCGAGCACACCTTCGCGTTCTACGTGACGCTCGGTGAGGGCGATACCAAGATCGAGGCCCGCTCGGGCGAGCTGACGGACGGCTGCACCCTGCGCAAGGTGGACAAGCCCAACCCGGCCTACAAGCTGCACGGGGGCAAGAAGCAGAAGAACAACTGGACGGACAACGAGGCATAGCGCCCACACGCGTGCCCACTGGCCTCGCCCGCCTGGGTCTGGCCACGCGCTCGGCTGAGCTGCGGACGCTCGCCGTTCGCGCGGCCCGGACTCCTAGCGGCGAGGCCTTCGGCCGCCGACCGCGGCCGCAAGCCCCTCTTAGGAAGGAAGGGATCCATGAGCTCATATAAGGTTCAGAAGAAGCTGTGGAACAAGGGGAGGCGCCGTGCGGTGAGGCCGTTCAAGGGCCTCTCGTTCCTCATGGCGATCCTGTTCATCGTCTGTTGCGTGGCGCTGTACATCGTCGAGTGGTTCCCGATGTCGTTCGACCTCGTCACGGACTCCTCGCGCAACACCATCAAGAACCCCAACCCCAACGCCCAGTACTTCCAGAGCGACTTCGCCTCCGACGAGGAGCGCGTGGAGTATGGCAAGCAGCTTTCCCAGACGGTCGAGGCCGAGGGTGCAACGCTACTCAAGAACGACGGTGACGCGCTGCCGCTGCCCGCCGGTGCCAAGGTGAGCCTCATCGGTAACGCCAGTACCAACCCGGTCTATGGCGGCACGGGCTCCGCCGGCCTTGACACCTCCGAGGTCAAGACCTTCAAGCAGGCGCTCGAGGACAACGGCTTCAAGGTCAACTCCGACCTCTGGAGCTTCTACACCGAGGGCGCGGGCGCCGAGTACTCCCGCAAGGCCCCCTCGGGCATGGTCGCCAGCGCCGAGGACACCTACTCCGCCAACGAGGTTCCCCTCTCCGCCTACGGCGACGCCGAGTGGAACAGCGTGGCCGAGTACGGCGACGCCGCCATCATGGTGGTCTCGCGCGTGGGTGGCGAGGGCGCCGACCTGCCGAGCGACACCACCGATGCCGAGAGCGCCGGCTACCTGGGCCTTGACAACAACGAGCGCGACATGCTCAAGAAGCTCAAGGAGCTCAAGGAGGCCGGCAAGGTCAGCCGCATCATCGTGCTGCTCAACTCCTCCAACTCCATCCAGCTGGACTTCCTCTCTAACCCTGCCTATGACGTGGACGCCGTCATGTGGGTGGGCGGCATGGGCGGCCAGGGCATCTCCGCCGTGGCCGATATCCTCTCCGGCCTCGTGAACCCGTCCGGCCGTCTCACGGACGCCTTCCTGGCCGACAACACCACGAGTCCCGCGATGGCCAACTTTGGCTCCTGGGACTACGCCAATGCCGAGGAGGCCGGGCTCGACAAGTACAACGGCAACTACGTCATCTACCAGGAGGGTATCTACGTAGGCTATCGCTACTACGAGACCCGCTACGAGGACTACGTCATGGGCACCGGCAACGCCGGCAGCTATGACTACGCGGCAGACGTGGCCTTCCCGTTTGGCTCGGGCCTGTCCTACACCACCTTTGGCTACAGCAACATGCAGGTGACCCACGACAGCGCGAGTGACACCTACAAGGTGCAGCTTGACGTCACCAACACCGGTAGCGTTGCCGGCAAGCACACGGTGGAGGTCTTTGGCCAGAGCCCCTACACGGACTACGACCGCGCCAACGACGTGGAGAAGAGCTCCGTCCAGCTCGTGGGCTTTGACAAGACCGACGAGCTGCAGCCCGGCGAGACCGAGACCGTGGTGGTCTCCGTCTCTGGCGCCGACCTCGCTTCCTATGACGCCAAGGGCGCCAAGACCTACATCCTGGACGCCGGAGACTACCGCCTCACTGTTGCCGCCGACGCGCACGCCGCCGCCAACAACTTCCTGGCCGCCAAGGGCTACACGCCCGCCGCGACCGACGGCCGCATGGACGCCGCCGGCGACGCGAGCCTCGTCTACACCTGGAACAACCCGGTGCTCGACACCACCACGTACGCCACGAGCGCCAAGACCGGTGCCCAGATCACCAACCAGTTCGACGACGCCGACATCAACGCCTACGAGGGTGCCTCCGAGGATGGCGTCACCTACCTGTCCCGCGCGGACTGGGACGGCACCTTCCCGCGCGAGGTCGTGAGGCTCACGGCCACCGAGGCCCTCGTGAAGGAGCTCGCCTACAGCCGCTACGATACCGGCTCCTACACGGGCGAGTATCTGAACGCCTCCATGCCCACGCTCGGCGCCAAGAACGGCCTCAAGGCCATGAACCTGCAGGGCAAGGATTTCGACAACCCGATGTGGGACGAGCTGCTCGACCAGATGACGGCCGACGACATGGCCTACCTCCTGGGCAGTGCCTTCCACTACACGCAGCCCATCGAGAGCATCGACCTCACCGGCACGCGTGACGAGAACGGTCCCACCGGCCTCACCACCACGCTCTTTGGAGGCAAGAAGACCAACGTCAAGACGATGGGCCTGCCCTCCGAGGACGTCATGGGCGCCACCTTCAACGCCGACCTGCTCAACGATGTGGGTCGCGTCATCGGCAACGACTGCATCGCCGCCGGCGTCTCGTTCCTCTACGGCCCGGGCGCCAACATCCACCGCACGAGCTACTCCGGCCGCAACTTCGAGTACTTCTCCGAGGACGGTTTCCTCTCCGGCAAGCTGCTTGCCGCCGAGTGCGCGGGCATCGAGTCCAAAGGCGCGCACGTGATGATCAAGCACTTCGCGCTCAACGACCAGGAGCTCGACCGCTCCGGCCTCTGCGTGTGGGCCAACGAGCAGGCCATCCGCGAGGTCTACCTCAAGGCCTTCGAGGCCGCCTTCACCGAGGCCAACGCCAACGGCGTCATGAGCTCGTACAGCCGCGTGGGCGCGCATTGGAACGGTGCCGACCGTGGCATGATCTCTGGCGTGCTGCGTGGCGAGTGGGGCTGCAAGGGTGCCGTCATCACGGATAACTCTGCCCTCAACAACCACTGGATGGATGGTCCGGACAGCGTGCTCGCCGGCGCCGACCTGTTCGACTCCATGACCGAGATCGAGTACGACCAGCTGCTCAAGCACACGAAGGACCCGGTTGTGGTGTCTGCGATGCGCGACTCCTGCCACCGCGTGATCTACTCGATCGTGAACTCGCTCGCCGTGAACGGCATGGATGCCAACAGCGAGGTCGACGCCCACGACCCGGGCTACCTCGCCGCCATCAAGGCCGCGACCTGCGGCACGGGCGCGCTCACGGTGCTGTTCATCGTGCTGGGCTGCAAGCGTCGCATCGCCTACGGCCGCGCGAACCCGAAGCCCCGCAAGGCCAACTTCGTGGCGTAGGGGGGCAAGAGGGCGGAAAAGCGCTTGTAGATGCCGAAAAAAACTATCAGCGCGTGACATATCACAAGGCACCGGCCAATGAGAGGGCGGCTTTCGGCGAATGGCCGAGAGCCGCCCTTCCCATGTTTACGTCGCCGTTTACCAGCTTTTAGCAACCATTCTCGTGGTCGTGGTTGGTGCCTTCCTGCCCGAGGGCAAGAGGAGGGCCGCGTAGCAAGCTCGTCTCGTGACGCAGGGCCCGTCGCCGGCAATGGGCAACGGGCCCGGTCATAGGGCAAGTGTTTAGGCCAAACAAGAGGGGCGCCGTCGGCAACGTGCCGGCGGCGCCCCTCTTTGTCGTCTGCTTTCTGCGGCATGCAGGCTCGTTGCCATCGCTGGTGTTGGCGGCCTATTGGCTTCGCTTGCAAATGAGTCGGCCATTGCCGGGTCTGCCATCCCGTTTGACTCATGCTTGCTTAAGGCTTGCTGTGACCTCGCTTTGCAGGCTTACTCCGCGAAGTACTCCGGGAAGCGCTCGCGTACGACGTCCAGGAAGGCGAGCAGGCCGTTCAGGTACTGGGTCTCCAGCCTACAGACCTCGTTGACGTCGCGGGCCTCGATGGCGTCGCGCACGGCGGCGTGCTGCGCCACCACAGCGTCCCAGTCGAACTTCTCCGTGAGCATGGAGAGCCAGCGCACGCGGTCGAGGCTCACGGAGAAGCCGTCGACCCACAGCCAGACCTCCTCCTTGCCCACGGCCTCGAAAAGCCTGCGGTAGAAGCAGCCGTCGCAGGTGTAGAACGCCTGGGCGTCGCGCGAGGTGGCGGCGACGCGCTGCCTTTCCAACACCTCGCCAAGGCTCGCGAGAACCTCGTCTCCGCCCCGGGAGCAGCACTCCACGGCCACGGCCGTCTCGAGGTTCTTGCGCACGTAGCGGGCGCTTTCCGCCGCATGCAGGTCGATGGGGGAGACGTAGGTGCCGCTGTGGGGCACGGAGTAGACGAGCCCCTCCTGCGTAAGGCGCACGAGGGCCTCGCGGATGGGCGTGCGCCCCAGGTCGAGCTCCTCGGTAAGGCGCTTCATCGGCAGGCGAACGCCGGGCCGGTAGGCCGCGTGGATGATGCCGGCGCGAATGGCCTCGTAGGCCTGCTTCTGCTGGCTCTCTGATAGTTCGTCTGCCATGGGTTGCTCCCGTTCAATGTGCCGAGGCTCCTGCTCGGGTGACATAGCATACGCCACGCCCCGGCCCTCGAGAGGCGCCGTTCCAAGATGTCGTGGACGAGGTACGGCCTGAAATCACGCCCCGGGCCTTGGTGGCCGCCGTAGCGCATTCTGCCGCCAGGGGCGGCTCGCATACGTCTGGCCCCAAAAACCTACCGTTGGCCCGGTTGGTTCGCGCTCTTGCAAACAGGTATACCAGTTTGTGTAAGACTGGTATATCAGAACGCCAGAGAGGGGGCCGAAGGGAGCAAAGGCTCGGAAAACGTGGTGTTCGAGCTGCGTGTTCGTCTCAAGACGTATGCCAGAGCGCATTGGGGACCCGAGGGGCCTCGCGCGGGGAAAGGGAGAGAAGCATGGCACAACAGACAGGTGCGGAGGCCACGGTGGAGCCCGGCAGCGGAGCGAAGGTTCGCCCGTTCTCGATGCTCGACAAGCTCGGCTACACCCTGGGAGACCTCGGATGCTGCTGCACTGAGCAGTTCCGCTCGATGTACCTTTCCACCTTCTACATCCTGGTGCTGCAGATCAACCCGGTGCACGTGGGCATCCTGCTGCTTGTCACCAAGATCTGGGACGCCATCAACGACCCGCTGGTGGGCGCCCTCGTGGACATGCACCGTGCCAAGCCAGGCAAGGCCAAGTTCATCCCCTGGATCCGCCTCTTCTCGTTCCCGATGGCCGTCCTCTGCGTGCTGGGCTTCATCAACGCCAGCGACTGGGACTACGCCATCCGCATTGGCTACTGCTTCATCACCTACGTGCTCTACGAGTTCCTCTACACCTGCGTGAACGTGCCCTTCGGCTCGCTCTCTGCCGTGATGACCGAGGATCCCAAGCACCGCACGGCGCTCTCCCGCTACCGCAGCCTCGGCGGTACCATCTTCATGACGGTGCTCGTCATGGTGGGCCCGCTGTTCCTCTACGTCGACAACAACCCGGTGCCGGGCCGCTTCCTCATGCTCGCCTCCATCTGCGCCCTGCTGGGCTTCCTGTTCCTGCAGGTCACCTGCGTGTGGTGCAAGGAGCGCGTCATCGCGCCGCCGCGCCCCAAGGACGAGAAGTTCAATTGGCTCGAGGTCATCAAGAAGATCGGCCGCAATCGCCCGCTCATCGGCGTCATCGTCTTCAGCCTGCTTGGCATCGTAGGCGCCTCGGTGGTCAACGGCCTCAACGTCTACCTGTTCCGCGACTACTTTGGCAACGTCAAGCTGCAGTCTGCCATGGGCGGCATCTCCACGCTGTTCTCGCTGGCCGCGTTCTTCCTGATCCAGCCGCTCGCCAACCACTTTGGCAAGAAGGAGTGGTGCGTCATCGGCGCCGGCGTGGCCGCCGCCGTTATGGCCGTGCTGTTCTTCTTCCCGCTGCATGACCCGACGGTCTTCATCGGCATCTACTGCGGCTGCTATCTGTTCGCCTCCGCCATGCAGATCCTCGTCTGGGCGCTGCTTAACGACGCCATCGACTACCACGAGTACATGACCGGTGAGCGCAGCGAGGGCGTTATGTACTCCGCGTACTCGTTCTTCCGCAAGCTCGCCAACGCTGTCTCTGGCTCGCTGTCTGCCTTCATCCTCGGCTTCATCGGCTACAACGTCACCGCCGGCGCCGTGCAGACCCAGCAGGTCATCGACAGCATCTGGAGCGCCTGGACCGGCTCCTATGCCATCGGCTACGGCCTCGCCGCCATCGTGCTGGCGCTCGTGTACCCGCTCACCAAGTCCAAGACCGAGGAGATGCTCGCCGAGCTCAAGCGTCGTCGCGCCGAGCGCGCCGCCCGGGGTGAGGTCGTCGTCCAGGATGTGGAGGAATAGCTCATGCAGACCCTGCAGGTATCGTTTGCCAATCGGTCGGGTCACGTGCTCAGGGGCATCGTGACCCTGCCGGAGGGGGAGGGTCCTCACCCCTTCGTCGTGCACCTGCATGGCTTTGGCGGGTCGCTCTCGGGCCACAAGTACATGTACACCAACATGGCCCGGGCACTGGCGCGCGAGGGAATTGGCTGCGCCCGCTTCGACTTCTTTGGCTGCGGCGAGTCCGACGGCGAGTTTGGCGAGACCACCCTCACCGGATTCCAGCACGACGCCGAGGACATGTGCACCTGGGTGATCGAGCAGGGCTACGCCGACGCCGCCCACCTCGTGCTCTCGGGCCAGAGCATGGGCGGCTACGTGGCCGCCTCCGTGGCGCCTGCCGTGGCTCCGGCCGCCCTCGTGCTGCAGTGCCCGGGTGCGGCCATGTGGTACGGCGCCGCCGAGCGCGCGGACATGGTGACCAAGGCAGGCAAGGACAGCGTCGACCTCGAGGGCCTCACCTATGCCATGGCGTTCAACTACGACATGGCGTCGCATCCCGACCCCTTCGAGGAGGCTCGGGGCTACGAGGGACCGGTGCTGATCATCCGCGCCAACGACGACAAGCTCGTGTCGTCCGAGAACTGCGAGAGCTACCAGGCTCTCTATCCCGGCTCAACCTATCTGGAGACGGAGGGCGGCGGGCACAACTTCGCCTCCCAGCCCTCGCGCAGGATGGTGGAGCGCGAGATGGCCGCCTTCATCAAGGCAAGCCTGTAAGAGACCCATCCGCGGGTCAGCCCGGCGACGGCACACGGAGCCGGGCTGACCCGCGCGAGACATTTGGCCGCGTCCGCCCGGGGAGGCGGCGCGCAGCATGAGGCGGCGCCCGCGCCGCGCAAGGAGAGAAGGCCGCATGCGGCCGGAAGGGAATCCCATGACCATGAAGCTGCTCGAACCCATCCAGATCGGCCCGATGACCCTCAAGAACCGCATCATGTTCCCGCCGCTGACCACCGGCTACGAGGAGCGTGACGGCAGCATCGGCGAGCAGAGCCGCGCCTTCTACGAGCGCCTCGCCAAGGGCGGCACCGGCTACATCGTGCTGGGCGACGTCAACCCCGTGGCGAGCTTCTCGCCCACGCCGAAGCTCTTCTCCGACGCCCAGATCCCGAGCTTTGCCGCCCTGGCCGACGCCGTGCACGCCCACGGCGCCAAGCTGGGCGCCCAGCTCTTCCACCCCGAGTATGACGTGGACGCCATCAACGCGCTCGCCCGCGCCGGCCGCATGGACGAGGTGCGCCCCAAGCTCCACCACGACATGCTGCACTTCACCGACGAGGTGACCGAGGAGATGCTGCTCTCGATTGTCGACAAGATGGTCGCCTGCGCGAAGCGCTGCCAGGCCGCCGGCCTCGACGCCATCGAGGTGCACGGCGACCGCCTCGTGGGCTGCCTCGTGAGCACGCGCATGAACCACCGCACGGACAAGTTTGGCGGCTCGCTCGAGAACCGCGCGCGCTTCGCCCTCATGCTCGTGAAGGCGCTCCGCGAGGCGGTGCCGGGTATGGCAATCGACTACAAGTTTGCCGTGGTGACGCCCGAGCGCGGCAAGGGCGGCGTGGACCTCGAGGACGCCCCGACCTTTGCCAAGTGGCTCGTGGAGGCGGGCGTCGACACCCTGCACGTGGCCCAGGCCAACCACACCGGCAACATGGCCGACACCATCCCGCCCATGGGTGTGCAGCCCTACGCCTTCTTCGCCGACATCGCGGGCCAGATTCGCGACGTGGTGGACATCCCGGTGAGCACCGCCGGTCGCATCATTTCCGCCGAGATGGCTGAGGAGATTCTCGAGGCCGGTAAGGCCGACTTTGTGGGCGTGGCGCGTCCGCTGCTCTGTGACCCGGACTGGGGCGTCAAGCTCGCTGCCGGCAAACCTGAGACAGTTCGCCGCTGCATCTCGTGCAACAAGGGCTGCACGGACGCCATCCAGAGCCGCAAGTTCGTCTCGTGCGTGCTCAACCCGGAGAACGGCTACGAGCTCACGCGCAAGGTGGAGCGCACGGCCGAGCCCAAGCGCGTGGCCGTAGTGGGCGGCGGCATCGCCGGTCTCACCGCGGCGCGAGTGGCGGCCGAGCGTGGCCACAGCGTGACCCTCTTCGAGAAGGAGGAGCGCCTGGGCGGCCAGCTGGGCATCGCCTCCGTGCCGCCACGAAAGGAGGAGATGCTTCGCGCCGAGGACGACGCCGAGCGCGCCGCGAAGGCCGCCGGCGCCGAGCTGCGCCTGGGTGTTACGGCAGACCAGGACGTCCTGCTCGCCGAGGGCTTCGAGGCCGTGATCGTGGCCACGGGCGCCACCAACGTGAGCATCCCCGTGCCCGGTGCGGACGGCGCGAACGTCGTGAGCTCGTGGGACGTGCTCGCCGGCAAGTCCGAGGTAGCGGGCCGCGTGGCCGTCATCGGCGGTGGCCTCGTGGGCTGCGAGTGCGCCGAGTACCTGGCCGAGCACGGCTGCAAGGTCTCCGTGGTGGAGATGCTCGACAAGATTGCGGCGCAGGAGAGCACTACGGTGCTGCCCACCCTCATGGAGAGCTACGAGCGCCTTGGCGTGGAGCAGCACCCCAGCACCAAGCTCGTGAGCATCGACGCGACGGGCATCGACTGCGTGGGCGCCGACGGCGAGGCCCTGCGCATCGCCTGCGACTGGGTGGTGATGGCCGTGGGCGCCCGCCCGGTGGCCTTCCCGGCCGATAAGCTCGAGGCCGCCGGCGTGAGCGTGACGCGCGTGGGTGACGCGGGCGAGCGCGCGAGCGACATCCAGAACGCCACGAACACCGCCTACGACGCCGCCTGCGCAATCTAGCGCGAGGCCTGGCGTGCCGGCCAATCACGTCCCATAGTGTTCCTCCCAGCGCCGCTGGCCCTATACGCCGGCGGCGTTTTTTGTGCCGTGGGGCAGGTAGCCCGCGCTCGTCACGTGAATGCAAGCGGGTATGTGATATATCAAAGTGCGCCGTCGGGCTCGAATATGGCGTCGATTTACGAGAATCAGCCACGTGGCGAAAGTGTTTTTCAGTTGTCGGCGGAGCATTCGGTCACTCCAACGGAAGGGTCGCAGCACTCGTACTACTCGTTTGGCTCCCAGAAACAGACCGTTGGCGAGGTCGGTTGAAATGCCTGCCCACGTCCTGAAGGAAGTCGGTAAACTGTTATATCAGTTAGCATTGAGCCGATGCTTGGGTGCGCGCCCTCGCCCCGTCGGTCGAAAGGAAGGCGGCTCCACAGGCTCGTGCCGGAACGCTCGCACCTCGCGCCCCGCGCGTCGTGCCCCGCACCCCGGCGCTTGCCCACGGGGCCGAAACCCCTCACGCGAAGGAGTGTTGCCGAATGGCAGAGAATGCGACGCAGGCCAAGCAGTCCAGCGGAGGCGGCAGCGGCCTCAACCGTGCGAAGATGTACCAGCTCGTGCTGTTCCCGTTCAACAACGGTGCCACGAACGTGTACTACGTGCTGCTCATGAACTACATCGCCTACTATGCCAACGGCGTTCTGGGCCTGCTGGTGGCGTTCGCCACCACGATGGTCACCGTGACGCGTGCCCTCGACGCCGTCATCGATCCGTTCGTGGGCATGTTCATCGATCGTACGGAGACCAAGATCGGCAAGTTCCGCCCGTTCATGATCCTAGGCAACGTGGTCATGGCCGTCTCGGCCCTGCTCGTCTTTTACGGCACGCGCCTCATCCCCGAGGACGCCACGGCCGTGAAGTACGTGCTCTACACTGTCTTCTACATGTGCCTCATGGTGGGCTACTCCATCCAGACCTCGTGCACGCGCTCTGGTCAGACCTGCCTCACCAACGATCCCAAGCAGCGCCCGACGTTCACCCTGTTCAACACCATCGCGTCGCTCGTGGGCATGGGCGTCACCATGGCCACGGCCTCCATCGTGGGCGGCAACGTGGGCTACGGCACCGAGGCGTTCTTCAACTTCCTCATCCCTCTGGTCATCATCCTCTCCGGCGCCCTCACCGCGCTGGCCGTCATCGGCATCGCCGGCAAGGACCGCAAGGAGTTCTGGGGCCTGGGCAACGAGGACGAGAAACCGCAGCTCAAGGTCAAGGACTACGTCGAGATCTTCAAGGCCAACAAGGAGCTCCAGCGCCTCATGGTGGCGGCCTCCGGCACCAAGTTCGCCTTCGCCATCGCCACGAACACCTCAGTGGGCGTGCTGCTCTACTCCTGCATGATGGGCAACTACAACGGTCTCTACCTGCCGATGTACATCCTCGGCTACGCCTTCTCCGCGCCGTTCTTCATCGGCGGCCTGCGCATCAGTCAGAAATACGGCCAGAAGAAGACCCTCGTCTCCTTCACGAGCCTCGCGCTCATTATGTACCTCGGCGTCACGGCTATGCTCGCCATGTGGCAGCCGGGCAATCCGAGCCTCACGCTCTCCATCTTCGGCACCGAGGGCGGCCTGCACCCCACGCTCAACCTCTACACGATCATCTTCATCGTGCTCTACGGCCTGGGCTACGGTGCGTACTACTCCACGGCCGACATGGCCATCCCCATGATCGCCGACTGCTCCGACTTCGAGATGTACCGCTCCGGCAACTACGCGCCGGGCGTCATCGGCACGCTGTTCAGCTTCGTTGACAAGCTCGTGAGCTCGCTGTCCACCACCATCGTGGGCATCGCGATCACCGTTGTGGGCCTCACCGCCCTGCCCGACACCACCACGCCCTACATGGATGGCATGAACTGGCTCACAATCGCGCTGTTCTGCATCATCCCGATCGTGGCCTGGCTGCTTACCCTCTGGGCGATGAAGGGCTACACGCTCACGGGCGAGCGCATGAAGGAGATCCAGGCCGTGAATGCCTGCCGCAAGGATGCCATCGCCGAGGGCATGTCCGTGGACGAGGCTCTGAACACCTGGCAGACCATCGACCAGGTGCCCGACATGTACCGCGAGAGCTAGGACCGGGCGCTTGCGCGGGCACCAGGGATGCCGGTGGAGTTGCCTTCGGCGCCCCGGCTGGCGATGCGGCGGATGTCGCCGGGGCGGTCTCCGTCTCACATGAACGTTTGCGCATCGGTGCGGTGGCTCCAAGGCCGACGTGACGCCCGAGGCCAATAAGGTCTGCGAGGAGCTTACATTTCCTTCCGTATGATTTGTCACACCGCGGGGTTGCGGCGGAGGCTGGCGATGTAGTGGGGGAGCGCTAACGGGGCATGCCGTGGCTCGGCACGGGGCCCGCAGAAGGCCTGGCGCCGCCTGCGACGGCACCGGCCGCCTGCGTGCTCGCGCGGCGGATGACGCGGCCGGGCACCTCCGCGCGCCGCGGGCTCGACGAGGTCTCGTCGCTACCTCTGACCTGCGGCTCATTGATGCCGGCGAGGAGCCACTCGAGGGTCTTCCCGGCTATGGCGTCCGTGTCCTGCACGGCCGTGGTGACGCCGCCGAAGAGCACGCGGTTCCAGGCGTAGTCGTCGAAGGTGGCCAGGCGCACGTCGGCCGGGGCGCGCAGCTCGGTTGCGCCCAGCGCCTCAACGAGCCGCAGGAAGACGAGGCCGTTGACGGTGACGAGCCCCAGGGGGCAGGGGGCCTGCCGGCCGTCCGCGAGCTCGTTGAGCTGCGCGGCCGCGCGGGCGGGGTCGCCGTCCAGCTCGATGACGGTGCCGTCGAGCCCCAGGCGCGCCAGCTCAGCCATGAAGGCGCGGGCGCGGATGCGGCGCACGGCGCTGGTCTTGCTGCGCTCGTCGAACAGGTGGCAGCGGCGGCAGCCCGCGCCGGCCAGCTCGTCCACGAGGGCGGCCATGAGCTCGGCGTTGTTGGAGGTGACGAGTGGCAGGTCGCTGCCGGGCAGCTCGCGGTCGAGCAGCACCACGGGCAGGTGCGCGGCCGCCGCGTTCAGGGCGGACGCGTCTGCCCCGCAGGTGTTGACGATAAGCCCGTCCACGCCCGCGGCCACCAGCCGCTCGATGGCCTCAGCCTCGTGCTGGGGGTCGTTTCCGCTGGTGGACGTCATGAGTGACAGGCCGCGCTCGGCCCCGCGGGCCGACAGCGCCTCAAGCATCGCGCCGGAGAAGGGGTTGCGGATGTCGGCGAGGATGACGCCGACGGTGTTGGTGCGGTCGGTGCGCAGGCTGCGCGCGGCGTTGCTGGGCCGGTAGCCGGTGCGCTCGATGACCTCAAGCACGCGCTTTCTGGTCTGCTCGCGCATCGTGCCCGGCCGGTCGTTGAGCACACGCGACACGGTGGCCGGGCTCACGCCCGCCTCGGCGGCAATGTCTTGGATGCGGATGCGTGCCATGGGCCTCCCGTCTGACGGCTAACTGATGATAGCGCTTGGGGATGCCGTGCTGCGGGCGGCGCGGACGGGGAGTGGGATGCGGTCGGGCATGCGCGGATCGGGGCGTATGCGCAGCTTAGCTGCCATGCGGGCTCGCTCCTTACGGTGGGCCTTTTGGAGTGCTTCCGGCCATGGCGCCGGAGTTCCCCTCGTGCTACCATACTTGTACAAGATATTGTCAACTTGTGTAGAGGAGGTAGCCGCATGGAGGCTGTAGCCTACAGTACCTTCCGCAACGGCATGAAGGACTACATGCGCAAGACGCGCGACGACGCCGAGGCCCTGCTCGTTGTGAGCCGGGATTCCAGCGAGAACGTCGTGGTCATGAGCGCGCGCGACTACGATGGCCTCATGGAGACGTTCCGCATCTACCAGAACCGTCCGTTGCACGAGAAGATCCTGCGCGGCATCCAACAGGCCTCCGAGGGCGCCGCGCTGCCCCGCGACCTCATCGAAGACGATGATTAAGCGCTGGACGGACGACGCCTGGGCCGACTATGTGTGGTGGCAGGGCCAGGACCGCAAGACGCTCAAGCGCATCAACGCCCTGATCCGCGACATCGAACGCGACCCCTTCTCCGGGCTCGGCAAGCCCGAGCCGCTGAGATACGACCTGTCGGGCACGTGGTCGAGGCGCATCGACGAGGCCAACCGCCTCGTGTACTCCGTGGCCGGCGACGAGCTTACGATTTACTCGGCGAAGGACCACTACTAGGGCCGCAATGGCAGGGCCTTCTCCCGTGCGCGGACTGCCCCCAATCTGCCCGTTATGGCCGCGCGCCGCCGCCCGCTCGCATCCCTAAAACCCGCGGCGCGCGCCGGCAGCCTACGCTCACGGCCGTATGCGTCCGCTCGGCGATGTGCTGTGAAAAAAGTGATTCCCTCCGACTCGGAATAGCGTATACTCGCCTCAGCTACGAAAACGATTTCGTACTGGTAGAGTTTACGTTCGAGCCATTTGGTATGCCAAGTTGGCGGACCTGGGGCGGCACACGTCATCCCGATGGCGCCACAACGAGAAGGGAGTCACGATGAAACTCTCCGGAACGGTCCTCACCTTTGGCGAGATCATGATGCGCCTCTCGCCGCCCGACCACCTCCGCATTGAGCAGGCCACCAGCTTTGACGCGCGCTTCGGCGGGGCCGAGGCCAACACGGCCCTCTCGCTGGCGTTCCAGGGCGACAACGCCGCCTACGTGTCCGTGGTCCCGGCCAATCGCATCGGCGACTGCGCCCTGCGCTCCCTTGCCGCCTACGGCGTCGACACCTCGCGCGTCGTGCGCTCCGGCGACCGCCTCGGCACCTACTACTTCGAGCTCGGCGCCTCGCAGCGCGGCAACGGCTGCGTCTACGACCGCAAGTACTCCGCCATCAACCTCGCGAGCCATACCGAGCTCGACTGGGCCAAGGTCCTCGACGGCATCGACGTCTTCTACTTCTCCGGCGTCACGCCCGCCGTGTCCGACGAGATGGCGCTTGCCTGCAAGGAGGCGCTCGAGGAGGCCCGCTGCCGCGGCATCACCACGGTCTGCGACCTCAACTACCGCGGCAAGATGTGGTCTCCCGAGAAGTCCCAGCAGGTCATGAAGGGCTTGCTGCCGCTCGTGGACATCTGCATCGCCAACGACGAGGACGCACCGGCCTCCCTCGGCATCACATGCGTCTCGGGCTCCCTGGCCCACGGCATCGACGAGCGCGAGACCTACGTCGAGATGGCGCGCGAGATCTGTGCCGACTACGGCTGCAAGACGCTGGCCTCCGTCATCCGCAACGTCCAGAGCGTCGAGCGCTCGCAGTGGATGGGCATGCTCTATGACGCGGCGTCGGGCGAGCACTGGTTCAGCACCGTGCACGACGTCCACGTGCTCGAGGGCGTTGCCGCCGGCGACGCGTTCAACGCGGGCCTGCTCCACGCGCTGCTCCACGGCTACGAGCCGCAGCGCACCATCGACTACGCCATCGCGGCCTCGGTGCTCAAGCTCACCGTCCGCGGCGACTCCAACCTCGTGAGCGAGGCCGAGATCGCCGGCGTGTCCGAGTCTGGTGGCGGCACTCGCGTGGCCCGCTAACACGACCCCTCCGTATTGCTGTTCGTGGGCTCTGCCTGCGGCAACGTGTTCTTCGGCCGGGTCCCGTCACTCCCGGGCCCGGTCGCTCCAGCCTTGCGCGAGGGGGGTACGGTCGCCCCCTCGCGCCCTGGATTGCCGCGCCGGCCGAGCCGCCCTCCCGGCGGCCGCGCCGGCGCCGTGCCCATACAAGGTCTGTGAAAGGAAGCAAGCATGTACGAGGACTTCTACAAGCAGCTCGAGCAGCTCGGCATTGTGCCGGTCGTCGTGCTCGAGAAGGTTGAGGATGCCGTGCCGATGGCCGACGCCCTTGCCGCCGCCGGCATGAACTCGGCCGAGGTGACGTTCCGCACGAGCTGTGCCGCCGCCAGCATCAAGGCCATGCACGAGGCCCATCCCGAGATGGCCGTGGGCGCGGGCACCGTGCTCTCCGTCGAGCAGGTCGACGAGGCCGTCGCCGCCGGCGCGAGCTTCATCGTGAGCCCGGGCTTTGACGAGGACGTCGTGCGCCATTGCATCGGCCTCAAGCTGCCGGTGCTGCCCGGCACCGTGACGCCCACCGAGGTCACCGCTGCTCGCAAGCTGGGCCTGCAGGTCACGAAGTTCTTCCCGGCCGCGCAGTACGGCGGCCTCGCCACGATCAAGGCCCTGTGCGCTCCGTTCGTGGGGCACCGCTTCATGCCCACCGGTGGCGTCAACCTCGGCAACGTCGAGGAGTACCTCGAGAGCCCGTCGATCATCGCGTGCGGCGGCACCTGGATGGTCAAGCCCAAGCTCTTTGCCGACGGCGACTTCTCCAAGGTGACCGAGACGGCCAAGGAGGCCATGGACGTCGTGCGCA
>CWGU01000031.1_pt1 | contig 28317 bp, 26 predicted proteins | sample 667921 | NCBI WGS metagenome assembly CWGU01 (sample SAMEA3735815, study PRJEB9488) | human gut metagenome | biome: ENVO:mammalia-associated habitat; material: ENVO:feces | place: Malawi | collected 2009-02-27 | reverse complement strand
GGGTCGCCCACGTGGCGCCCCGCCGTTGCCGTATACTGGAAAAACCTGTATCCGCAGCATCGAGCGAGGAGAACATGAACGCCAAGAGCGATTCCGGGGAGTGTCACAGTACCGGCCTTGATGACCCGCATGCCGTCCGTGGCCTGAACCCAGCGCACCGCAGCCCTGTCGAGCACAAGGAGGCGCGCGCATGGATGTCCTGCTAAGCATCGTCCTCACGTTTCTGCTCACCCTTGCCAACGGCTATTTCTCCATGAGCGAGGCTGCCCTCGTCGCCGCCAAGCGCGCCGTCCTCGAGCACGACGCCGAGGAGGGCGACAGGAAGGCCAAGGTCGCCCTCGAGCTCTCGAGCGACTCGGGCCAGTTCCTCGCCGCCATCCAGGTGGCCATCACGCTCGTCGGGTTCTTCTCGGCGATGGTCGCGTCCAGCACCCTGTCCGATCCGCTAGCCGCCTGGGCCGTCTCGCTCGGCGCCCCCGAGGGCCTGAGCTACGCCATCGCCCCTTCGGTGGTCACCATCCTGGTCTCCTACGTCTCCATCGTCATCGGCGAGCTCATCCCCAAGCGCATCGCGCTCGCCAACGCCGAGGCCGTCTCCAAGTCGGTCGCGGGCTTCCTCTCCGGCTTCTCGCGCGTGGTAAAGCCGCTGGTCTGGCTCACGAGCGCCACCGCCGAGGGCCTCTCCAAGCTGCTGGGCATCAAGAACGCCGACGACCGCCAGGAGGTCTCCGAGGAGGAGATCCGCTACATGGTCACTGACGCCGACGACCTCTCCGACAAGGAGAAGTCGATGATCCACGAGATCTTCGACCTGGGCGACGCGGTAGCGCGCGAGGTCATGGTGCCGCGCGTGGACATGACCGCTGTGGAGGACACCGAGACCCTGGGCGAAGTGCTCGACCTCATGCGCCGCACGGGCTTCTCGCGCATTCCCGTCTACCACGAGGACGTCGACCGCATCGTGGGCGTGGCGCACATAAAAGACCTGCTCGGGCCCATCGTCGACAAGGGTGCCAACGACGTGCCCGTGCGCCGCTACGTGCGCGAGCCGATCTTCGTGCCCGACACCAAGGACATCATCCCGCTGCTCTCCGAGATGCAGAGCACGCACGACCAGATGGCCATCGTGGTGGACGAGTACGGCGGGACGGCCGGCGTCATCACGATCGAGGACATCGTGGAGGAGGTCGTGGGCGAGATCGAGGACGAGTTCGACCCCGACAACAAGTACCTCACGCGCCTCTCCGAGCGTGAGTGGCTCGTGGACGGGCGCTTCTCGATCGACGACGCCATCGACCTGGGCTGGCCCATCGAGGACTCCGACGAGTACGAGACGGTGGCCGGCTTCATCCTGGAGCTTGCCGACTCGGTGCCCGAGCCTGGCGAGGTCTTCGAGGTGAAGGGGTACAAGTTCCGCGTGCAGTCGATGCGCGGCCGCCGGATCGCGCTGCTTCGCGTGACGGCGCCCGAGCCCACGCCCGAGGCGGACGAGGGCGAGGCCGCGGACGGCGAGGCTGGCGAGAGGGAGCGCGAGGACCGCGACAGCCGCAGGCGCGAGGGTCGCGAGCACGACGGCCACGAGCGCGAGGAGCGCCGCGAGCACGGCGGCAAGCGCGAGCACGGCAAGGACGCCGCGGGCTCGGAGAGGAACGGCAAGTAGGACGGCGCCGCGAGGCACGGGAACCATCGGGAGGACATCATGGCTCAGCTCATCGACATCACAAAGGTTGCGGTGGCGCCGCAGCACTTCACGGCGCGCGTGACCATCGCCAATGGCGGGCCGCTCACCACCGACCAGGACCTCGTGGGCACCACCCACGTCTACAACCTGCTGCCAGACATCATCGACCACGCCTGCCTGGGCGACAAGGGCGCCACGTTCAAGGACGTCATGGGCGCCACCGAGGTGGCCCACCTGCTCGAGCACGTGGCCATCGAGCTCATGGCCCGCACGGGCATCGCGGGTGACATCAGCTGCGGGCGCACGTGGGAGGTCACCGGTGAGCCGCGCACCTACGACGTGCAGCTGGCCTGCCCGGACGACGTGCTCGTGGCCTCGGCGCTGTCGAGTGCGGCGTGGATCTTGCAGTGGGCCTACTCGGGCGCGCGCGACCCCAAGCCCGACGTGGATGCCATCGTGGCGGGCATCCGCTCGCTCGTGGCCGACGCCGACGCACTGGCGGCAAAGCGCGAGGCCGAGAAGGCCGAGCAGGAGGGCGCAGGCGCGGACGGCGGCGCTGCGGGCGGCGGTGCTGCGGGCGGCGCGGACGTGGTGGCGGGCAGTGCCGCCACCCCCGATGCCGGCGAGGCCGCCCCGCTCGAGGCCCCCGCGGCCGCGGGGACGCCGAACGCGGACGCCACGCCCGCGTCTGCCGACGCTTCTGCTCGCGCACACAACTGACGGGTATAATCACGAGCAACAGTTCGTTTGACGATGCGCCGGCGGCAGGGGTTGGGCAAGGGCGAGCGCGCCAGCAGCGCGCGGGTGCCCGGTCCCACGTCCGTGGTGCCAGAGGAGGAAGCTATGAGCAAGGGTGCAGTTGGATTCGTTCTCGGTAGCGTGTTTGGTGCCGCCGTGGGTGCCGCGGCTGGCCTGCTTCTGGCTCCGCGCTCCGGCGCCGAGAGCCGCGCCATGGCCGCTGACGCCATGAACGACGCCTGGGATGCCGCGGCCGACGCCTACGAGAAGAGCGGCAACGTCGTCTCCAGCCACATCAACAACCTGCGTCCCACCGTCGACGCCACCACCGACGAGCTGCGTGCCAAGATCGACCTGGCCCGCGAGCGCATGGATCAGCTCCGCTCCACGCTCTCGGACAACGTGGCCACCGCGGCCGATACCGTGACCAACACGGTCTCCGCCGTCGCCGACAAGGTGGGCGCCCCCGTGGCGCAGGCCCCGGCCGCCGAGGCCGCCGACGTGCACGTGACCGCCGCGCACGCCGACACCACCGAGTCCGACGAGGACGAGAAGCCCGAGGCCTAGGCCGCAAGGCACGGATAGCGAGCTAACTGGGGCGCCAGCGGGTTTCCGTCGGCGCCCCTTTGTATGGGGGAGAGTCCGCACGACGCGGGATCGCGGCTGTGGCCGCACGGAGAAGCCGCGGCTGCGCGCACCGCGCGGAGGAGTCGTGGACGCACGCGTCCCGCAGCTCAGACCAGGGGGAGATATGCCAGCAACCACGATGGGCGTGCTTGCCCGCCTGAAGGTCTACACCTTCAAGAAGCAGTCCAAGAAGCAGATCGAGGCCGGCGAGGAGCCGCAGCCCAAGAAGCTCGGCCGCGTCCACAACCTGGTGTTTTCCCCCGACAGCCGCCGCGTTGTGGGCATCATGGTGAAGCGCCCGGACATCGCGGGCATGGTCAAGCAGGCCGACCGCTTCCTCGCCCTCGACGCCATGGACGTGCGTGAGGGCGGTATCGTCTGCACGCGTGAGAAGGATGGCTTTGACGACGCCGCGGCCAAGCGCCTGGGCCTTGACCTCGACCGAAGCATCATCTGGGGCGGTGCCGACGTGCACTGCGAGTCGGGCAAGTTCCTGGGCTACGTGATGGACGCCCGCTTTGACCTCGCGACCGGCGACATCGACTGCTTCTGCGCGCAGGAGGGCGAGACGGCGTCGGCGCTCGTGGGATCGTTCGAGATTCCGGCCGCGTGGGTGCTGCGCTACAGCAAGGGCACCATGGTGGTGCGCGACGAGGCCGCTACACTGCAACTTTCTGGCGGCCTGGCGGGCAAGGCGGGCGAGGGCTACGCCGTTGCCAAGGACAAGGCCAAGGAGACGGCCGCCAAGGCCGGCGCCGCCGCGGGCGAGGCCGTCGACAAGGGCAGCCACGCGCTGGGCGGTGCCCTCGGGCGGCTGGGCGCGGGCATGAAGCAGGCCGTGGACAACTTCCAGGTCGAGTCGGGCGTGGGTAGGAAGCCTACGGGCGAGAAGGCCGTGGCAAAGGGCGGAAAGTCCGTTGCGGGTGTCGCCGCCCGGACCGCGGGTGCCAAGTCCGCCGCTGCCAAACCTGCTGCCGCCAAGTCCTCCTCAGCCAAGTCTCCCTCCGCCAATAAGCCGCAGGCAGACGACGTGTCCAAGGCTGCTGGCAAGGCCGCGCGCGCCGTGGGCGAGCAGCTGGGCAAGACGTCGGGCATGTTCTCCGGGTTCCTCCGCGAGTTCAAGGACGCGAGTAAGTAGGGCTGGAAGTCGCACGCGCGGGCCTGCTGCCACTCGCAAGGACCCGCTGCCGCGCATGGGCCGCCACCGCGAAGCTCGGCCCGTACGCCCACGTTCCGCATCTTGCCTCCGGCCCCTCCGCCCGTGCGCTTTGCGCTGCGGGCTGCTACCATCTCGTCTCAAATGCACCTGAAACGCATAAGGACGGACTGCCATGCCTCAGCGTCACAACCCCTACGGACCTCGCGACTCCCGCGACTCGGGCAACCCTTACGCCTCGCGCGAGTCCCGCAGCTACCACGCCCGTCCGCGCGCCAACACCCATCGCGTGGCCGAGCACCATGGCGCCGCCCCGCACGTCGGTCCCTGCGCCCCCGTGCAGCGAGACTGCGACCGTGACCGCTCCCGCACCTACCGCGACCGCGACCACGTCTCTGCGCCGCAGAGCCCCTACGCTGCGGATTCACGCCACGAGCACGCCCCGCAGCCGCGCCGCCACATCTCCGACCCCCGCCGCGAGCAGGCCCAGCAGCCCGGCCGTCCCGCCGCACTTGGCTCCAACGCCGCCAAGTCGGCGGCCTACTCGCGCTATGGTGCGGGCACGCGCTACGCCACGGCCCAGCGCGACCGTTCGCGCGGTCGTCTCGGCACGGGCAAGGCGCAGACGGGCCTCCGCCTCCCCAGCCTGGACGTGGGCGGCGGCTCGCGCAGCCAGGCCCTCGGCGGCGGCTCCAACCTGGGTGGTGCCCGCAACGCGATCATCGGCATCGTGGCCGTGGCGCTCGTGGTGATCGTGGCTATCGTCCTGTGGAGCAACCGCAAGGTGGCCATCACGGTGGACGGCAAGAACCTGCAGGTCAAGGTGGGTAGCACCATCGACCAGGTGGTCTCCGAGGCGGGCGTCTCCACCAATCCCGGCAACCTCATCTCGGTCTCGGGCAACAAGCTCGTCGACGGCCAGGGCTATCCCTTCGTGGTCAAGCTCGCCGGCAACGAGCTCGATGGCGACGCCACGGCCAGCTACCACGCCGCCGACGGCGACGAGCTCACCTTCGAGGACGGCCGCGACCGCACCGAGGACTACGACGTCCAGGTGGTCGACGAGCAGCCAAAGCTCGAAATGAGCGGCGAGAAGTGGGGCAACCTGAGCTACGTCTCGCAGTGGCCCAAGGCCGGAAAGTACGAGATGCGCACCGGCAAGCAGTCGGGCGAGACCGCGCGCGGCGACCAGATCGAGGACACCCAGAACGCCATCGTGAGCATCCACCAGATCAAGCCCGACGACGATAGCAAGAAGCTCGTGGCCCTCACCTTCGACGACGGCCCGGCCGAGAAGTACACCGAGGCCTACCTCGACATTCTCAACCAGTACGGCATCCACGCCACGTTCTTCAACCTGGGATCCGAGATCGAGAACTACCCGGACCTCTCCAAGAAGGTCGTCGAGCAGGGCAGCGAGGTCATGAGCCACACCTACCAGCACCAGCAGCTTTCCAAGCTGGACGCGTCGGCGCTGCAGAACGAGTTCTCGACGGCGTTTGCGGCCATCAAGGACAAGGTGGGCGTGGACACGACCGGATTCCGCCCGCCGTACGGCGACTTCACCGAGAAGGCGTGGCTGAACTCCGGCGGTCTCGCGAGCGTGTCGGTGCTGTGGAACCAGGACTCGCTGGACTGGAAGCGCCCCGGCGCGGACGCGATCGTGGCCAACGCCACCAAGAGCGTGACGAGCGGTAGCATCATCCTCATGCACGACGGCGGCGGCCCCCGCGACCAGGACGTGCAGGCGCTGCCCCAGATCATCGAGAAGCTGCAGGCAGATGGCTACCAGTTCGTGACGGTGAGCGAGCTCATGCAGTCCGACAGTTCTATTCCGGCCGACATCGCCGCTGGTACAGCCACCATGCCCGACGGCTCCACCTGGCCTACCGAGATCGCGACGAGCGGGGACTCGAGCAGCAGCGGGTCGTCGCCCTCGGGCAGCTCGAGCACCGCGAGCACGACCAGCTCGGCAAGCATGAGCTCGTCATCAAGCAAACAGTAGGTTCGCTTGGCCCAGGGGCGTCCGTTCATGCGGGCGCCCCCGGGCCCTTCGCGGCCAGCCGCTCGTCTCATCCTTTACGCAGGTCTGATGATGTTTGCGGCACGCCCTGTCGCGGGGCGTGTACAATGACTTGCGTTTGGCGGCGGACTCGGTCTGCCGCCGCTGCTGGCAAAGCCCAGCCCAGCCGGCTCGCGCCGGAACGCTGGCAGCTCCAGCATCCGCCGGCCCACACCCGGCGTTTCTGTAGGCAAAGAGAAGGGTCATTGATGAAACCTCGACCTGAGAGTCGATGACCCCGTGTGACGTGCTCTTGAGGAGCAACCCGCCCGCCAGGTAGACCGCCTGAGGCACCGTCTCCTCCGCTGGATGCGCCGCATGGGGTGTCCGGTGCCGGCCATGCGCGCCCCCAGGGGCCCGCATCCGGCACGCCGCCTGACGCCGCCCACTCGGCGTCGGTTCGCGCGAAGGAGCGCACATGATCTACCTGTCCCAAATGCTGGGAAACCCCGTCCTCGACGCCAACGGCGAGAAGATCGGCGTGGTGAACGACCTTGGCATCGCCACGCGCGAGGTCTTCCCCCGCGTCACGTCGCTCGCGTTCCAGGGGCCCGGCAAGACTCCGTTCATGATCAGCTGGCGCAAGTACGTCGACACGTTCGATGACAACGAGGTTCGCCTCGCCGTCCCCGCCACCGACATCCGCTTCTCCTACCTGCAGCCCGACGAGGTCCTCATCGGCCGCGACCTGCTCAACAAGCAGGTCGTCGATACGCGCGGCATGCGCGTCGTGCGCGTGAACGACCTCAAGCTCTCCGACACCAGCTCGTCGCAGCTGCGCCTGCTCGGCGCCGAGGTGGGCATCCGCGGCATCCTGCGCGCCCTCTCGCCCTCCCTCGAGAAGCTGGTGCTTCGCCTGTCCCACGCCCTCGGCCACGAGATTCCCGAGAAGATCATCGCGTGGAACTACATGGACCTCATTGACCGCGATCTCTCCAACGTGAAGCTGTCGGTCTCGCACCAGACGCTCGACGACCTGCACCCGGCCGACGTCGCCGACATCATCGAGCAGCTCGACCCGCGCCTGCGCGGCCAGGTGTTTGCCCAGCTCGACGACGACCAGGCGGCCGAGGCCATGGCTGAGCTCGACGACGACGAGATGGCCGCCAAGATCGTGGGCGGCATGGCCGACGCCGACGCCTCGCGCATGCTGTCCGAGATGGACCCGGACGACGCCGCCGAGCTCGTGAGCGAGCTCGACTACGACCGCGCCGAGAAGCTCCTGCGCCTCATGGGCATCAACGAGCAGCGCGCCATTCGCCAGCTGCTGGGCTACAAGGACGACACTGCCGGACGCATCATGACCTCGGAGTTCGTGGCCGTCTCGCGCGACACCACCGTGGCCGAGGTGGCCGAGAGGATGCGCGCCCTGCCCGACGACTTCGAGCCGGTCAACTACGTCTACGTCACCGACGAGGCCGGCAAGCTTGCCGGCGTGGTGTCGGTGCGCCACCTGTTCGTCTCCGACGCGACCGACACGCTGGGCAAGCTCGCAGGCGACGACGAGGTCATTTCGGCCAAGCCCGACGACGACCAGGAGGACGTGGCCGAGGACATCGCCAAGTACAACCTGCTTGCCATGCCTGTCGTGGACGAGAAGACCGGCAAGATCCTCGGCATCGTCACGGTCGACGACGCCCTCGACGTCCTGGAGGAGGAGCACGAGGAGGACCTGCAGATCGCTGGCGGCAGCACGGGCGACGCGGGCTCCCACGAGGGGTCCGGCGAGCTGCTGCGCCTCGTTCGCCACCAGATGTGGTTCTTCTTCTGGATGGTGGCCGAGATGGTCATGGCGCTCGCGTGGGGGTCTCCCACCGCGCTGGCCGTGGGCTTTGCCCTGCCGGTGGCGCTGCTCGTCGCGGACGAGATGGTGCGTTACGTGACGGCCTTCTTCCTGGAGCACGACGAGGACGACGAGGACGCCCCGAGCCTTGGCGGCTTTGCCGTGAAGGGAATTGCGCTCGGCCTGTTCTGGGCCGCCGTGGTGCTGCTCGTCGCCACCGCAACGGGCCGTGTGATCACCACGGCCGACGGCCTTGCCGGTGCGGTGCCACTGGCGCTCGGCGGCTTCCAGGCAACGGCGGTGGCCATCCTCGTCTCATTCGTGACCGCACCTGCCTACCTTGTGCTTCTCCGACGTCGCGACGACGCTGGCAAGGACACGAGCGGCCTCGTGCTGCACGCCGTGGCCCTGGTGGTGGCGCTCGTGGCCTTTGCCTGCGCGGTCCTCGTGACGGCCGCCCCGCTCGTGGGCTAGGGGGCGTCTCCCATGAGGCGAATCAAGGTCTGGCGCAACCTCCGCGGGGTGCGCTCCATCGGCGCCGATGCCAGCATCGTCCCGCGCGCGCACTCCAAGCTACGTGCCGCGGCGGTGCTGGGGGCCATGGGCCCGGGTCTGCTCACGGCCCTTGCTGGCATGGACGCGGGTGGCGTGGCCACGTTCTCCAACGCTGGCGCGGTGTTTGGCTACGGTCAGCTCTGGTCGATTCCGGTGATGTGCTTCCTGCTCATCGTGGTACAGGAGACGGCCGCGCGCATGGGCTGCGTCACGGGCAAGGGCTTCGCGGCGCTCATCCGCGAGCAGTTTGGTGTGCGTCGCAGCGCGTTCGCCATGCTCGCCCTCATCGTGAGCAACACCACGGTGACGCTCTCCGAGTTCGCGGGTATCGCCTCCGGCATGCAGCTCTTTGGCGTGCCCACCATCGTGAGCGTGCCCATCGCGGCCATCGCGGTGTGGCTGCTTGGCATGAGCGGCTCGTACAAGCGCATCGAGAAGATCCTGCTGGCCATCGCCTGCGTCTTCGTGACGTATGTGGCGGCGAGCTTCATGGTGGGGCCGGACTGGGGCGAGGTGCTGGGCAGCACCTTCCTGCCGCACGTCTCGATCACGCCGGCGTACGTGAGCCTGCTCGTGGCCAACATCGGCACCACCATCTCGCCCTACATGATCTTCATGGGGCAGGGTAACGTGGTCGAGAAGAACTGCGACGTGGACGACCTACCCTACCAGCGCATCGATACCGTGAGCGGTGCGGTGGTGGCGCAGCTCATAGCCTTCTTCATCGTGGTGTGCACGGGCAGCGTGCTGCATCCGGCGGGCATCGCCGTCAACTCGGCCGAGGACGCGGCCCGCGCGCTGTCGCCCCTGGCCGGCCCCTATGCCGAGGTGCTCTTTGGCGCGGGACTCGTGGGCGCCAGCTTCCTGGCGGCCTGCGTGCTGCCGGGCATCACGTCGAGCGCGGTGTGCGAGGCGTTTGGCTGGGAGCGCGGGCAGGACAAGAGCTGGGCTGAGGCGCCGGCGTATCGCGGTATGGTGACGGCAATCACGCTGCTCTCGGCCGTCGTGGTGGTTCTGCCCAACGTGGACCTGTTTGGGATCATGATGGTGGCGCAGGTCATCAACGGCGTGCTGCTGCCGGTGCTGCTCGTGTTCATGGTGCGGATTGCCGACGACCGTCACGTGATGGGTGCCTACGCCAACTCGCGCGCGTGGAGCGCACTCACGTGGTTCATCGTGATCGTGGTGGCCGTGCTGACCGTGGTGATGTTCGTGCTGCAGGCGCTGGGGTACTAGCCGCGGCGTGCGGGCGCCGGGGCTGCGGTGCTGGCTGCGGGGCGTGTTGCGGGAGCGGGGTGCGCAGGCTGCGGCGGCCGCGTTGCGGACTGGCGGCTGAGCTGCGGTGCTGTCGTTCTGCCTTGCGGATTGCTCTCTGTTCCGCCGTCCTCGTTCTGGCCTGCTGCTTGTCTTCTGTCCCCGTCGCTCGCGCACTGCCCCCGTTGCCCGTCTCCAAATCATCGCCACACGGTTTTACGCATTTGCGGGCAGCAAATGCGTAAAACCGTGTCATCTATCTGTTGAGAACCACAGGTTGCACGCTATTACGTATTTGAATGAGAGAAAGGGGAGCAAATGCGTCAGAGCGTGCTACCTGTTGTGCCGCGAAGACAGCTTGCACGTATTTACGCATTTGCAGCGAGCAAATACGTAAATACGTGCAAGCTATGCGGCGTGACGATGGCGAGCCGGCCGCGGAGCCGCTCCACTTGGCGATGACGAGCCTTTCGCACACCCGCCCGTCTGACACATCACCTCAAGCCCGGCGTCGCGCACGAGGCCGGTGTCGTCACTTGTCGCATCTTCGCAGATAAACGCATCAAAGTCGTTGAACCCAGCGAAGCGGTACGACCCGAATGCCCCCCACCTTGCGCACCTCGCTCACCAGATAGCTGCGCGCCACGCTGCTCGATGCGCAGGCCCATCCCGAGAGGCACAAGGACCTCGTCGTGCGCGTGGCGGGCTACGGCGCCATGTTCGTCAAGCTCTCGAAGGCGATCCAGGACGACATCATCAACCGCTCCGAGCACGTGCTCTCGATGCGTCCGAACCCTGGTATTGAATGCGGGAGAGGCCCTGAGGGGAGGCTGTCGTGGAAGCTGTTCTTGCGCAGTGTGTGACCAACGTGCAGCGGTACTCGATCCACGGCGGCGTGCTGCCGTTCCGCCAGCTGGCCGACGGCAAGTACGACGCGCTTGGCATGCCGTACGCGCGCCGCGGCTACCCGCAGCTCTCGGACGACGCCGCGACCGGCCTCGTCTCGGTCTGTAAGGAAGCTGGCATGGACGTGCGACTTCACAGCGACTAGCTGGGCCACCCGCCGCACGGGGAGATTCCCGTGACGCGCACGGGCCTGCGCGTCATCAAGGCCGCCAAGGCCGAGGGGCTGGGCGTGCTGGCCACGGCCATCTACTCCGCCGACGAGGCCTTCCTAGCCGCGCTCAACGGGGCCGACTACCTGGCGCCGTACGTGAACCGCATGTGCAACTACGGCGACGGCGTGGGCCAGGTCGTCGACCTCATCCGCATGCTGGCCGCGCAGGGCATGGACACCAAGGTGATGGCCGCGTCGTTCAAGAACGTCGAGCAGGTGCACGAGCTCATCGCCGCAGGTATCCAGGCCGTGACGGTGCAGCTGCCCGTGGTGCACGCCATGATCGACCATCCCGGCACCGAGATTGCCGTGGCCGAGTTCACCGAGAACTGGGGGAACGCCTACGGCCGCACGACGCTGCTGGCGTAGCGGGCTGACATAGCGGGGCGGCTGCGAAGGCGGCCGCCCCGCGCGATTTTGCACCCGGCCCGTCCATGCCGGCCCTCGTCCTGCTCTCTCACCTCTCCCGCGACGCTTGACATAAACCCTTCATACCGCGTCTTCCTTTGGTTGCAGAACCTCCAGTATTGGGTATTATCGCCCGGTATATCACGGCGTCGGTGCCTCCGCGTAGCGACCTGCCGTGCAACATGCGACCCGCCCCGCTCGCACGCCCGACAGGCCGCACGTAGAAAAGGGGAACCATGGAAGTCCACAAGATCCTTTGCGCCTGCGGGTCTGGCGTCGGCTGCAGCCTCATGCTCGAGTCCAACATCCAGGATTGGCTCAAGAGCCAGAACAAGACCAACGTCGAGGTCCTGCACGCCACCACCACCGACGTGAAGCCTGGCGACGCCGACCTCTATGTGATGTCGCGTGACCTCAGCTCGTTCGCGAGCTCGTTCCCCGAGGAGTCGAAGGTCGTGCTCAACGACCTTGTTGACGCCAACGAGCTGAACGAGAAGCTCTCCGCCGCCTTCTCGCGCTAGGGGCTTTGGGCGGGCGGATGCCCCCGGCGGCCCATCGGCTGCCTGGCGCACGTTTATCGTATCTGTCGCACCCGGCGCCGCGCCCACCCCGCGAGTCCGCTAAAATCCTCGCGCTACCGGCGCGCAACGCGTCGCTCATCCCGTTTCCGGTCTCTGTGGCCCGGTTCCGCATCGTCTAGGCTGTATGCTGACGAAGCGGCACCGGGTCTGCGCGTCTCGCGCGAAGGCGGCCATCCTGGCCGACCGGCCCAGCAGCCAGCCGCGCCCGCCAACGAATGGAGACGAAACCCATGGAACTGAACCGCATGATCGACCACACCCTGCTCAAGCCCACCGCCACGCGCGCGCAGATCGAGAAGCTGTGCGACGAGGCGCTCGAGTACCACTTTGCCTCGGTGTGCGTGAACACCTGCTGGGTGCCGCTGGCGCACGAGAAGCTCGCCAGCAGCGACGTGGAGACCTGCTGCGTGGTCGGATTTCCGCTGGGCGCCATGATGCCCGAGGCCAAGGCCGCCGAGACGCGCCTTGCCGTGGAGGCCGGTGCCGACGAGGTCGACATGGTCATCAACATCGGTTGGCTGTTGGGCGGCGAGAACGACGCCGTGCGCGATGACATCAAGGGCGTCGTGGAGGCCGCGAACGGCAAGTGCGTCAAGGTCATCATCGAGTGCTGCCTGCTCAACGAGGAACAGAAGGTGCGCGCCTGCGAGCTGTCCGTCGAGGCCGGCGCCACGTTCGTGAAGACGAGCACGGGCTTCTCGACTGGCGGCGCCACCGTCGAGGACGTTGCGCTTATGCGCAAGGCCGTGGGCGACCGCTGCAAGGTCAAGGCCGCGGGCGGCATCCACTCCGCCGCGGAGGCCAAGGCCATGGTCGAGGCCGGGGCCGACCGCATCGGCGCCAGCTGCGGCATCGCCATCGTCAAGGGCGAGTAGGTTCTGCCGCGGAGCTGCCGCTGTTTGCGCTCTGGCCCCACCGTCACTGCGGACGTTTTCTGCTCGCGAGCCCTGTCCTGACCGCCCGCGATTGGGTTGGTCAGGCCATCTACCGGGCGGCGAGGGATTTCGATCTTCGCACTTTCGAGTTGTGAACGAATAAACTGCCCCAAAACGAGAATCGCCGAGTACGTATCCCGGGATACGTACTCGGCGATGTCCGCTTCTGGGGCAAAAAAACGTTCACAACTCGAAAGTGCGAAGACGCCCACGGCCGTTTGCCCGGTAGATTGCTTGCGGGCGGGCGGTTTGGGCGGTTGGGCCGCTGCCGGATGGCCGCTGAATGGCGGCTTGGGCGGTTGGGCCGCCGCTGATTCGCCCGCCCGCCGGCCGCGAGCCTGCTAGAACTGCACCTTGGGTGCATCGCGGGCGTCGGCGTCGACGGCAAAGCCGGTCTTGGGGGCAAAGCCGCCAAATCCCGCGACGAGCACGCCGGGGAAGGTCTGGATCGCGTTGTTGTACATGAGCACGCAGTCGTTGAAGCTCTGGCGCGCGTAGACGATCTTGTTCTCGGTCTCCTCGAGCTGGGCCTGGAGCTGCTGGAAGTTGGCGTTGGCCTTGAGGTCGGGGTAGGCCTCGGCCACGGCGAAGAGCTGGCGCAGCGCCCCGGTGAGCACGTTGTCTGCGGCAACCTTCTCCTCGGGCGTCTTGGCGCTCGCGACGCCGCTGCGCGCGGCGATGACGGCCTCGAGCGTCTTGGACTCGTGCGCGGCGTAGCCCTTCACGGTCTCGACGAGGTTGGGGATGAGGTCGCTGCGGCGCTGCAGCTGCGCGTCAATCTGCTGCCAGGCGTTGTCGCAGCGGTTGCGCTTGGTGACGATGCCGTTGTAGAGCGAGATGAGTGCCCCGGCCAGAACCGCCACGATGACGACGACAACGATGAGAACGACGATCATGCCCTCTCCCTTCGATGGGGGTTAGTGAGCTGAGTATACCCGCGCGGGTATCAGCCGCCCGCCGCGCCGCCTGGCTTTTGGGCGTGCGGTCGGGCACGCGGCCGCGACTGGGTCTGCGCCGCAGGCGCCCGCCCACGCCGTCCCCGCGCCGGTCCGCATCCGCGCCGCCCACACGCCAAACCCGTCTCACGCGCCAAGCCCATCCCGCGCCGGCCCACCCCCGCGCTGCCTCGCTCGTCAAGCCTGTCCGCCCAAGCCCCCATACATATATGTAGTGTGTGGCGTGCGGCTTCCCGGCACGCGGCGCTTGCCTTCGCCCCCTTCGCGGGATTACGGTACCGAGGTCAACGGAGGTGTCCAGTGAGCGAAGCGTACGATCCCTATGCAATCCCTCGCAGCGGCGACGGCGGCGAGCACAGAAGAAACCTCATCCTCGTGAACGTGCTGATCATGACGCTCATGGTCTGCATCGACATGAGCATCGTGGGCGTGGCCCTGCCGGTCATGGCCAAGGAGCTCGGCGTCGGCATGGGCGACGTGCAGTGGGTTAACACCGGCTACCTGCTGGTCTCGTGCGCGGGCATCCTCATCGGCGGTCGCCTGGGCGACATCTACGGCAAGGTGCGCGTCTTCATGTGCGGCGTGGCCCTCTTCACGGTGGGTTCGCTCATGTGCGGCATCGCGCCCACGCTCGAGATATGCATCCTCGGCAGGGCCGTGCAGGGCCTGGGCGCCGCGGCGGCGTTCTCCAACAACCAGGGCATCATCACCGAGACCTTCCCAACCAACGAGCGCGGCCACGCCCTCGGCTGGATCGCCACGGCGGCGAGCCTCGGCGCGCTCATCGGTCCTACGCTGGGCGGATTCATCCTCACCATCGCATCGTGGGGCGGCATCTTCCTCGTGAACGTGCCCTTTGGCATCGTGCTGTTCACGATGGGCCTCAAGATTCTGCCCAACCGCAAGCCCGCGCACCCCGGCAAGCTCGACAAGCCGGGCAGCGTCCTGCTGTTCTGCTCGCTCATGCTGGTGGTGAGCGCCGTGACCGAGCTCCAGCAGAGCAGCGCCGCTATCGTGTGGGCGCAGCTCGTGCTGGGCCTGGTGCTGCTCGCGGGCTTCGTGCTCGTGGAGCGCCGCTCGGCCGACCCGGTCTTTCCGCTCTCGATCCTGCGCAACAAGACGCTGCTCATCAACATGTTCACGATGTTCGCGCTGTTCTTCGTGATCGGCGGGCAGAGCATGGTGTTGCCGTTCTACTTCCAGGACGCGCGCGGCATGACGGCGGGCGAGTCGGGCCTGTTCATGACGGTGATTCCCATCATCACGGGCACGGTCGGCCCCGTGGCGGGTGCCCTCAGCGACCGAATCGGCTGCTACTGGCCCACGTGCGTGGGGCTTGCGCTTGCGTGCATCGGCGAGGTGGGCGTGAGCCTCTGGGGCGTCGACAGCCCAATCGCGCAGGTCATCGTCACGCTCGTGGTCTACGGGATGGGCAGCGGCATGTTCAACGCGCCCAACAACTCGCTCATTATGGGCTCCGCGCGGCGCGAGGACCTGGGTGTGGTGGGCGGCTTTGCCGCGTTTGCCCGCACGTTTGGCCAGACGGCGGGCCTCACGGTGGCGACGTCGGTGCTCTACGGCAACATGAGCGCCCAGATGGGCACGCAGGTCACCGACTACGTGGCCGGCAGGCCGGACGTGTTCCTGAATGCGATGACCTTCGTGTTCCTGACCATGGCCGCCGTGGTTGGCCTGGGCTTCGTCTGCACCGTGGTGCGCTTCGTGCAGACGCGCCGCGCCGAGCACGATGCTGAACGCGCTCTCAACGGGTAGGCTCGCGCGGCGGGCGCCTACTGAGCTTTGGCGCCGGGTCTTCGCCCCGCGTTTCCAGTGGCGACCAGCGTCTGCCGCCGTCGATTTCTTCCAAGGTGGTCACGAAGGGCTACTTACTGGGATTCCTGGTGTCCCGGGCTGGGCGTCCGGGCCGCATGCGGAGCTGTTTGGGTGCCAAGACTGGCATCTTGGACCTCTCATTGGGGTACGCGCTGGCTTCTTGGGGCCGAAAGGGTCGTGTTGGCCTTAAGTTGGGCTCCGCTATCCAAGTAAATCGCCCTTCGTGACCAGCGAGGAGAAAACCCATCCCGAAGTTATAGTGGCGGCGTAATATTTCTGAGTGGCGGAGTCATACTTGGCGGCTTGCCCTGTGTCCGCGGGCTTGCGTGCGTCCTGCTGGACTGGCCTGCCGGAACTCACAGACAAGAAAAAAAGCTCCCTGGCCGTCGAGGCCAGGGCGCTTCTGCGTCTTATGGCGGAGGAGGAGAGATTCGAACTCTCGAGACGGACGAGCCGCCCAACGGTTTTCAAGACCGCCGCATTCAACCGCTCTGCCACTCCTCCGTGGTACGGGCGAAGCTCTATGCTACCCGACTTTCGCGCGCCTGGCAGGCGGGATTGGCCGAGCGGGGCGAGGCGGCCACGGGATTGGGCGGTCCCAGGGAGCGGGGCGAGGTGACCGCGGGATGGGGCAACCCGGTACGCCAGCCGCGCCGCGCGCGCTAACGCGGCCGCAGCCCATAGCAGAAACGGCCGCGCGCGGGGCGCCGTCTGCAGATTCCTTACACTACATCTCCTGAGCTTACGCAACCCACTCATTTCCATGGCGTTTCGTGACACAACGCTGCCGGAAATACGCGTGCTCCCCTGTCCGGCCCCTGACATTGCCGCCCGAGAATTGACCGTGTTGCGAAGGCGCCCTCTTTCGAGCGCCCAGCCGCCCCACGACGGCGCGAGCGACGACCGGCGGCACACGGATGCGCCTGATGTGCCGTAACGGACTGCAGGGGAGGGCGCGGGAGAGAGGAAGACGTAGTGTCGAGCATCGAGCTACGCCACGTGCGGAAGACGTACGAGAACAAGGTCACCGTCATCGAGGATATGAACCTCACCATCGACGACGGCAGCTTCACCGTGCTCGTCGGCCCTTCCGGTTGCGGCAAGACCACCACGCTTCGCATGATCGCCGGCCTCGAGGACATCTCCTCGGGCGAGCTGCTCATTGACGGCGTGCGCATGAACGACGTTGATCCCGGCGACCGCAACATCGCCATGGTGTTCCAGAACTATGCGCTCTACCCAACGATGAGCGTTCATGACAACATCGAGTTCGGTCTCATCAACGCAAAGGTCCCCAAGGCCGAGCGCGACCGCCGCATCGCGGAATTCTCCAAGGTCGTGGGCCTCACCGACTACCTCGACCGCATGCCCAGCCAGCTCTCCGGCGGCCAGCGCCAGCGCGTGGCGCTTGCCCGCGCCATGGTGAAGCAGCCCAAGGTCTTCCTCATGGACGAGCCGCTCTCCAACCTCGACGCAAAGCTGCGTACCCAGATGCGCACCGAGCTCATCGCCCTGCACCAGCGCCTGGGCACCACCTTCGTCTACGTCACGCACGACCAGACCGAGGCCATGAGCATGGCCACCAAGATCGTGCTCATCAACGGTGGCAAGATTCAGCAGGCCGACGCCCCCATCAAGATCTACAACGACCCGGTCAACAAGTTCACGGCCCAGTTCATCGGCATGCCCACCATGAACGTCTACGAGGCCGCCAAGCTCCCCGACGTGGGCCTGCCGCAGGGCGTCGTGTGGTGCGGCTTCCGTCCGTCTCGCGCGCTGCTCGTCGAGCCGGGCGAGAAGGTCGCCGACGACTCGCTCACCTTCCAAGGCACCATCGTCATTCGCGAGGTCATGGGCAGCGAGATCATCTACCAGCTCGACGCGCCGTTCGACCGCGTCTGCTTCAAGACCTTCAACCAGCCGCACGTCGAGGTCGGCGACGCGGTGACCCTCACGGTTGACCATGACTCGCTCTACCTCTTCGATGCCGATGAGAACAGGGTGAGGCTATGAGCGCCGTCGAGGGCGAGGCTCGCGTCGGTGGCGTCGAGATGACGCCGGCGTCCGAGGTCGTGGAAGTCGTCGACTCCTCAAAGCCGGCCGCTTCCTCCGCGTCCGCCGAGGCCACCAAGGCCCCCAAGAGCCGCCACAACCCGATCTTCACGATGGCGAAACCCTACCTCTGCATCGCGCCCGCCATCATCGTGCTTGCCATCTTCTGGATCATGCCGATCTTCAACATGGGCTACCTGTCCATGTACAAGTGGGACCTCATCTCGCCCACGATGAAGTGGGTCGGCTTCGCCAACTTCCAGCAGCTCTTCTCCGACCCGGAGTTCTGGCAGACCTTCGCCAACACGATCATCTACACGGTCTTCGTGGTTGGCTGCGGCGTCGGCCTCGGCCTGCTCGTGGCCGTCTACCTGCACTCGCGCACCAAGACCAACGGTTTTCTCCAGGCCGTCATCTTCTCGCCCTATGTCGTGAGCCTGGCCTCCGTGGCCCTGCTCTGGATGTGGATCATGAACAAGGACTACGGCCTGCTCAACAGCATCGTGGGCATCTTCGGCATCCAGCCCATCGACTGGCTGGGTGACACGCACGTGGCGCTGCCGTCGCTGATCCTCATCTCGGTGTGGAAGAGCGTGGGCTATGACGCGCTGATCCTCGTGTCGGCCATCCAGGGCATCCCCGAGCACCTCTACGAGGCCCCCGCCTCGACCGCGCCAGCGCCTGGACCACCTTCCACCGCATCACGCTGCCGATGATTTCACCGACCCTGTTCTTCCTCGTCATCGTCGACGTCATCGCGTCGCTCAAGGTCTTCGAGACCATCCAGATCATGACGCTCGGCGGCCCGCAGAACGCCACCAACACGCTTGTGTTCTCGCTGTACCAGTACGGCTTCCAGTTCAACCAGGTTGGCTACGCCGCGGCCATCGGCATGGTACTGCTCGTGCTCATCGCCATCTTCGCCGCCGTGTACTTCAAGCTGCTCGCCAACCGCGTCCACTATCGCTAGGGGGTAGGTGCCATGAGTCAGGACAACAAAGAGGGCCATCTCCCCTCGAGCGACCACGATGCGCGGCTGAGCGGCATCAAGGCCAACGCCGACGTGGCTGCGCAGTACGAGCGCATCAAGGAGCGCCGCCGCGTGACGCAGGCTGTGACCCGTGTGGTGCGCTGGATCGTGAACGTGCTGCTCGTGCTCGTGTTCTTCTTCCCGTTCCTGTGGATGGTCACGAGCTCGCTCAAGACGCTGGGCGAGACCATGTCCTTCCCGCCGTCGCTGTTCCCGGCCAGCCCGCAGTGGCAGAACTACAACCAAGCCTGGAACTCCATCCCGTTCGGCAAGTACATCATCAACTCGCTCGTGGTGATGCTCACGGTGCTCGTGATGCAGCTCATCACGGTGGTGCCGGCGGCCTACGCCTTCTCGCAGTACAAGTTTTGGGGTAAGGGCGTGCTGTTCGGAATCACCCTCGTGACCATGATGGTGCCGGCCCAGCTCGTGTTCCTGCCGCTGTTCATCCTCTTTGCCCAGTGGGGCATGATCAACACGTACTGGTCGTTGATCCTGCCGTTCGCCACGAGCGCGTTCAACATCTTCATGCTGCGCCAGACCTTCAACCAGATGCCGCAGGAGCTCGTCGAGGCCGCCCGCCTTGACGGTGCGAGCGAGATCAAGATCGTGGTCAAGCTCTTCCTGCCGATGGCCAAGGCAACGCTCGTGACCTGCGCGCTGCTCACGTTCATCAACACCTGGAACGACTACTTCTGGCCTCTCGTCCTCACCACCAACGACACGGTGCGTACCCTGCCCGTCGGCGTTGCGAGCATGCGCGCCAGCGAGTCGGGCATCAACTACCAGATCCTGATGGCCGCAAACGTGGTGCTCACGCTGCCGATCATGATCGTCTACCTGTTCGCCAACAAGCACATCATCAAGGCCTTCACCTACATCGGCGACAAGTAGCGTCCCCGGGCGCGCGCCTCGCGCCCACCCTCCCAGCGACCCGGCAGGCTCGGCCCGGACCGCCGCCGGCCGCGCCGCGGGCCTGGCGCCCGCCCCACGCGTGGGCGCCCCGACCGCGCCCCCGCCTTCCTCAGTAAGCAGTCCAACCGAAAGGACACAAGACATGAAGCTCTTCACCCGTCGTCAGTTCCTGCGCAACTCCCTGCTCGGCGCCGGTGCCGTGACCGCCGGCCTCGGCCTCGCCGCCTGCGGCGACACCGCCGCGCCCGCTGCCGCCAACAACAGCAAGGCGTCCACCGGCGAGAACGGCACCATCGAGCTCAAGTACTGGTACTGCTGGACCGACAAGATCAAGGAGAACAACGAGGAGCGCGTCCAGGAGTTCAACGACTCCATCGGCAAGGACAAGGGCATCCACGTGACCGCCGAGTACCAGGGCAGCTACGACGACCTCAACTCCAAGCTCAAGACGGCCTTCACCGCCAACGAGGAGCCGGACGTCTCCGTCATGGTCGTCAACTCCACCCAGGCCTTCGCCGACGGCGGCATGATCCAGAAGATCGACGACCTCATCGACTCCTCCGACGTCTCCGACTTCTGGCCCGGCCTCATGGAGAACTGCAAGGTCAACGGCGACATTTACGGCGTGCCGTACCTTCGCTCCACGCCCGTGCTCTACTACAACAAGACCCTGTTCAAGAAGGCTGGCCTTGATCCCGAGACCGCCCCTGCCACCTGGGACGACATGGTGAAGGCTTCCGACGCGCTCAAAAGCGTGGGCGTGGGCGGCTACGGCTTCTACTCCTACATCTGGGTGCTCACCGCGCTCGACTACTGCAACGGCGGCTCGCCCTTCGGCGACGACCTCTCGGCCAAGAGCTGCACCTTCAACGAGAAGCCGGCCGTCGAGATGGCCCAGTGGCTCAAGGACGGCACCGACAACCACAACTTCGCGTTCTCCGGTGGTTCCAACGGCTCCGACACGCTCAAGACCAGCGCCGCCAACCAGAAGGTCGCCATGTGGGCCAGCTCCACGGCCGACCTCACCAACTACCTCGACCTCGCCAGCCAGGGTGGCTACGAGATCGGCGTGGGCTTCATCCCCAAGAGGACCCAGAACAAGGTCCCCACGGGCGGCTGCAACCTCGTCATGACCTCGCGCCTCGAGGGTGATCGCCGCAACGCTGCCGGCGAGTTCATCAACTTCATGACCAGCAAGGCCGCCGCCGTCAAGACCCCCCTCAAGCCCGGCTACCTGCTCACCCGCCAGTCCGACAAGGACGACGACCGCATCAAGGAGGCCTACGCCAAGACGCCGGAGTACCAGGTGGCCTTCGACCAGCTGCAGTACGCCATCGGCGACTACATGAACGCCGGCTACGCCGAGGCCTCCAAGGACTACGCCGATGCCATCGAGAAGATCATGGGCGGCTCGGCCGACCAGATCCAGTCCATCCTTGACGATGCCAAGTCCAAGGCCGACCCGGTGCTTGCCAACAACTAGCTCGAGGTTGCCGGGGCGGGTATGTCCCCGCCCCGGCCGCTTTGGCGACCTTGGTGCCGCGCCGGTCCGGCTTGCCGTCCCTGCCCCGTGCCCCGGTTGCCCTGCTGCTCCATCCGGCCCCTCCTCGTAGGTGGGAGGGGCACTCCCATGCGGTGCCCGCCCTTCCGTGCTCGGCGGGTGCCGCGCTTGTCGTTTCTGTCCCCCGTGCAAGGAGGCCCGCATGCACAACCTGTTCGTCATGAGCGTGGACGCGCTGTTTACCGACAACCTGCCCGACGTGGAGAAGCTGCCCGGTTTCTCGCAGATTCTCTCGCGCGCGGCCATCTACGAGAACGTCTATTGCGTCTATCCCACGCTCACCTACGTGTGCCACTCCACCATCATGAGCGGCTGCTGGCCCGAGCACCATGGCGTGGCGCACAACCAGATCCTCGACCCGGCCATCGAGGACCGCAACTGGTACTGGGACTATGCGAGCCTCAAGGTGCCCACGGTCTTCGACTGGGCCAAGCGTGCCGGCCTCTCCACCGCCTCCACCGGCTGGCCCGTGACGGCCGGCTCCAAGGTCATCGACTGCGACGTTCCCGAGGTTTGGACCGTCGACCCCGACGCGCAGGAGTCTGGCCCCAAGCAGGACGCCGAGCTCGACCAGATCTACGCCCGCGGCTGCTCGCCGGCCGGCTACGAGCTCTACGAGAAGTACAAGGGGCTGCTCCACAACAACAGGACGCCCGAGCTAGACGAGTTCGACACCGCGTGCAACGAGGACATCATCCGCAGCATGCGCCCCAACGTGCTGTTCACGCACCAGGCCGAGCTTGACCACGCGCGCCACGCCCACGGCGTGCTGGCGCCCGAGGTGCAGCACGCGCTGCGCGAGCACGACGGGTGGCTGCAGCGCTGCATCCAGGCCATGAAAGACGCCGGCACCTACGACGACACGGTGTTCGTGATCCTGGGCGACCACGGTCACGTGCGCATCGACTACAAGCTGAGCCCCAACGTGCTGCTCGCCAAGGCGGGCCTGCTCGACGTGGACGGGGCCGGCCACGTGACGGGCTGGCGCGCCTACATGCAGAGCTCCGGCGTGAGCGGCCAGCTGTTCGTGCGCGACGCCGACGCGCTGCTCAAGGCCAAGGAGGCCCTGCAGCCGCTCGTGGACGACGGCCTCGTGCAGGACGTGTTCACGCACGACGAGGTGCTCGAGCGCTTCCACACCGACGGCGAGTTCGCGCTCATGGTTGAGGCCGCGCCCAACTACGGCATCGGCGGCGATTGCGTGGGCGAGCTGGTCACGCCGGCCGGCAGCGCCGACTACAAGTACGCGGTGTCCACCCACGGCCACCTGCCGTACCGTGGCGACAAGCCGCCCTTCGTGATCGCGGGCCCGGGGGTCGAGCCGGGTCGCTTCGAGGGCGCGCGCCTGGTGGACGAGGCCCCCACGATGATGGCGGCCGCCGGGATTCCCTTCGACGCCGACGCCCTCGACGGCGAGGACCTGCGCGCCGCCGGCTCCCGCGCCGTCCGCCTTCCCGACACCTGGTCGCTGTCACATTTCCTTCCGTATGATTTGTCACATTTTGAGAGGCGTGGATGACAGCCTGGGCCTGCTAGACTGGGAAGGCAACAAAAGAGGTCGCTGGCCAGTGAGCTAGCAACCTTCACCCAACTCGATTCGGGCGCGGCCCTACCTCCACAGCGGGCCTCGCCGTCGACCCATGCATACCCTGCACGCACCCTCCCAGAAGTGGGCATTCCATGGCTTCCATGACCGACGAGGACTACATGCGCCTGGCGCTCGACGAGGCGCGCGCCGCGGCCGAGGAGGGCGAGGTGCCCATCGGCGCCGTGGTGGTGTGCGGCGGCGAGGTCGTCGCCCGTGCGCACAACCGGCGCGAGACCGACCGCGACCCCTCCGCCCACGCGGAGTTCTCGGCCATGTGCGCCGCCGCCCACGCGCTCGACCGCTGGCGGCTCACCGGCTGCACCGTCTACGTGACGCTCGAGCCCTGCCTCATGTGCGCGGGCCTCATGGTCAACGCCCGCATCGACCGCTGCGTCTACGGCGCGGCTGACCCCAAGGGTGGCGCGCTCGGCACGCTCTTCGACGTGAGCCACGACGAGCGCCTCAACCATGAGTTTGGGGTCACGCCCGGCGTCCTTGCCGACGCGTGCGCCGCCGAGCTGCGGCGCTTCTTCCGCGCCCGCCGCGCGAAAAGGGTGGACAAGGGGTTATAGGGGGAGCTCGACATATGTCGCCCGCGGCCAACGCCGCCGAGCAAAGGGCAGTACACTAGCTGTGTGTCCGCATCTCGTCCCGCCGAGCGCGGGGCCAACTCAAGGGGATAGGAGTCACATGAGCTCTCTGCAGGCACCCGCGAAGCGCTCGCTGGGCGAGCTCGCGCTCATCGCAAACGAGCTGCGCCAGGACGTTATCCGGGAGGTCTTTGCCGCCAAGTCGGGCCACCCCGGCGGCTCGCTCTCCGCGGCCGACATCATGAGCGCGCTGTGGTTCTCCGGAGCCATGACCTACGACGCGTCCGACCAGGCCGACCACTCCCACGACCGATTCTTCCTGTCCAAGGGCCACGCCGCGCCCGTGCTCTACGCCGTCTTCCACCAGCTGGGCTGGATCTCCGACGAGGACATCCCGACGCTTCGCCACCTCGGCAGCAAGCTGCAGGGCCACCCCGACTGCCACGCGCTCGAGGGCCTCGAGATCTGCTCGGGGTCGCTTGGCCAGGGCCTCTCGGTCTCGGCCGGCGTCGCGCTGGGCCTGCAGATCGACGACCGCGAGGCCGCGCCTGCCGACAAGCGCCGCGTCTATTGCGTGCTGGGCGATGGCGAGATGCAGGAGGGCTCCAACTGGGAGGCCATGATGTTTGCCGCCCACCACGGGCTCGATAACCTCGTGGCATTGCTCGACCTCAATAACCTGCAGATAGATGGCCGTGTCACCGATGTGTGCTCGCTGGGCGACATCGACGCCAAGTTCACGGCCTTCGGCTGGAACGTCCGCCGCGTGAGCGGCCACGACATCCAGGCGCTCATTGACGCGCTTGAGTGGGCCAAGGGCCAGCTGGGCACGGGCTGTCCGTCCACGATCATCTGCGAGACGGTCAAGGGAAAGGGCGTCTCCTTCATGGAAGATCAGGCCGGCTGGCACGGCAAGGCGCCTAACGCCGAGCAGACCGATATCGCGCTGGCCGAGCTCGCCGCCGAGCACGACCGTCTCGAGAAGGAGGCCAACAATGGCTAACAGGGCAACCCGCGAGGCCTTCGGCGAGACCCTTGTCGAGCTGGCGAACGAGGGCGTCAACGTCGTCGCGGTCGACGCCGACCTCGCCGGCTCCACCACGCTCACCAAGCTGGGCGACGCCTACCCCGACCGCTTCTTCGACGTGGGCATCGCCGAGCAGGACATGATCGGCGTGGCCTCGGGCCTGTCGCTCACCGGACGCATCGCGTTCACCGCCTCGTTCGCCGTGTTTGGCGTGGGCCGCTGCTACGACCAGATTCGCAACACCGTGTGCGACGCCGCGCTCAACGTGAAGGTGTGCCCCACGCACTCCGGCATCACGGTGGGCGAGGACGGCGCCACGCACCAGATGCTCGAGGACATCGGCATGATGCGGGCGCTGCCAAACATGCGCGTCCTCGTGCCGGCCGACTACCGCGCCGCCAAGGCCGCCATCCGCATCGCCGCCGAGACGGACGGCCCCGTCTACGTGCGTCTGGGCCGTCACAAGGTGCCCGAGGTCTATGACGAGACGTTCGTGGGCGGCCTGCCGTATGCCGGTGTGCTGCGCGAGGGCACGGACGTGACCATCGCCGCCTGTGGCGTCGAGGTTGCCCAAGCCAACGCCGCTGCCGACCTTCTGGCCGAGAAGGGCATTTCTGCCGAGGTCATCGACGTGTTCAGCGTGAAGCCGCTCGATGAGGACGTCATCGTGGGCAGCGTGGCCAAGACGGGCCACATCGTCACGTGCGAGGAGCATATGGTCTACGGTGGCATGGGGTCTGCCGTGGCCGAGCTGCTTGCCCAGAGGCTGCCGACGCCGCAAGCGTTTGTCGGGATGCGCGGGTTTGGGACGAGCGCGCCGGGCGACGAACTTATCGCTCACTTTGGGCTGGACGCCGCGGGCATCGCTGCTGCTACGGAGGGGTTGCTCGCGTAGGGCGCTTTTGTTGATCGGTCGGTCGGGCCGCCCCGCACATTCCTCCATTCGGGGTCACTTTGCTTCGCAAAGTCCCTTGCCTCTCATTTTGGAATGTGTGGGGCGGCCCTGCGTTGACGGGGCTTCGCCTTGCGCAAGGGCGAGCTCCGGGGGCGCAATGCCTGCGGCGGCCGCCGGGCGTGCCCGAAACGTCTCCGTCGTGTGCCCGGCCCCGCCTACCATCACATATGTGCGCGCAACGTCGTTTCGCATGGCCTCGGCAAAGACGTCCGCCCCAGCGAGGATGGACCCACCCGTCAGCACGGCCACTTCGACCCGCCCACCAGGAATGCCAGCGTCCCTCAGCGTCCATTCCAACAAACCCCCCGATAACCCCAGGATAAGAACAGAAGCCAGGCGACCTGAACGCTCATGCAGGCGTGATCCGAATTCCGCAATGAGGGGCTAAGGGACTTTCGCAAAGCGAAAGTGACCCTGAACGAAGGAATTCGGAATCACGCCCCCCTGCAGGTGGCGATTCTCGCTAGTAGTGGCGGCCATACCTCCCGCCCCGAGGCCCGCCAAACCCACGGCCCCTCCCACGCGAGCCGTTGAACAGGCTCCTCGTGGGCTTGGTCGTGCTGCGGCGCTCGTTGGGCACGATGCGTCCGTCCGAATACGCAAATCCCTCGAGGTCAAAGAGGGGAATCAGCTTCTTGGTGAAGTACTCGATCTCGCGAAGCGGGCTCACCTCGTCCGGTGCCATGAAGGTGTAGGCGTGGCCCGTGGCGCCCGCGCGACCGGTGCGGCCGATGCGGTGCACGTAGTCCTCGGGGTCCATCGGCACGTCAAAGTTGACCACCGCGTCGATGCCGCTCACGTCGATGCCACGGCTCATGACATCGGTGGCGACAAGGACCTGCAGCTTGCCGTCGCGGAATCTCTCGAGTGCGCGCTCGCGAGCCTTCTGCGGGCGGTCGGCGTGCATGACATCCACCTTGAGCCCGGCCTTCTTGAGCGTGGCACACACGCCGTCGACGCGCATCTTGGTGCGGCAGAAGACCAGCACGCGCTCGAAGTGCTCGCGCTTCACGAGCGCCTCGAGCAGCGAGATCTTGTCGCCCTGCGTGACGGGGCAGAGGTGCTCGTCGACCGTGGCGGCCGTCTCGCCCGCCCGCGCGATCTCGATGACGAACGGGTTGGGCAACATCGCGTCGACCGTGCCCTTGATGCTGGGCGGGATGGTGGCCGAGAACAGGAGCGTCTGGCGCTTGCTGGGGCAGGCCTTCACAATCTGGCGGACGCTTGGCCAAAAGCCCATGTCAAGCATGCGGTCGGCCTCGTCGAGGACCAGCACCTGCACCTGCGAGAGGTCCACGTGGCTGTGCTCCATGAGGTCGATGAGGCGGCCCGGGGTGGCCACGAGCAGGTCGCAGCCGCGCTCGAGCGCCTTGATCTGGCGGTCGAACTTGGCGCCGCCCATGACCACGACGGTGGCCTGGCCAGTCTGGGCGCAGACCGCCTTCGTGACGTCCTCGATCTGGCTCGCGAGCTCGCGTGTCGGCGTGATGACGAGCGCGAGCGGCTTCTTCGGCTTTGCCTTGCGACCACTCGCGGCGATGCGCTGCAGCGTGGGGAGCGTGAAGGCGCAGGTCTTGCCCGTGCCGGTCTGGGCGCTGGCGAGGACGTCCTTGCCTTCGAGCACGGCCGGGATGGCGCGTGCCTGGACGGGGGTCGGTTCGGTGAAGCCGAGGGCATCAACCCCGGCGAGTATCTGCTCGTTAAGCCCGAGCTCGGCAAATGAAGTAGTCATAAGTGCAAGTATGGCGCATACGCTCGGGTTATACAATGCGGCGTCGGGCGCGATGTCGCATGGTGCGCATCCTCGCGGTGCCGAACGCTCCCTGGGCGGAGGTCCGCTGGCCAAGGGAAAGGCCACCCCGGGGGAACCGAAGCGGCCTTTCCAGCGGTCTGCGAGCGGGATTTCACGCCGCAGACCTTATGAGCCGGGTCCCGAAGCAGGCCCGCCACCTCGAAAATCTAGAACACCGGGATGACGGAGCCCTTGTAGGTGTCCTCGATGAACTTCTTGGCGGTGTCGGAGGTGAGGGCCGCGACGAGCGCCTTGGTCTTGTCGGTCTGGTCCTCGCCCTTGCGCACGGCCACGATGTTGGCGTAGGTCTTGGCGGCCTCGGAGTCGGCGCCCTCGCTGGCCAGCGTGGCGGTGGTGTCAAGGCCGGCGGACAGCGCGTAGTTACCGTTGATCACGCCAAAGTCGGCGTCCTGCAGGGTGCGCGGTACGGACGCGGCTTCAACCTCGACGAACTCAACATTGTGCGGGTTCTCGGCGATGTCGTTCTTGGTGGCCTCGAGGCCGACGCCGTCCTTGAGCTTGAGGACGCCCTGGTCCTGGAGCAGCAGCAGCGCGCGGGCCTCGTTGGTGGCGTCGCTCGGCACGGCGATCTTGGCGCCATCGGGCACGTTCTTGATGTCGGAGCTCTTGCCGGCGTAGATGCCCATCGGCTCGAAGTGGATGGCGGCGGCGCTCACGAGGTCGGTGCCGTTCTCCTGGTTGTAGTTGTCAAGGTAGGGCTTGTGCTGGAAGTAGTTGGCGTCGAGGTCACCCTCGGAGAGCGCCACGTTGGGTTGCACGTAGTCGTTGTACTCGACGACCTTGAGCTCGTAGCCGGCGGCCTTGATTTCGTCCTCGACGGCCTTGAGGATCTCGGCGTGGGGGCTGGGGGAGGCGCCGACGGTGATGACGGTGCCGTCGGAGGCGCTGCCCGATGCGGCCGCGCCGCTGGTGGCGGCGGAGGAGGAGCTGCTGGCGGAGTTGCCGCCGCACGCGGTGAGGGCGAACGAGCCGAGGACCGCGGCGCCGCCGAGGAGGAACGAGCGCCGAGAGAGGTTGATGGACATGATGGATCCTTTCCCTAATCAGGACAAATGACCAAAGAGGTGGTGCGTCACGTTTCCTTCCGGATGATTTGTCAC
>CWGU01000053.1_pt1 | contig 30734 bp, 22 predicted proteins | sample 667921 | NCBI WGS metagenome assembly CWGU01 (sample SAMEA3735815, study PRJEB9488) | human gut metagenome | biome: ENVO:mammalia-associated habitat; material: ENVO:feces | place: Malawi | collected 2009-02-27 | reverse complement strand
ATTTGCGGCGAGCAAACACGTGAATCCGTGATAGCGGCAAAAGGTGCAGCGATGATGGCGCTTGCCAGGGAGAAGTGAGACGACAAGTACCCCGGGCGGCCGTCATCCCTCCAACAGATTGAGCGTGCCCGGATAGCCGTTTCTGATGCCACAGGGCGGAGAAAACGGCTCTCCAAGCACGCTCATTTGACGAGGTTGGAAAGGGTCAGGGAGAGAAAAGCGAACCCGTCCCCAAATGCACACCTAGTAGACGCTGGTCCACTTGCCGGTCTCGGCCTCATCACCGGAGCTGCTGCCGCCGGAGCTGGACGAGCCGGTCTGGGACTCGCCCTTGGAGGAGTCGGAGCCACTTCCGGAATCGGAGTCAGAGCCCGAGCCTCCCAGGCCCGTCACGACGTCTGTGCCGGCGCCCGTGACTGAGCCCGTGTTGGCCGTGGAGGCCGTGACGCTCGCGGTGCAGGGATTCCCCCGCGACGGGGTGCACGTTTCCGCGCTTCCCTACTCCCTGCCCGCGCGCACCCGGGAGACCACGAGCCCCAGCACGAGGCCCACGACCGCGGGAATCACCCACGCAAGGCCAAAGCCGGCGAGCGGCAGGACGTCCGTTGGCAGCCACGCGTCGGGCGCCACGGCCGAGCGCACGGCCTCGCACACGCTCACGATGCCGGTGAGCGCCACCACGCACGGCCACACGGCGCCGCGACCCTCGAGCGCGCGGTGCGCGAGACCCATCGCCACGAGCACGATGGCCATCGGGTAGAGCGCCGACAGCAAGGGCACCGAGAACGCCAGGATCGCGTCGAGGCCAAAGTTGGAGACCACGCCGCTGAACGCGGCGAACGCCAGGGCCACCCAGCGATAGGGCGCGTGGAGCTGCTCGGCGAAGTAGGTGCCGCAGCAGCTGATGAGGCCGATGCAGACGTTCAGGCACGCGAGCAGGAAGATGAGCGCCACCACCACCGTGCCCGCGAGGCCAAAGTGCGCCGTGGCGGAGGCGGTGAGGATCTCAGCGCCGTTGGTGGCGCCGGGCATGACAGAGCCCATCGTCACGCCCACGTAGGCAAAGCCGCAGTAGATGAGCCCCATGAGCACGGCCATGAAGACACCGGCCTTGGAGATCTCGCGCGTGAGGCCCGCGTCGTCGGTGACGCCGAGGCCGCGGATGTTCTGCGCGATGACGATGCCGAAGGTAAGCGACGCGAGCAGATCCATCGTCTGATAGCCAGTGAGGAAGCCCTCGGCAAGCGGCACGTCGTTATAGGGGGCCTGCGCCGCAGTGGCGCCGCCCGTGGGCGCCACGATCGACGACACGGTCACCACCACGATGAGGACGACGAGCGCGGGGCCGGTCAGCTTGCCGAGCAGGCGCGTGAGCTGGCCGGGGTGAAGCGCCAGCAGGTAGGCCACCACGAAAAAGACCACGGAGAACGCGACCTGGATGGTGGCGACGTCGGCGCCCTGGGGCAGAAGCGGCGCGAGCATCTCGAACGAGGTGGACGAGGTGCGCGGAATCGCCAGGCAGGGGCCGATGGCGAGGTAGACGGCGGCCACGAAGATGGTGGAGAAGAGCGGGTGCACGCGGTCGGCGAGCTGGCGGATGGTGCCCGAGAGCGCCACCGCGATGATGCCGAGCACGGGAAGGCCGATGCCCGCGACGAGGAATCCCACCATGGCGGGCACCGCGTCGACACCGGCCTGCAGTCCCAAGAGCGGCGGCAGGATGAGGTTGCCCGCCCCGAAGAACATCGAGAAGAGGGTCACGCCCACGAGCAGGCTCTGACGAGGGCCGAGGCCCCCGGCAAGGGGCGCGGCGGCTCCCCTGGCGGCGGCTCCCTGGGCCATGCCGCCCCGTGCGTTCGAATCGTCAGCCACAGCGCTCCAATCGACGAAACCGGTCTGAGAAATCAGGTTCAGTCAACCCTAGACCCATGTGAGCGGGCTGTGAACCCCCGATTTCGAAACGATTAACTGGAGGTGTCGTCGGGGCGCGGGAGATGGGCGGGCAGTCGGAGGGGCCGCGGTGCGTCGCCGAGACGCGGGAGATGGGCGGGCAGACGGGTCGAGGCGCGCCACCACGCCTCACGGCTCGAGCTTGCGGAACCCCTCGCCAAAGGCCTCGTGGGCCTCCGAGATGACCACGATGGCGTTGGGGTCGAGCTCGGCCACGATGGCCTTGAGCGGCGCGATGTCGGCGCGGCCCAGGATCACGAAGAGCACCGGTCGGCTCTCCCCCGTCCACTTGCCGCGGGCCGTGAGCTCGGTGCAGCCGCGGTCGAGCTCGTCGAGGATGGCCCGGGCGATGGCCTCGTGCTCGGTCGATATGACCCAGGCCACGCGCTCGGCGCGCAGGCCGTCGACCACCTGGTCGAGCACCCATCCCACGAGAAACATCGCCACCGTGGCGTAGAGCGCGTTCTCGACCGAGAAGACCGGGGCCGAGAGCGCCACCACCATGAGGTCGGTGAGGATGACCCAGGTGCCCACCGGCAGCGAGGTATGGCGGGCGAGGACCTGGCAGATGATGTCGGTGCCGCCGGTGTTGCCGCCCGTACGGAACACGAGGCCCAACCCCGCGCCGCACACCACGCCGCCCCACAGGCTGCAAAGCAGGAGGTCCCCGCCGCCCAGCACCGGCAGCACCGGGCGCAGCGCGTCGATGAAGAGGGCCGAGAGCACGATGCCGGCCAGCGAGCGCAACACGTAGCGAGGCCCTCCCACGCGCCAGGCAAGCACCATGAGCAGGGCGTTCATGACGAGCGTCTGCACGCCCACCGGCAGGTCGGGGCCTCCTGCGGCCAGCACGGCGGCGCGGATGGTGATGGCAAGTCCCGAGACGCCGCCGGGCGCGAGGCCGTTCGGCTCCATGAAGCAGTTGAGGCCGACGGCGAAAAGCGCCGACCCCACGGCAACGAGCCCCAGGTCACGGGCGAGACGGAGCGCCCGCGAACGTGCGGGCGCGGGTGTGTTGGTGGCAGGCGTCACGAACCCTCCTCTATGCGGTGGCTTGTGCGGTGGCTAGCGGAGGGCGCCGCACGCGGCGCAGCCGGCGGCCCCAGGGCCTGACGCGCCCGGGCACGCGCCGGTGGCCCCTGCCGCACCGGCGGCGGAGCCACCCGCCCCCGGCCCGAAGATCTCCTCCGCGAGCCTGAGCGCCGTGGGCGTCGTCGCGAGCCCGCCCTCGGCCGTCTCTCGCAGGGCCTCCGGCATGGCCCGGCCCACGCGCCGCATGGCGCCGATGGCCTCGTCGGCCGGGATGGTGGCCCCGCAGCCGGCAAGCGCCAGCTCGGCGGCCACGAGTGCCATCGCCACGCCCGAGGCGTTGCGCTTGACGCAGGGCACCTCAACGAGGCCCGCCACCGGGTCGCACACGAGGCCGAGCATGCTCTGGATGGCGATGGACACGGCGTCGGCCGTCTGCGCGGGAGTTCCGCCCGCAAGCTCCACCACGGCCGCGGCGGCCATCGCGGCGGCGCTGCCGCACTCGGCCTGGCACCCGCCCTCGGCCCCGGCCAGGCTCGCGTTGCGCTCGATGACGAGGCCCACGCCCGCCGCCGCGAACAGGCTCATCACGCAGTCGCGCTCGCTCGCGCCCAGCTCGTCTCGCATGGTGAGCACGGCCGCCGGCAGGATGCCGCACGAGCCGGCCGTGGGCGCCGCCACGATGCGGCCCATGGCGGCGTTGAGCTCCGAGACCGCGAGCGCCCGATAGAGCGCCCCGCCCACGACGCCGCCCACGAGCGAGCGGCCCGAGCGCACGGCCTCGCGCTCGCGGTGCGCGTCGCCACCGGTGAGGCCGCTCGGCGAGCGAAGCCCCTCCGCGCAGCCCGGATCGATGCACTCGTCCATGACCCTGAGCCTGCCCGCCATCTCGGAGAAGAGCTCGTCTTTGCCCATCTCCAGCGCCTCGGCCTCGTGGGCCAGCACCACGTCAGAGAGCCGCGCGCAGGCCGCCTCGGCCGCGGCGACCACCTCGGCGAGCGTGTCATACGAAAGGTCGTAGCCCATGTCTCCCCCTACACCGGACTCAGCACGATCGAGGTCGTGACGTCGCGCAGGCGGCGGATCCGCTTGTTCGCGAGCGGGCCCACCGGCCCCTCCACCTCGATGCACATGACGGCGTCGCCGCCCTTGCGCACGCGCGCGAGGCGGAAGTCGCAGATGTTGGCCCCACCCTCGGCGAGGACGTCGGTCACGGCGGCGATGAGGCCGGGCACGTCGCGGTGCAGCACCACGAAGGTGGGCCGGCGCCCCGTGACGCTCACGGCCATGCCGTCGATCTCGGTCACGAGGATCGAGCCGCCGCCCACCGAGCTCCCCTGCACCGCGACGTGCGCGCCCGAGACGCCCCCGAGCTCGATGCGCGCCGTGTTGGGATGGCCCGCGTCGTCGGCCGAGGTCTCGAACGCGATGTCGAGCCCCCGCTCGCGGGCGATGTCGAGCGCGTCTCTCAGGCGCACGTCGTCGGTGGCCATGCCCATGACGCCCGCGGCGAGCGCACGGTCGGTGCCATGGCCGCGGTAGGTCTTGGCAAACGATCCATAGAGCGTGACCCGGGCGGTCCGGGCATCCTCGCCCAGAAGCCTGTGGGCGACGAGCCCCAGGCGGCAGGCGCCCGCCGTATGCGAGCTCGAGGGCCCGATCATGACCGGGCCGATGATGTCGAGGGCAGAGGACACGGGCCCTCCCTTCCTGCGCGAGACGATGCCACCCGGGGCAGGCGTCGCCTCGTCGCGCTAGCGGCGGGCGTAGAATTCGTGCAGGTCGGAGGCCATGGCCCTGAGCGTGGGCGCGTCGATGTAGGCCATGTGGCCGCAGCCGTAGCGGCGAAACTCCACGCGCTCGCGCTCGGAGGGCGCGAGGTGCAGCGCCGCGACGTCGTGGTGGACGTTCCACCACGTGGTGGCCGCGTCATAGCGGCCGCCCAGGACGAGCAGGCGCATCGTGGGGTTCACGCGCAGCGTCTGGGCGATGTCGGCGCACACGTTCACGATGGGCGTCTGGTCCATGCCGGGCTGGGCGTGGCGCCAGTCCCACGAGCCGCCGACCTTCTCGAAGTCGGAGAGCAGGTAGTTCGCGGGCCCGCGATAGCCCAGCGTGGAACGCACGTGCGTGCGGAAGGCCGCGAGCATCGCGCTCTCGACGGCCGCATCGGCCGCGTCCTCGCCGGCAAAGGCGTCGGTGGAGCGCTGGAGCGCCTGGGGCGCGGGCGAGGAGAAGCGCATGTCGAGACGTCCGCACACGAGGCCGTCGGCGCGCAGGAGCTCGCGGCGGAAGTCGTCGAGCTCGACGCGCAGGTTGCGCTCGCGCACGAACTCCGCGGGCAGCGAGGTGAGGCGCGCGAAGCGACGCGCCACGCGGGTGGCCTCGCGGTCGGGCAGCTCGTCGCCCAGAAGAAGCGCGTGCGCGTAGTCGCCCTGGGCGAACTCGACCGCCTCGTCGAACCACTCGTCCTCGCCCACGCCCACGCCAGCCTTGTCGAACCACTGGGCGCACGCGGCGAAGGTGGGCAGCATGCCGATGTGGTAGAGGTCGCTCGTGGGCTGCGTCTGCACGAAGTCGAAGAGGGCCGAGAGCATCGTGACGCCCGCGAGGTCGACCCCGCGCTCGGAGAGCAGACGCATAAGCACGGCGTTTCTCACCGTGCCGTAGGACTCGCCGAAGAGGTAGACGGGGCTCGCCCAGCGGTCGTGCGCGTCGAGCCAGGCCACGATGGCGCGGGCGAAGGCGTCCGCATCGCCATCGACGCCCCAGACGCGCTTGGGGTCCACGCCCGGCGCCACGCGCGACCAGCCCGTGCCCAGCGCGTCGAGGAAGACGAGGTCAGTGTCAACGAGCAGCGTGTGGGGGTTGTCGTGCGTGCCGGGGTGCATGCCGAGGGCCTGCGTGCCCGCGGTCTCGATGGTGACGGGGCCCATGCCGCCAAAGTTCACGGGCACGCTCGAGGAGCCGGGACCGCCGTTGTAGCAGAAGGTGACGGGCCGCTCGGGGCCACCCACCCGGCCGTCATCGCCCACGCGCAGGTAGCCGAGGGAGAACATCGTGCCGAGGAGCTCGCCCTCGTCCGTGCGCACCTCGATGGGCTCGGCGCTCGCGTCGTAGTCGAAGCCGCCCGCGGCGGCGCTCCCGCTCCAGTGCAGGCGCCTCACCTCGGCCTCCGGCAGCCTGAGCGCCGCCTCCCGCTCCGCGTCGCGGTCTGCGTCGCGCGCGTCCCTCGTCTCCGTCTTCGTCTCGTCCATCGCTGTCACATTTCCTTCCGTATGATTTGTCACATTCTAGACGCCGCCGCGCCCGGGCAGGATGCGACGGCGGCCGGCGGTGCCGCGAGGGCGGCGAGCTTACCGCCGCGGGACACCGCCCGCCTCGACCCCCGCAGCGCCGCCCCTCACACCCGACAGAAGCGCCTGCGCAGGTGGGCGAGGTTGTGCCCCACGTCCAGGTCGGCGCCCGTCGCGAGGCGCAGGGTCTCCGGCGCGGTGCAGGTCTGGCCAAAGCGCCACACGTGCTCGCGGAGCCACCCGCACATACCCGAGGGATCGCCCTCCCCCAGCCGCGCGAGTGCGCCCGGCACGTCGGCAAACAGCGCATCGAAGATCTGCGCGGCGTGCATGTTCCCCAGCACGTAGCTCGGGAAGTAGCCCACGTAGCCGCTCGCCCAGTGCACGTCCTGGAGCACGCTCTCGCGCGAGTCGGCCGGCGTCACGCCCAGGTACTCCTCGTACGTGGCCCGCCAGACGTCCTCGAGGTCGGCCACGCGCATCATCCCGTCGAACACCGCGCGCTCGAGCTCGTAGCGCACCACGATGTGAAGCGGGTAGGTGAGCTCGTCGGCCGACTGGCGGTTTGCGCAGGGGTTCGGCCGGTTCGTCGCGCGCAGGAGCTCGTCCGCGCCCGCATGGGCAAGCGCCGGAAACTCGCGCTCGAGCGCCGGCGCAAGGGCGTGCCAGAACTCGGCCGAGCGGGCGAGGTGGTCTCGAACAGACGGCTCTGGGGCGCAGCGCGAAAATGTGACAAATCATCCGGAAGGAAATGTGACAGGGCTAGGGGCGGGGACGGGGGCGGCGCCGGCTGCGGAGGCGCTGACGCATCGTGCGGGCGGCGCGGCTGGCCGCCGCCTCCACGCGCGGCGTGAGGTCGGCCTCGGCGCGCGTCTGCCAGTCAAAGCGGATGCTCGCGAAGCGCAGCGCCACCACCGCGCCCACGCAGGCAAACCCGGCCGCCACGAGGTCGACGCTCGCGAACGCCAACACCGTAAACGCCACCGAGCCCCCCACGCAGGCCACCGCGTAGTAGTTCGACTGCCGAAAGATCGCTGGCGCCACGCCCACGAACGACTCGCGGATGGCCCCGCCGCCCACGGCCGTCACGGTCCCCATGATCACCACGTAGATGGGGTCAAGCCCGTAGGCAAACGCCTTGTTGGCACCCGCGAGCGCAAAGAGTGCGATCGAGAGCGTGTCGGCGAACAGGATCGAGCGGTCGAGGTCCAGGAACAGCCCGCGGAAGTAGAAGGTCACAAGGCAGATGCCAAACGAGACCCAGATGAGGTCGGGGTGCTGCATGAAGTAGATGTCGCGCGCGCCCATGAGCAGGTCGCGCACGATGCCGCCACCGTAGCCCGTGAGAAACCCGAGCGCCGTGATGCCCACGACGTCGAACTTGCGACGGCACCCGAACAGGGCGCCCGTCAGCACACCCACCACCACCGACGCGTAGTCGATGCCCCAGGGTACGCTCAGCACGCCACCCTCCCCCCCCTCGCCAGAACGGCCCGCAGACCACAGGGGCCTGCGGGCCGTGTCGAACTCCCGATGCCGTGGGCACGCCTACTCGGCGCGGTGCCCGGCCTTGTGCGTGCGGACGAGCTTGGGCAGCTCCTCGCCGTCCACCGCGGCCTTGGTCACGACGACCTTGGCGACCGACAGGTCGCTCGGCACGTCGAACATCGTCTGCTGCAGCGTCGACTCGCAGATGGCACGCAGGCCGCGCGCACCGGTCTTGCGGGCCAGCGCCAGGTGCGCCATCTCGCGCAGCGCGTCCGGCTCGAACTCGAGCGAGACGCCCTCGATCTCGAACATGCGCGTGTACTGCTTGACGATGGCGTTGCGCGGCTCGGTGAGGATGCGCACGAGGTCGTCCTCGCCCAGCTGCTTGGTGGAGCAGATCACCGGGATGCGGCCCACGAACTCCGGGATCATGCCAAACTTGTGCAGGTCCTGCGGGGTGACCTCTCCCATGAGCTCGTTCTCCGAGTCGCTCACCTTGGTGGCCAGCTCGGAGTTGAAGCCCACGCCCTTCTTACCGATGCGGTCGGCCACGATCTTGTCGAGGCCCACGAAGGCACCGCCGCAGATGAACAGGATGTTCGTCGTGTCGATCTTGATGAGCTCCTGCTGCGGGTGCTTGCGCCCGCCCTGGGGCGGCACGCTCGCCACGGTGCCCTCGAGGATCTTGAGCAGCGACTGCTGCACGCCCTCGCCCGACACGTCGCGCGTAATCGACAGGTTCTCGGCCTTACGTGCGATCTTGTCGATCTCGTCGATGTAGACGATGCCCACCTGGGCGCGCTCGACGTCGCCGTCGGCGGCCGTGATGAGCTTGAGCAGGATGTTCTCCACGTCCTCGCCCACGTAGCCCGCCTCGGTGAGGGTGGTGGCGTCGGCGATGGCGAAGGGCACCTGCAGGAAGCGCGCGAGCGTCTGGGCGAGCAGCGTCTTGCCCGTGCCCGTGGGACCCAGAAGCAGGATGTTGCTCTTGGCGAGCTCCACCGGCTCCTTGGCCATGACCTCGTCGGCGCCCACGGCGTGCGCGGCGTTGGCGAGGCGCTCGTAGTCCTCGGTCTCCTGGTCGCCCTCGAGGCCGTAGAGCACGCGGCGGTAGTGGTTGTAGACCGCCACGCTCATCGCGCGCTTGGCGTCCTCCTGGCCCATGACGTACTGCGAGAGCTCGTCGTATATCTCATGGGGCGTGGGCAGCTGCTCGATGGGCAGGATGGGGTTCTCCTCCGCCGCATCCACGCTGGCCACGGCGTCGGTGTCGCCCGCCGCCTCGGCGTCGTGGATGATGTCGGCGCAGGCGGCCACGCACTCGTCGCAGATGTAGACGCCGTTCAGGCCCTGGACGAGCTTGCTCACCTGGTCGCGCGTCTTGCCGCAGAACGAGCAGCGCACGCCACCCGGGTTCATGGGGTCTTGGTACGTGGGCACTCCTACTCCTCCTTGGCGGCGTCGGCGCGCGACGAGATCACGCGGTCGACGAGGCCGTATGCGGCCGCCTCGCTGGCGCGCAGGTAGTTGTCGCGCTCGGTGTCGACCTGGATCTTCTCCACAGGCTGGCCCGTGGCGTCGGCGAGGATCTGGTTCAGGTGCTCGCGAATCCACTTGGTCTCGTCGGCGACGATCTGGATGTCGGTCTGCTGGCCCTGGACGCCCGAGCTCGGCTGGTGGATGAGCACCATGGAGTTAGGAAGCGCGAGGCGCTTGCCCTTGGCGCCGCTCGCCAGGATGACGGCGCCCATCGAGGCGGCCATGCCCACGCAGATGGTCGAGACGTCGGGCTTGATGTAGTTCATCGTGTCAACGATGCCGAGGCCCGCGTAGACGTCACCGCCGGGCGAGTCGACGTAGAGCATGATGTCCTTGTCGGGGTCCTGGCTCTCGAGGTGCAGGAGCTGCGCAATCACGAGGTTGGCGGAGTCGCGCGTGACCTCCTCGCCAAGGAACACGATGCGGTCGTTGAGCAGGCGCGAGTAGATATCGTAGCTGCGCTCGCCGCGCGGCGTCTGCTCCACGACGTAGGGAATGAGCGGGATGTCGCGAACTGGGTTGACCATGTGGTCCTCCTTCGTTCTCCTGGTGGCGGCGGCCGGGCCGCCTCGCCCGTGCAAAAAGGCCGGACGGGGTATGTCCCCGCCCGGCGTTGTATACCCCATGTGGGTATGGTCGAACCCGTGCGGGAGTGCAGCCGGGGCTCAGGGCCCGGCCGCCTCGGGTCGGGCTGCTACTCGGCGCTGTTCTCGGCCTCGCGCTTGGCGCGGCGCTCGGCGACCTCGTCAACCTCGTTGACCTTGGCGTTGTCGACGAGCCACTGCACGGCCTTGGAGCGCTTGATGGTCTCGCGCACGGCGGGCATGCGGCCGGCCTCCTTGAACTCCTTGATCGAGGCGTCGACGTCCTTCACGCCGGCCTTCTCGAACTCGGCGCGCACGTCGTCGGCCGTGGCCTCGAGGCCGAGGTGCTTGGCCAGGGCGTCAAGGGCGAGCGACTGGCGGGCGCGCTCCTCGGCCTGCTGGTTGAGGTCGGCCAGGAAGTCGTTGACCTCGATGTGGCGGGCGTCGAGCCAGGCGTCGAGCGTGGTGCCCTGGCGCTGGAGCTGGCCCAGGAAGTCCTGCGCGATCTCGTCGAAGACCTGCTTCTGGTAGTCCTCGGGGACCTCGTCGAGGTCGAGCTCGGCGGCGACCTTCTCGATGACGCGGTTCTCCTTGAGGTTGGGGAGCTGCGTCTTCTTGTCCTCGGCGACCTCGTCCTTCACGGCGTCGCGGAAGGCGGCCACCGTGTCGAAGCCGAAGGCCTTCTTGGCCAGCTCGTCGGTGAGCTCGGGCACGACGCGCTTCTTGGCGCTCTTGAGCGTGACCTTCACCTTGACGTCGCGGTCCTCGACCTTGTGGGTCTCGCCGTCGGCGTGGGTGTGCTCGCCGCCCTTGACGGTGAAGGAGACCTCGCGGGTCTCGCCGACCTTCATGCCCTTGATGCCGTTGTCGAACTCCTCGGGCACCTGGGTGGAGCCGATCATGAACGGACGGCCCTCGCCAGCGAGGCTCTCGCCGTTCTCGACGTTCTCGATGTCGATGGTGAGCATGTCGCCCTCGGCGGCGGTGAAGTCGTCGCCGGCGTCCTCGAAGGTGGCGTGGTAGTTCACGAGCGCCTCGACCTGCTCGTCGATCTCGGCCTCGGTGACCTCCGCGGGCGGCATGTCGATCTCGGGGGCGTCATAGCTCTTGAGCTCGGCGTCCGGACGCAGGGTGATGGTGGCCGTGACCTCGTAGTCATTACCCTCCTGGCAGAGGACCGGCTCGTCACCGTAGGTGGGCTGGCCCACCGGCACCACGTCGAGCTCGTCGAGCATGAGCGGGGTGGCGTCGTTGAGCAGGTCCTCGGAGGCCTGGGCAAGCACGGCCTCGCGGCCCACGAGGCCGTCAATCACCGGACGCGGGGCGTGGCCCTTGCGGAAGCCCTGGAACCGGTACTTGTTCGCGATGTCCTTGTACGTCTTCTTGACGGCGGCGTTGACATCGGCAGCGGCGACGGTGAGCTTGGCCTCGAGCTTGCCGTCCTTGGGCTCGGCAGCGGTGACAGAGATCTTCAACGTTCCTCCTGATGGGTCGTTCCTGCGCTCGGGGCGGGGCCCGGGCACTCTCGGCGAGCGCACGTGGGCACGCCCGCATCCTTGCGCGGAGGGCTAGCCTCGCGCTTGCACAAAACGGATTCATCTTAGCAGAGTGGACGGGTTGTGAGGGCCTAAGGAGAGCGCGGTCACAACTCGTGCGAGTTACGGTATCATGCTTAGGCTACGCGGGCGTGGCGGAACTGGTAGACGCGCTGGATTTAGGTTCCAGTGGGGGAAACTTCGTGCAGGTTCGATTCCTGTCGCCCGCACCACGAACAGGCGAGGCCGGGGCCCTTGTGGCCCCGGCCTCTTTTCGTGCGCTGCTGCGGTGGTAGCGCATAGGGCGTGCGCGCGGGGAGGCGGTGGACGCCCGCCTCCCCGCGCGCGGCACCCGCCATACGGGCGGGCGCCGCGCGCCGCGGTCGCGCTTACGCGGCCAGGCGGCTCGGATCCACGTAGTCCTCCACCACGGAGTCCAACAGGCTGTCGGAGTCGTACACGCGACCGTCGAGCTTCGTGTCCTTCTGGTCGAGCATCAGGTACTTGCCGTCGGACTGGTTGTCGCCTTGGTCCGTGTCGTCCCAGGTCACGTCCACGACCTTCCACGAGCCGTCGACGTTCACGAGGTTCCAGGCGTGGCCGTTGTTGTTGGAGCCCGGCTGCGGCGGCACGGTGCCTGTCACGTAGAGGCTCTTGATCCCTGCCTCGTCGGCGCAGGCCTTGAAGATCGCCGCGTAGCCCGAGCACACGACGCGGTCGTCGTCGAGGAGCTCGTAGGCGGCGTAGCCGCGGTGCTTCCAGACGTCCATCGGGTCGACGTCGGCCTTGTCGCCCTGGCCGGTGTTCAGGTAGTAGCTGTCCCAGTCGTAGGTGAGGCGGTTGGCGAGCGCCGCGTCGAGGGCCTTGACCTTATCGGCGTCGCTCATGCCGTCCTGCACGACGTCGGCCACGATCTGCTTGATTACCCTGTAGGTCTCCTCGCGCTTCTCGTTGAGCGCGGCTATGTCGTTGTCGTCGCCCTCGGCGTTCAAGCTGTTGATGTAGAGCGCCACCGTGACCTTGTCGCCCTCGGTGCGCTCGTTCACCTTCATACCGCCCGGCCACACCATCGTCATCGGGTTCTGGGCGCAGGCCTCTTCCACGACGTCGTAGATGCTCGGCGCGCCGATTTCGTTGGCATACTTCGTGATGTCGAGGTACATGTTGCCGGCCATGATGTTGCTCGCAACGAACTTGACGTAGTCCGAGCTGCCGGAAACCGGGTAGGGCACGTCGGCCATGTCGGTCGCGGGCTTCTGGGCGTTCTGGATGGACTCCCAGTCCACGTCGTCGGAGGAGCTCACGCGCTGCGGCGTGCCAACGGCGGGGTTGGTCTTGGCCATCGCCTGGAGCTGGTCGGTCGCCGCCTGGCTGATCTCGTCGGCACCGCCCGGCCAGTTCGTGCCGTCGAGGACGAACGTGCCGGAGAGCAGGGTGTTTCTCACCGTGTAGGGAATCTCGAGGCGCGTGTAGGAGCGCTTCGTCCACGTCGACGGGTCGCCCTCGTCCGAGCCCTCGGTCATCGTGCTCTGCGTGCTCGTCATCTTGGAGACGTCGATGTCGTTGACGATTGACGCCGCGGTGCCGTCGGCCATCGTCACGTAGGTGACGAGGCGATGTCCCAAGGCGGCCTTGGGGTCGTCAGGGGTCTGCTGCGCCCAGTCGCTGTTGACGTTGAAGGCCGTCTCCACGGGAATCTGCCCCAGCACATTGTTGATGCTCTGGAACTGGAATGGCGACTGCTGGTCGTCGGACTTGTCGCCCACCGCCACGACGGTGATGGAGGTCGCCTTGACCTTGTCCTTCGTCGGGGCGTAGGTGACCTCGAGGCCCTGCGCACCTTCCTTGGTCTGCTCCCGGTTGTAGTAGACCCGGTCCTCGTCGTCGCCGATCACGAGGTCCTCGAACTGGGAGTTCTGGTTGTAGCTCGAGGCGCCCGCGTCGCCCCACTTCTCGGCGTCGTCGGCCGCGCGCTGCCGCCTGCTCTCGGTCACCGGGTCGAAGTCGAGGGTGTTGATCGAGGTGTCGGAGGTCGTGGCGAGAAGCGACAGCGTGACCGACTCGGACGGGTCCTTGAGCGTCGGGTCGATGGTCTTCATGTAGACCTTGTACTCCTTGGCGCCGTCCACCTTGTCCCACGAGATGCCGAGGCCGCCGTCGTCCTGCACGGCGAACTGCACGTTCTGCGGGGCGGCGATCTGGTTGTCGGCGTCGGTGACGTCGTCCTTCACGGTGAAGTAGGTCACCTGGGGCTTGTCGAGGGGCTTGCCGTCGGAGCCGGTGTAGAGCACGAGGTAGTAGCCGCCGAAGCCGTACCAGCGACCCCAGGCGTCCTTGAGCGTGTCGGCGTGGAAGACGTCGTCGCCCTCGTAGTCGTAGCCCTTCGAGGTGTCCCAGCACACGACGTGGGCGGGCTCGACCTGGAGCCGGTTCGTCTCACCGTCGTTGGTCTGCGAGACGTCGACGGGGATCTCCTGGGTGAGCGCGCCGTCGACGAAAACGCGCGCCGCGCCGGTGGCGTCGGCGACCGAGTAGTCGCCGGTTGCCTCGTCGCCGATGTTCTCGAGGCCGAGGTCGACGCCGTCGTCGAGGTCGAAATCGAACTCGTGGTCAGCCTCGAGGTTGCGCTGCGGGGGCTGCAGGTCGTACTTGTCGGGGCTCAGGTTGTCGGAGTAGACGTCGGAGTTCATCGCCGCGACGTCTGCCGAGCCGTGCGGGGTGCGCAGGGGGCCGAAGGCGAAAAGGCCCACGCCCACGAAGACGAGGACAAGCACCGCCGCGAGGGCGATGGGCAGGGCGCGACCGGCCTTCTTCTTGAGCGTGGGCTTGCCGGGTGCGGGCGGCTGCGGGGCCGCTCCCTGCGGGGGTACGGGTGCCCCCGGCGGAGGCGCGGGCGCCCCCACCCCCTGCGGCGGAACCGGAGCCCCAGAACCATTGCCTGCCATACGCGTCTCCTCGCTCGTCAGGGACGTAGTCGCGACGCAGGCCGAAGGTGCAGCCGCGCGACACGTCCGTTACCCCTCGTCAAACTGCCTTTCGGTCTGAAAGCAAGCTTGAGGGATAGCATACGCCTCCCCCACCCCTCCGACCGTCACAAAGTGGGGCTACGGCGCCTGCGGCACGACTCCGGGCGACTGACCGACGAGCCGCGCCCGCACGCCGAGCCGGCCGAGCGCCTCCGCCACGGCGTCGGCGAGGTCGTCGATCGTGGCAAAGCGCTCCTGGAAGTCGAAGGTGATGACGGAGAAATGCTCGCCGAAGCGCTCGAAATGCAGGTAGAACAGGTCCGACAGGTCACCCCGCCCAAACGGCGAAAGGCCCCGGCGACCACCGACCTTGCCACGATGCCTGGCACCGCGTCAAACCCGATGAACGCCGGGGCCTCCCGGACGGTCACATGCCCCGCAAGGCTACACGATGCCCTGCGCCATCATGGCGTCGGCCACCTTGAGGAAGCCGGCGATGTTGGCACCCACCACGAGGTTGCCGGGGTGGCCGTACTTCTCGGCCGTGTCGGCGCAGTTGTGGTAGATGCCGCGCATGAGCTGCTCGAGCTTGCCGTCGACCTCCTCGAAGGTCCAGGACAGGTGCTCGGCGTTCTGACTCATCTCGAGGCCGGAGACCAGCACGCCGCCGGCGTTGGCCGCCTTGCCCGGGCAGAACGCAACGCCGTGCTCGATGAAGTAGTTCGTGGCCTCGGTGGTCGTGGGCATGTTCGCGCCCTCGCCGACGACCTTCACGCCGTTGGCGACGAGCTTCTCGGCATCCTCGAGAAGCAGGGTGTTCTCGCGTGCGCACGGGAGCGCGACGTCACAGGGCAGAGCCCACACGCCGCGACCGTCCTCGGCGTGCCAGGTGGCGCCCGGGCGCGCGTCGACGTACTGCGCGAGGCTCACGCCCTTGTCGTGGCCGGAGCGCTTGGCGTTGTAGATGTCCTCGAGCACCTTGTAGTCGATGCCCTCGGGGTCCTCGACCCAGCCCTTGGTGTCGGAGCAGGCGATGGTCTTGCCGCCGAGCTGCGCCACCTTCTGGATGGCGTAGATGGCCACGTTGCCCGAGCCGTGCACGACCACGGTCTTGCCCGCGAAGGAGTCGCCCTGGCTCTTGAGCAGCTCGTCCACGAAGTAAACGAGGCCGTAGCCCGTGGCCTCGGTGCGCGCGAGCGACCCGCCAAAGGAGAGGCCCTTGCCCGTGAGCACGCCGCTCCACTCGTTGCGCAGGCGCTTGTACTGGCCAAACAGGTAGCCGATCTCGCGGCCGCCAACGCCCAGGTCGCCGGCAGGGACGTCGGTATTGGGACCGATGTGGCGGGAGAGCTCGGTCATGAAGGACTGGCAGAAGGCCATGACCTCACGGTTCGACTTGCCCTTGGGGTCGAAGTCCGAGCCGCCCTTGCCGCCACCCATCGGCAGCGTGGTGAGCGAGTTCTTGAGAATCTGCTCGAACCCGAGGAACTTGAGCATGCCGAGCGTGACCGTGGGGTTGAAGCGCAGGCCGCCCTTGTAGGGGCCGAGGGCGCTGTTGAACTCGACACGGTAGCCGCGGTTCACCTGGACCTTGCCGGAGTCGTCAACCCAGGGGACACGGAACATGATGACGCGCTCGGGCTCGACGAGGCGCTCGAGCAGGGCGGCCTTCTCGTATTCAGGGTTGGAGTCCGCGGCGGGCGCGATGCTCTCGAGCACCTCGTCGGCGGCCTGGACGAACTCGGGCTGGTCGGCGTAGCGCTCGCGCAGCTCGGCCAGGACCCTCTGGGAATAGGACATATCCGTCTCCTCTCGGTTATTCTCACGCGGGACGAGCGGGCACCTCGGCGCCCAAAAAGCGGGCTAGACATGCTCGGCAAGACTGCTATTAGATAAGGTACAGCGAGGTGAGCCCGGGCCGGCGCTTACGAACGCCGACGTTTCACGCTTGTAACAAAGGTGCTACGAGAGCGCTTCGGAGTTGTTGCGTCGGGTTGACGATTCGCGGGGTGGCCCTGATGACGCCACCGCCGTCCGCCCAAGCGAACGTGCGCATAGCCGACTTTTTTGGCGAGCGACAAGCCAAAAAAGTCGGCTATGCGCACGTTCGTTGAACGAGCAGAGACGAGCGGCCCACCGGGGCCTCGGCATCGGTGGCCAGCCGTCCGCCCGTGGCGCTACAGCCGCCAGGTGGGGCAGATGACCTCCAGTGCGCGATGTACGCACTCGACCTCGAAGTGGGAGCCCGCCACGCGCTCGCCGTCGGCCTGGCACGGCGGCTCCCCCTCGAAGTCGACGACCAGCTTCCGCGCCGTGCGGAACCTGAGGTAGCGCGAGTGCGTGTGCGCCCCAAACCGGGCCTTCACGAACGTGAGGAGCGCCGTCGCGCGGGACGGGTCGCCCGCCGAGTGGCAGACGTCGAGGCGGCCGTCGCGCGGGTCGGCGTTGGGGCAGATGGGAAAGCCGCCGCCATAGGTGGGGCCCACCTGCACGGCGAACACGAGCGAGCGGCCTCGCACCTCCTCGTCGTCGAAGCGGGCGACGAAGGGCCAGGAGCGCAGCTCGTGGCGGATGACGTCGAAGCCGGATGCCATGAACAGGCGCGTCCCGTGGGCCCCTCCCCGCTGCCTGCGCTCCATCGTGTCGAGCGCGATTGCGGCGTCGACGCCAAACGAGAGCGTCTCGTCAAAGTAGGTCCCGTTGACGAGGCCGAGGTCGACGCGGCGGGCGACGCCGCCAAAGATCTGCCCGAGCGACTGGGCTGGCGAGTCGGCGGCCATGCCGAGCGTGCGCGCGTAGTCGTTGCCCGAGCCGAGCGGGATGATGCCGAGGCGCGGGCGGCGGCCCACGTCGATCTTCATGAGGCCGTTCACGACCTCGTGAATGACGCCGTCGCCGCCCAGGGCAAGCACGCTGTCGTAGCCGTTCGCAGCACGCGCGAGCTGCGTCGCGTTGCCGGGACCGGTGGTGAGGCGGACCGTGAACCCGTCGGTCGCGGAGTCATAGCGCTCGAGGGCGCCGCGCACGAAGTCGGCCCCCTCGGCACCGGCGCCGCTCTGCGCGACCGGGTTGGCGATGATGAGCGTGTGTCCGAGGTGAAACGCCATCGCAAGCCTCCTCAGTCGCGAGCAACAGGTTGCGCGGACGCGCGCGACCCGTCTTGGAGCGAAAAAAAACCGGGCAGGCAGCCGTGTGGCCACCTGCCCGGGCGCTCCCGAATGGAGCGGGTGACGGGAGTCGAACCCGCGTCATCAGCTTGGAAGGCTGAGGTTCTACCGTTGAACCACACCCGCATGTTGGTCGGGGCGACTGGATTCGAACCAGCGACCCTCTGCTCCCAAAGCAGATGCGCTACCAAACTGCGCCACGCCCCGGGACCGCCGGTTAAGTATAGGCGAGCGGTTTGGGTTCGGCAAATGACGAGGCCACGCTGCACGAGGTGCCCACGGGAACTGTTGGCCCGCGGGATGGCCCGGTACCAAGACCGAGACATCCCGATGCCCCTGACGCGTCGCCTGGCTCCCTGCTCCTTCGGTGAGCGTGCGCATAACCGACTTTTTTTGGCGAGCGACAAGCTAAAAAAGTCGGCTATGCGCACGCTCGCCGAGTGGGGCGGACCGCGACGCCGCCCCACTCGCACACGGCCACAAAAAAGGGCGCCCACGCACGTGGCGTGGGTGCCCAAAGCCAAAGCCCGCTATCGGCGACTCCCCTACTTCTGGGCAGCCTCGAGCGCGGCCTTGACCTCCTCCTTGGTCTTGAGCTGGAGGACCCTCTCGGCCAGCGCATCGGCCTCGGCCTTTGTCCACTGGGAGATGATCTTGCGCGTGCGCAGGATTGACGGCGCGCTCACGGAGAACTCACCCAGGCCGAAGGAGATGAGCAGCGGGATCAGCAGCGGGTCGGCCGCGGCCTCGCCGCACATGCCCACCATGATGCCCTTCTTGTTGCCCTCCTCAATGATGCGCTTGATGGAGCGCAGCACGCTGGGCTGGTACACGGTGTAGAGGTAGCGCACCGCGTCGTTGCCGCGGTCGGCGCACATCGTGTAGCCGATGAGGTCGTTGGTGCCGATGGAGAAGAAGTCGCACTCGTCGGCAAGCAGGTCGGCGATGAGCGACGCGGACGGCGTCTCCATCATGGTGCCGACCTCGATGTCCTTGTTGTACTCGACACCCTCGGCGTCAAGCTCGGCCTTGCAGGACTCGACGAGCTTCTTGGCGTCGCGCACCTCGTCCAGGTCGGTCACGAGCGGCAGCATGATCTTGATGTCGCCAAAGGCGCTCGCGCGCAGCAGGGCGCGGATCTGCACCTTGTACTGGTCGGGGTTGGCCAGGCAGTAGCGGATGGCACGGTAGCCCATGAACGGGTTGTCGTCGTGCGTGAGGTGCAGGTACGGGATCTCCTTGTCGCCGCCCACGTCGAGCGTGCGGATGATGACCGGCTTGCCCTTCATGCGCAGGGCTACCTTCTGGTAGGCCGAGAACTGCTCGTCCTCGGTCGGGAGCTCCTTGGCGTCCATGAACAGGAACTCGGAGCGGAACAGGCCCACGCCCTCGGCGTCGCGCTCGGCGGCCACGTTGGCGTCATCGGGGTTGCCGATGTTGGCGACGAGCAGCTTCTCGATGCCGTCGGCGGTCTTCGTGGGAACGCCGCGGTAGGCCTCGAGGGCGGCCTTCTCGGCAGCGGCCTTCTCGGCGAGCGTGCGGAACTCGGCCAGCTCGTCCTGGGTCGGCGAGATGGCGACCTCGCCGATGGTGCCGTCGACCACGCAGGTGTCGCCGTTCTTGATGAGCGAGCAGGCGTTCTCGAGCGAGAGCACCGCCGGAATCTCGAGGGCGCGCGCGATGATGGCGGAGTGCGACGTGCGGCCGCCCACCTCGGTGACGACGCCCACGACGTTCTCCTTGTCGATGGTAGCGGTCATCGACGGGGTGAGGTCATGCACGACGACGATGGAGTCCTTGGGCAGGACGGAGAGGTCGACGAGCTCCTTGCCCAGGAGCTGGGCGAGGATGCCGGTGCGGATGTCCTGGACGTCGGCGCAGCGCTCGCGGATGAGCTGCTCGTCGGAGGCGTCGAACATCGCGTAGAACATGTCGCAGACCTCGTCGATGGCCTGCTCGGCGCACTTGCCCTCGACGATGCGGTTGTTGACCTCGTCGATCATGAAGGGGTCGTTGGCCATGGTGATGTGGCCCACCATGATCTCGGCCTCCTTCTCGCCCACCGTGACCTTCATGCGGTCGGCCTGCTTCTGCGTCTTCTCGCAGAAGGCGTCGAGGGCGGCCTTGTAGCGCGCCTTCTCCTCCTCGTCGGTGTCCTGGTGCGTGGCGGGCACGTAGGACAGGTCGGGCTCGACGGCCACGCAGGCGACGCCGATGCCGATGCCATCAGATGCGTTGACACCCTTGTACATGCGATTCCCCCTGATCGGTTGAGCTTCGGGACAGGGCCCCCGGCCTCCTTGGGCGCGCGACCGCGCCCAAGGAGCCAGGAGTCGATGCGATACACTGGCTTATCGGCCCGGGCAGGAGGCTCAGAACGTAGCGAGGGGGCATGCGCCAGAAGCGCCGCCCCCTCGAAGCCACACTCTGAGATCTGGACCCAGGGCCCGGAGACGAAGGCTACTCGCCGATGCCGCTCTTCACGAGCTCGACGGCAGCGGCCAGGGCGTCGGCCTCGTCGGCGCCATCGCACTTGATCTCGATCTCGGTGCCGCAGGACAGACCGGCAGCCATGAGGGCCATCGGCGACTTACCGTTGGTCTCCTTGCCGTTGGCGACAACCGTCACGGTGCTGGCGAACTTGCCCATGGCGGACGCAAACGTGCCGGCCGGACGCATGTGCAGACCCTGCGGGTTGATGAGCGTGACCTTCTCGGAAACCATGTTGTACTCCTTGTTCTCTTGGGCCCTCGCGAGCCCTTTCCCCAGACTACGGGGGCATCCCGATCCGTCGTGCATGGCTTTGCGGGTGCCGCCGTCCCTCGCCGAAACGAACGACCCCAGCCACATGCGGCGGGCCTGGAAGCTACCCTCAGTACCCGTTTGAAGTCTAGCAGACAAACGAGCGTTACCATGCGCTTATGTACCCGAAACCTATCGCTCTTCCGACGTTTGCGGCATACGGCGGCTCTTCTTACGTAAATGGAACGGCACCCGGCCTCAGGGGAGGTCAGGTGCCGTTTACCGGAGAATACCTACCACTTGCCAAACCGCTCACCGGTCGGCAGGCTGCTACTTGACAGGGGCGTCCTTCTCGGACTTGGCCTCGGGAGCCTTCTTCGCCTTGGGCTCGGTGGCCTTCTTCTCGGCGTCCTCGGCCATGATCTTCTGGAGCGCCGCGTAGAACTTGTCGATGGTGGCGCGGTGCGCGAGGCCCTTGCTCGCGGCCGTGGAAGAGCCGCAGGCGGACGCGAAGTTGAGCGCGTCCTGGTAGGAGAAGCCGCGGTCGAGGCTCGCGAGGAAGCCCGCGACCATCGAGTCGCCGGCGCCGGTGGCGTTCACGAGGCGGCAGGGCGGGCACTTGGTGGTGTACTCGCTGCCGTCGGCCGCGATGAGGGCCGAGCCCTCGCCGCCGCAGGAGACCACGACGTTCTGGGCGCCGCGCTCGTGCAGGATGCGGGCGTAGGGCAGGCTCTCCTCCGGTGTCTCCGGGTTGACGTCGAAGAGCTTACCGAGCTCGTGGTTGTTGGGCTTGATCATGAACGGCTGGGAGGCGAGCGACTGGAGGAGCAGCGTGCCCGGGGCGTCGACCACGAAGCGGATGCCGCGGCCGGCGAGACGCGTCATGATGATCTCGTACATGTCGTCGGGCAGACACTTGGGGATGGAGCCCGTGAGCACCAGCGTGTCGCCAGCCTTGATGCGGTCGAGGCGGCCGAAGAGCTCGTCGACCTTGTCGTTGGGGATCTTGGGGCCCATGCCGTTGATGATGGTCATCACGATGCCGTTGAGCTTGACGTTGATGCGCGTGAAGCCCTTGTCCAGGCGCACGAAGTTGCAGGTGACGCCCGCCTGCTGGAGCGTGTCGAGGATGTAGTCGCCCGTGAAGCCCGCGATGATGCCCAGGCAGATGGTGTCGACGTTGAGCTCGTTTAGGATGCTGGAGACGTTGATGCCGTTTCCGCCGCAGCGCACCTCCTCGCTGGACGAGCGGTTGGTGAAGCCCATGTCGAGCGTCAGCGGGTGCATGACGTAGTCGACGGCGGGATTGAAGGTAACGGTGTAAATCAACGGAGTCGCCCCTTCCACTCAATTTCTACCAGATTCCAGTATGACACAGACGGCCCCTGGCCGCACGGGCCTGGGACCGTCTGTGGCAAAGAGTCTGTAAGGAAAGTGCAGGTTGTCATGCCAGTCGTGGTCATTTGGGCACTCGTGGGCCACGCGCGGGGGCGAGAGATGCCGCCCGGCGCGCATGGTCGAGGACGTCGCGAGGGGGCGCGGATGGGCTCGCCATCCCGCGGCATCCGAACGAGAAGGGCCGACCGAAGGACCTACTTCTCGAGGCCCTCCTCGACCGCCTTTACGATCTCCGTGGCGTCGGTGCTCGTCTTGACCACGTGGCAGAAGTCGTCGTGCATGAGCATGACGGCGATCTTGGAGAGGATGCGCAGCTGCTCGGTGCCCACCTCGCCGGCCGGGATGAACAGGCAGATGGCAGCCGTGACGGGGGTCTTGTCCATGGTCTGCCAGTCGACCGCGTCGGCGAAGCGCATGACGATGATGAAGGGCTCGGAGACCGACTCGCTCTTGCAGTGAGGAATGGCAAATCCGCTCATCATGCCCGTGGAGCCCTCGGCCTCGCGAGCCTTGAGACCGTCGAGGAGGGACTGGGCGTCGGAGCTCGCGCCGAGCTCGACCGCCTTGTTGGCGGCAAACTCGAGGGCCTCGTCGCACGTGGCGGCAGAGCAGTCAAGGAAGACGTGGGACGCATCAAGGATTGCCATTGGGGAGTTCCTCTCTCTCGACCTGCCGGCAAGCGGCCCGGCCCCGGTCCGCCGGAAGCGACGTGACCGCATACGTATGACGCAGGTATTTTACTCGCGCGCGAGCCACGTCGCAAACCCAGCCGAGGGCCAGGTTCTTGCGGGTACGACCGCGCCGCATGCGTTTGGGCCGGTACTTGCGCTAGAATGCCACGTACGCCGTCCGAGAGGGGCGGCAACGCACTTGCGCCCTTAGCTCAGCTGGATAGAGCAGTGGACTTCTAATCCGAAGGTCGAGCGTTCGAATCGCTCAGGGCGCACCAGCGAATTCGCAGGTCGGGGGTCATGTGCTCCCGGCCTTTTCTTTTGTAAAGGACCACGCAAGGGTTGAGGCGGATTCGCCTCAAGGCACTCGAGATACGCCGATTCTACGATTGATGGTCACGAGGGGCGATTTACCGTGCCTCTCATCCTCAAACTCGGGCCCATCACCCGTCCCCCTCAGGCCTCGGGCACCGAAAGGCACGTTCGGCGACCCTCTCAGGGCCAAATGGCCAGCCTCCGGGGACCTGGGGCCCCGCGACCGAGGCGTGCCGGGCAGGGTAAGTCGCCTCTCGTGACCACTCAGGCGAAAACCGAGCAATCAAGGAGCCCCACAACCGGTGCTTGCCATCCGAGCCCGTTCTTGCGTGGCGCACAAAAAAAGACCGGGAAGCGAACCTCCCGGCCTTGAACTGTCTGGTGCATCGTCAGGGATTCGAACCCTGGACCTTGGGATTAAGAGTCCCCTGCTCTACCAGCTGAGCTAACGATGCTTATGTCTGCCCGCACGAGGCGAGCGGGTGAATCGATGGTGCATCGTCAGGGATTCGAACCCTGGACCTTGGGATTAAGAGTCCCCTGCTCTACCAGCTGAGCTAACGATGCGTCTCTCCAAGAAGATGGGGTGGGTGAAGGGGCTCGAACCCTCGACCTACGGAGCCACGGTCCGTCGCTCTGCCAACTGAGCTACACCCACCATCTGCTACTCCTTGAAGCAGCTCGTCTATTATGCACAGCCCACCAGAGGAACGCAAGCACTAATTTCGACAATTTTCGGGGTGCCGCGGAGGCAGGGCGGACGGTGCCGCAAAGGCGGGGTCCGCCCCCTACTTCAGCAGCAGCTCGGCGATCTGCACGGCGTTGGTCGCGGCACCCTTGCGAATCTGGTCGCCACAGCACCAGAACGTGATGCCGCGCCCCACATCGGGGTTGGAGATGTCGCGGCGGATGCGGCCCACCCAGATGAGGTCCTGGTCGCTCGTGTAGAGCGGCATCGGGAAGCGGTCGCGGGCGGCCTCGGCGTCCAGGTCGTCGACGAGCTTGACGCCCGGCGCGTCCGCCAGCGCCGCGCGCGCGTCCTCGAGCGGCACCGGGCGCTCGAACTCGAGCGTAATCGACTCGGAGTGCGAGCGCATGACCGGCACGCGCACGCAGGTGCAGTTCACGCGCAGCTCGGGGAGATGCATGATCTTGCGACCCTCGTTCTGCATCTTCATCTCCTCCGAGGTGTAGCCCTCGAACTTCTCGCCGCCGATCTGCGGGATGAGGTTACTCGCGAGCTGGTCGGCGAACGCCTTCGGCTCGGGGCTGGGCTTGCCCGTCCCCAGCGCCTCGATCTCGCTCTCGAGCTCGTTCATGCCCGGCACGCCCGCGCCGCTCGCCGCCTGGTACGTGGAGACCACCATGCGCGTGACGCCGCCCAGCTTATGGAGCGGCCAGGTGGGCACGAGGCCGATGATCGTGGCGCAGTTGGGGTTGGCGATGAGGCCCTTGTTCCAAGCCACGTCCTCGGCGTTGATCTCGGGCACCACGAGCGGCACCTCAGGGTCGAGGCGGAAGGCGTGCGAGTTGTCGACCACCGTGGCCCCGCGCCTCACGGCCTCGGGCAGAAGCTCCTTGGCCTGCTCGTCGCCGGCGGCGCCCAGCACGATATCCATGCCCTCGAAGGCCTCGGGGCGCGCCTCCTGGACGGTGACCTCGCGGCCGTTCCACTCGATCCTCTTGCCAGCGGAACGGGCGCTCGCGAGCAGGCGCAGCTCGCCCACCGGGAAGTCGCGCTCGGCCAGGCAGGTGAGCATCTGCGTGCCCACCGCACCCGTGGCTCCCAGGATCGCGACGTTCTTCGTGTCGGACATGGTGTCTCCCCTCTTGGCCCCGGGCTTCGGGGCCATGTCTTTGTCAGGTGGGCGCGCGGGCGGGCCGCTTCCGGCCCCGTCGCCGGCACCCCTAACGCAGCGCGCCCGCGTCCCGGAAGGCGCAGGCGCACACGTGAAGGCTACTCGGTCTCGTCGAGGAAGGCGTCGTAAACGACGCGGATCGTCTTCTCGAAGTCCTCGTTGTTCACGCCGAAGATGATGTTGATCTCCTGCGAGCTCTGCGTGATGAGGCGGATGTTGATGCCCGCCTTGCCCAGCTCGTAGAAGAGACGGCCCGACGTGCCCGGGCGGTTGGACATGCCGCGGCCCACCACGCTGATGAGCGCCAGCTTGTCTATGACCTTGACCTCGTCGGGCTCGAGCTCGCGCTGGATGTCGGCGACGATGGCGTAGATCTTGTCCTTGACGTCGGCGCCGTTCACCACCACGCCGAACGAGTCGATGCCCGTGGGCACGTGCTCCACCGAGACGCCGTAGCGCTCGAAGATGGTGAGCGCGCGCGACAGGAAGCCCACCGAGTTGGACATCTTAGTCTTGGAGACGTGCACCGTGAGGAAGTCCTTCTTGCCGGCGATGCCGGTGATGACGGGGTCGCCCTCGTGCGGCTCGACGCGCTCCCGGATGATGGTGCCCGGCTCGTCGGGGTGGTTGGTGTTGAGGATGGCGATGGGGATGTTGGCCTCGCGGACCGGGAAGATGGCCTCCTCGTGCAGGACGCTCGCGCCCATGTAGGAGAGCTCGTGCATCTCGTCGAACGTGATGCGGCGGATGGCGCGCGGGCGCGGCACGATGCGCGGGTCGGCCGTGAGGAAGCCGGACACGTCGGTCCAGTTCTCGTAGAGGTCGGCGTTGAGCGCACGGGCCACGATGGCGCCCGTAATGTCGCCGCCGCCGCGGCTGAAGAGCCTCACGTCGCCCTCGGAGGTGGCGCCGTAGAAGCCCGGCAGCACGAAGCCGCCCTCGCGCACCACGAGGTCGTGGATGCGGTCGCAGGTGCGCTCCATGTCGAGTGTTCCGTCATGGTGGAAGCGCACGTAGTCGGCCGCGTCGGCAAACGGAAGGCCCAGGTACTCGCTCATGAGCTGGGCGGTGAAGTACTCGCCGCGGCTCACGATGTACTCGGTAGAGTAGCCCTTGATCCCGGCCGCGAACTCGTCGAACTTCTGGGCCATGGGATGGGTGAGGCCGAGCTCGGACTGGATGCTCACGAAGCGCTGCTTGATGTCCTCGAGAAGGGCCGTGCAGTCGACGTGGTAGGTGCGGTGCGCGTCGACGAGGTAGAGCAGGTCGGTGATCTTGTTGTCCCCGGAGTTGCGCTTGCCGGCGGCCGAGACCACCACGAAGCGACGCGCGTCGTCGGCCTCGATGATGCGCTTGACCTTCTTGAACTGGCCGGCGTCGGCGACGCTCGAGCCGCCGAACTTGGTGATCTTGATCATGGGTCTCCTTGCTAGTTGGCAACCGTGTTACGCGCGGCCGCCCCGGCGGCTCCTCACGCTATGATGTCACACGCGGGGCGTCCCCGGGAACCTGCGGAGACGCGCGCAATGAGACAGCTCACGACGCGAGGAGAAGAGCAGTGAGTACGTTCTACCACAGCACGCGCTCCCGAAACGAATCCGTAACAAGCAAACAGGCAATTCTCGAGGGCATCGCCGCCGATGGCGGCCTGTTCGTGCGAGACGACATCGCCTCGGGGGCACCGGCGCTCGACGAGCTGCTGTCCGGCACCTACCAGGACCGCGCCCGCCTCGTGCTGGGGCACCTGCTCGACGACTTCTCGGCCGACGAGATCGCCGGGTGCGTGAGCGCCGCCTATGGCGAGAACTTCGACTCCCCCGCCGTGACGCCCGCCGTGCGCTGCGGCGACGAGTGGGTGCTCGAGCTCTGGCACGGCCCCACGAGCGCCTTCAAGGACGTGGCCCTGCAGATGCTGCCGCAGCTCATGCGCGTGGCCCGCGAGGGCGACGGCCGCCGCGTCATGATCGTGACCGCCACGAGCGGCGACACCGGCAAGGCCGCGCTCGAGGGCTTCGCCGACGTGGCCGGCACCGGCGTCACCGTCTTCTACCCCGACGGCAAGGTCTCCGACGTCCAGCACCTCCAGATGGCCACCCAGCGCGGCGCCAACGTGGCCGTGTGCGCCATCCGCGGCAACTTCGACGACGCCCAGACCGAGGTCAAGCGCATCTTCGCCGACGGCGCGCTGCGCGAGCGCCTCGCGCGCGAGAACGTGGTGCTGTCGAGCGCCAACTCCATCAACGTGGGCCGCCTCGTGCCGCAGGTCACCTACTACTTCGACGCCTACGCGCAGCTCGCGGCCGCGGGCGCCCTCACGCCCGGCGACCCGATCGACTTCTGCGTGCCCACGGGCAACTTCGGCGACGTGCTGGCCGGCTACTACGCCAAGCTCATGGGCCTGCCCGTGCGCACGCTCGTGGTGGCCTCCAACGCAAACGACGTGCTCACCGGCTTCATCACCACGGGCACCTACGACCGCCGCCGCCCCTTCCACAAGACCATCTCGCCCTCGATGGACATCCTCGTGAGCTCCAACCTCGAGCGCCTGCTCTTCTACCTGTCGGGCGAGGACACCGAGCTCGTCGCCTCGCTCATGGCCCAGCTGGCCGAGGAGGGCCACTACACGGTGCCGGCCGGGCTGCTCGACCGCCTGCACGAGACGTTTGCCTGCGGCCGTGCCGACGACGACGCCACTCGCGAGACCATCCGCGCCACGTGGGAGGGCGAGCGCTACCTCATCGACCCGCACACGGCGGTGGCCAAGCACGTGCTCGACGCGCGGCCGGCCGACGGCGTGGCGCGCGTGTGCCTCTCCACGGCGAGCCCCTTCAAGTTCTCGGCCGACGTGCTCGCCGCGCTTGGGCACGATGTGGCCGGCCTCGACGGCTTCGCCTGCATGGACCGGCTCTCCGAGCTTACGGGCACCACGGCCCCGGCCACGCTCTCGGCGCTGCGCTCGGCGCCGGTGCGCTTCTCGGACGTGGTGGGCGTGGCCGACATGAACGGCTACGTCGAGCGCACGGCCAAGGGGCTGCTCGCATGATCCGCGTCACCGTTCCCGCCACGAGCGCTAACCTCGGCATCGGCTACGACACGCTCGGTATGGCCGTGTCGCTCTACTCGCACTTCACCTTCGAGCGCTCGGACGCGCTCGAGATCTCGGGCTGTCCCGAGGAGTTCCAGAACGAGGACAACCTCGTGTACGTGTCGTTCGTCGACGCGCTGCGCGAGTGGGGCGAGGAGGCCTTCCCGGTCTCCATCGGCATCGACACCGAGGTGCCCGTCGCACGCGGGCTTGGCTCGAGCTCGACGTGCGTGGTAGCCGGCATCATGGCCGCCGCCGCACTCACGGGCCACACCGTGACGCGCGAGGAGCTCGTGGCCATCGCGACCGGCGTGGAAGGTCACCCCGACAACGTGGCGCCCGCGATCCTGGGCGGCGCGGTGTGCTCGTTCACGCCAACGGGCGAGCTGCCGAGGTGCCTGCGCTACGAGGTGAGCGGCAGGCTGCGCTTCCTCACCGTCATCCCGCCCTACGAGGTGCGCACCTCCGAGGCGCGCAAGGTGGTGCCCTCCGAGGTACCGCTCTCGACCGCCGTGTGGCAGATGGGCCGCATCGCAGGACTCACGCGCGGGCTCGAGACGGGCGACACCTCGCTCATCGCCGACGCCAACGACGACCGGCTGCAGGAGCCCTACCGCCGCGCGCTCATCCCCGACTACGACGACATCCGCGAGACGTGCCTCACGGGCGGGGCCAAGACGCTTTGGATCTCGGGATCGGGGTCGACGCTCATGGCCGTCACGGATGACACCATCGTGGCAAAGTTATTGCAGGTGCGCCTTCGCGAGCAGTTCCCCGCGTGCGACACGCACATCCTCACCTGCGACACCGAGGGCGCGCAGATCGAGTACCTGTAGGCGCGGGGCGGGCGCGGGCGCGGGGCGTCGCTCTCCCCCTACGCCTGCGCCACGAGGTGACGGCCGGAGAGGCGCGACGTGGGCTCCTCGTCCGTGCCGCCGTCGATGACCTTGAGGTGCTCGCGGAAGCTGCGACGCGCGAGGCGGTGCGCCGAGCGGCTCTTGGCGAACTCCTGGCGGATGAGCAGGTTGACGTAGCTGTCCGCGTCGGTGACCTCAGGGTGGCCCGCTTGGGGCCGGAAGGTCATGAACTTGGTGCTGCGCTCGAGACCGTCCGGCTCGTCGAGCGTGGCCCCGTCGCCCAGGTCGTCCGAGAAGACCGGCTCCGGGTCGGGGTCGGGGCCCATGCCAATCTGCTCCTGGTAGCGCTCGTCGAGCGCCTCGAGCGCGACGGCCCAGAGGTCCTGGTGCTCCTCGTCCCAGCGCTGGCACGCCGCGGACGCGGCGCTTGCGGTGACGTTGGCGGGGGCCGATGCCCCGGGTGCCGCGTCGAGGGCCGGGCTCGCGATGCGGGCGGAGATGATGTCGCGGGAGGGCATGACGCGCGTGGCCTGCGAGGCCACGGCGGGCGTGGGGCCGGCAGCGGCTGGGGCAGCGGATGCATACGTGCGCTCCTGCGGCTCGACCCATGCGGGCGCGACGGACTGCGCGGCCAACGCGGGACTGCTCGGCACGGGCGCGGGCGTCGGAGCCTCGGGGCGGGGCCCACTCGCGACGCCTTCGTGCGCTGCGACCGCCTCGTCCCACCAGGGCTCTCCCACGTCCCCCACCGACCCGTCGGCACGCTCGATCACGGGGATGCCGCTCATGCGCGACGCGTTCAGGCGCTCCGAGAGCACCTCGGCCACGCCCTTGGCGCGCGAGCTCATGCGCTCGGCCACGGTGCGGCTGTGCACGTAGGCCTCCGCCACGTCGGCGTAGTCGTCGGACGACAGCACCTGGCCAGTAGGGTTCTTCTGGTGCACGGAGACCGCCTGGTGCACGCCTGCCGTCTGCTGCGCAAGGGCCGCCTGGTGCGCGCCCGAGGTCTGGGGCGCATGTGCCGCATGCGCCGCGCAAGGGGCATGGGGTGCCTCGTCTACCTGGGACTCACTGGCATTCACGCACGCATCGGCAGACCAGTCAGCCTGCACGGGCGCCGCCTCGGCCGTGTGCCACGCAGGCACGCGCTCCTCCGCCACCTCGCGCGCCACGCGCGACGCCACCCTGTGCGTGAGGGCAAGCGAGGTGCCGCTCGCCACGAGCGCACCCACCGCGCAGCCGGCCATGAACGCCACGCCCGGGTTCTCCACGGGAAGGTCTTGGCCAAGCACGGTCAGCGCCTGTGCGCATGCGGGGGTACCCCATGCAAGGGCTCCGGCAACTCCGGCATATACGGCAGGGTTGAGATGCCCGCTCGTCATGTCCTAACGCCTCCCACGGAAGGCGACGGATGCAGATCACGTGCGCGACGACGGGCCGCCACAAGGGCACGCCAATCGGACAACGGCGGTGTGTGGTTAGTCTGCGTTTACCGTCGCTCGGGCTGTACTGGGATATGCCGACCCGCGCCAATCGGCGAGGCTCGGTCGTTCAATGACTATACAGCCTGCGGGGATGGAACGCAAAGCATATGGCACCCCGGGGCGTAAGGATTTGTGCACCCCGGCTGCTAGATTTCCGCTACGGAAGCCACCTTCGTCTCAGGACGCCCGCTTCCACAGCCCAGCCCGAAGAGCCCCAAGACGCCGCTTCCCCACCCCAGCCCCAAGACGCACGCCCTACCCCACCCTCCCCTCCGTGAACGTAGCAGTTTCCGACACAGCGGTCCATAAAACCGCAAATGGCAGAAAGCTACCTGTCCGTAAACGCAACGGTCAGCAGCTCTCAATCTGCGAGCGTAGCAGTTTCGGACAAGCGACCCGACAAAACCCCAGTTGGCAAAAGGCCGCATGTCTGAAACTGCTCCAGTCGCGATATCCCAAACCGCGAATGTAGCAGTTTCGGACAGACCCTCTGACAAAGCCGCAGTTGGCAGAAAGCTACCTGTCCGAAAACGCTCCAGTCGTGGGAAATGGGCGAAGCGGAATAAAGAGGCTCTTCGACACTTATGGTGGCTGGCACACCCCGGGCCTGATTGGGCCGAGTCCCGCGAGCGGTACGATATCGGCACGCGGGTCCGCCCGACGGGAGGTGCCGACACGGACGCTCAGGCGGGGATGCCGGCCGGGCCCTTCGAGGGGTCGATGGGCCTCGGCGACGCCTGGGGGGTCGCCGACGTCTGGCTCGAGCCGC
>CWGU01000025.1_pt1 | contig 31797 bp, 35 predicted proteins | sample 667921 | NCBI WGS metagenome assembly CWGU01 (sample SAMEA3735815, study PRJEB9488) | human gut metagenome | biome: ENVO:mammalia-associated habitat; material: ENVO:feces | place: Malawi | collected 2009-02-27 | reverse complement strand
GTGACCGTCATGGTCCGCGGCGACGTGGGCGCCGTCAAGGCCTCCGTCGACGCCGGCGCCGCGGCTGCCGAGAAGGTGGGCACCGTCGTGTCCGTCCACGTCATCCCGCGCCCGCATACCGACGTCGAGAAGATCCTGCCCCACACCGCCGCCGCCGAGGCGTAGGCCACACCGCACACGGGCGCATGCGCTCGCTAGACGCGAAGGGAGGTCGCCGTGAGCGACACCAACATCAACCAGCTCGTAGACGACATTCTTAAGAAGATGGGCTCCGGCACCGCCGCCCCCAACACCGCCAGCAGCTCCACCGTGGCCAAGGACGCCCCCAAGCCGGCCGGCGCCTGCAACCTCACCGAGTTCGTCGGCACCGCGATCGGCCACACCGTCGGCCTCGTGATCGCCAACGTCGACCGCCAGGTCCACGAGAAGTTCGGCCTCGACCCGAAGTACCGCTCGATCGGCATCGTCGGCGACCGCACCGGCGCCGGCCCGCAGATCTTCGCCGCCGACGAGGCCGTCAAGGCCACCAACGTCGAGGTGCTCAAGATCGAGCTTCCCCGCGACACCGAGGGCGGCGCCGGCCACGGCTCGCTCATCGTCTTCGGCGCCGAGGACGTCTCCGACGCCCGCCGCGCCGTCGAGGTGACGCTGGCCGACCTCGAGCGCACCTTCGGCGACGTCTACGGCAACCCCGCCGGCCACCTCGAGTTCCAGTACACCGCCCGCGCCTCCCACGCCCTGGCCAAGGCCTTCGGCGCCCCGGAGGGCAAGGCCTTCGGCATCACGGTGGGCGCCCCGGCGGCCATCGGCGTGCTGCTCGGCGACACCGCCGTCAAGGCCGCCACGGTCGACGTGATCTCCGTGTCCAGCCCGGCCCACGGCACGAGCTTCTCCAACGAGGTCATCACGGCCTTCTCCGGCGACTCGGGCGCCGTCAAGCAGGCCATCGTCGCGGCCCGCGAGGTCGGCAGGCAGGTGCTCGGCGCCATGGAGCCCTCCGAGCCGCTCGAGAGCACCACGACTCCGTACATCATCTAGGCGAGAGGGAGTCTTGACCAATGCCTAAGTCCAAGCGCTTTGAGGCCCTCGCAGAGCGTCCCATCCACAAGGATGGCTTCGTCACCGAGTGGCCCGAGGTTGGCTTCGTGGCCACCGAGAGCCCCAACGACCCCACGCCGAGCATCAAGATCGAGAACGGCGTCGTCACCGAGATGGACGGCAAGACGCGCGACGAGTTCGACATGCTCGACCAGTTCATCGCCGACACCGCCATTCGTCTCGACAACGCCGAGAAGGCCATGGCCACGCCGTCGCTCGACATTGCCCGCATGATGGTCGACATCAACGTGAGCCGTGACGAGGTCCTCGACTACACGCTGAGCTGCACTCCGGCCAAGCTGACCGAGATCTGCAACCAGCTCAACATCGTCGAGATCATGATGGCCGTGCAGAAGATGCGCGCCCGTGCCTATCCGGCGAACCAGTGCCACACCACCAACCTGCGCGACAACCCCGTGCAGCTCGCCGCTGACGCGGCCGAGAACGCGGTCCGTGGCTTCGCCGAGCAGGAGACGACGGTCGCCGTCACCCGATACGCGCCGTTCAACGCCATCGCCATCCTCATCGGCACGCAGGCGACCCGCCCGGGCACGCTGACGCAGTGCTCGCTCGAGGAGGCCACCGAGCTCCAGATGGGCATGCGCGGCTTCACCACCTACGCCGAGACCATCTCCGTCTACGGCACCGAGAACGTCTTCATGGACGGCGACGACACGCCCTACTCGAAGGCCTTCCTCGCCAGCTGCTACGCCTCCCGCGGCATGAAGATGCGCTTCACCTCCGGCACCGGCTCTGAGGTTCAGATGGGCTTCGCCGAGGGCAAGTCCATGCTCTACCTTGAGGCCCGCTGCCTCGCCATCACCAAGGGTGCCGGTGTCCAGGGCACCCAGAACGGCTCCGTGTCCTGCATCGGCGTCCCCGCTGCCGTCCCCGGCGGCCTGCGCGTCGTCGCCTCCGAGAACCTCCTCTCGATGATGCTCGACCTCGAGTCGACGACCTCGAACGACCAGTCCTTCACGCACTCCGACCTACGTCGCTCCGTGCGTACCATGCCGCAGTTCCTCCCCGGCACTGACTACATCTGCTCGGGTTACGCCGGCGAGCCCAACTACGACAACATGTTCGCCGGCTCCAACTGGGATGCCCACGACTTCGACGACTGGTGCGTCATCCAGCGCGACATGCGCGTCGACGCCGGTCTGCGTCCGGCGAGGGAGGAGGAGGTCGTCAAGGCGCGCAACTACGCCGCCCGTGCCCTCCAGGGCCTCTTCCGCGAGCTTGGCCTTCCGCCCATCACCGACGAGGAGGTCGAGGCTGCGACCTACGCCGACGGCTCCAAGGACATGCCCGAGCGCAACGTCAACGAGGACCTTAAGGCCGTCGAGGAAATGATGAACCGCGGCACCAACGGCGTCGACATCATCCGTGCCCTCGACAAGGCCGGTTTTAAGGACGTCGCCCACGCCATCTTCAACATGATGAAGCAGCGCGTCTCCGGTGACTACCTGCACACCGCGGCCATCGTCACGAGCGACTGGGAGGTCCAGTCGGCCGTGAACAAGCCCAACACCTACCAGGGTCCCATGACCGGCTACCAGATGACCGAAGAGCGTTGGAACGAGATCAAGGACCTTCCGTGGGCCGTTGATCCCGAGACGATTTAGAAGGGGGTGGCGCAATGAACATCGATGAGGCTACGCTTCGCTCCATCGTGGAGCAGGTCGTCAAGAATCTGAACGCGACCCCTCAGGGCGTGACGGTTGCCACATCCGCTGACGCCCAGGAGGTCACCACGACCAAGAAGGGCGGATTCGCCCAGGTCGTTGGCTCTGCCTCGGCCACTGAGGGTCGCCAGAAGGGCATGGTGCTCACCGAGGTCGGCGAGGCCGTCAAGGGCACCGATCCCAACGAGGTCGTCGTCGGCATCGCTGCGGCCTTCGGCAAGTACCAGCACGAGAACATCGTGCACGTGCCGCACACCGACATTCTTCGCGAGGTCCTCGCAGGCATCGAGGAGGAGGGCTGCAAGTGGCGCGTCATCCGCGTCTACCGCACCTCCGACGTCTCCTTCGTCGCCCATGACGCCGCCGAGTACTCCGGCAGTGGCATCGGCATCGGCATCCAGTCCAAGGGCACCACGGTCATCCACCAGAAGGATCTGCCGCCTCTGAACAACCTCGAGCTGTTCCCGCAGTGCCCGCTCATCGACCTGGACACCTACCGCCAGATTGGCAAGAACGCGGCCATGTATGCCAAGGGCCAGTCACCCACGCCGGTGCCCATGAAGAACGACCAGATGGCGCGTCCGCGCTTCCAGGCCGTCTCGGCCCTGCTCCATATCAAGGAGACCGAGCACACCGACCGCAACCGTGGCCCGCAGGCCGTTGACGTCAAGTTTGACTAGGGAGGAGGAACCATGGATCAGGAAGCTCTGATGAAGGACGTCGTGGCGCAGGTTCTGGCTGCGATGGGCAAGGACGGCGTGTCTGCCCCCAAGCCCGTGGCGACCGCCCACGAGGTACCTGTCTCCGAGCGAGTCACCAAGGCCGACTACCCGCTCGGCGAGCATATCGCCGACAGGCTCAAGTCGCCGACGGGCGTTCGCCTGTCCGACATGAAGTACGAGGACGTCATCTCTGGCAAGCTCAACTACAAGGACCTCGCGATTACCCCCGAGACCCTGGAGCTGCAGGCCGAGGTCGCCGAGAGCGTGCGCCGCGATGCCTTTGCCGGCAACATGCGCCGAGCCGGCGAGCTCATCGCTGTCCCCGACGATCGTCTCCTCGAGATGTACAACGCGCTGCGTCCGTACCGCTCCACCAAGCAGGAGCTGCTCGACATGGCCGACGAGCTCGAGAAGCAGTACAACGCGCCCGTGTGCGCCAAGCTCGTGCGTGACGCCGCTGCCATCTACGAGAAGCGCGACCGCCTCAAGAAGGCCTAGGCGGTTGCCAGGAGATTCGCGATGAAACTAGTTGCTGGTATTGACATAGGTAATGCCACGACTGAGACTGCCCTTGCCCGCATCGACGATGCGGGCGGGGTGGTTTTCCTGTCGAGCTCCCGTGTTGCCACCACGGGCATCAAGGGTACCCTCCAGAACATCAATGGCATCTTCCACTCGCTTTCCGTGGCCGTCAAGCAGGCCAACCTCGAGGTCACCGACGTCGAGGAGATTCTGCTCAACGAGGCGGCCCCGGTCATCGGCGACGTTGCCATGGAGACCGTGACCGAGACGATCATCACCGAGTCCACGATGATTGGCCACAACCCCTCGACGCCTGGCGGCGAGGGCGTGGGAGTGGGCGAGACGATTGACATCCAGGCGCTGTGCCGCGCGGAGCACGACAAGGACTATATCGTCGTGGTCCCGCCTGTCGTGGGCTTCGAGGAGGCTTCGCGCCTCATCAACGAGGCTGCCCGCAACGGCATCTCGATCACCGCGGGCATCGTCAAGCGTGACGACGGCGTGCTCATCAACAACCGCCTCGAGCACAAGATTCCCATCGTCGACGAGGTCATGCTCATCGAGAAGGTGCCCCTGGGCATGCGAGCCGCGGTGGAGGTGGCGGGCGTGGGCGACGTCGTGCAGACGCTGTCCAACCCCTTTGGCATCGCCACCGTGTTTGGCCTCGGCTCCGAGGATGTCAAGCAGGTGGTTCCCATCGCGCGCGCCCTCATCGGCAACCGCTCGGCCGTCGTCATCAAGACGCCCACCGGCGACGTCAAGGAGCGCCGTATCCCGGCGGGCCAGATTGAGTTCGAGGGTGCCAACGGCCACGTCGAGATGGTTGACGTCGACGCCGGCGCCGACAAGATCATGGCCGCCGAGGGCAACGTCGGCGAGGTGGTGGACGTGCGCGGCGAGGCCGGTACCAACGCGGGCGGCATGCTCGAGAACGTGCGCCTCGTCATGAGCAACCTCACCAAGAAGCACCCGCGCGACATCAAGATCCAAGACCTGCTCGCGGTCGACACGTTTACGCCTCAGAAGGTCAAGGGCGGCCTTGCTAACGAGTTCTCCCAGGAGAACGCCGTGGGCGTGGCTGCTATGGTGCAGGCCGACCGCCTCGCGATGCAGTCGATCGCCGACGACTTCGCCAGGCAGGTCAGCGTTCCCGTCCACGTGGGCGGCGTCGAGGCCGACATGGCCATCCGCGGCGCACTCACCACGCCGGGTACCACGAAACCCATCGCCATCCTCGACATGGGTGCCGGCTCCACGGACGCATCGATCATCAATGCTGAGGGGAAGATCCACTTCATCCACCTCGCGGGCGCGGGCAACATGGTCACGATGCTGATCCAGTCCGAGATGGGCCTCGAGAGCTTCGAGGAGGCCGAGGACATCAAGAAGTACCCGCTTGCCAAGGTCGAGAGCATGTTCCACATCCGTCACGAGAACGGCACGGTTGAGTTCTTCACCGACCCACTCGACCCTTCGATCTTCGCGCGCGTCGTCGTTCTCAAGCCCGACGGCCCGCAGGCCGTCAACTCCGATCTCAACATGGAGCGCATCCGCACCATCCGCCGAGAGGCCAAGCGCAAGGTCTTCGTGACCGACGCGCTGCGCGCCCTCAGGCGCGTGAGCCCCACCGGAGACCCGCGCGATATCGGCTTCGTCGTCATGGTGGGCGGCTCCTCGCTCGACTTCGAGGTGCCGACGATGATCACCGACGCGCTCTCGCACTACAAGATCGTGGCCGGCCGCGGCAACATCCGTGGCACCGAGGGGCCCTGCAACGCGGTTGCCACGGGCCTCGTGCTTTCCATGACCGCGGGCGGAGGCGTATGACATGGCCATCGCCGTTGCAGCCAAGCCCGACATCTGCGTCATGCGCACGCCCAGCGCCTCGCCCGACGTGCTCAGGGAGGTCTTCCTGGGCATGGAGGAGGAGGGCATTCCCTGGCACGTGAGTACTCATGACTCGGGTGACGCCAACGAGCTTGCGCGTCTCGCTTCTGTGGAGTCGAGATTGGAGGTAGGAGTAGGGGTGGACGACAAAAATGTCGCCCTTCGCTTCACTAAGCTAACTACTGATGCTCCCTTGTTTCAGGCTCCTGCGCAGCCCGGTTCCGAGCAGGTTCGAACTATCGGAACGAATGCCGCGCGGCTGATCAAGCGACTTCCATTCAAGATGTAGTGTCCCGCCAAGTTGTTCGAGGGAGGTGTAGCGATGTTGAAGCAGAGTCTGGGCCTCATCGAGACCGAGGGGCTCGCGGCTGGCGTTGAGGCCGCCGATACTGCCGTGAAGGCGGCCAATGTCACGCTCGTGGGCTATGAGCTCACGATGGGCGGCGGCTGGACCACGATCAAGATCCTCGGTGACGTGGGTGCCGTGAAGGCTGCCGTCTCCGCCGCAGCGGCGTCTGCCTCTCGCGTGGGGCGTGTCGTCTCCACGCAGGTCATTGCCCGTCCATCTGAGTCGCTCGAGGCGCTCGTCATCAACAAGCGCACGCTTGGCTCTATGCCCGGCGCCCGTGCCGACGTGAAGGGCAACTCGCCTCTGAGCGCTTCGTACGTTGCTCCGGCGAAGGTCGAGCCCGATACCAGGCCACAGGCCAAGGCTGCGAGCGGGGAGGCTCCCAAGCCCGCCTCGGCCAAGAAGGCCCCCGCAAAGCCCAAGGCCACGCGCAAGAAGGCGGCACCCGCCAAGCCGGGCGCCACCGGCGCCCCCGAGGCTTCCGTGAGGGTCAAGGCAACTGAGGCGCACAAGCCTGTGGTCAAGCCGAGCCCCAGCGTCTCCAAGACGCCAGGTCCCGCACCGGCCGCCAAGCCTGAGGCCAAGGCGTCGGCTCCCACGCCAGCGCCGACGGCGAAGGCGACGGATGCCACGAGCTTTGCGAATGCGGCGCCCGCCAAGCCGGCCGAGCCCAAGCCTGAGGCCGCAAAGCCGAGCGACGCCAAGAGCGGGCTTGTGCCCACAATCACTCCCAAGCGAGGGACTCATTCCTCTCGCGGCAAGGGTCCCAACCATAAGTAACCAACGGTGGGCGCGCATGCTCGCCCACACGGCAAGGAGGAACTGACATGAACGAAGCTCTCGGCATGATTGAGACCAAGGGTCTTGTTGGCGCCATCGAGGCCGCCGATGCCATGACCAAGTCGGCCAACGTCTCGCTGACTGGCTACGAGAAGATCGGCAGCGGCCTTGTGACCGTCATGGTCCGTGGTGACGTGGGCGCCGTTAAGGCTGCCGTCGACGCCGGTTCTGCCGCCGCCGAGCAGGTTGGTGAGGTCGTTTCTCAGCACGTCATCCCGCGCCCGCACACCGACGTCGAGAAGATTCTTCCGAAGACCCTCTAGGGAAACGTTCTGAGGGAGACAGCATATGAATCTTCAAGGTGTTGACAGGAACGAGCTCGTGAAGGTCGTCACGAAGCTCGTCGTCGAGAAGCTCGGGGGCGAGGTTGAGCTCGATCCTGACCGTCAGATCAAGATTGGCGTCTCGAACCACCACGTTCACCTTGACCGTCCCACGATGGATGCGCTGTTCGGGGCTGGCAGCGAGCTTCATCCTATGAAGCTGCTCGGCCAGCCGGGCCAGTACGCCTCCGCCGAGACTGTCACGGTGACGGGCCCGCGCGGCTCTCTCAAGCGCCTGCGCATCCTGGGCCCGCTTCGCGCTAAGACCCAGGTTGAGATCTCTGCCACCGACGCCCGCACGATTGGCATCAACCCGCCTGTGCGCGAGAGTGGTCACCACGAGGGAACCCCGGGCTGCAAGATCTCGGGCCCTAAGGGCGAGATCGAGATCAAGGACGGCGTCATCGTTGCACTGCGTCACATCCACATGCACGATGACGACGCGAAGCGCTTTGGCGTTACGAACGGCGAGAACGTCCGCGTGAAGGTCCCTGGTCCGCGCGGTGGCATCATGGACAACGTGGTGGTGCGCTCCAACCCCAAGTACACGCTGGAGATGCACATCGACACGGACGAGGGCAATGCGTTCGGACTGAAGACCGGCGACTTCGTCGAGCTTCTGAAGTCTGGAGAGAAGGCGTAGGGAGGCAGCTTGGCTGATGAGCTTGCGAGTGCCAATACGGTACTGAAGGAGTTCGAGCGCCTGGTAGACACGGGCGCTACCAACTCCTTCGAGGGCCCACTCAGGTGCGGTGTCGACCTCGGTACGGCAAACATCGTGCTTGCCGTCGTCGACGCGGACAACAAGCCCGTCGCCGGTGCGTCGTTTCCCTCCAAGGTGGTGCGTGACGGCGTGGTGGTTGACTACATCGGCGCTATCCGCGTCGTCACGCGCCTCAAGGACCAGCTCGAGCAGGCGCTTGGCGTCGAGCTCGATGCCGGTGCGTGCGCCATTCCCCCCGGAGTCGCCGCGGGCAGCGTCAAGGCCCTGGGCAACGTGGTGGAGGGTGCGGGCTTTCGCCTCGCCGGCGTGCTCGACGAGCCAACGGCCGCGTCTCTGGTGCTCGGCATCAAGGAAGGCGCCGTGGTCGACGTGGGCGGCGGCACGACGGGCATCTCCATCCTCCACGACGGCAAGGTGACCTTCACGGCCGACGAGCCCACTGGCGGTGGGCACATGACCCTCGTGCTCTCCGGAGCCATGGGCATCTCCACCGAGGAGGCTGAGGTCATGAAGCGTGACCCCGCGCAGGAGCGTCTCGTGTACCCCGCCGTCCGCTTCACCGTCGAGAAGATGGCTGCGATCGTCAAGCAGTTCCTGAGCACCGACCCGACCGTCGACACAGTCTACGTCGTGGGCGGTGCGTGCAGCTTCTCCGAGTTCGCAGCCACCTTCGAGAAGTACCTGGGGCTGCGCGTCGTGAAGCCCTATGCGCCCCTGCTCGTCACGCCGCTGGGCATTGCCTACGGTTGTGGCGCCTAGTAGAAGCGACCAAGCGTTTTTCAGCATCACTCGAATCGTCACTAGACAAGCGAGAGAGGAGGCGTGATGGATATCCAAGGCATGTGCGCCGAGGCGCTCGAGCAGGTCGTCCGCGAGGTTGCGGCGCGCGTGGTCGCGAGCATCAAGGCGCAGCAGGATCAGGCACTCGTGGTCTACACGGGGGCGAAGATCGGATATGCCACCGCCACCGAGCAGCTCGCGCAGCTGCGCGAGCGCCTGGGTCTCTCCTATACGGTGCTCATGTCCGAGCCCGCCGCGCGCGTGCTCGACGTCGACGCCATCGACGAGGCGCTCAAGCCGGCCGACCTTGTCATCGAGCGGTCTGGCTCGAAGAGCGCGGAGTCCATGGCCCGCGATGCGGGCATGATCATCGTCCCCGCGCTCACGGCGAACTCCTGCGCACACGTGGCCGGCTGCATGACCGACTCGGCCGCGCAGGCGGCTATCGTCGAGGGAATCGGCCTTGGACGCGACGTGGTGGCCAGCATCAACGGGTGCTGCCCCGACAACGCCGATCGTGTCAATCTCGGCTTCTCGTTTCCCGCTTCCATGGCGGCGCGCATGCGCGAGAACATGGAGGTCCTGCGCTCGTACGGCGTGAACCTCACGACGTCTGAGGGCCTCGCGGCCAAGGTCGAGCGCGTCCGCGCCCGCAGGCTCGCCGCGCTGCTGAGTCAGGACTTTGCCGGCGAGGCCCTCTGCGGCCCTGCAGCGCAGTCCTGCGCGACCGAGGCCCCTTCGCCTCGCCAGACCGAGTTTGCCGGCCATGTCGTGGGCGCCCAGGCGCTCTCGGCCCTGCCCGAGCACTCGACGCTCCTCGTCGCGCCCGACGCCCTCGTGACCTCCCTGGCCCGAGACGTCGCCGCGCGTCGATTCATCACCATCGTCAAGAACGAGAGAGAGGCGAGGGCATGAACCTCGGCCGTGTAGTTGGCACCGTCGTCTCCACGAGCAAGTGCCCCCAGCTCATCGGTTTCAAGCTCCTCATCGTCGAGCCACTCGACGAGCATCTTCAGCGCTGTGGCAAGACGCAGGTGGCCGTCGACGCCGTCGGCGCCGGTAAGGGCGAGGTCGTCATCACGTGTGACGGCAGCGCAGCCCGTCACCTGTTCCAGGACGAGAAGCCCGACAGCACCCCCATCGACGCCGCCATCATCGGCATCGTCGACACGGTGGAGGTGGGCTAGCATGCCCAACATCTACACCCGTACCGGCGACAAGGGCACCACGGCCCTCGTGGGCGGCTCCCGCGTAAGCAAGGCCGACCCGCGCGTCGACGCGTACGGTACCGTCGACGAGGCCATCTCGGCCCTGGGCGTCGCACGCGCCCAGGCTCGCGACGCATTCGTTGCCGATGTGCTCTACCACATCCAGACCCGTCTGTTCTCCGTGGGCTCCGAGCTCGCGGCCGATGAGCGTGGCCTCGCGAAGCTCGCCGGCATCAAGCGTCCGGACAACGTGGGCTCCGAGATCGACTTTTCCATGATCACCGACGCCGACGTCGAGTACCTCGAGCGGATCACTGACGAGTGCGTTGCCAAGATCGGCCCCCAGCATGCCTTCGTGGTCCCAGGGGTCGACGGACCCTCCGCGGCGCTGCAGTTTGCGCGCACAGTGGTCCGTCGCGCCGAGCGCAGGGTCGTCGAGCTGCGCCAGACGCTCGAGATCAGGCCCCAGGTCGAGAAGTACCTCAACCGTCTCTCCGACGCCGTGTACGGGCTCGCCCGCTACGCGGAGGTGGCGGCGCAGCGCGACGAGCTGTGTGACCGCATCGTTGACGCCGTCAAGGAGCGTCTCGGTGACGGCGCGGGCGAGGGGGGAGGGCGCGAGCACCCTTTCACGCTTGACACGCTACGGGCCATGGCCCTGAGGGCCCAGAGCCACGCCGAGAAGATCGGCGTCCCGTGCGTGTTCGCCGCCGTCGACGAGGGCGGCAACCTCGTGATGCTCCAGCGCATGCCCGACTCGCTGTTGATCAGCATCAAGGTCGCCCAGGCCAAGGCCTATTCGGCGCTCTCCTGCAAGATGACCACGGAGGAGCTCGGCCGCCTCTCGCAGCCCGGCCAGCCCCTCTACGCAATAGATTCCACTGAGCCCGGGAAGGTCGTGCTCTTTGGTGGCGGGTTCCCCTTCGTCGTGGGCGGCAAGATCGTCGGTGGCATCGGCGTCTCCGGCGGCACTCCCGAGCAGGACATGGAAATCGCGCGTTACGCAATGGCCCTCTAACTTTCGAAAGGAAAGGGATAGTTTCATGAACATTGATCCCAAGGCGATCGAGCAGATCGTGAACCAGGTGCTCGACCAGGTCTCTGGCGGCTCCGACGCCCCCACGACCTCGTGCACGGGCGGCGAGTGCGGAGACTGGGGCGTCTTTGACACCATGGACGCCGCCGTCGACGCCGCCGATGCGGCCTGGCACGAGTACCTCAACCACTCCATGGCCGACCGTGACAAGTACGTCACTTGCGTCCGTGAGATCTTCACCGAGCCCGAGACCCTCGAGCACATCTCGAAGGAGGCTGTCGAGGAGTCCGGCATGGGCAAGTACGAGGACAAGATCGTGAAGAACCGCCTCGCCGCCCTCAAGTCGCCGGGCATCGAGGACCTCACGACCGAGGCCTTCTCCGGCGATGACGGTCTGACGCTCGTCGAGTACTCTCCGTTTGGCGTGGTTGGCGCCATCACCCCCACCACGAACCCCTCTGAGACCATCATCTGCAACTCGATCGGCATGCTCGCCGCCGGCGACGCCGTTGTCTTCTCGCCGCACCCGCGCGCCAAGAAGCTCTCCGTCGAGATGGTCCAGATGATCAACCGCGCCCTCGTGAACCTCGGCGCCCCCGCGAACCTCGTCACCATGGTGCGCGAGCCCTCCATCGAGGCCACCAACTCCATGATGGCCAACCCCAAGGTGCGCATGCTCGTCGCCACTGGTGGCCCTGGCATCGTCAAGGCCGTCCTTTCCAGCGGCAAGAAGGCCATTGGCGCCGGCGCGGGCAATCCGCCCGTGGTCGTCGACGAGACCGCCGACATCGAGAAGGCCGCCAAGGACATCATCGACGGTCACTGCTTCGACAACAACCTCCCCTGCATCGCAGAGAAGGAGGTCATCGCCGTCGACTCGATCGCCGACCTGCTCATCTTCAACATGCAGAAGAATGGCGCCTACCTGCTCAAGGACGAGGCTGCCATCCAGCGTCTCGTCGAGCTCGTGACCAAGGGCTCCAAGCCCGTCACCGCCTTCGTGGGCAAGTCTGCCAACTACATCCTCGAGAAGGCCGGCATCAAGGTCGACCACGAGGTCCGCACCATCATGATCGAGGCCAAGGAGGATCACCCCTTTGTCCAGATCGAGCTCATGATGCCGATCCTGCCGGTCGTCCGCGTCGCCAACGTCGACGAGGCCATCGACATGGCCGTCCGCGTCGAGCACGGCAACCGCCACACGGCCATGATGCACTCCAAGAACGTCGACAAGCTCTCCAAGATGGCCAAGCTCATCCAGACCACGATCTTCGTGAAGAACGGCCCGTCCTTCGCCGGCCTCGGCAACGGCGGCATGGGCTATGCCACCTTCACCATCGCCGGCCCCACCGGTGAGGGCCTCACCTCCGCGAAGACCTTCTGCCGCAAGCGCAAGTGCGTCCTCGTCGGCGGCATGGACGTCCGTTAGTCTCGGCTTCCCTTTGCGTTCGTCTCGAGGCGCCGGCCAGCCGGCCGGCGCCTCCTTTGCATACGGCATCACTCGCGGCCCCCTCGGACCACCCTTCACCCGAGAAGGTTGCGTGGCGCGTCCTATCAACACGCTACAAAGGAGAAGATCGTATGGACTTCCTCACACTTGCCGGTGCCTTCGGTGGCGGTCTCATCGGAGCCTACATGGGTGCCCTGCCCGCCTTCATCATGACGGGCCTGTTCGCCCTCATCGGCGGCCTGCTCCAGGCAGCTGGTGTCACTGGTGACATCGCCCTGCTCGGCGTTGCCTTCAACTCCTTCATCGGTCCCCACACGGCGTTCGTCGGCGGCGTCGCCGCGGCCGCCTATGCGGGCAGGAAGAAGGAGCTTGCCTCGGGAGCCGACATCCTGAGCTCGCTTAACGGCCTCGGCTCGCCCGACGTTCTGCTCGTGGGCGGTCTCTTTGGCCTCGCCGGTGGCGTCATCAAGGCGCTGCTCGCCATGATCCCGGTCTTTGGTGCCATCACCGACCTTCCGGGCACCACGGTGTTCATCCTCGCGCTCGTGTGCCGCTTCGGCTTTGGCAACTCGGGGCTGCTCGGCAGCTATCCCAACGGCGGCCACGAGTGGTTCTCGGGCGGCAAGGGCTTCGGCTGCAACATCATGCTCGGACTCGGCCTCGGCCTTGCGATCTCCAGCATGTCTGCCTACTTCTTCACGACCGGCAACGACGTGGCACTGGCCATGTGGCCGTTCGTGTGCTTCGGCTTCTCGGCCGTGACCCTGATCTTCACGCAGACGGGCTTCGCCACGCCCGCCACGCACCACATCTCGCTGATCGGCGCTTATGCGTCTGTTGTCGGCGTCACTGCGTGGGGCCCCACGGCCGGCGTGCTCTTCGGCACCCTGTTCGCCGTGATTGCCTCGCTCGTCGGCGACTTCGTGGGCAAGTCCTTCAACACGAACGTCGATTCCCACATCGACCCGCCCGCCACGACGATCTGGATCCTCGCGTGCGTCGTGCACCTTATCGCGATGGGCCTCGGCTCCGCCCCCGGTGCGATCATCATCGGCTAGCCTCCTGTCGGCTGCCGCAAGCGGCACCTGTCACACCCTGGCCATGGGGAGTCTCTCCCCATGGCCGCAACGCCTAGAAAGGAACGTGCCATGGGCGTCTCCGTTGGTCTCATAGAGCTTCACCACATCCCCCTGGGGTATGAGACGGTCGACGCGATGCTCAAGGCCGCCGACGTGGAGCTTGTGCGTGCCTCGCCGTCGTGCCCAGGCAAGTTCCTGGCCATCGTCACCGGCGGCGTCGGCGCCGTCGAGTGTGCTTGCGCCGCGGCCCAGCGCACCGCGGGCAGGCAAGCGGTGGTATGCCGTGCCATCGACCACCTCGACGATGCGGTGGCCGAGGCGCTCAAGGCCCGACCCAGGCCTGACAAGCTCGAGTCGTTTGGGTCCATCGAGACCCGCACGGCCCTCTCCGCGATCCTTGCCGCCGACCTCGTCGTGAAGGCTTCGCGCGTTCGGCTCATCTGCATCAAGATGGCTCAGGGGATTGGCGGAAAGGGGTATGTCAACTTCACGGGAGACATCGCTTCCGTGCGCAACGCGATCGAGACATGCAAGGCGAGGTGCGGAGACCCAAGCCTCATCACGAGCTCCTGCGCCATCGCCACGCCCCACGAGGCGCTTGTCTCGAACCTGTTGCGCTAGCGCAAACCACGAAAGGAGCAACCATGGCCGACGAAACGAAGAAGGTATCCCAGCAGGGCTTCTACGCACGTCCTGCCGCCGCAGACACCGAGGACTGCCCCCAGTGCTTCTACACCCCTTCCGCTCAGGCGCTGGAGGAGGACAAGGAGCGGCAGGCGTCCGAGGCCGAGGACTGCCCCCAGTGCTTCTACACGAACGAGGCCACGAAGGCCGACGAGAGCGCGCAGCGCGTCGACGCCGATGACTGCCCGCAGTGCTTCTACACGCCTTCCGGCGAGTCGAAGTAGCCATGGCGGTCACTGGCGAGGTGCGTGTCTTCTCGATGCCGGGCTGCGGCCACTGCAAGCAGGTCAAGCAGTTCCTCGAGCGGCATGGCGTGCCCTTCTCTGACCACGACCTCACGAGCGACGCGGAGGGCCAGCGTTTCATGGACGAGCGGGGCTATCGGGTCGTCCCTGTCGTGAGCGTTGGCGACGACGTCCACATTGGCGGCGACACCTCGGCGCTCGCCGACCTTTTGGTAGCGCACGGACTCATCTAGGCGTGCCCGCCGTCGGGCCTTGGATCCCGGCGGCGGGCCAGACACTGAAAGGAGGGCCATCGTGGCTCTCAATCTCAACGACTTCGGAGTGATGCAGGAAGGCAAGATGCGCATCATTCAGGAGACGGTTCCTGGCAAGCAGGTCACGCTTGCGCACATCATCGCGAGCCCCGACGAGGTCATCTTCACCAAGCTCGGTCTCGACCCGACGGTCGACTACGACCAGGCCGCCATCGGCATCCTCTCGATGACGCCGGCCGAGATCTCCGTCATCGCCGCCGACATCGCGACGAAGGCCTCGAAGGTGGAGATGGGCTTTATCGACCGCTTCAGCGGCACGCTCATCATCACCGGTCGCATCTCGAACGTGCAGAGCGCCATCCAGAGCATCCTCACATACCTCGAGACGCACCTGGGCTTCACCATCTGCCCGATCACGCGCACCTAGGCCTCTTTGGGATCGGGCGGCTAGTTCATGAGAAAGATAATGTTCGTGGGCCGCAGCGAGGCGGGCAAGACAACCCTCACGCAGGCGCTCAACGGCGGCGTGCTGGACTATCGCAAGACCCAGTACATCGGCCACAAGAGCGTTGTCATCGACACCCCGGGCGAGTACGCCGAGACCCACAGGCTCGGCCGCGCGCTTGCGCTGTACTCCTACGAGGCCGACGTGGTGGGGTTGCTCATCAACGCCGCTGAGCCCTACTCGCTCTATCCGCCGGGCGTCACGAGCGCCTGCAACCGGCCCTGCATTGGCATTGTCACCAAGATCGACTCGCCCGACGCCGACGTGCCCCGCGCGAGCCACTGGCTGCGCCTCGCGGGCTGCAAGGAGATCTTCCCGGTTAGCTCCTACACCGGCGAGGGCATCTGGCAGCTGCTGAACTACCTGGCAGACCCGGGCGACGAGCTGCCGTTTGCGAACGAGCGCGAGGCCAACGCGCCTCGTCTCGTGATGTCTGACAAGTACGGAGAGATCGACAAGGTGGGTGCCTCGGCGCAGCGCATGAGCTGGGCCGAGGAGGACGCCCGCCGCGCCTCCCTCGAGGCCACGGGTCCCGTGGTGCCCGAGTGCGGCGAGCGTTTGCATGATGAAGGGAACCGTTCGTGAAGAAGATCGCGCTCATGGGGCGTAGCGAGTCAGGCAAGACGACGCTGATCCAGGCCCTGCGCGGAGGCGTCATCCACTACCACAAGACGCAGTACGCCTACAACGAGGACGTCGTCATCGACACGCCCGGCGAGTGGACCGAGCGCGCGCTCTCGAAGGCCATGAGCCTGTACACCTATGAGGCCCAGGTGGTCGGCCTGGTGCTCTCGGCCACCGACACCCTCACGCGCTTTCGCCCGGGCGTCGCCACGATGTGCAACCGTCCCGTCATCGGCATCATCACCAAGATCGACTCTCCAGACGCCAACGTCGCCCGTGCGACCGAGTGGCTGCACGTCGCCGGCGTCTGGACCATCTTCGAGGTGAGCTCCTACACCGGCGAGGGCATCTGGAAGATCCTCGACTACCTCAAGGAGCCCGGCGACACCCTGCCGTGGGAGAGCGCCAAGGAGGCCGAGGCACCGCGCTTCGTCGAGTCTGACAAGTACGGCGAGGTCAACATGCTGGGCACCTCTGGCCGCGTGAGCTGGGCCGAGTACCACGAGCGCCGCGAGGCGGCCGAGCGCGAGGCGCAGCAGCGCTGGGAGCGCGAGCAGGCCGGCTCGGGATCCCCGTCCCCCTCTGCGCCTGCGCGCGGGAGCTCCTTTGCCCGCAGCTAGCGGTTGTACTGCCCGGGCACGGGCCGCTCCAGCGCTTTCGATACCAGCCTACCGGGGGGTCGTCATTTGGCCTTTGGTCAATTGGCGGTTTCGTCTGAGCTTATTCTCTGCCCTCCGTCTGGCTGGGCTGTCGGCCACCCCTTGCGCGCCGACACTGTTCTTCGTTCATGCGGCGTTGTCAAACGGTGCCGCCCTAAGGAAAGGTTCTGTCCCAAGATGAAGGTTCTCGCAGTTAACGCAGGCAGCTCGTCGCTCAAGTACCAGCTCATCGACTACGACACGAAGAGGGTGCTGGCCAAGGGCCTCTGTGAGCGCATCGGCATTGACGGACACCTCGTTCACAAGCGCGGTGACGTTACCTTCGACGCGAACGTGGCCATGCCCACGCACAAGGAGGCCATGGAGGCCGTCTTCGCGGCCCTCACCGACGTCGACCACGGCGTCATCAAGAGCCTGTCCGAGGTCGATGCGGCCGGTCACCGCGTGGCCCACGGTGGGGACTTCAAGACCTCGGTGCTCGTGACGCCCGAGACGATGGCCCGCCTCGAGAGCCTCATCGAGCTCGCGCCGCTCCACAACGGCCCCGAGATCAACTGCATCAAGAGCTGCATCGAACTTATGGGCGCCGACGTCCCGCAAGTCGCCGTCTTCGACACGTCGTTCCACCAGACCATGCCCGCCGAGGCCTTCCTCTACGCGCTTCCCTACGAGTACTACGAGAAGTATGCCGTGCGCCGCTATGGCTTCCACGGCACCTCGCACCGCTACGTCGCGGCCCGCGCCGCCGAACTCATGGGCAAGCCGCTCTCTGAGCTCAAGCTCGTGACCTGCCACCTCGGCAACGGCTCCTCCATCACCGCGGTGGACGGCGGCGTGTCGGTTGACACCTCGATGGGCTTCACGCCGGGCGCCGGCCTTCCCATGGGCACCCGCTGCGGCGACATCGACCCCTTCATCCTCGGCTTCCTCCAGGACAAGCTGGGCCTCAGCCATGCCGAGGTCGACGAGGTCCTCAACAAGAAGTCGGGCATGTTGGGCATCTCCGGCGTCTCGAGCGACTTCCGCGACGTCGAGGCCGAGGCCGACCGTGGCAACACCCGCGCCCAGGAGGCGCTTGACGTCTTCTGCTACCACGTCTCCAAGTTGATCGGCTCCTACGCGGCCGCCATGGGCGGCATCGACGGCATCGTGTTCACGGCCGGCGTCGGCGAGAACGACGCGCGCGTGCGCCTGGCCGCCTGCAAGCGCCTTGGGTTCCTCGGCGCCCACGTCGCCGAGGCTGTCAACGCCGGCGTGCACGGCGAGGAGAAGGTCATCTCGACGGCCGACTCCACGGTGAAGGTGCTCGTTATCCCCACGAACGAGGAGATTATGATCGCCTCCGACACCGTGGCGCTTGCCAACGGCGAGTCGCTCGCCTAGCCTTGGCTCCACGGGAGGCCGGGTTCGGGCTCCGGGGTCCGACCCCAGCCTTTCTTGCACATGCGTTCCCTGGGGCCGCAGGCGCCCGCCACGGCGGGCCTTGCGGCCCCTTCTTCCATGCCTAGCCAGGAGGTCCCATGCGTCTCGACGAGCTCACAGCCAAGATCTCCCAGCCCAGCGATGACGCGCGCAAGCGCGCCCGCGACCACTGGGACTCCATCGCCAAGCCCATTGGCAGCCTGGGCGTGCTCGAGGACGACATCGCGCAGATCGCCGCCATCACGGGAAGCGCGCGCGTCTCGCTCGCCAAGCGGGCCGTCGTGGCGTTCTGCGCCGACAACGGCGTGGTTGCCGAGGGGGTCACGCAGTCGGGCCAAGAGGTCACCGCGGCGGTCGCGCGCAACATGGCGCTTCGCCGTTCGAGCGTCTGCGTCATGGCCAAGGTGGCCTCGGCCGACGTCGTGCCGGTCGACATCGGCATCGCCACTCCCGTCGAGGGCGTGCTCGACCGCAACGTCATGCGCGGCACGCATGACCTGGCGCGCGGGGCGGCCATGAGCCGCGAGCAGGCCGAGCGGGCCGTGATGGTCGGAGCCGAGCTCGCGGGCTCGCTCGCGCACGACGGCTACGACATCTTGCTGTGCGCCGAGATGGGCATCGGCAACACCACCACCTCGAGCGCCATCGTCTCGGTGCTCCTCGGGGCGGGCCCCGAGGAGGTGACGGGACGTGGTGCCGGCCTCACAGACGCCGGGCTCCGGCGCAAGGTCGAAGTCATCTCCCACGCGGTCGCGCTCACCGCACCCGATCCGGACGACCCCGTCGACGCGCTCGCAAAGGTGGGCGGCCTCGACATCGCCGGGCTTGTGGGCCTGTGCCTCGGCGGCGCGGCGCACCGCGTCCCCGTCGTCCTTGACGGCTTCGTGAGCATGGTGGCGGCACTCGTCGCCGTACGCATCTTGCCGGCCTGCCGGCCCTACCTCATCGCCTCGCACCTGAGCGCCGAGCCCGCGAGCCAGCTCGTGGCCAGCGCGCTCGACCTTGACCCGCCCATCCGCGGCGGTCTGCGCCTCGGCGAGGGCACGGGTGCCGTGTGCCTGCTGCCCATGCTCGACATGGCGCTCGCGCTCTACAACGGCACCACCTTCGCCACCACCGGCATTGATGCCTACGAGCGTGACCTCTCGTGAGGGTCCTCGTCACAGGTGGTTCTGGCTCGGGCAAGTCGCGCTTTGCCGAGGGGATCTGCCACAGGTTTAGCACGCCCCTTATCTACATCGCCACGATGCAGCCCTTTGGCTCGGACGCAGCCGCACGCATCGAGCGGCACCGCGCGCAGCGCGCGGGCGCTGGGTTTGTGACGGTGGAGCGCTTTGGCGCCTATGACGCGCTCGACCTTGCCTCAGAGGTCGAGCGGTCCCTGGCAAGCCATCGCGTCGCGGGCGATGCGAACGGGCTTACCGGTGGCGTGGGCGCCTCCACGGTGCTACTCGAGTGTGCCGGCAACGTCTGCGCAAACCTCCAGTTCTCCCAGGACGACCGGGGTGGCTGGGTTGCGCTCGACGACGCCCGCGAGCTTGCGGAGCGCGTCGTGGAGGGCGTTCGCGCGATCGGCTCGCAGTGCGCTAACCTCGTGGTAGTCTCAAACGAGGTGGGGGCCGACGGGGCCTCCTATGCCAGCGAGACCAAGGTGTACCAACGTGCGCTGGGGCGCGCAAACTGCTTGATGGCTGCGGAGGCAGACGCCGTGTTTGAGGTCATGGCTGGTTGCGCGCAAGCGCTCAGGCTGGGCGAGGGGAGTCCCGAGTGGATGGTCGCGTAGGGCACGAGGGGGTCTGCAGGCTGGTCCTCAGGTCTGTGGGCATGGCATTTGCCCTGTTCAGCAAGGTGCCCATGCCCACGCTTGACTGGGACGGCGCCAACATGCGCTACATGATGGCTGCCTTTCCGGTGGTAGGCGCCCTCGTGGGCATTGCACAGGTTGCCTGGTGGTTGCTCGCCGGTGCGCTGGGCCTGGGCTCGCTGAGCGCGGGTGTGGGCCTCGCCCTCGTGCCCCTGGCTCTCACGGGCGGCATCCACCTCGACGGGCTCTGCGACGTCTGTGATGCCCTCTCGAGCCATGCCGAGCCCGCGCGCAAGCGCGAGATCCTCAAGGACCCCCGCGTGGGCGCCTTCGCGGTCATGGGCGTCATGGCGTACCTGCTCGCGCAGGTCGCCGCGTTCAATGAGCTCGCGGGACTTGTGCCCCGTGCCGGTATCCTCAGCGTACCGGCCTCCATGTGGGCCCTGGCGCTCGTGCCCGTCGCGAGCCGCTGCCTCTCGGGCGTCGCCACGCTTGCGTTTCCCAAGAGCTCCGAGCGTGGCATGCTCGCGATGTTCTCCCAGAGCGCCGATGTGCGTCATGCGCTCCTCGTTCTCGGCATCGAGTTCGTGTGCTGTGCGACTGCGCTCGTGGGCCTCGGAGGCGTGCTCGGCGCCGCCGTGGTCATTTGCGACCTTGCGTGCCTGGCGGCCGTGCGGCGCCTGGCGCGCCGGGAGTTTGGGGGCATGAGCGGCGACCTCGCGGGATGGTTTCTCCAGATGGCCGAGCTCGCCATGGCCTGGTGCCTCGTGGTGGGCCTGCATCTCTCGGTGATGGGGGTGGTGGCGTGAGCATGCCTGAGCTGAGCCTTGCGGGAAGGCGGGATACGCAGGAGGCCTCCGACGTTCAGCTGCCGCGTGAGCTTGTCGGCGTGGCGCCCGGGCACACGATCGCTCTCGCGCTTACGGCGCTCGACCCTGCGATGCGCACATTCCTTGGTATCGACGAGCGCCTCGACAGCCTGTGTGCCATCGGGGCCCGTGTGGCTGCGGCACCCCAGTGCTTCGCGGCCGACGAGGCCGTGAAGGCCACCGATACGTCGTTCATCCGCCTCGAGATGCCCCGTGACACCGAGGGCGACGCGGGTCCCGGCACGTTCTTGCTCCTGGGCGCCCAGACGGCCGCAGACGCGGTGCGCGCCTGCGAGCTCACCCTCGCCGGCGTGCGGGACACCACGATGGGCAACGTGTTCACCAACCCGGCAGGGCATGTGGAGTGCCAGTTCAGCGCGCGGGCCGGCACGGTGCTCGCTGGCGCCTTCGGGGCGCCGCTGGGACAGGCGTTTGCGGTCATGGTGGGGGCGCCCGCGCCCGTGGGGCTCATCATGGCCGATGCTGCCGCCAAGGCCGCCTCCATCGAGGTCACGCAGATGCTCTCCCCGGCATATGGCATCAGCTATTCCAACGAGGTCATCACCTTCTTCACGGGTGCCACGGCAGCGGTGCACACGGCGGTGCTCGCGGGTCGCGAGGCCGGGCTCTGCGCGCTGGGGGCACTGGAGCCCTCCTGCGCCCCCAAGCCCGCCGGCACACCAACGCTGTGAGGACCTATGACGCGAGCCGGGAAGGAGACCTGATGATCTTGATCGTGGGGGGCATCGCCTCGGGCAAGCGGACGTTTGCCCGCTCACTCGGCTTTGCCGATGCCCAGATGGCTGATGCCACGCTTGACGAGCGCCCCGTCGTCTTCAACGCGCAGGACCTCGTCTCACGCGATATGACGCCCGAGGGCATGCGTACGCTCGCAGACGCGCTCGCGGACAAGTCCTGCGTCATCTCGTGCGACGTGGGGTCAGGCGTCGTGCCCGTCGACGCGGGCATGCGCCGCGAGCGCGAGCTGGCCGGGAGGCTCGCGATCGAGCTTGCCGCACGCGCACGGCTCGTCATCCGCATGGTCTGCGGAATCCCCGTGCCCCTCAAGGGGCGGCTCGAGGATCTTCGCGTCGGCGTTGCCGTTCCCCGCAGCGGAGGCGCCGCCGGTGCGGAGGGAGCGCTGTGAGGCTCGTCATCCTGCGCCATGCGCAGACGGCCGGCAACCTCGAGCGCCGCTACGTTGGCGGTGACACCGACGAGCCGCTGTGCGCCGAAGGCATCGCCTGCGCCCGTGCCAAGGCTCCCGAGCTGTCCCGCGAGCTTGCGCATGCGGGCGTCGCGCAACCGCCTCGCGTCTGGGTGAGCCCGCTCGCGCGTGCCTCCCAGACGGCAGGCCTGCTGTTTCCCGGCATCGAGCAGGTGCGTCTCGACGGCCTGCGGGAGATGTGCTTCGGGGCGTTTGAGGGCAAGACTGCCGACGAGCTTGGCGGTGACGAGCGCTATCGGTCTTGGGTCGAGGGGATGTGCGAGGGCGCGTGCCCGCAGGGGGAGTCCCGCGCCGTCTTTTCCGCACGCTCGTGCGACGCCGTGCGCGGCGCACTCTGGCAGGCTGCCGAGCTGGGTGCCGAGACGTGCTGCGTCGTCGCGCATGGGGGCACGGTCATGGCGGCGATGGAGGCCCTCGCTCGTCCGACACGTCCCTACTTCTTCTGGCACGTGGCATGCTGTTGCGGCTACCTTGCCGAGCTTGGGGTTGATGGCATGCTGCGGGTCACGCTCGAGCTCTAGAGGGCGCTGGTTGGCCCCTTGCCGGTTGGCACTTTCGTGCTCCTGGTGGGTTGGTTTTTGTCTTCGTGACGGGCGGCAGACGTCTCCCGTGGAGGCGCTTGGTATGATGGGTCGAGGTAGAGAGTCGGGGGTGAGGTCCATGTCCAGCAGCGATGCCGATCAGGGCTCGGCGGCCGTGCCGTCGCGGGGCTCCGCTGACACGCGGGTCGCTCTGGCCCCCTCAAAGGCCGAGGGCTATGACCTCTCCCGGGGGTCGATGGAGGACTTCGGCTTCGTCTATGAGGGCAAGCTGCACATCCGCACGGAGTTCGTCTCCGGCCTGCAGGTGACCTTCGCCCACATCCTCGCCCATCCAAACCCCTGGATCCTCGAGGACCTTCAGCTTGGTCCCTTCCCCGATCCCGAAAAGGTGGCCCTCGGCCTCGTCAACTGCATGCCGGTAGAGCTGCTCCCGGTCATCGTCGACCTGATGGCCAAGTCCTCCGACGTCGACATACAGATCGCCGACCGCTTCATGGGCACCATCATGCTCACGGGCACGTTCTCTGCGGTGCGCAGCGCCATGCAGTCGGTCATCGCTTGGCTGGGCCCCCACATCTCTGGCATAAGCCTTCCCGCCGAGATCACCACGAGCTGAGTCTGGGGCACCAGGCTCTTTGTGAGATGGCCGCGGCTGTCTGCTGCGTCGCGCATGACGTGGCAGCCGGACGCGGCTACTTATTGTTACGTTTTTTGTGACAGACGGTCAAAATCTTGCGCGAGGTTTGCAAAATAATGGCTCCGCGGGGTCGAGGAGTACTTTATATACTCTTGTAACGATTCGGTAAACCGTATTCGCCCGCTGGGAGCGTCTTGATGCAGAGCAGTATCGCAGACTTTGTTGACCTCGAGCATCTCCAGCGCATCCAAGACAGCTGCTCGGCGGCCACAGGCATCGCCCTCGTCACCGTCGACTACCGCGGCGTTCCCGTCACGCGCTACAGCGGCTTCTCCGAGCACTGTCTCATCGGTCGCTCCAACCCCAAGTTCAAGCTGCTGTGCGAGCGCTGCGACGCACAGGGAGGCATCCGCTCCACGCTCATGGGCGAGGCCTGCATCTACAAGTGCCACGCGGGTCTCGTCGACCTTGCGGTGCCCATCATCGTGAAGGGTGCCTACGTGGGCGCGGTGCTTGGCGGACAGGTGCGGCTCGCCGACGAGCCCGCAGACCTCGAGACCATCATCTCCCCGCGCGACTCGCTTGTCGACGACCAGCAGCTCGCCGAGCAGCTCGCCCGGGCCTGGGGCAAGACCGTCACGGTGAGCTATGACCGACTCTGGGCCACCGTGCAGACGCTCCGCTCGCTCGTCACCTATGCGGTGGGCACGGACCTCTCGACCTCCGAGAGCGACGCGTCGCTCATCCAGGAGAAGAACGAGCAGCTCAACGCCGAGCGCGAGGCTCGCGAGGAGCTCGAGGTGGCCCTGCGCAAGCGCGACTATGACGCGTCGAGGCGCGACGAGGTGTGCCGCCACGCCAACTACGCGCTCAACGCCATCCACTGCCTGGCCTGCAAGGAGGGCGCGGCGCGCACCGACGCGGCCACGCTCGACTTCGCCGACATCATCCACTACCTGATTGACACCAGCACCCCCATCGTGACGCTGGGCGACGAGCTCGTCCACATGGAGGCGCTGCTGCGCGTCTACCAGGCCTGGCGTGGTGACACGCTCCAGTACTCCGTCAAGGTTCCCGAGCGCTATCGCACGGCCTCGTGCCCGTTCATGACGCTCGACCCCATCGTTATGGCCATCATCGGGGCCGTGATGGGCAGTCCGGAGGAGGCCTGCTCCATCGACCTGGTGGCCGAGGAGGACGGCGACTGGGTCGTCGTCCAGATCGCGGAGCGCGGTCTTTCGGTGTCCGACGTCTCCGACGCCTTCGAGGAGGAGTCGGCCGGCCGCTTCTCGCTCGAGTTTGCCGACCGGAACCTCTCACGGCTCACGAGGGGAGCCTCGAGCATTACGGCACGCTCCCATCCCAGCGACCCCAATGGCGCCATCATCTCGTTTCGCCTCCCGTATCTGGGGGTGTCCTAGGGATGTATGACGTCATGGTCTGCGGGCCGGAGAACCTCGAGCGCGAGCTCATCGCCGAGAGGGTGGGCGAGGCGTTGCCCGAGGCCCGCCTCTTTGTCTCCGCAAGCCGCAGGGACACCCTCCGCGCCGTCTCGCTCGAGGGGGTGCGGGTCCTCGTCTCCCTGCTCGCGTCGTTTGACTACAACACCCTTGGGTTCCTGCGCTGGGTCAAGGAGGTGTCGCCGGCCACGAGGTTCGTCGTCGTCTCCTCGGTCCCGCTGTACTCGGTGGCCAACAGCGTGGCGCTTTTGGGGGTGAGCTCGTACTTCGTGCGTCCCGTGCGCCCCGAGCTCCTCGTGCGTTGCATATCCGTGCAGCTGGGCGAGCTTGGCGCCGCCCCCAGCGCGGGGCGGGAGGCGATCGCCGCGTGTGCGCCCGATGACTCCGAGTGCCGCGCCGCGGCCGTGAGCCAGCACCTCAGCGAGCAGCTGCATGCCCTTCGCTACGCGCAGTGCGTCGACGTGCTGAGGAGCTACCTCGAGTTCAGCTGGGAGTGCGCCCGCAGCCAGGCCCAGATAGAGGCAGACGTGCTGAGGCTCGTGGACGTAGTCTACGACGTCGCGCCCGAGTCGCTGCGCGACGACCGCGACCGCCTCAAGGCGACGTTGCGGTTCAAGCTGAGCCAGCTGCACGGCCTCTATGACGTGACGTGCGCCTTCGAGCAGCTCGTGGGCAGGATCTTCGACGGCGTGGCCGACGAGCGCGCCCGGGGCGTGAGCGACGTGCAGCGCATTCGCAACTACATCGACCGCAACGTGCGCCTCGACCTCAGCCTTGCCGACGCGGCCGGGTATGCCAACATGTCGCCGAGCTACTTCAGCAAGTACTTCAAGCGCGAGGTGGGGAAGAACTACATCACCTACCTCACCGAGCACAAGATGGCGCTTGCCCGGCGCATGCTCCTGCAGAGCGGCCTCAGCGTCGTCCAGATCTCCAACGAGCTCTCCTATTCGCGGCCGAGCTACTTCAGCAAGACGTTCAGGAAGGCCATGGGGCTCTCGCCTACGGAGTTTCGCGACAAGCATCTCGCGGATACGGCCGCCACGCGCGCCTAGCCTCGTCTTGGTGACAAATAAGTCCCCATGCGCGGTGCCGTGGGCGATAAATTCAGTCTGAGCAATAAGATTGTGTCCTACCTCCCCTCATAAGATTACCTTGTCAGCCAGGAAGCCACCGGATGTGCCGGCGGCGTGTGGTCGAGCGAGAGGGGACGTGAGATGCGTTTTGACCGGGAGCGCATCGTGAGGCTCGCCTGCGAGATGCTCGCGGACCCGTCTGACGTGTGCGAGGGCCATTCCCCCACAAGCGACGGCCCCGCCACGCCGGGCGCGCATGCGATGCCCGCCGCGTCCCTCGTGCCTGCGCCGTCCATCGTGCCCGCACCGCGCGTGCTCATGCTCGTTGGCGACTTCACGGAGGACTACGAGGTCATGGTCCCGTACCAAGCCCTCGGGATGCTCGGAGTGGACGTCGACGTCGTCTGCCCTTGCAAGGCGTGCGGAGACACGATCAAGACCGCAGTCCATGACTTCCTTGGTGACCAGACCTACGCCGAGACCCCCGGCCATCGCTTTGCGCTAACCGCGAGCTTTGCCGAGGCCGCCGAGCAGCCCTCTCGCTATGACGGGCTCTATCTCGCCGGCGGGCGTGCCCCTGAGTACCTTCGGCTCAACAAGGACGTGCTCGCGCTCGTGCGCGCCGCGTTCGCGCTGGAGCTGCCCGTGGCTGCCATCTGCCACGGCATCCAGGTGCTCACGGCGGCCGACGTCGTGCGCGGCCGCAAGCTCACGTGCTATGCGGCCGTTGCCCCGGAGGTTCGCGCGGCAGGCGGGACGTATGTGGAGGTGGCTCCCACCGAGACCGTGCGTGACGGCATGCTCGTCACCTCGCCGGCCTGGCCCGGCCACCAGACGCTTCTGGCGGCCTTCGCCGACCTGCTCGGCATCCGCGTCACCCGCGAGCCGCCGGTCCGAGCGACCGGCACGCTCCGCGACGTGCCCGCCCGCGTCTCGGCACCCCGCACCACACCCTAGGTTCCTAGGACGCGCCAACCCCGGCGCGTCTCACGTCATACGGCAGCACTCGTCAAAGCGCAGTGCATGACGAAGGAGGAGTACATGATCGAAAAGGGTTTTAGCAAGCCGACCGCGCGCGTCGATCGCTTGCGCAACCAGATCCTCGACGCGACGCCCTACGTTGAGGCCGAGCGCGTCGAGCTGGTCACCGAGGCGTACAAGGAGAGCGAGAACCTCTCGTCGATCCTGCGTCGCGCCAAGGTGAACGAGAAGCTCTTCAACGAGTTCCCTGTCATCATCCGCGATGACGAGCTCGTGGTTGGCTCTAAGACCATCCACCCGCGCTCGACCGACATCGGCGTCGAGTTCTCCTACGACTGGGTCGAGAAGGAGTACGAGACCATGGGCACGCGCATGGCCGACCCCTTCCAGATCCCGAAGGAGACCGCCGAGCGCCTGCACGAGGCCTTCAAGTACTGGAAGGGCAAGACCAACTCGGAGTACGCCGAGTCGCTCATGTCCCCCGAGACCCTCGACTGCATCAACAACGGCGTCTTCACCGTGGGCAACTACTTCTACGGCGGCATCGGCCACGTCTGTGTCGACTACGGCAAGATCCTGAAGGTCGGCTTCCGCGGCATCCTCGCCGACACCGTCGCCGCGATGCAGAACCTCGACACGTCCGACCCCTCCTACATCCAGAAGGAGCAGTTCTACAACGCGGTCATCATCACGTACAACGCGGCGATCAACTTCGCGCACCGCTACGCCGACAAGGCCGCCGAGCTCGCCTCCACCTGCACCGACCCGCAGCGCAAGCAGGAGCTGCTCACCATTGCCTCCAACTGCACCCGTGTGCCCGAGTACGGCGCGACGAACTTCTGGGAGGCCTGCCAGAGCTTCTGGTTCATCCAGCTCATGATGCAGATGGAGTCCAACGGCCACTCCATCTCGCCGGGCCGCTTCGACCAGTACATGTATCCCTACTACGAGGCCGACAACACCATCTCCAAGGACTTCGCCCAGGAGCTCGTGGACTGCATCTGGGTCAAGCTCAACGACATCAACAAGACGCGTGACGAGGTCTCCGCGCAGGCCTTCGCCGGCTACGCCGTCTTCCAGAACCTCGGCGTGGGCGGCCAGAACGAGGAGGGCCTCGACGCCACCAACGAGATGTCCTACATGGCCATGGAGGCCTCCGCGCACGTGCGCCTGCCCCAGCCGTCGTTCTCCATCCGCGTGTGGCAGGACACGCCCGACGAGTTCCTGTACCGCGCCTGCGAGCTCGCTCGCCTCGGCATGGGCGTGCCGGCCATGTACAACGACGAGGTCATCATCCCGGCCCTCGTGAACCGCGGCGTGTCCCTGCGCGACGCGCGCAACTACTGCATCATCGGCTGCGTGGAGCCCCAGGTGCCCCACAAGACGGACGGCTGGCATGACGCGGCCTTCTTCAACGTGGCCAAGGTCCTCGACATCACGCTGCACGGCGGCAAGGTCGGCGACAAGCAGCTCGGCCCCGTCACGCCCGACATGACGACCTGGAAGAGCCTCGACGACCTCTATGCCGCCTTCCGCGAGCAGATGAAGTACTTCGTCTTCCACCTCGCCGAGGCCGACAACTGCGTCGACTACGCCCACATGCGCAACTGCCCGCTGCCCTTCGAGTCCGCGATGGTCGACGACTGCATCGGCCGTGGCATGAGCTGCCAGGAGGGCGGCGCCATCTACAACTTCACCGGTCCCCAGGCCTTCGGCGTGGCCGACACAGGCGACTCTGTCTACGCCATCGAGAAGAACGTCTTCGAGGACGGCAAGATCACGATGGAACAGCTCAAGGACGCCCTCGACCACAACTTCGGCCATGACATCAACGAGGGCCTGTCGCCTGCGATCTCCGGCAAGGCCCGCGAGGAGGCGCTCGCCCAGGGCAACACGGCCGCCAGTGCCTCCTCGCTCACCGAGGCCGACGTGGCCGCGGCCGTGGCGAAGGTCCTCGCCCAGCTCGGCAGCGGCGCCAGCACCGACTCCATCAAGAGCGCCGTCGTGAGCAGCCTCTCCGGCAGCACCGCCGCTCCCGTCGGTGACTACGAGGCCATCCGTCGCCTCCTCGACCACACAGACAGCTTCGGCAACGACATCGACGCCGTCGACTTCGTGGCCCGCAAGTGTGCCCAGATCTACTGCCAGGAGGTCGAGAAGTTCAAGAACCCGCGCGGCGGCCAGTTCCAGGCCGGCGTCTACCCGGTCTCCGCGAACGTGCTGTTCGGCAAGGACGTCAACGCCCTGCCCGACGGCCGCCTCGCCAAGGCCCCGCTCGCCGACGGCGTCTCGCCGCGCCAGGGCAAGGACGTGAACGGCCCCACCGCCGCCACGAACTCCGTCGCCAAGCTCGACCACTGCATCGCCTCGAACGGCACGCTCTACAACATGAAGTTCAACCCGCCTGCGGTCGCCGGTGACCAGGGCCTCAAGAACTTCGCCGCCGTGGTGCGCAGCTACTTCGACCACAAGGGCATGCACGTGCAGTTCAACGTCATCAGCCGCGAGACCCTGATCGACGCGCAGAAGCACCCCGAGCAGCACAAGGACCTCGTGGTCCGCGTGGCCGGCTACTCCGCGCAGTTCGTCACCCTCGCCAAGGAAGTCCAGGACGACATCATCAGCCGTACCGAGCAGAACATGTAACCAATCTTCGGGGCCCCGCGGGCGCGCGCCCGCGGGGCCTCCCGAGAGGAATCCATACCCATGCCCAAGCCTGAACCCACGAAAGAGACGAGCGTCGACTTCGATGCGACCGCCATCGTCTTCAACATACAGCGCTTCTCCGTGCACGACGGCCCGGGCATCCGCACGATCGTGTTCCTCAAGGGGTGCCCGATGCGCTGCAAGTGGTGCGCGAACCCCGAGTCGCAAAACCCCAACCCGGAGCTCATGTTCGACGACCCTAAGGCTGCCGAACAGGCCGCCGAGTCCAAGCAGACGCCCCTGCACATCGTCAAGCTTGCCGAGCTTGGGGGCGTCACCGACCAGGACGAGGACGACTGGCTGCGCGACGGCATGATCCTCAAGGGCAAGCGCGTCACGGTCTCCGAGACCATGAAGCAGCTTGAGAAGGACTCCAAGCAGTACGCGCGCTCGGGCGGCGGCATCACGCTGTCGGGCGGCGAGCCGCTCATGCAGCCGGTGTTTGCGGCCGAGCTGCTCAAGGCCTGCAAGGAGCGCGGGTGGACGACGGCCATCGAGACGGCCGCCTACGTGCACCGCGAGGTCATCGCCAAGGTGATCCCGTGGGTGGACACGGTGCTGCTCGACATCAAGTCGCCCTACTCCGACGTCCACGAGGAGTGGACGGGCGTGCCCAACAAGCGGATTCTCGACAACGCGATCCTCATCTCGAACCTCGCGCACACGATCATCCGCATCCCCACGATCCCCGGTGTCAACAACAGCCCGCAGAGCATCGAGGACACCTGCAGAATAGCCGAGCACCTGCACGGTGTGAGGGAGATCGACATCCTCCCGTACCACACGCTCGGGGAGGGCAAGTACCACATGCTCAGCAAGGACTACCCCATGGGCGACACGCCCCCGCTCTCCATCGAGGAGGCCGAGGAGCTCGCGAAGATCGTGCGGGCCCATGGGTTCGACTGCGTCATCGGCGGCTAGGAAGAGGGGAGGGAGCAACGTGATCGTTCGTCACCAGACCTCGGAGTCCGTGACCGAGGGACATCCCGACAAGGTGTGTGACCAGGTGTCAGACGCCATCCTCGACGTCTGCCTGGCCGAGGACCCCCACGCCCGCGTGGCCGTGGAGACGCTTGCCTGCGGCAACGACCTCACCATCGCCGGAGAGGTCACCACGACGGCTGCGCTCGACGCGGAGGGCGTGGCCCGCGACGTGATGCGCCGCATCGGGTACGTGTACCCGGCGCTCGGCTTCAACGCCGCCACCTGTTCCGTGCGCCAGCTCATCCACGCGCAGTCCCCCGACATCGCGCAGGGCGTCGAGCGCGGCTGCGAGCTCGGCGCGGGCGACCAGGGCATCATGTACGGCTATGCCTGCGACGAGACGCCGACGCTCATGCCGGCCTCCGTCGCGCTGGCCCATGCGCTCGCCCGCCGGCTGGCCGACGCGCGCCATCGCCATGAGCTTGAGTGGCTGCGCCCCGACGGCAAGACGCAGGTGACGTTTGGCTTCGACGAGGACGGCCGGCCCGCGGCGCTCGAGAGCGTCCTGGTGTCTGCCCAGCACGACGACGACGTCTCGCAGCGCGAGGTCGTCGAGGGCGTGCTCGAGCGGGTCGTGCTGCCGGTGGTGGGCAGGCTGCTCACCACCGAGACGCGCGTGCTCGTGAATCCGACGGGCCGCTTCGTGCTCGGAGGGCCTGCCGGCGACACCGGCCTGACCGGTCGCAAGATCATCGTGGACACCTATGGCGGGGTGGCCCACCACGGGGGCGGCGCGTTCTCCGGCAAGGACCCCACGAAGGTGGACCGTACTGGCGCGTATATGGCCCGCAAGATCGCCAAGGACATCGTCGCCGCTCAGCTTGCCACGCGCTGCGAGGTCTCCGTCGCCTACGCGATCGGGCAGATCGAGCCAGCGATGGTCAACGTCGAGACGTTTGGGACCGGACGGGTCGAGGCGCGAGAGCTCGAACGGGCCGTCCGCGCGGCCTACCCGCTCACGGTCTCGGGCATGATCGCGGAGCTGGACCTCACGCGCCCCCAGTTCCTCAAGACGGCCGCCTACGGGCACTTCGGCCGCGAGGGTGAGGGCTTTGCGTGGGAGGAGCGCGACCCCGGCCGGATTCGCTCGGTCCTCAGACGCGTCTGGTAGTGCCGCGGCCGCGACTGCGCGGCAGGGGCGACGGCGCGGCACACGCATGGATCCAACCGGGCTTGCCCGGATGACATAGGATATACGAGTAGGAAGCAAGGCAGACTCGCACCCCCGCGGTCTTGCCACAGCGAAGGGAGCACCACAATGCAGAGCGAAGCGCTCGGAATGGTCGAGACCAAGGGACTCGTTGGCGCCATCGAGGCCGCCGACTCCATGTGCAAGTCGGCCAACGTGACGTTGGTCGGCTACGAGAAGATCGGCAGCGGCCTGGTGACCGTCATGGTCCGCGGCGACGTGGGC
>CWGU01000063.1_pt1 | contig 32004 bp, 27 predicted proteins | sample 667921 | NCBI WGS metagenome assembly CWGU01 (sample SAMEA3735815, study PRJEB9488) | human gut metagenome | biome: ENVO:mammalia-associated habitat; material: ENVO:feces | place: Malawi | collected 2009-02-27 | reverse complement strand
CCCCAGTTCGAATCTGGGCGTCGCCTCCAGTGCATTGCATGCGGCCCCGGGTCTCCGGGGCCGCTTTTGTTTGGGTCTCGCAATGGTTCCGAGCCTCACCCTTGGGTCTCGACCGTCAATTTCCGCCCAAGTGGTCACGAGAGGTGATTTACTTGTCTCCGTGTGTCCGGCGGGTTGCCTCCGCGTGTCCGAAGGAGGTTCATCTGGCCCCCTGGAGTCTGCCCAATGTCCCAAGATGGGGTTCTTGTCGCGACTATGAGCGCGTGCGGGCTGCGAACGACGAAAATCATGCTGTGGCTCGCCGTAAAATGGAGGGCAAATCGCCCCTCGTGACCAGCAACGGGAAAACCGACGCGAACCCGGGGCACGGCTAGCGGTACTGCGCGCCGCTCCGCACGATCGACTCGCGCACGAGGGCGTCCATCGCGTCGATGCAGATGTCGGGGATGTCGTGGTCGCGTTTGATGACCGAGAGCTCGGTGCAGGCTAGAAGCACCGCGTCGCAGCCCTCGCGGTAGAACTCGGTCATGACGCGGTCGAACTTGTGCATGTCCACGTCGCGCCCGGCCTTCACGTCGTCGTAGATGATCGACATGACGTCGGTCTCGCGCTCCTCGGAGGGAACCACCTGCTCGGCGCCCGCGGCCTCGATCTCCTTGCGGTAGACGCCGGTCTTGATGGTGCCCACCGTGGCCATGACGCCGATGCGCCGCACCCCGCCGCGCTCGACCGCCTCGCGCACGGCCTCGCGCGGCATGTGGATGATGGGCACCTTGGTGAAGCCCTGGATCGTGTCATAGAAGTAGTGTGAGGTGTTGCACGGGATCGCGATGTGGGCGCAGCCGAGAGACTCGAGCGCCTGCGCGTCGGCGCGCATGACCGAGAGCAGGCGCGACGGGTCTCCGGAGAGGATGGCCTCGGTGCGGTCGGGCATGGAGGCCTGGCTGATGATGACCACGTCGATGTGGTCCTGGTCGCGGGCGGCCACCGTGTGCTCGATGACCTCCTCGTAGAAGTAGGCGGTGGCCTCGGGGCCCATGCCGCCGATGACGCCGAGCTTCTCCATGGTGTCCTCCCGCTCCGGACGACCCGCCGGGCCGCTCCTCCATAGGTTCTGCGTGATATGAGTGCTTTACTATACAGTTCGGCTGTTAAGGCGATGTGAATGGGCGCATGCGGGCGCATGACGGAGGCTCGCGGCGCCCGGGCGCAGGCCCCCTGCGCATCGCCGGACGTGAACGGAGTGACATGGCTCGCAAGGAGAGGGTACAGAAGACGAACGCCATGCGCGAGCTCGAGCGCGGCGGCGTCGACTACAAGGCGATCACGTTCGAGGAGCCCGAGGTCATGGGCAGAAGCGACCTTGGCGTGCAGATTGCGCGCATGCTCGGCTACGACCCGGCGCAGGGCTTCAAGACGCTCGTCTGCGAGGCGCCGCACGGGGGCCATGTGGTGTGCTGCATCCCGTCCGCGGCCGAGCTCGACCTCAAGAAGGCGGCCGCGGCGGCGGGCGAGAAGTCGCTCTCGCTCATGCACGTGCGCGACCTCGAGGCCACAACGGGCTACGTACGCGGCGGCTGCTCACCGGTGGGCATGAAGAAGCAGTTCCCCACCCTCATCGACGAGACGGCGCAGCTCTTCGACCACATCTACATCTCGGGCGGCCGGCGCGGCCTCACCCTCGAGGTGGCGCCCGAGCCGCTCGCCTCCTTCGTGGGCGCGACGTTTGCCGACGTGTGCCGGGAGGGGGAGTAAATGGCCGAGAGGACCGAGGAGACCCCCACCAGCGAGGAGGCCGTGGGCCGCTCGGCCGCCATGATGAGCGGCCTCGTCATCGTGAGCCGCATCACGGGCTTCTTCCGCACGTGGTGCCAGTCGTGGGCCCTGGGCGCCACGGTGATGTCGAGCTGCTACACCATCGCCAACAACCTGCCCAACCAGCTCTACGAGCTCGTCATGGGTGGCATGCTCGTCACGGCGTTCCTGCCCGTCTACATGTCGGTCAAGCGTCGGCTCGGCCGCGAGGGCGCGAGCGACTACGCCTCCAACCTTCTGTCGCTCGTCACCCTGCTCATGGGCGCCCTCACGGTGCTCGCCTTCGTCTTTGCCGGCCAGGTGGTGTGGACGCAGTCGTTCAGCGCCACGGAGGCCTTCGACACCGACCTCGCCATCTACTTCTTCCGCTTCTTCGCCATCCAGATCGTGCTCTACGCGCTCTCCTCGGTGATATCGGGCGTGCTCAACGCCGAGCGCGACTACCTCTGGAGCACGGCGGCACCCATCCTCAACAACGTCGTGACCGCGCTCTCGTTTGCCGGCTACGTGGTGTTCGAGAGCACGAACCCCCAGCTCGCGATTCTCATCCTGGCGCTCGGCGGCTCGGGCGCGGTGCTCGTGCAGGTGCTCGTGCAGGTGCCGGCGCTGCTTCGCCACGGCGTGCGCCTGCGCCTGCGCATCGACCTGCACGACCCCTGCATCAGAGAGACCCTCTCCATCGGCATCCCCACGCTCGCGGTGACGCTCGAGTCGTTCGTGACGGTCTCGGTCATGAACTCGAGCGCCCTCTCGGTGGCGGCCAATGGCGCCTCGATCATCTACTACGCGCGCCTGTGGTACATGCTGCCGTACTCGATCCTGGCCGTGCCCATCACCACGGCCATGTTCACCGAGCTCTCCGACCACGTGGCCCACGGCGACATGGACGCCTGCGCTCGCGGCGTGCGCTCCGGCGTGAGCAAGATCTGCTTCATGCTCGTGCCGTTCGCGATGTACCTCATCGTGTTCTCGCCCGAGCTCGTGGCCATCCTGGGCGCGGGTCGCTTCACCGAGTCCGACGTGTCGCTCACGGTGGCCTACCTGCAGGGGCTTGCCCTCGGCCTGCCGTTCTACGGCGTCAACACCTACCTGCAGAAGGTGTGCTCGTCGCTTCGCCGCATGGGGCTCTTCGCGCTCGCGTGCACGGTTGCGGGCGTCATCCAGGTCGCGTTCTGCCTGGCGCTCACGCCGGTGCTGGGGCTTTGGGCCGTGTCGCTGTGCTCGCTCATCTACTTTGCCGCCGGCGACGTCATCACGTTCGCCATCCTGCGTCGCGCGATGGGCTCGCTCGGGCTTGCCGGCGTGGCGGCGTCGTGCGTGCGCGCGCTCGGGCTCGGACTTGCGGGCTCGGTCGTGGGCGTGGGCGCCGTGTTTGCGCTCGAGCGGCTCGTGGCGCCGCTCTCCGGCTCGGTGATGCAGGCCATCGCGTACTGCATGGCCGGCGGCGTCCCGGCCCTGCTCGTGACCTTCGGCATCGCCGTGGCGTTAGACCTGTCCGAGGCCTCCTTCGTCTCCACCATCGTGCGTCGCGTGGTGCGGAGGTAGGGGAGGCGCCTGCCTCGCACGGTACCTCGCGGCGGGGGCGCACCGCTTGCACCCCTGCCGCCAGCTCTTCGCAAAGACTCATAGAACGCCTGCTCACGGGCGCGAGACATGGTCGGAAAGGCCTGCCCCGCGCCTCTTTTGCAACCCTCAACCCAACCTCAAGTCACATGAAAGCCTTGTGAGCGATTGGGTCTCGAGCCTTTCGGCCCCCAGGGGCCTTGCCTATACTGAGAAAACCCGAAAGGAGAGGATCTATGCAGAAACAACGCACGTCATCCGTCGTCCTTGGGCGGAGAATCGCAGCGTCTGCGCTCATCGCAACCCTCGTGTTCGGCACGTCACCCATTCCAGCCCTCGCCGCCACCTCGACGGAGCTTCAGGCTCAGCTCGACCAGGCGCAGGCCGAGAGCGCGACCTACGAGCAGCAGACCGCTGCCGCCTTCCAGGAGCTTGAGGACAACCAGGCCAAGCTCGAGGACACCAAGGCCCAGATCTCCACCACCGAGGAGGAGATCTCCCAGAAGCAGGCCGAACTCGACGCAGCCCAGTCCACCCTGTCCGACCGCGTCTCTGCCGACTACAAGGCCGGCGGTGTCTCCATCGTCGACCTCGTGGTGGGCTCCACCTCCGCATCCGACCTCGTGAGCCGCATCTACTACGCAAATAAGGTGGCCAGCTCCGACGCCCAGGCCATCCAGGAGGTCCAGTCCATCCAGGCCGAGCTCGACCAGAAGAAGGCCGACCTCCAGACCCAGCAGGCCCAGCAGCAGCAGCTCGTCGATGCCTCGCAGGCTAAGGCTACCGAGGTCCAGCAGAAGCAGGCTGACCACGAGGCCTACGTGCAGAGCCTCTCGGCCGACGTCCAGCAGGCGCTCGCCGAGGAGGAGGCAGCCCGCAAGGCAGCCGAGGAGGCTGCGGCCCAGAAGGCCGCCGCGCAGCAGGCTCAGCAGCAGGCTGCCAGCAACGACTCCTCGTCTTCCGTCAACGGCGGCTCGAGCAACTCCGGCAGCAGCCAGAGCTCGAGCAACTCCGGATCCTCGAGCAGCTCAAGCTCCAGCAGCTCCGGCAGCTCGAGCTCCTCGAGCAGCTCCAGCTCGTCCAGCCACAGCTCCGGCTCGGTCAACGTGGGCTCCGGCATCTCCGGTGCCATCGCGGCCGCCAAGACGCAGCTCGGCGTCTCGTACTCGTGGGGCGGCAACGCCATCGCCGGCCAGGAGTTCGACTGCTCCGGCCTCGTGTGGTGGGCCTACAAGCAGGCCGGCATCTCCATCCCGCGTGGCCAGCGCATGAGCAACGGCCGCGGCAACTCGATGATCGGCTGGGCGCTCGACAGCGGCCGCTGGACCACCAACCAGGCCAACCTTCAGCCCGGCGACCTCATGTTCTGGGGCCACGGCGTGAACAACACCACGCATGTGGGCATGTATATCGGCGGCGGCAAGATGATTCACTCCAACTATGGTGGCGTCGAGATCGCCAGCGTGTACTACAGTGCCGGCAGCTTCGTGGGTGGTGGCCCGGTCGTCTAGCCAAGCCACGCGCCGGCCGGCCGTGCGCGGTGGCCGCCCGTGACAGCAGGACCCTTCGCGGGGCGCCCTCGGGTGTCCCGCTTTTCATGTAGAGTGACCGTTGTCCCCGTGCCATCGCCGGGGGTGGGGGCGGCCCCGCCGTGAGGCCGCGGGGCGGGGCCGCGCCCGGCTCGGACACGGATTCCTTCGAGAGGGGAACGTAAGTGGCAGCTACGACCAACCACCCGTTTGTGCCGGTGCTTCTCGGCACCGAGATCGCCGGCTACGGCATGGCGCGCGCGTTCTATGAGGCGTATGGGGTCACGAGTGTGGTGTGGGGCGTGTTCCCGCTCACGCCCACGCAGCACTCCAAGTTCATCGACGTGCGCATCGACGAGCACCTGCTCGAGGGCGACCGCCTCGTCGAGGTCCTGAACGCCCAGGCGGCCGCTGGCGCATATGGCGACAAGGTGCCTCTGCTCGTGCCCTGCGGCGATGACTACGCCGTGGCCCTCTCGCACCAGATGGAGCGCCTCGACGCGAGCTACCACGTGGTGTGCTCGGCCGGACACATCGTCGACCAGATGAACGACAAGGAGAGCTTCTACCAGCTCTGCGAGGCGCGTGGGGTGCCCTACCCCAAGACCGTCGTCGTCGACCACGACGAGGTGCCCGAGCTGCCGTTCGGCTTTCCCGTGGCGCTCAAGCCCTCCGATGCGCCGGCCTACCGTGCGCACCCCTTCGAGGGACAGAAGAAGGCATTCATCCTCGACACGGCCGACGAGCTTGCCGAGACGGTGCGGCGCATCTATGCGGCGGGCTACCCGGGCCGCCTCATCATCCAGGACTTCATCCCCGGCGGCGACGAGAACATGCGCGTGGTGAACGGCTACGTGCGCGAGGACGGCACGGTGACCCTGCTGTCGCTGGGCCACCCGCTGCTCGAGGACTACTCGCCCATGGCCATCGGCAACTATGCGGCGATCCTCTCGTACGGCGACGACGCCATCTACGACACGGTCGAGGGCCTCATGGCCGGGAGCGGCTACCGCGGCTTCTTCAACATCGACATGAAGTACGACCGCCGAGACGGCGCCTACCGGCTCTTCGAGGTGAACCCGCGCGCCGGCCGCAGCAGCTTCTTCACGACGCTCTCGGGCAACAACCTGGCCCGCTATGCCGTGGACGACCTCATCGACGGCGGGGTGCTCGCGCCCAAGCGCGCCTTCGAGGAGGTGCTCTGGGTGGGCGTGCCGCACTTCGTGGTGCGCAAGTACGTCGAGCCCGGCCCCGATAAGGACCGCGCGCTTGCGCTCATGCGCGCCGGCAAAGTGGGCACCACGCTCTTTGGCGCGCACGACGACGACCCGAGGCGCCTCTTTGACATGGCGAAGCTCTGGGTGCACTACGTGCTGGACTACCGCAAGTACTTCGGTCATCGCGACCTGTCGTAGCGGCATCGCGGCCGCCAGCCGTCACGTTCGTTTCCTTCCGGATGATTGATTTGTCACATTGCAGGCAATGTGACAAATCATCCGGAAGGAAACGTGCGGCGGGCGCTTGGGACGGGTGAGGACAAACCGGCAAGGGGAGGGGTACCGCATGGGAGACGAGAGATTCGCGCGTGCGGACGAGGCGACGCGGGCGAGCCTGGAGCGACTCTGCGGCAAGCTTGCCGAGCTCACGGGCACCGAGACCGTCGACTGGTTCCCGACCTTCAAGGCCCGCCAGGGCATGCGGGTGGCCTTCGGCGCGCTGGCGGCTCGCGACGGCGCACGTCGCGAGGTGGCAACGCAGCTCTTCACCTGCTGCACGGCGGTCGGCCCCATCGTGGCGGCGGGCCTCGCGCCCGTCTACGGCGACATCTCGGCGGAGACGCTCGCGCTCGACGCCGCTTCGGCGCCGGTGGGGGAGCGCACCGCCTGCGTGGTGCTCCAGCACACCTTTGGCATCCGTGACGCCGAGGCAGACGCCGCGCTTCGCGACCGCGCGCACGGGGCGGGGGTGCTTCTGCTCGAGGACTGCGCCCACTGCGCGGGCCATCTGGGGCTCGACGCGTCCGGGCGTCCCGTCGCCGACGTCTCGGTGCACTCCTTTGGCGTCGAGAAGATGCTGCCCACGCACTTTGGCGGTGCCGTCTGGGTGAACCCCGACATGGCCGACGCAGTCCTGCGCGACGAGCTTCGCGCCCGCCTGGCGGCGCTGCCCGCGCTCGACGCCGCCCACGCGCGCGCGTCCAGGCGCTACCTCAACCAGATCCGCGCCCTCAATCACCTGCCGCACGGCGTGTCCCACGCGCTTCGCGAGGGCCTGCGCGAGCGGGGCCTCTTCGAGCCGGCCATCGCGCCGGTGGAGCTCGCGGGTGGCCTCGCGAGCGGGCCCGCGCTCCCGAGCGCCTGGGTTGCCGACCAGGCCTTCCGTGCGTTCATGGCCACGTCGTCGGACGAGGACGTGCGTTCCGCGGCCGCGCGGGCCTATGGCGAGGCGCTCGCGGGTCTGCCTGGCGCGCCGGGCGAGGGCGCCTGGGCCACCTCCTGCGGCCTCGCGGCGGGTCTGCCGCTCCTTCGCGTGGGGCTCTTCCTGGCAAATGCCGCGGTGGCCGACGCGGCGGTGGCACGCCTCTGCGCGGCGGGTCACTACAGCGTGCCGTGGTACCGACCCCTGCTCTTCCCGGGCGTGACGGACGAGGCCGCCTTTGGCCTGCCCGACGGGATGGCCGCCGCGCTCGAGCGCCTGCCGGTGACGCGCGCCTGTTCGGAGGGCGCCGTCTGCCTGCCCACGGACGTCTCGCCCGAGGTGGCCCGCGAGGTCGTGCGCCTCGCCCTCGGGGCCTAGCGCATCTTCCTCCCCGTCACGTTTCCTTCCAGATGATTCGTCACATTGCATGCAATGTGACGAATCATCCGGAAGGAAACGTGACAAACAGCCTCTTCTACCTACCGTCCGGCGCCAATAGCTGCCGTTTGCCGACGCTAGGGTTGCGGCTGTGCGCACGCTTTGTTTCCTCCGAGTTAAAACGACCCCCCAATGTGCTCGTCTTATTGCTTTAGTCAGCCTTAAGGCGGCTACTATGGTCGGCACGCAAACGCGGCAGCAGGCCTGGCTGCGGGGGCGAGACGACCAAACAGGCCAGTTCGCACGAGGAGGAGAAAGATGGAGTCCAATCGTTTTGGCATGTCCCGTAGGAACTTCGTTAAGCTGTCTGGTGCTGCGGGCATTCTAAGCGTTGCCGCTCTCGCCGGTTGCGGCAGCAACGGCGGCTCCTCGAGCGACGGCGGAAGCTCCGACGGTGGCGCCAAGTTCAAGGTCGGCGGCATCGGCCCCGTGACGGGTGCCGCGGCCATCTACGGCAACGCCTGCAAGAACGGTGCCCAGGTCGCCATCGACGAGCTTGCCTCCAAGGGTGGCAAGGTCCAGTTCGACTTCAACTTCCAGGATGACGAGGCCGACGCCGAGAAGGCCGTCAACGCTTACAACAACCTGAAGGACTGGGGCATGCAGATTCTCGTGGGAGTCACCACCACCGCCCCGTGCGTGGCCGTCTCCTCCGAGACCAACTCTGACAACCTGTTCCAGATCACGCCGTCCGCCTCGTCGACCGACGTCATCGGCGGCCAGCCGGACGCCGACGGCAACGTCTCCACGCCGCGAAAGAAGAACGTCTTCCAGATGTGCTTCACCGACCCCAACCAGGGCACCGCGTCGGCTGAGTACATCGCCAAGCAGAAGCTCGGCACCAAGATTGCCGTCTTCTACAACAACGGCGACGCCTACTCCACCGGCATCTATAAGAAGTTCGAGGCCGAGGCCGCCAACCAGGGCCTGCAGATCGTCTCCACCACGACGTTCACCGACGACTCCGCCACGGACTTCTCCGTGCAGGTCAACGATGCCAAGAACGCCGGTGCCGACCTCGTCTTCCTGCCGATCTACTACACGCCGGCGGCCCTCTACCTCAAGCAGGCCAAGGACAACGGCCTCATGGACGGCAAGGTCAAGTTCTTCGGCTGCGACGGCCTCGACGGCATCCTGACGCTCGAGGGCTTCGACAAGAGCCTCGCCGAGGGCGTCATGCTCCTGACCCCGTTCACCGCCGACGCCACCGACGACCTCACCAAGACCTTCGTCGACACCTACAAGAAGAACTATGACGGCACCCCCAACCAGTTCGCGGCCGATGCCTACGACTGCGTCATGATGCTTGCCCAGGCCATCGAGAAGGCTGGCGTCACCGCAGACCAGAGCTTCTCCGACATCTGCGACAAGCTGGCGGAGACCGTCACCTCCTCCGACTTCTCCTACTCCGGCCTGACCGGCCAGAACATGACCTGGAAGGACACGGGCGAGGTGTCCAAGGAGCCGAAGGGCATGGTCATCAAGGACGGCGCCTACGTTGGCATGGACAAGTAGGTGCCCACGCGGCTGACAAGGTTCTGACACGAACGGGGACCATCGCGAGATGGGCCCCGTTCGGCGTGTTGAAAGGCAGTGTTTCCGGCCAGTTGCCGGAAGAGGGCGGGACTTCGCGACCCGACCCCGAAGAGGAAAGGAGGCGACATGGGCCTGCTCACAAACATCGTCAACGGTCTCAGCCTTGGTAGCGTTTACGCCATCATCGCCCTGGGCTACACGATGGTGTACGGCATCGCCAAGATGCTGAACTTCGCCCATGGTGACGTGATCATGGTGGGTGCGTACGTGTGCTTCTGCGCCATGTCGTACCTCGGGCTCCCGCCTTTGGTTGGCGTGCTGCTCGCAATCGTTGCCTGCACGGTTCTTGGCATCGTTGTCGAGAAGCTCGCCTACAAGCCGCTCAGGAACGCCCCGTCTCTCGACGTGCTCATCACCGCAATCGGCGTGAGCTACTTCCTCGAGAACGCGGCGCTGCTCATCTGGAAGAGCGACCCCAAGACGTTCCCGAACATCGTCGACCTGCCGAGCGTGGTACTCTTCGACGGCCAGCTCACGATCAGCGCGGTGACCATCGTCACCATCCTGTGCTGCGTGGCCATCGCCGTGGGCCTCACGACGTTCGTCAACAAGACCCGCATGGGCAAGGCCATGCGCGCCTGCTCTGAGGACCGCGGTGCCGCCACGCTCATGGGCATCAACGTGAACTCGACCATCTCGCTCACGTTCGCCATAGGCAGCGGTCTCGCGGCCATCGCCGGCGTGCTCATGTGCTCGGCCTACCCGACCCTCGTTCCCACGACCGGCCTCATGCCGGGCCTTAAGGCCTTCGTGGCTGCGGTGGTCGGCGGCATCGGCTCCATCCCGGGTGCCTTCATTGGCGGCATCGTGCTGGGCATCATCGAGATCTTCGCGAAGGCCTACATCGGCACTCAGCTTGCCGACGCCGTCGTCTTCGCCGTCCTCATCGTCGTGCTGCTCATCAAGCCCTCGGGCATCCTGGGCAAGACCATCAGGGAGAAGGTGTAGCGCATGGCGGAGAAGACTCCCCAGCCCGTGCTCGCAGCAACGGCCGGCTCCAGGCGCATGAGCAGCCAGCTGCGCTCCAACCTCGTCACCTACGGCATCGTCGCCGCGTTCTTCGTGCTCATGAGCGTGCTCGACGCCACCAAGGTGCTTACGAACTCGCTCGCCGGCCAGCTCGTGCCCATCTGCGCCTACGTGTGCATGGCCGTCTCCCTCAACCTCGTCGTGGGAATCTCCGGCGAGCTGTCCCTCGGCCATGCCGGCTTCATGAGCGTGGGTGCCTTCACGGGCATCGTGGCGGTCACCATGCTCAAGGGTGCTGTCTCGAGCGTGCCGGTGCTGCTCGTCCTGAGCTTCGTCATCGCGGCGGCCTGCGCGGCGCTCGCCGGGTTCCTCATCGGCATCCCGGTCATGCGCCTGCATGGCGACTACCTCGCCATCGTGACCCTGGCCTTCGGCGAGATCATCAAGAACATCCTCAACAACCTCTATGTGGGCCTTGACCCGAGCGGTCTGCACTTCTCGATGACCGACACCAAGTCGCTCGGCATGCAGGGCGGAACGATCATCATCAATGGCCCGCAGGGCGCGGTGGGCATCGACAAGATCTCGACCTTCCTGGCCGGCATCATCCTCGTGATCGTCACCGTGGCCGTGGTGCTCAACATCGTGCACTCGCGCACGGGCCGCGCCATCATGGCCGTTCGTGACAACCGCATCGCCGCCGAGTCGGTGGGCATCAACGTCACCAAGTACCGCCTCATCGCCTTCGTCGTCGCGGCGGCGCTTGCCGGTGCCGCCGGCGCGCTCTATGCAATGAACTTCTCGTCCGTGGTTCCCAAGAAGTTTGACTTCAACTTGTCGATCCTCATCCTGGTGTTCGTAGTTCTGGGCGGCATGGGCAACATCCGCGGCTCGATCATCTCGGCCGCGGTGCTGACCGTCCTGCCCGAACTCCTGCGTGCCATCGCCGACTGGCGCATGCTCATCTACGCCGTCGTGCTCATCCTCGTGATGATTGTGTCCAACAACGCCACACTCAAGCAGTTCTTCTCGGGGCTCGTCTCGAGGTTCAAGCGACCGGCGCATGTGGCCGAGCCCGACGCCGCCGGCGCCGGCGAGAAGGGGGGAGACGCCGATGGCCGCTAAGACCGCAGCCTCCGAGCGCCACGCCGCCGAGCGTCGCGAGCAGACCAAGATGGTGCCGCTGCCGAGCGACTCCATCGTCCCTGAGCGCGACGTCGACAAGCGTCCCGTGCTCGAGTGTCGCCACCTCGGCATTGACTTTGGCGGCCTGCATGCCGTTGAGGACTTCAACTTTACCGTGGGCAAGACCGAGATAGCGGGTCTCATCGGCCCCAACGGCGCCGGCAAGACCACGGTGTTCAACCTGCTTACCAAGGTCTACCAGCCCACGCGCGGCTCCATCATGCTCGACGGCACCGACATGGCCGGTCTCGACATTGCCGGGGCCAGCAAGCTGGGCATTGCCCGCACGTTCCAGAACATCCGCCTGTTCTCCTCGCTCACCGTCGAGGACAACGTCAGGATCGGCCTGCACAACCAGATCAAGGAGGGGCTCTGGAGCTCGATCTTCCGTCTTCCCGCCTTCGGGGGCGCCGAGAAGAAGATGCACGAGGAGGCGCTCCAGCTGCTCGACTTTTTTGACATGGGCGTCTATGCCAACCACGTGGCGGGAAGCCTTCCCTACGGCGCCCAGCGCAGGCTCGAGATCGTGCGCGCGCTGGCGACGCATCCCAAGCTGCTGCTGCTCGACGAGCCTGCGGCCGGCATGAACCCGTCCGAGACAGCCGAGCTCATGGACAACATCCGCCGCATCCGCGACGAGTTCCAGATCGCCGTCATGCTCATCGAGCACGACATGGACCTCGTCATGGGCATCTGCGAGGGCATCGCCGTGCTCAACTACGGCAAGATCATCGCCAAGGGCACGCCCGAGCAGATCCAGAGCAACCCGCAGGTCATCGAGGCATACCTCGGCAAACAGGACGAGGAGGCGTAGCGCATGAGCATCCTTCACGTTGAGAACCTCAACGTCTACTACGGGGCCATCCACGCGGTGAAGGGCATCTCCTTCGACGTGGAGGAGGGCGAGGTCGTGACGCTGATCGGTGCCAACGGCGCCGGCAAGTCCACGACGCTCAACACCGTGGCCGGCCTGCTCAAGCCGCGCGAGGGCGTGGTGGAGTTCGAGGGCAAGAGTCTGCTTGGTATCGCGCCGCATACCATCGTGGGCAAGGGCATCGCGCTCTGCCCGGAGGGCCGTCGCGTGTTCCTGCAGATGAGCGTGCGCGAGAACCTCGAGATGGGTGCCTTCACGCGTACTGACTCGGCCGAGGTGGCCCAGAGCCTGGAGGACGTCTTCAAGCGCTTCCCGCGCCTGAAGGAGCGCGAGAACCAGGTGGCCGGCACGCTCTCCGGCGGCGAGCAGCAGATGCTTGCCATGGGGCGCGCCCTCATGAGCAAGCCGCGCCTGCTCATGCTCGACGAGCCGTCGATGGGCCTCGCGCCGATCCTGGTGCAGGAGATTTTCGACATCATCGAGCAGCTGCACAGCGCCGGCACGACGGTCCTGCTCGTGGAGCAGAACGCGCGCATGGCGCTCAAGGTCGCCGACCGCGCGTACGTGCTCGAGACCGGCAAGGTCTCGATGAGCGGCAAGGCGAGCGAGCTTGCGAGCGACGAGCGCGTGAAGCAGGCCTACCTCGGCGGCTGACGCTCGTGGTTTCGTGATTGGCGGGGCGGCGCTGGTGCCCCGCGCGTTTGGGCCGGTGCCTTCGGGTGCCGGCCCTTCTTTTGTTGGGGCTCGAATGCGCTCGCGTGCGCTGGTGCCGCATGCCACGCTGGGGCCAGGTGTCTGCTGGCTCTCGCTTGCGCCCGCGTCGCCGCCTGCGGAACGGGAGCTGCCTCTCGCCCAAGTCTTGCGGCCCTCGTGCCTGCCCCGTCCTAGTCTGGGCTTGACGGGAGACGGGAGGACACCATGGACGCAACTGAACGCTGGGACACTTTTAGGGATGCGGCGAAGGACTCGCTGGCCGGGCTTGACAAGGCTGGCCTGCGGGTGGTCAAGGGCCGCGTCGAGTGCCTCTCCGACGAGGGGTTTGCGGACCTTTGTGCGTCCTTCCGTGCGGCTGAGGTGAGGTCCGGCATGGGCTGGCTTGCGCGTCGCTTGGTTGTCTACCTCGTGGCCGGTGGTCTCATCGTGTGGTCGCTTCCAAGGCTCGCGGCGGCGTGGGCGCTCGTGTTGGCGCTGGTGGGTGCCGCACTCGTGCTCCTCTCGATCTGCCTGGACACGCTCTCGTTCGTGCGGCTCGAGCGTCGGTGCCTCAAGGGCCTGGGCCTCTCGGCCGTCGACGTCTTGCTGCTGGGTCCCGGTGCCGCCCGCATCGCGCGCGAGTTCCACGATGGCCTCGACGATGCCGGCGGCTCACTCGCGTAGCAGCGACTTCTTCGACGGCTCTGTTTCCCTTGCACAAACTAAGGGGTAGCAGCCACATTTCGCGTCGGCACGTTTAACCGTGGGGTGAACTGTGCACCTTGCCTGTGCTGGTTCTCGCTGCCGTAGGTGCGTCCCGTTCGTAGGGTCCCATGCGGCAAAGCTAAGGACACGAGCGGCTTCTCGGCTGTTTTGTGGGGTCCGTTACCGTGGCCCTCTTGTGCCTCTCACGGGGATGCTTCCTGCTTTGTGTGTCCCACCCTATAACTCGGTGTCTAGTTATGGTCGCGTCCTATTCGGGGATGGTTTTCCGGTCGCGCAGTGACCGCACGCTCGAGGACGCCGCCCCCGGAGCGTCACATTGGAAGGGTTTTCCCGGTTTGCGCGGTGGCTGCACGCGTCTGGACGTTCCCCGTACGCCCCGTACGGGGAAGTGTCTTCCCAAGTGAGTGCAATTGATGCGGTTTTGTACGACCGCCTTTGACGCCCCCAAAGAGCACGTGCACTTGCTTCGGATTTGAATATTCAAATCCGAAGCTAATGCACGCTCCGATTGGGAGGGGTGAAGGGGGCGTTCAAATCCGTCGATTCCGCACATGGCCATTGACGACACCTGCATCGACCCCGCCATTACGGACTCTTCGCGTGGCGAATGAGCCGCCTGGCGACGCCCGTCTATCTGGGAATGGGAGGTGGGTGGGAATGGGGGGCTTGGGTTAACGGTGAGGTGGGGCAATGATATGCGGTGAGTTTGGCCGTGTGTTGGTTGGAGTGTTTTGCGCGAATTGGACGGGGATGTGGCACGCGGAAGGCCCACTTGTCCTCCGAATGGGGGGCTTGCCGGCTGTGGGCGGATGGGACGTGGGGTATGGACGGACTCTTGTGCCTTCTCCGCGCCGCCCCGCTCCTCGGCCCTGTTTGGGTCGGCTTCTTTCCCCATCAGCCTTCTTGTAAGGAAATCGCTTTAGTTTGCTAAAGTGACGAGGGCCGCCGTACTTTAGTGTGCTAAAGTAGCACCCGAAACCGAAGCGAAACGGGCGAGTGGTAGATTGGCGCCCGCAAATGGGAAGGGACACGGGTCCCACTCCACAAGGAGGACGATAGCGTGATCTACGGAACACCGAGGGGCTTCCGAGACATCCTGCCGGAGGAGGCGTCCGCGCGCGAGCGCATCAAGGACGTTGCGCGTGCGTGCTTCACCGCGCGGGGCTACCTGCCCGTCGAGACGCCGCTGCTCGAGGACCGTGCCGTGCTCGAGCGCGCCGGTCGCATCAAGGGCTCGCCCTTCCAGCTCTTCGACTCCGACGACCGCCTGCTCATGCTTCGCCCCGACCTCACGCTGCCCATCGCGCGCATGACGGCCAAGCGCTTTGGCATGGGCGAGCTGCCGGTTCGCCTGCGCTACGAGGCGCCGGTCGTGCGCGAGCAGGCCTCGCTCAAGGGCCAGCCGCGCCAGTTCACGCAGCTGGGCGTCGAGCTCATCGGCGCGGACGACGTGAAGGGCGAGGTTGAGGTCCTCACCCTGCTTGCCGAGGTGCTCGAGGCGCTCGGCGTCGAGGGCTGGCGCATCGCCTGCGGCTCGGTGCGGCCGCTCGTGGCGCTGCTCGACGCGGTGGCGCCCAACGACGAGTTCCGCGCGCAGGTACTCGCCTACGTGCACGGCTCCGACCTCGTGTCGCTCGACGAGTACGTGGCCGCGGCGGGGCTGCCTGCCCCGGCGGCCCGCGCGCTCACGCGCCTGCCGCGCGTGCATGGCGACGCCTCGGCCATAGACGAGATCGACGAGCTGCTCGAGGCGGCCTGCGTGCCGGCGGCCCGCCGCGGCACGGTTGAGCTCCGCGCGCTCGTGGAGGGGCTTGCTAAGGGCGACGAGGCCCCGGCCCTCTCCTTCGACTTCAGCATCATCAACAGCTTCGACTACTACACGGGCATTGTGTTCAAGGCCTACGTGGACGGCGTGGCCGCGAGCCTGGGATCGGGCGGCCGCTACGACGCGGTGCTCGCCAACTTGGGGCTTCCGGGGGTCGCTGCCTGCGGCTTTGCCCTCTCGCTCGAGCGCCTGCAGGAGGTGCTCGGCGAGCGCGGCCAGGGCACGAGCGGCATCGCAACACCGGGCGTCAACATCAAGGGCCGCCCGCTGCGCATCGCCATCCCCAAGGGCTCGCTCTTCAAGCCCACGCTGGCGCTGCTCGAGCGCGCGGGCCTGCCGGTTGACGGCCTTGCCGACTACGGCCGCAAGCTCATCATCCGCGACGGCGACTTCGAGTACGTGATCGTGCGCGCCACCGACGCGCCAGCCTTCGTGGGCCACGGCGGCGCCGACTGCGGCATCTGCGGCAGGGACTCGCTCGTGGAGGCCAACCTCGACCTGCTCCAGGTGGTCGACCTTGGCTACGGCGTCTGCCGCATGATCGTGGCCGAGCCGGCGGCGCGTGCGGGCGAGGCCGAGCGCGCCTACGCGTGGCGCGGCACCATGCGCGTGGCCACCAAGTACCCGCGCATCACGCAGCTTTACTACGACCGCATCGGCCAGCAGGTGGACATCCTGGCCCTGCATGGCAACATCGAGCTGGGCCCCATCGTGGGCATGACTGACCGCATCGTGGACATAACGCAGACGGGCACCACCCTGCGCGAGAACGACCTCGCCATCGTCGATGATGTGATGCCCATCTCGGCCCGGTTCTTCGCGGGCCCGGCGGCCTATCGCTGCGACGCGCGCATCCGCGAGCTTGCCGACCGCCTCGCCGCGGCCGTGCAGAAGGAGGAGTAGCACATGATTCACGTAGACCTGACGGGCGGCCGTACCCTCACCAACGCGGACATCAAGCGCGCGGGAGCCCTGCCCAAGGAGGTCATGGCGAGCGCCGAGGCCATCGTCGACGACGTGCGCGACAACGGCGACGCGGCCGTGCGCGCCTACTGCGAGAGGTTCGACGGCTCGTGCCCCACGGCCTTCCGCGTGCCCGACGAGCTCATCGAGGCCGCGCCCACCCTAGTCGACCCCGAGTTCCTCGAGAGCCTCGAGCTGGCGCACCGCCAGATTCGCGCCTTCCATGAGCGCGAGGTGCAGCAGTCGATGTTCTCGACGCGCCCCGACGGCACCATCCTGGGCGTCAAGATCACCCCGCTGCCGAGCGTGGGCATCTACGTGCCGGGCGGGCGCGCCCAGTACCCCTCCACCGTGCTCATGAACGCGGTACCGGCTAAGGTGGCGGGCGTGCGGCACATCGTCATGGTGACGCCGCCTCAGAGGGATGGCAGCCTCTCGGCCTATACGCTCTGCGCGGCCAAGCTCGCGGGCGTGGACGAGGTCTACGCCGTGGGTGGCGCCCAGGCCATCGCCGCGCTCGCGTACGGCACCGAGTCAATCCCGCGCGTGGCCAAGATCACCGGTCCCGGCAACGCCTACGTGGCGGCCGCCAAGCGCTACGTCATGGGCGACGTGGGCATCGACATGGTGGCCGGCCCCTCCGAGGTGTGCGTGCTGGCAGATGCTACGGCCGACTCCGTGGTGGTCGCTGCCGACCTCATGGCCCAGGCCGAGCACGACCCCATGGCCACGTGCTACCTCGTGACCGACGCGCCGGCGCTGCCGGTCGCCGTGGAGGACGCCATCGAGCGGCTCGTCTCGCAGAGCCCGCGCGAGGAGGTCACGCGCAAGAGCCTCAGCCACGGCGTCATCGTCGCGTGCGACACGCTCGCCGACGCCGTGGCCGCCGTGAACGTGGTGGCGCCCGAGCACCTTGAGCTTCACTGCGCCGACGCCATGAGTCTCCTGGGCTCCATCGAGAACGCGGGCGCCATCTTCGTGGGCCCCTGGAGCTCCGAGCCGCTCGGCGACTACGTGGCCGGCCCCAACCACACGCTGCCCACGGGCGGCACGGCCAAGTTCTCCAACCCGCTCGGCGTCTACGACTTCGTGAAGCGCTCGAGCGTAATCAGCTACACGCCGGCAGGCCTCGCCGCCGACGGCCCCGCCGTGCAGGCGCTCGCGCAGTCCGAGGGCCTGTGGAGCCACGCGCTCTCGGTGGGGCTGCGCAGGAGGCTCGTGGAGCAGGGCGAGGACGGCTTTGCCGACGCGGCCGCCGCATGTAATGGCGCGATGCGCACGGCCTGGCCGTGCGACCTCGGCAAGCCCGGCGTCCCCTACCTGCCCGGCTACGACAAGGAGGAGTAGATCCATGCCCCAACTCTCGCCGCGCGTCCAGGCCCTCGTGCAGCCGCACCTGCGTGACCTCGACGTCTACGACCCCAACTTCACGCCGACGCGCATCAACCTGTCGGCCAACGAGAACACCTACGACGTGCCACCCGCGGCCCGTGCGGCCATCGACGAGGCGCTTGCCGCCACGCACACCAACCGCTACCCCGACCCGCTCTCCAACGAGCTGCGCGACGAGCTCGCGGCCTGGCACGGCACCGACCGGGCGCACGTCATCGTGGGCAACGGCGGCGACGAGCTGCTCTATAACTTCCTGCTCGCCTTTGGCGGGCCAGGCCGCACGCTCGCGATCTGCCCGCCCACGTTCTCCGAGTACGCCTTCTTCGCCTCGCTCACGCAGACGGACGTGGCCGAGGTCTGGCGCGACCCCGAGACGATGCTTGCGGACGACGACGCGCTCGTCGACGCCGCCGGCAAGGCCAACCTCATCATCCTGACCTCGCCCAACAACCCCACGGGAGACCTCGCGCCCGTGGCTCTCGTGCGGAGGCTCTGCGAGGCGTGTCCGGGCCTCGTGATGGTCGACGAGGCGTACGGCGAGTTCGCGGCCCCGGGGAGCTCCTGTGAGTCGCTGCTCGACGCGTACGACAACCTCGTCGTGCTCCACACGCTCTCGAAGGCGTTCGCGCTTGCGGGCGCGCGCTGCGGCTATGTGCTCGCAGCGCCCGACGTGGTGGAAGCGCTCGCGGCTGTGCGCCAGCTCTACTCGGTCAACGTGCTCACGCAGGCGGCGGCGCTCACGGCCGTGCGCCTGCGCGACGAGTTTGCGCCCACGGTGGCCACCATCGTGTCCGAGCGCGCCCGCGTGCTTGCGGCGCTGCGTGAGCTGGCCCGCACGCGCGAGCTCACCGTCTGGCCGAGCGAGGGCAACTTCCTGCTGGTGCGCGTGCCGGGGGCAAGCGAGGTGCGTCGCCGCCTGCGGGACGAGTTCTCCATCCTCGTGCGCGACTTCTCGTACGCGCCGGGCCTCGCCGACTGCCTGCGCGTCACCGTGGGCACGCCCGAGGAGAACGACGCCGTGCTGGCCGCGCTCGGCGAGCTGCTCCCCGCCGCCGGCCCGTCCGATTCGCTCCAAGCCCTCTCCTAGGAGGCCCCATGTCCCGCATCGCAACCGTCTCGCGCACCACCGGCGAGACCGACATCACCCTCACGATCGACCTCGACGGCACCGGCAAGGTGGACGTCTCGACCGGCGTGGGGTTCTTCGACCACATGCTGAGCGCGTTCGGCCGCCACGGTCTCTTTGACCTCACGGTGCGGGCCACCGGCGACTGCCAGGTCGACGACCACCACACCGTCGAGGACGTGGGCATCGTGCTGGGCCAGGCCGTGCGCGAGGCGCTGGGCGGCAAGGCGGGCATCGGCCGCTTCTCCGACGTCTGCATCGCCATGGACGAGGCGCTCGTGCAGGCCGCCATCGACGTCTCCGGGCGCGGTCAGGCCTACGTGACGCTTCCGCTCCAGACGCAGAAGGTGGGCACGTTCGACACCGAGCTCGCCGAGGAGTTCTTCATCGCCTTCGCGCGCGACGCGGCCCTTACGCTGCACGTTCGCGAGCTCGAGGGCTCCAACTCGCACCACATCATCGAGGCGGCGTTCAAGGCGTTCGGCCGTGCCCTGCGCTTCGCGTGCGAGAAAGACCCGCGCGTCACCGGCGTGCCGTCCACGAAGGGCGTGCTCGCATGAGCGCGCCGGCGGAGGCGTCCGCGCCCATCGTCGTCATCAACTACCACAAGGGCAACCTCTCGAGCGTGGAGCGCGGGCTCGTGCGCGCGGGCTGGGAGAACGTGCTCGTCTCCGACGACCCCGCCGACATCGCGTGTGCGGCCGGCCTCGTGCTTCCCGGCGTGGGCTCGTTCTATGACGCTACCACGTTCGTGCACGAGAGCGGCCAGGACGAGGCAATCCGCGCGGCGGTGGCCGCAGGCGTGCCCTTTTTGGGCATCTGTCTCGGGCTCCAGCTGCTCTACGACCGGGGTGACGAGGACGTGCCGGCCGATGCCGCAGCAGTCTCGTCGGCAGGACCTCTGGGCGAGGGCCTCGCGGCGGGCACCGTGTTCGAGGCACCCGACGAGCTCGGGGCGTCCCATCGGTGGGTGCGCGGCCTGGGCATCCTCTCGGGCTCCTGCACGCGGCTCGAGTCCGCGCGGCTCAAGGTGCCGCACGTGGGCTGGGACCAGGTGCACGTGACGGCTGCCGGGCGCGACTGCCCGCTGCTTTCGGGCTTTGCCGAGGGCGCCAATCTCTACTTCACCCACTCCTACGCGGCGGCCGACGACGCCGACCCGGCCGAGGTCGCCGCCCGCACGCACTACGTGCGGAGCTTCCCATGCGTCGCCTGGAAGGGCAACGTGTTCGGGTGCCAGTTCCATCCCGAGAAGAGCTCGGCCACGGGACTCGCGATTCTCAGGAACTTCGTCTCGATCGTGAAAGGCAGCGCAAAGTGATCCTGTTTCCAGCCATCGACCTCGTGGGCGGCAAGGTCGTTCGCCTCGAGCGTGGCGACCGCTCCAAGATGAAGGTCTACTCGGAGAACCCGGCGGCCGTCGCCCGTCACTTTGCCGAGCAGGGCGCCACGTGGGTACACGTCATCGACCTCTCCTCCGCGTTCGAGGAGGACGAGGCCGCCCGCGCCGCCAACGATGCCGCCATCAGGGCAATCTGCGAGGTTGACGGCATCTCCGTGGACGCCGGCGGCGGCGTGCGCTCGCTCGCGCGCGTCGACCAGCTGCGCGAGCTGGGCGTGAAGCGCATCTCGCTCGGCACGGTGCTCGTGCGCGAGCCGTCGTTTGCCGAGGTCGTCGCCAGGGGCTTCGGCGAGTGCATCGTGGCCGACGTCGCCGCGCGTGACGGGCAGGTCAAGGTGAACGGGTGGCGCGAGGGCGTCTCGAGAAGCGTGGGCGACGTGGTGGGGCACCTGCGGGAGCTGGGCTTTCGGCACCTCGTCTACACCGACATCGCACGCGACGGCATGCAGACGGGCATCGATGTCGAGGCGTACCGGCGCGTCGCCAAGATCGCGGGCTTTCCCGTGGTGGCAAGCGGTGGCATCACGAGCCTGGACGACATCCGGGCGCTGGCCGCCGCCGGTCCCGACGTCATCGAGGGCGCCATCACGGGCCGTGCCATCTACGAGGCGAGCTTCTCGCTCAAGGACGCCCTTGCCATCGCGAGGGGAGAGGCACAGTAGGCGAGAGCCAAGCGGGACGGCCGCGGGAGCGGCGGTCCCATCGAGGAGGCAACCATGCTTACCAAGCGCGTGATTCCGTGCCTGGACGTCAAGAACGGCCGCGTCGTCAAGGGCGTCAACTTCGTGGACCTGCGCGACGCCGGCGACCCCGTCGAGCTTGCCGCGGCCTACGACCGCGAGGGCGCCGACGAGGTGGTGTTCCTCGACATCACGGCCACGAGCGACAATCGTGCCACGACTATCGACATGGCCGCTCGTGCGGCCCGCGAGCTGGCGATTCCCTACACCGTGGGCGGCGGCTTCCGCGACCTCGAGGGCATGCGCACCATGGTCGCCGCCGGTGCTGACAAGGTCTCGCTCAACTCGGCTGCCATCAAGAACCCCGAGCTCATCACGGTGGCGGCGCGCGCGTTTGGCAGCCAGGCCGTGGTCTGTGCCATCGATGCCAAGCGCGTGGGGAAGCCCGGGGCTCCTGGTGCCGACCGCTGGGAGGTCTACGTGGCGGGTGGTCGTGTGGCCACGGGCATCGACGCGGTGGCCTGGGCGGAGGAGGCCGCGCGGCGCGGCGCCGGCGAGATCCTGCTCACGAGCATGGACCGCGACGGCACCAAGGAGGGCTTCGACCTGGCGCTCACCCGTGCGGTGGCGCGCGCGGTGCCCATTCCCGTCATCGCGAGCGGCGGCGTGGGCACGCTCGAGCACTTTGCCGAGGGCATCATCGAGGGCGAGGCGGACGCGGTGCTGGCCGCGAGCGTGTTTCACTTTGGGACGTTTAGTGTGCGGCAGGTCAAGGAGTACATGGCGAGCCAGGGCATCCCGGTGCGCCTGGACTTCTAGGATTCATGCGCCGCAGCGGCCGGTTTTGTGGGCGGGTCCCCGTCTTTGGGTCTCTGTCCGGGTGCGCCAAAGCAAAACTTTTCCGTTATCTAGATTTTTCTGCGTGGGCGGCGAGCAATGCCCGTGTGGGTGCGAGATGGCTCTGGCAAAGTCGCAGGTACAATGCTTGCTGGTTTTTCCTCGATGTGGCTTGATGTGGCGCGGGCCTCGAAAAATCTAGATAACGGATTACTTTTTCTGTGAGCCGTCTGAGGTGTGCCACGAGGCGCAGTGTGCCACGAGGCTCAGAAAGGGTGCGCTCTTTCCACCTATACTTTAGTATGATAAAGTGCAAACCGGCTTTGGAGCCCGAAACGGCCCTTGGACTTGAGGTCGATTGCGGAACGCCATTCCAGTTCCGGGGCACCGAGTTAGCTTTGAGGTACCGAGTCGGTTTTGAAGTGTCGAATCGGTTCCGAGACGTCGAGCCAGCTCGTGAGGAAGGCCAAGGACGAGACGTGTGTTGGCGGTGACCGTGCGTGCCGCCTAAGGAGGGACATGGGGGACAGCAATGCCATGGGGGCGTCGGCAGGGTCTGCGCCGGCATCCTCGCACTACGAGGACCTGCGGGCGGGCTTTGACCCGGCATCGCTCAGGTTTGACGACCGGGGGCTTATCCCCTGCGTGGTGCAGCAGTTCGATACGGGCGAGGTGCTCATGGTGGCGTGGATGAGCGCGGAGTCCATCCGCCTCACGCTCAAGACGGGCAGCACGTGGTTCTGGAGCCGCTCGCGCCAGGAGCTTTGGAACAAGGGCGCCACCAGCGGAAACATGCAGCAGGTCAAGGAGCTTTGGGCCGACTGCGACAAGGACACGCTGCTCGTGAAGGTCGACTCGCCGGGTCCTGCCTGCCACACGGGGCACCGCAGCTGCTTCTTCAACCGAGTCGCCTAGGCGCCGCCGCGTCGCGTGCCCGGTCGACCGGCAGCAGTCAATATCATCAATAAACCGCAGGCCAAGATACCTGCAAATCGAGAGGACCAGTCATGGGAGTCCGAACCGCAAACGTCCAGCCCGGAAACATCGGCGAGACGCTCGAGAGCCTGGCCGCGACGATCCACGGCCGTCGCGAGGCGTCGCCGGAGGTGAGCTACACGGCCAAGCTGCTCACCGAGGTCGAGGACGAGCTGCTCAAGAAGCTTGCCGAGGAGTCGAGCGAGGTCATCATGGCCTGCAAGGACGATGACCACGACCACATCCGCTACGAGTGCGGCGACCTCGTGTACCACCTGCTCGTGACCATGGAGCGCTTTGGCATCTCGCTCGACGAGCTGGCCGGCGAGCTCAATGCGCGCATGAAGTAGGGGCCGCAGCCTACTCCAGCGGCACGCTCTCCCAGCTGCCGTCCGCGTGGGGCACCTCGATGGCACGGTAGCCAGCGGCGTGCGCGTAGCGGTAGGCGTCGCGGATGCCCCAGCACACGTCGCAGGCGCGGTGCGCGTCGGAGCCCACGGTGATGGGCACCTCCGCCTCGTGGAACCGCTCGAGCAGGCCTGCCGAGGGGTAGTAGGCCCCCACGCTCTTGCGCAGGCCCGCCGTGGAGACCTCGATGCGCCGCCCGCAGTCGTGCGCGCACGCGGCCATCTGGTCCCAGAGCGGCGACAGGTCCATCGTCGCGGGGTAGCCCTCGTTGGCAAAGCGCATCGCCAGGTCCGGGTGGGCCATCGAGTCAAAGCCGACGGGGCAGGCGCACGCCTGGCACCAGGCGTCGGCGTAGCGGTGCCAGACCTCGTCGGCACCCAGCTGCTCCCAGACGTGCTTGTCCTCCGAGTAGTCGATCCAGCCTGCGTCGGTGCCGGGAAGGCCCGCCTGCGCCACGCCCGTCTCTCGCGCCTCCGCGGAGCCCGCCGCGCCTGCGTGCACGTCGCCCGGGTCGCCGATCCAGTGGACGCTTCCCAGTAGCACCACAGCGCCTGCCGACCAGCGCCGGATGTTCTCCTCGCAGCCGGGGTACCAGTCGCACTCATAGCCGTAGACCAGCTCGAGCGGCGTGCCCCCTCCCTCCGTGAGCTCGCGGGCGAGGCCCCGGGCCTGCTCGAAGGCCCCGCGGCGCTCGGCCAGCCGCGCCTCGGGAACCTGGCACTCGAGGTCGGGGTCCATGCTGGCGGGCAGCGTCAGGTGGTCGGTGGTCACGAGGGTGGAGCAGCCGGTCACGGCTGCCGCGCGCACCACCTCGTCAAGGGTCGGCTCGCCGTCCGAGAAGCTCGTGTGCGTGTGACAGTCGACGATGGGCGTCATGGGTGCTCCTCGGGCTGTGTTCGTACGGGGTGCGGCGACCGGTCTGAGGTCTCGCTGCCGGCCCGCCACCTGCCCCCACGTCAAAACGTGACAAATCATCCGGAAGGAAACGTGACAGGTGGGGTTAGCGGTCGCGGATCTTCTTGGCCGTGACGAGCGCCTTGTAGAACGTGTGGCGCAGTGGCAGGTCGCGGGCGGGGGCCACCTCGGCGACCTCCTTGGTGAACTTGGTCTTGAACTCGTTGAGCCCCATGAGCTTGGGCGAGAAGTCGCTGCCGATGGCCATCATGTCGTAGTCCAGGCAGCCCTTGTTGGCGCCCAGGTTGCAGCACTCGAAGTAGACGAGCTTGTCGGTGACGTGCTGGCGCATGGTGTCGTTGCGGCTCGCGCCGTAGTAGCGCACGCCGCGCGTACCCGAGATGGTGACGATCGACCAGGTGACCACGCGCCCGTCGATGCGGCCGGCGTAGACGCGGCAGTGCTTGGGCCCAAGGATGCGGATCATGTCCTCGTAGTCGCTGCAGGGAGCGGGGTGGAAGCCGTCACGCTCGCCCGTCTCGCGCATGACGTCGTAGTACTCCTCGAAGCTCTTGGCGGCGAGCTCGGTCTCGTCGGCGCAGGTGGCCGGGCTCTCGCGCAGGCTCTTGCGCACGTCCCTGCGCCCGCGTGGCTTCATGCGCGAGAGGATGGCCTCGTCGCCGCCCGTGACGTCGATGATGACCGTGTGGTCGTAGGGAATGCCGGAAAGCGTGGGCTCACAGGCAGGCAGGTCGGCGAGGACCGACAGGCGGATGAAGACCTGCTTGTGGTCGCGCTTGTGGACGTGAGCGGCGAGGGCCTCGATGCCCACGGCCTCCTGCTCGGGCGTGGGCGTCTCCACCCAGACCGGCGCGTGGTTGGTGCGCAGGTAGTGGTAGCCGTGGGTCTCGTAGTCGAACAGGCTCGCGAGGGCGACGGTGTGGGCGGCGCCGTCCGCGTCGTGCTCCTCGAGGGCGACGCAGCCCCACGGCGTGCGGCCGTCGATGGTGGCCTGGTAGCGGGACCAGGCGGAGGTCTGCTCGATGGGCAGGCTGATGCCAAGCTCTGCCGCGGTGGCCTCGAGCTCGTCGATGGTGATGTCCCTTGCTTCGATCACGTGCGCTCCTGTGTCGTAGTCGGGCGTGGCGGACTGCCGGCGCGTCGCGTGGGCGCGGTCCTCCGCCTCCTTTTGCAACTCATCATCTTAGGCCCGCCGGCCTGCGCCTTGCGGAATCACACGGCGAAACCAGACGGGCAGGTCCGCCTGGGGTCGCCCCTCGTGACCTGCCGCCTCCTCGACATTTGGCCATGCGGGGCCGACGGCCGTGTCACGCTCCCGTGCGGGGTCGGCGATTGCGCCATACTATTCCATCTGGGCGGGCCGACGACCGAGCCGCGCCCTTGAAGGCAGGCGTCTGTCTGGTCATGCGGGGTCGGCGATTGGCCTCGCCTTTGAAAAGCCGGGCATCCGGCCGGCTTGCGGGCCATCTACCGGAGCATTCGCAATTGACGTCTTCGCACTTTTGAGTTGTGAACGAATTTACCCTCCGTTTTGAGCGTGGCCCGAGTAGCTTATTTGGGGTTTGCCTCCCAGACGGGGTCGAAGCGCCCAAAAAAACGTTCACAACTCAAAAGTGCGAAGACCTGATTTCCGAATGCTTCGGTAGATGGCCTGCGAACCCGTCCGGGAGGGGCCGTTCGCGCGGAATCGTCCGAGAGCGGGCCCCTCGCGAGCCCTTGCCGACTCGCGCGTCCCGCGCACGACGGCCTCCGTGGGCTCTGTCCAGGGCGAGCCCGTCCGACCGGTTGCTAGAATCTAATGCATCACATTCGGGGAGGGGGAGACGAGTGTCAAAGCTCGGAGACGAGGGCACGCCCAAGGTCGGCGCCACGGACGGGTTCGCGGGAAGCGGTGACAAGGGGCCCGCTCTGGGCGATGTCGGCAAACTCGAGGCCGCGCTTGCGAGCGACGCGGCCACGGCGGCCGCGGCCGTGCGCGAGGCGGCCGCTGCGGGTCCCGCCCACCTGCCCACCATCGCCGAGCAGGTGGCGCTCGTTCCCACCGACCCGGGCTGCTACCTCTGGAAGGACGCCAAGGGCGACGTACTCTACGTGGGCAAGGCCAAGAACCTGCGCGCCCGCATGCGCCAGTACGTGCAGCTCACCGACGAACGCCCCATGGTTCCGCGCCTCATGGCGGCCACGGCAAGCTTCGACTACGTGGTCGTGGGCTCCGAGCACGAGGCCCTCGTCCTCGAGATCAACCTCATCCACCAGTACCGCCCTCCCTTCAACGTCGACCTCAAGGACGACAAGAGCTACCCCTACATCGCGCTCACGAAAGGCGACGTCTTCCCGGCCATCAAGTACACGCGCGAGCGTCACCGCCCCGAGACGCGCTACTTTGGCCCCTACACCGATGCCCGCGCCGCGCGCGCCACGATCGACGTGGTCCGCAAGGTGATGCCGCTGTGCATCGCCACCTGCGCCGAGTGGAAGCGCGTGCGCCGCCAGATCGAGGCGCATCCCGAGCAGGGCGACGTCGTGGCGCTGGCCCAGGCCGAGCACGGCCGCCCCTGCTTCGACTACCACGTGGGACGCGGGCCCGGCGTGTGCGCGGGCTGCGTCACGCCCGAGGAGTATGCCGGCCACGTGACGCAGGTGGAGCGCTTCCTCGCGGGCCATCGCGGCGAGTTCGTGGCCGAGCTCAAGGCCGAGATGGCCGAGGCCGCCGCGAACCTCGACTTCGAGCGGGCTGGGCGCGTGAAACGCCGCCTCGCCGTCATCGACGGGCTCGACGACAAGCAGCGCGTGGTGCTCGGTGGCGGGCAGGACACCGACGTCATCGGGTTCTGGCGCGAGGAGACCATCGCGGGCGCCTGCGTGTTCGTGGTACGCGAGGGCCGCGTGAGCCGTACCTGCGAGTTCGTGCTCGACAAGGGCCTCGACGTGGGCGAGGAGGAACTGGTCGACGGCTTCGTGAAGCGCTACTACGACCAGACGGGCGACATCCCCACTGAGGTCTGCGTGCCCTGCGCGCTTGCGGATGCCGAGACGGTGGAGGGCTGGCTCACGGCCCGGCGTGGCCGGCGCGTGACGCTGCACGTGCCCCAGCGCGGGGCGAAGGCCCAGGTGGCCCAGATGGCAACCAACAACGCCCACCACTACCTCGCGCGCTACGAGCTGCGCACCGGTTACGAGGACAAGCGTACCAATGAGGCGCTGCTCCAGCTGGAGAGCGCGCTGGCCCTGGACGAGCCGCCCATGCGCATCGAGTGCTTCGACATCTCGACCATCCACGGCAAGCACACGGTGGCGTCGATGGTGGTGTTCACGGGCGGGCATCCCGACAAGAGCCAGTATCGCCGCTTCAAGATTCGCGCCGAGCTGGACGAGGCCAACGACTTCGTGAGCATGAGCGAGGTACTGGCGAGGCGCTATGGGCCCGAGTGCATGGCCGACGAGCGCTTTGGCAAAAAGCCCGACCTGCTCATCCTCGATGGCGGAAAGCCGCAGCTCACGGCTGCCATCGAGCAGCTGGGGGCGCTGGGCGTGGACATCCCGATGGCGGGCCTCGCAAAGTCGGACGAGGAGCTCTTCGTGCCGTGGGATGACATGCCGGTGGTGCTGCCGAGCGGCTCTGCGTCGCTCTACCTCGTGAAGCGCGTGCGAGACGAGGCGCACCGCTTCGCCATCACGTTCCACCGCGAGCTTCGCGACAAGGCGATGACGGTGTCGATTCTCGACGAGATTCCGGGCGTGGGGGAGAAGCGCAAGCGGGCACTGCGTCGGGCCTTTGGCAGCATGAAGCACCTGCGCGAGGCGAGCGAGGCCGAGATCGCCGCGGTGCCGGGGATTCCAGCCGAGGTGGCGCACGAGATCTGGGGGACCCTGAGGGCATGGGACGAGGAACTGGGCCGCGGCCGCGAGCGGGCGCTGGGGGACGCATCTGGCGATGCGCCCGGTGACTTGCCCAACGAGATGCCCGACAACGCATCCGACGAGACGTCTGGTGACGTATCCGACGACACGGCCGCTGATACAGCCAACGACGTACCCACTGACGCGCCCATCGACGCCCCCGTCCCGTCACTGTAGTGTCTTCGGACAAGCGACCGGACAAAACCCCAGGTGACTGAGGGTCGCTTTGTCCAAAAAAGCTCCACTCGGCGGTAGGGGAGCGGGGCCCCGTCCCAGCGTTTGCCGAACGTAGCGGTTTTGGACAACGGCTTCGACAAAACCCCAGGTGGCGAGAAGCCCACTTGTCCGAAAACGCTACGGCCGGCGGTGAGGAGCTATCCGCAATCAATAGGGGCCTGTCCGCAGTCAGGGGCCTGACCGCAGCCACCTCCCGAGCCGCCGCCGGGACCACCGCCCGGGCCGGGGTCGCCGTCCTCGTCCATCATCTGCAGCATCGTGAGCCCCCAGCCGGTCTTGGCTGCTGCCCGGCCAAACTCGCCCGGGCCCACGCGTCCGTCATCGTTGCGGTCCATGAGGCCCATGGAGGCCCTTTCGTGAGGGGCTTGCCCACGGGGGCTTGCTTGCTGCGGAACCCGCGCCTTCGCTGCCAAGCACGCGACGCATCCGCAGGCAAAAGGTGCCAGAGCATGACGTCTCCCGCATGCCGCTATTCCGCGGCCCGGCGCCTGCGGCCCGCGGGCCCGCGCGCGCCGCGGAGGGCGGACCCCGTCTACAATGGGTTGGCAACCAAGGAGAAGGGCTACCCCATGACGGACGGCACGCAGAAAGAACCGCAGGTCGCAGACGACATCACGCTCGAGGCCACCCCGAGCGCCGCCAAGCCGGAGGCCCGGCGCACCATCGCCGTGGTGGACGGCAACTCGCTCATGCATCGCGCCTTCCACGCCATCCCGCCCACGATGACCACACCCGACGGCCGGCCGACCAACGCCATCTTCGGCTTCGTCTCGATGTTCGTGAAGCTGGTCGAGAAGTTCCGCCCGAGCGGCGTCATCTGCGCGTTCGACAAGGGCAAGCCGCGCGTGCGCATGGAGATGCTGCCGCAGTACAAGGCCCAGCGGCCGCCCATGGACCCCATCCTTCACGAGCAGTTCCCCATGGTGAAGGAGCTGCTGCGCCAGATGGACGTGCCGGTGGTCGAGCTCGAGGGCTGGGAGGGCGACGACATCCTGGGCACGCTCGCCCGGCGCGGCGAGGAGGCCGGCTACGACATGCTGCTCGTCACGGGCGACCGCGACATGTACCAGCTCGTGACCGACCACGTGAACGTCGTGTCCACGCGCAAGGGCGTCTCGGACGTGAACATCATGACACCCGAGAGCGTCGACGACCTCTACCACGGCGTCACGCCCAAGCTCGTGCCCGACTTCTACGGCCTCAAGGGCGACACCTCGGACAACATCCCCGGCGTGCCGGGCATCGGCCCCAAGAAGGCGAGCGCCCTCATCGTGAAGTACGGCTCGCTCGACGAGGTCATCGCGCATGCCGACGAGGTCAAGGGCAAGATGGGCGAGAGCCTGCGCGCCCACATCGACGACGCGCTGCTCAGCCGCAAGGTGGCCCAGATCCGTACCGACGCGCCCATCGACGTGGACCTCGCGGACGCCAGGTTCCCCACGTTCGACGTGCAGGTCGTGCGCGACGCCTTCGGCGCGCTCGGGTTCACGGGCATGACGAACCGCGTGCTCGCGCTCGCGGGCGACGACGCTGCCGGCGATGCCCCGACGCCGGCGTGCGTCGAGCTGGGACCGGTGCTTTCGGGCGAGGTCCTCGAGAAGGCGCTCGCCGACGCGCTGGAGGCGGGGGAGTGGCTTGGCATCGTCGTGGCGGACGCTCCCGTGCAGGGCACGCTCTTCGAGCCCGAGCTCGAGGTCTGGGCCTCATGCGAGGCCGGCGTGGGTAGGCTCGCAGGCGACGGGGCACGCTCGCTGGTGGCCCGCGCGTTCGAGCAGGGCAAGGTGGCCTCGCTCGACGTGAAGCGCCTCGTCCACGCGCTCTATCCCGTGGACTCGTCGCTTCCGGCGTACGAGCCGGAGGCGGGCTCCGCGTTCGACCCGGCCGAGCTCTCCGCGGACCGCATCTTCGACGACGGCGTGGCCACCTACCTGCTCGACTCCTCGGCCGGCTCCTACGGCGCGACCGACGTTGCTGGGCGCTACCTCTCAGGCGAGCTCCCCAAGCCCACCGACGACGTGCCAGCCTCGGCCATCGCCGCCGAGGTGTCGCGCCTCGCGCGGCCGGCGCTTGCCGACGAGCTCGAGAAGGACGGGTCGGCCCGCTGTATGTACCAGATCGAGATGCCGCTCGTGGGCGTGCTCGCGCGCATGGAGCGCCAGGGCATGCACGTCGACCCTGCGGTCCTTGCCCAGCAGTCCGCCGAGCTGGGGGCCGACATCGAGGCCTCCAGGCGCAGGGTCTTCGAGGAGGCGGGCCGCGAGTTCAACATCGACAGCCCCATGCAGCTCTCGGGCGTGCTCTTCGACGACCTGGGCCTGCCCACGGCGGGCCTCAAGAAGACGCATCGCGGCTACTACTCCACCAACGCCAAGGTGCTCGAGGAGCTTGCCCGCAGCTACGACGTGGTGGCCGAGGTCCTGGCCTATCGCGAGAAGGCCAAGATCAAGTCAACCTACCTGGACGCCCTGCCGGCCCTCATCGCCGGCGACGGGCGCATCCACACGAGCCTCAACCAGACTGTGGCCGCGACGGGGCGCCTCTCGAGCTCCAGCCCCAACCTGCAGAACATCCCCGTCAGAAGCGAGCTGGGCCGGCGCGTGCGCACGGCGTTCACGGTGGCCCCGGGCAGCGTCTTCCTCGCGTGCGACTACTCGCAGATCGAGCTGCGCCTGCTCGCGCACCTCTCCGGCGACGAGCACCTCATCGCGGCCTTCTGCGAGGGCGAGGACTTTCACGCCGAGACGGCCGCACGCGTCTTTGGCGTGCCGGTCGCCGAGGTCACGCCGGAGCTGCGCAGCCGCGCCAAGGCCGTGAACTTCGGCATCGTCTACGGCCAGCAGGCCTACGGGCTCTCCACCTCGCTGGGCATCCCGCGACGCGAGGCGCAGGAGATGATCGACCGCTACTTCGCGGCCTACCCTGGCGTGCGCACCTACCTCGACCGCACCGTCGCGGAGGCCAAGAAGAACGTCTGGGTCGAGACGATGTTCGGCCGCAAGCGCCACGTGCCCGACATCCTGTCGAGGAACGCCAACCTGCGCAGCTTTGGCGAGCGCACGGCCATGAACCACCCGATGCAGGGCACGGCGGCCGACATCATCAAGCTCGCGATGATCGCGGTCGACGCGCGTATGCGCGAGGAGGGGCTCAAGAGCCGCCTCATCCTGCAGATCCACGACGAGCTGGACTTCGAGGTACCCGAGGCCGAGCTCGAGGAGCTGAGCCGCCTCGTGAAGGAGACCATGGAGGGCGTGGTCAAGCTCTCCGTGCCGCTCGTGGCCGAGGTGAGCTGGGGCAAGGACTGGGCGGCTGCTAAGTAGGCCGGTCCGCTCACACTGGGCGGCTGCGAAGGAAGTGGCCTGCTCACAACCGGTCGGCCGTGGCCGCTGCTTGGTGCGGCGGCCACGGCCGACCGGCCCTGTATTCCGTTTATCCGCTTGCCGTTTTCTTCCCACATGACGTTTTACTTGTATATAGCATGTACAAGTGCAAGACATGCATGTTAGTCGTTTATGTGCGGGGTGGACGGTATTGGGTC
>CWGU01000008.1_pt1 | contig 33653 bp, 30 predicted proteins | sample 667921 | NCBI WGS metagenome assembly CWGU01 (sample SAMEA3735815, study PRJEB9488) | human gut metagenome | biome: ENVO:mammalia-associated habitat; material: ENVO:feces | place: Malawi | collected 2009-02-27 | reverse complement strand
GTGATCAAGGTATTCCTCCAGGCATTGGCCCCTTGCCTGCGTCTCCGCCGCTGCCTTTTGCCCCACGCATGGGAAACTCTATAGGTCCACTTTGGCGCCGTTTCTTTGTCACGCTATTCGGCTGACTTGAGGGCGCCTACCATGTCGATGCGGTCGAGGCTCCTGTTGGTGATGAGACAGGTTGTTATGGCGAAGACCATCGACAGGCCGCAGCTCCAGACGTAGCTCAGCGGACTCACCTCCACGGCAAAGTACATCGAGGGCATGTTGAGCACGTAGGTGAGTGCGTGGGCCATGAGTGTGCCCAGGGGGATTCCTGCGATGGTGCCCAAGCCCGCCAGGATGAGGAGCTCCTTGTTGACGTAGGTCCGCACCTCTCCCCGGCGAAATCCCAGGACCTTGATGGTTGCCAGCTCGCGTTCGCGCTCGGAGATGTTGGTGGTCGAGAGCGTGAAGAGCACCACGAGCGAGAGACCTGCCGCCAGGGCCGTTATGAGTACGACGACGTAGTCGATGAGCACGAAGTTTGCCGTGAAGTCCCTGACCCCCTCCTGGGTGCTCGTGAGCGAGAGGTAGATGGGGTCGTCTGCGAGCGAGTCCTTGAAGGCGATCTGCTCGTCTGCCGCGCCAGAGAGGTGAGCCATGAGGGCGTTTGGCTGGAGCGTCTCGCCAAAGATTCGCTCGTACGTGTCTTGGGTGAGGTAGACGGCGTTGCCGAGGTAGCTCATCGCGACGGCGTCGACGGTGACCGTGGCCTTGCGAAGCGCCGTGTCCTGGAGGGTCAGCTCGTCTCCCGCGCCAAAGCCGAGCACGACCGAGGCGTTGATGGTCGCGATGGCGCCGTCGTCCTTGGTTCCCGTCTTACCGTCGGGACCTGTCGTGGCGTTGTCGAGCGTGAGGTGCTCGCCGGACTTGGTATGCAGGTTGACGTAGCTGTCGAGCGAGAACCTACTGGGCACCACGACGAGCTGGACGGTTTCCTTGGCCCCGTCGTGCTCGATGGTGACGTTTTCCGTCCGCACGGGAATGAAGTCCGTGACCTCGGGCGAGTCGGTTAAGGTGGTGGCTGCGTCCTCGATGTCAGACGGTTGCACCACGGCGAGTAGGTCATAGGTGGTCACGCCGGGCCTGCCGTTGCCGCCATATTGGTTGGGAGCAAGGGCCAGCACGGTGTCGGCGATGGCAAAGCCGCTGATCATGAGGGCCGTGCAGCCGGCCACGCCCGCCACCGTCATGGCGAGGCGCTTCCTGTAGCGGAAGAGGTTCCTCGCACAGACCTTGCCGAGAAACGAGAGACGGCCCCAGACGAGGGGGATGCGCTCGAGCAGGATGCGTGTGCCGGCGCGTGGCGCGCGCGGTCGCATGAGGGTGGCGGGCTGCTCGGCAAGCTCGCTCCTCACGGTGAGCGCGGTGGCCGCCCCGATGCCGATTACGAACATGCCCACGGCCAGGGCGCAGAGGGCGGCGTCGAAGTGCAGGGTCATGACAGGTAGGGTGTACATGACCTCGAACACGGTGAAGAGGAACTTGGGCAGGGCAATAAAGCCGAGGACAGAACCCATGGTGCCACCCAGAAGCGCCGCGCCGACCGTATAGGAGACGTACTTGGCCATGATGGGCGCGCGCCCGTAGCCCAGCGCCTTGTAGAGCCCGATGAGGCCGCGCTCCTCCTCGACCATGCGCGCGGCGCAGGTGAGCGAGACCAGGATGGCCACCGTGAGGAAGATGGCGGGAAAGACCGTGCCGATGACCTGGATCGAGCTCGCGTCGGAGTCGATGGAGGCATAGCTGGAGATGGCCGAGCGGTCCTGCACGTACCAGGTGGCGCCCTCTATGTCGTCGACCTTGGCCCGAGCCTCGGCGATGCGCGCGAGGGCGTCGGCCTTCTGGCGCTCGTACTCGGCGCGGTTCTGGTCGAGCTCGGCCTGGCCGTCTGCGGCCTGCGCCTCCGCGTCGTCGAGCTGGGCGGCGGCATCCCTGAGCTGCTGCTCGGCGAGGGCGCGCTGGGCGTCGAGCTGGGATTGGCCGGCGTCGAGCTGGGCGATACCGCCCTTGTAACTCTCCCAGCCCTGGGCAAGCTGCTCGCGGCCATGCTCGAGGGTGGCGCGGGAGGCCTCGAGCTTGGCCTGCTGGCTGTCGATGGTCTCCTGTGCCTGGGGAATGGTGGTTGCGAGGGCCGTGCGTGCGGCGTCTGCCTGGGACTTGTTGGCCGCAAGCTTACCGGCCGCAGCTGCGAGCTGGCGTGCCTGGCTGGGAAGGGTGGCAAGCTGGGAGCGAGTGGCGGCGAGGTTGGCGCGCTCGGCGGCGAGCTTTGCGCGGGCGTCCTTGAGCTTCTCGGGGCTTGCCATGAGGTCTTCGAGCTCGGCGCGGGCCGCGTGGAGCTGGGCGAGCTGGTCCTTCGTGAGGAGGCCTGTCTTCTCGATGCTGGTCACGAGCTTGTCGGCGCGCGCGGACACCTCCGCGCGCAGGTCCTCGTCGCCGGCGATGAGGCGGTCGAGCAGGGAGAGCGTCTCGTCGGCGAGCTTGAGGGCGGTGTCCAGTTCGGCTCCCGTCTGCTCGGCGTAGGCGTCGATCTTGTCCGTGAAGGCCTTTTGGGCAGCCGCGGACGCCTGTTCGTCCCGTGCGTCGAGGATGGCCTGCCACTCCGAGGCGGGCCAGGCGTTGCCGAGGGCGGCGGCGAGCTGGCCCGCGGAGTCCGTGACCTGGGCCATGCCGCTGTCGTAGTCGCGCACGCCTGCTTGCGCCTTGGCGCGCTGCGTATCAAGCTCGCGCTGCGCCGCGTCGAGCTTGGCCTGCCCGTCCGCAAGCTGGGCCTCACCGGACGCGAGCTGGGACTCGTTGGTCTCGAGGGTTGCCTTGGCCGCCTTGAGCCGGGCTCGTCCGGCATCGATCTTTGCCTGCGCGGCATCGAGCTGACGCGTGGCCTCGGCCCCCTTGCGGGCCAGCTGGTCCCGGCCGCTCGCGATCTGGGCCAAGGCGTCGTCGATGGCTGCCTGTGCCGCGTCGAGCTGGCTCTCGGCATCCGCAAGCTGGGAGTTCGTCTCGGCTTCCGCGTCATCGACCTTGGAGGAGGCCTCGTCTCGTACCTGCTGGGTGCGCGCGGCCTCGCGCTCGCCCTTGATGGCCTCCGCCTCGTCCGTCACGCGCGAGACGAGGGCGCGATAAGCGTCCGAGAAGCCATTCTCTGCCGCGGCACCAGAAACGCTTAGGTAGACGACGGAGTAGGTGCTCGCGGTCGCAGCATCCGGCGCGACGAAGAACGTGTAGCGCGCGCCCGTCGCGCGAAACGACGACGAGCCGTTCTTGGCGGCCACGCTCATGGGGTCGATGACGACGCCCACGATGGTGTAGGGGTGCGTGGCGAAGAGGTCGGTCGAGGTGGCGGCATCGGTCGAAGCCGCATCTTTCGTGTCGCCGACGTCCGCCGTGCCCGCGGCCTCGTTCTCTCCCTCTTCCTCGCCCGAAGAGCCCGTCCGCACGCCAAACTCCACCGTGTCGCCGATGCTCGCACCGCTCTCCTCGAGGTACTCGCGGGTCACGGCCACCTCGTCTGCCGCGGCGGGCAGCCGGCCCTCCTCGAGGTAGGGCTCGTTCAGGCCGTCTGGGGAGAAGGCGTGGACGGAGACGGAGTGGCGCTCGCCCGCGACCTGCGTGTAGGCGGTCTCGCTCCAGCTTCCCTCGGCCGCCGCCACGCCGTCGAGCCGGCCGAGCGCGGCCACGTCGTCATCGGTGAGCCCGAGCGTGGACTGCACGCTCACGTCGTAGAGGCGCTGCGCGTCGAAGAACTCGTCGGCCGAGAGGCGCAGGTCCTCGCAGGCGATGGTGAGGCCGATGAGCATCGTGGTGCCCAGCATGCAGATGGCCGCGATGGACAGGAAGCGCCTGAGGCTGCCGCGAACCGTGCGCAGCGCGTCCTTTGTGAGGGCCCCGGCTACCACTCGATCTCCTCGATGGGGGTGGGGCTGGCGCAGGTGGTCATCTCGGTGACGCGGCCACTCTTGAAGCGGACGAGGCGGTCGGCCATGGGGGCGAGCGCGGCGTTGTGCGTGATGAGCACCACCGTGATGCCCGAGGTGTGGCACGTGTCCTGCAGGAGCTTGAGGATCTGCTTGCCGGTGCGGTAGTCGAGCGCGCCCGTGGGCTCGTCGCAGAGCAGCAGCTTGGGGGCCTTGGCGATGGCGCGAGCGATGGAGACGCGCTGCTGCTCGCCGCCGGAGAGCTGCGCGGGGAAGTTGGCGAGGCGCTCGCCCAGGCCCACCCGCTCGAGCGTGTCGCGCGCGTCGAGCGAGTCGGGGCAGATCTGCGAGGCGAGCTCGACGTTCTCGAGGGCCGTGAGGTTGGGCACGAGGTTGTAGAACTGGAAGACGAAGCCGACGTCGGCGCGGCGGTACTCCACGAGCTCGGCCTCGCTGGCGTGCGTGATGTCGCGGCCGTCCACGGCGACGCGCCCGGAGGTGGCCGTGTCCATACCGCCCAGGATGTTGAGCGCCGTGGTCTTACCGGCGCCCGACGCGCCGAGCACCACGGCGAGGTCGCCGCGCTCCACGGAGAAGCTCGCCCCGTCGAGCGCGCGAATCTCGGCCCCGCCGGTGCCGTAGACCTTCGTGACGTCCTCGAACTCGATGTAGGACATGGTCCTCCCGCCTCTGGCGTGCGGACGTGTCGACGACACGCGCCCCGGCGTGTCCGCGAGCTTGCCGTGCCATCCGCCTGCATGATATGCGCGCCTGCACGACGTGCGCGATAAACACGCAGGTGAGATAACTCGACAGCATGTCGTCTCATCAAGTATACTAACGCCATTTAAGAACCATCAATAGACAGTTGTCCCGGTGCTGTCGCACGGTGCGGGGGGTGTCGTGGCGATGGGCGGGGTGTCGCGTCTCCTCGCGCGGGGCGGGCGCGGGTCGACGCCAGAAGGGGGCATGCGATGCGCAAGCAGCCGGAGGTTACGGAGCGCACGAGGGCGGCACTGCGCGAGGCGTTCTGGGGGCTCTATGCTGGCGACGGCACCACGCCGGGCCTTCCGGTCGAGCGCATCTCGGTGCGCGCCATCACGGACCGCGCCGGGTTCAACCGCGCGACCTTCTACCTCTACTTCCATGACGTCTACGAGCTGCTCGGCCAGATCGAGGACGAGGCCCTCTCCGACGCCCGCGACGTGGTGGACGGCATGATGCGCTCCCCGGGCGAGCTCGACTTCTCGACCCACATGGTCCTCATCGCCGAGTGCGCCGCGCGCAGCAGCCGCTACTTTGCCAAGCTCATGGGCGAGACGGGCGACCCGGCCTTCTCGGCCGAGCTCAAGCGCATCGTGCGGCCGCTCGTGGAGCGCTATCTCGTGGGAGGCCGCGGGCTCGATGACGCCGGGGCCGACCTGCTCTGCGAGTTCTACCTCTCGGGCATCATGGCCATCGTCGGCCGTTGGATCTCGCGCTATCCCGAGATGCCCATCGCCAAGCTCATCGGCCTGGTGGCGAGGAGCGTGCTGTAGGGGCCGCGGACGTCCGGTGTTTGGGGTGGGCGCCTGGCGTGCAAGACGCACATTTCCTTCCGTATGATTTGTCACATTTTGACGACCAGGCGCGGTTGGGAGTGGGGGGCACGACCAGTCCCACTCGCCGATTGGGCGTGATTGGCGATGAGCCCCGCGTGCGGCCCCGCTTGCTGAGCTGACGTGATTGGCGATGGGTCCCGCAGACGACCCCGCTCGCCGCTGGCCTCCCGGTGGCCCCGTCACGCGTGGGTATCATGGGAGAAAACCGGTCGTTGGGGGAGTGCCATGCTGGCTGTCATCGTTGCCGTCGTCGGGTGCGCGCTGGTCTGCGCGTGGCCCACGCTCGTGGTCCGTCGCGTGAGTCCCCGCGACGCGGCGCGTGCCCTAGAGCCGCCCGCCGCGCCCTCGCCGGCCCAGACCGGCTCGACGGATGTCCTCACGGCCGCCGCCACCTCGATCGGGCGGGCGGTCCGGGCCGCGGTCATGGCCGCGACGGGGCAGAGGGAGCCCGAGGCACCCAAGTACGGTCCCGAGCTCGACGCGCTCGTGCGCCGCGCGCGTCGCTCCCGCCTCTGGGCGGTTCCCCTCGTCGTTGGTGTCGCCCTCGACCTCACGCTGCTCGTCGCGCCGATGGGCTGGGCCGTGGGGCTCACCGCGCTCGGCCTCGTGCTCGTCGCCGACGTGGCGCTTGTGACCTGCGCGATCGTGATGCTCGTCCTGGGCCTGCGCCACACGGTGTCCGACGCCGAGCGTGACCGCTTCCTCCGGGCATGGGGCCCCGCGCTTGCGGCCAAGGCCGAGCGCTTCCGAGCGCGCGAGCTCGAGGAGCGCAAGGCCCAGGAGGCGGAGGCCCACGGCTGGGAGCAGGACACGGCGCCGATCCTCGACGAGGCGCTGGGCTCCCAGCTCACCGACGTGCGAAGGCGCCTCGCGAGCGCGCGCCCAGCGGCCGCAACCAGCCTCGCGGCCCAGCTCGACGAGCTCACGCGGAGGTTGCGCGTCCTCGAGGCGTCGCCCCATCGCGACGGTCACTCGGATGCCGCCGCGCAGACCTACGCCGAGCAGGCGGTGGACGCGCTCTCCTCCTACCTCCAGCTCGCCAGCCCCACGAGCGAGGATGCCGGCAAGGTCGCCGACGTGCTGGGCATCGCGACGAGCGCGCTTGTGCGAGAGACCGACCGTCTCGATGGCAAGGCACGCCTCAACCTCGACGTCACGAGGCGCGGCACCGAGGCGCTGTACGGCCACCGCTACGGGGGCGATTCCGGCAGGCACTAGGCACTAGGCGCGAGTGCGAGAGCGGGCAACTCTCGGCCCCCTTCTCGAGCCCACTCCAATACCTGACCCGCACCAACACCCGCGCCGACGGCCAATACCCCGCACCAACAAAGAAGCCCCGCCGCCCGCCCTCGCGGCCCGCAGTGACAGGTGCGCGAAGGCGAGCGACGGGGCTTCGCTGCGACAATCCTCGCAGCAGGTCCCAGGCGGGAAGGCCTACTTCTTGGCCTTGCCCTGGTTGGCGACGGCCTCGATCTTCTTGGCGATGGTCTCGGGGTCACCGATGTACTGCTTGTCCAGCACGTTGAAGTCGCGGTCGAAGGTGTAGACCAGGGGCACGCCGGTGGGGATGTTGACCTTGAGGATCTCCTCCGGGGTGAGCTTCTCGAACTTCATGACGAGCGAGCGCAGCGAGTTGCCGTGGGCGGCGATGAGGACGCGCTTGCCGGCGAGCATCTGCGGACGAATCTCGTCCTCGAAGTACGGCCAGGTGCGGGCGATGCAGTCCTTCAGGCACTCGGTGTAGGGGAGCTCGTCGGCGGGCACGTCGCGGTACATCTCCTGGACGTGCGGGTCGCGCTCGTCGTTGGGCTCGAGCGCGGGCGGCTGGACGTCAAAGGAGCGACGCCAGATGAGCACCTGCTCGTCGCCGTGCTTGGCGGCGGCGTCGGCCTTGTTGAGGCCCTGCAGGGCGCCGTAGTGGCGCTCGTTGAGCTTCCAGCTCTTGATGACGGGCAGCCACTCGCGGTCCATCTCGCGCAGCACGAAGTTGAGGGTGTGGATGGCGCGCTTCAGGCGGGAGGTGTAGCAGATGTCGAAGTCGAAGCCGGCCTCCTTGAGGGCCTTGCCGCCGGCAGCGGCCTCCTTCTCGCCGGTCTCGGACAGCTCGACGTCCGTCCAGCCGGTGAACAGGTTGAGCTTGTTCCACTCGGACTCACCGTGGCGGATGATGACGAGCTTCATGGTGTCGTCGCTCATGCATGGCCTCCTTGTAGCCTTGGACGTCTCTTGCGCCCCACAACCTTGATGCCTATAGTTTACTACGGTAAACTCCGGGGCATGAACAACCTCGGAAACCTTGTTTATGCTAGCAGAAAGGGGACAGGCCATGAACGCCCCCAGCATCATCATCCTCGCCATCGTCCTCGGAATCGCGTTCCTGTGCGTGCGCTCCATCATCATCGCCAACAAGAAGGGCGAGTGCGGCACCTGCGCCCTCGAGGACACGTGCACCGTCCATGACACGGGCAAGTGCGCGCTCTCGGAGGACATGATGGCCCGCGCCGACGCCGCCGTCGCCAAGTACGAGGCCTCCAAGCGGGACAAGGCCGCCTAGCTCGGGCGTAGCCGCTCGGATGCCCAAGGGTCGCCCTCGCCGGGAGCTACAGCCCCTCCCGAGGTGAAACAGAGCCGAAACACGGATGTGGGAGAGTGTCATACCTAGCGTGGCGTCTCTCTGCGAAGACGCCCCACGACACCACCGTCTGTCTGCGAGGTAGCTCGATGACCAACGAGCAGAACATCGACTTCGTCCTACGCTCCGTCGAGGAGCGCGACATCCGCTTCGTGCGCCTGTGGTTCACCGACGTGCTCGGCAACCTCAAGTCGTTCGCCATCTCACCGGAGGACCTCGAGGAGGCGTTCGAGGAGGGCATCGGCTTCGACGGCTCGGCGGTCGACGGCTTCGCCACGCTCGAGGAGTCCGACATGCTCGCCTTCCCGGACGCGAGCACCTTCCAGGTTCTGCCGTGGCGCCCGAGCGAGGCCGGCGTGGCCCGCATCTTTTGCGACATCAGGACCCCGCACCGTGAGCCCTTCATGGGCGACCCGCGCGCCTGCGCGCTGCGCGCCTTCCGCAAGGCCGATGCCGCCGGCTACGTCCTGAACGTCAGCCCTGAGCTCGAGTTCTTCTACTTCAAGGAGGATACGACGGTCAAGGAGGGCTCGGCCGTGCCGGTGCCGCTCGACGACGCGGGCTACTTCGACCTCACGCCCGAGGACTCCGCGCGCGACCTGCGCCGCGACACCGTCCTCGAGCTCGAGCAGATGTCGATTCCGGTGGAGTACTCCTACCATGCCATGGCGCCGTCGCAAAACAGCCTGTCGCTTCGCTACTCCGAGGCCGTGACCTGCGCCGACAACATCATGACGGCCCGTCTCGTCGTGAAGCAGGCGGCTTACGCGCACGACATCTTCGCCTCGTTCATGCCCAAGCCGCTCTCGGGCGTGCCGGGCTCGGCGCTGTTCCTGTGCCAGTCGCTCTTCGACCATGATGGCAACAACCTGTTCTGGGCCCAGGGCGAGGGGTCGGTGCACCACCTCTCCGAGCTGGCGCAGCACTACGTGGCGGGCCTGCTTGTCTACGCGCCCGAGTACACGCTCGTCACCAACCCCACGGTCAACTCCTACAAGCGCCTCGTGCCCAACGGCGAGGTCCCGTGCTATGCCACCTGGGGCTCCAAGAACCGCTCGGCGTTCGTGCGCGTGCCCACGTACAAGCCGGGCAAGCAGCTGTCGCGTCGCGTCGAGCTGCGCAGTCCCGATCCCACGTGCAACCCCTACCTCACGATGGCCGTGACGCTGGCTGCGGGCATGCGGGGCATCGAGGAGGGCCTGGAGCTCCCGCCGGAGTCCAACGTCACGTTCGACGAGCTGGAGGGAAGCGGCGCCCAGCGCCTGCCGCGCGACCTCGGCGAGGCCGTCGAGGCGTTCGAGGGCAGCGAGCTCATGCGCGAGGTCCTGGGCGACCACATCTTCGAGTACCTGCTGGCCGAGAAGCGCGAGGAGTGGTCCGAGTACTCCCGGACCGTCACCGACTGGGAGCTGCGCCACTACTATGGTGGCTTCTAGCAGCGGGTTTATAGGCGCTTGAGGCATCTGTGGGGCCGTCGGGACTTCCAGCTGCCCTTTCTTGTGCGTGGCGGTGCGGCGCGATGACGCGCGCGCCGGCAAGCGCCATCCCTGCCGTACCAGCACAACTCCACCATCTTCGAGCTGCTATAATTCATAAGTCTCATTCAGGTCTGTGGTTGCGGGAGACGGGACCTGCCGACGCGCCTCGCCAAAGGGGCGGTGTGCGTCCCCACGGTCCGGCCGGCTTGCCCGGCACGGCTCCCTAGTCCATGCCAGACGAGGGCAAAGGGATCCACGTAAGCCCGGGCGTGCGCGCCCGGACGATCATGGCTCGTCCTAGAAGTAAGACGCACCGCCCGTCTACAACCCTGGGGCACATGCCCCGCGGGCGAGAGGGCCACTAGTTGCGGGGGCCGCGGCTCCCAAGGCAAACGCCCCGGTGCGCGAGTGTGGGGTCACATACCAGGTCAGCTGAACGAGACGCTCGGTCACGAACGCGAGGAGCAGCGATGAAGGCAACGAAGGCACCCCGACGTCGGCAGCTTGCGACGGCGCTTCTCACCACGCTCGCGGCGTTCTCACTGAGCGGGTGCGCCAACCCGGTCGAGACCGTCATGGCGGCCGTCCAGGCCCCCTCGGTCGACGAGGCGCTGGGCCAGAGCGCCGCCACCGCGCAGGCACGGGTCTCCTCGCTTGTCGAGGACGGCACGCTCACGGTGGGCATCGACGCGGGTGCCTCCATCCCCATGTGCATCACCTCCCAGAGCGGTGCGTTCCAGGGCTACGACGTCGACTTCGCCTCCGCCCTCGCCGACCAGCTGGGCCTCAAGGTCAAGTTCGTCTCCGTCTCCAACGTCGACCAGTCGCTCGGCACGACGTGCGACGTGGTGATGGGCGCGGAGTCGCTCGGCTCCAACAGCGCCACCGTCGTGGGCTCCTACGCGGAGGGGGCCACGGCCTTCTTCCGCAAGGGCAGCGCCACCACCGTCTCCAAGCCCGACATCGACGGCGCCGCGGTGGGCCTGCAGGACGGCTCGATCTCCCGGCAGCTGCTCAAGCGCAGCAACCTCCAGGTCACGCAGAAGACCTTCTCCAGCCTGAACGACGCGTTCGGCGCGCTCGAGGCGGGCGAGGTCGACTACGTGCTCTGCGACGCCAACTCCGGCGCCTACCTCAAGGCGGGCTACACGGACATCTCGCTTGCCGGCACCATCGACGTCCCCACGCCTTTGGGCATCGCGGTCTCTGCGAGCAACACCGAGCTGCAGGACGTCGTCAAGCAGACCTCCGACCGACTCGCGAGCAACGGTGTCGTCGACGTCATCCGCTCCAAGTGGCTCGGCGGCATGGAGACGCTCACTGATTCTTCGCAGGTCTCGGGCGTCACCATCTCGGCGGCCGTCACCGAGCCCACCACGGCCGAGTCCGCTACGGTCGACGGCGCCACCTCGGGAATCCAGGATGGCTCGACCGCCGGCGCCAACGCCGTAGACATTTCCGACTAAAGGGAAGGGGTCAATCGGCGACCGGTCGTTATATTTTTCACGTCGCGGGCGGTCGCAAGTTTGGGTACCAGTGCACTACAAGGGACAGCGCCCGCGGCACTTCCAGCACGGCGTTCCGGGCGCGGCTTTCCCAGCGGCAGGTACGGCGCCGCAGCAAGGGCACTATAGGCTCGACGGACGGAGGCACCATGGACATCAAGGTTTCTGGGCGCAAGGTTACGGTCACGGACGCCCTGCACGACTATGTCGACGAGAAGATCGGCGACGCCCTCAAGGTGTTCAACATCCAGCCCATGACGTGCGACGTGGTGCTTCGCGTCGAGAAGAACCGCTCCAACCCCGAAGCGGCCGTCTGCGAGGTCACGGTGCGCGTGCGTGACAACGTGGTGCGCGTCGAGTCGGCCGACCCCGACATGTACGCCGCCATCGACTTCGCGGCCGACAAGGTGACGCGCCAGCTGCGCAAGTTCAAGACCCGCGTGGTCGACCGTCGCCAGCGCGCCCAGGGCCTGCCGGTCGAGCCCATCCACACCGACCTCGCCGACCTCATCGAGCCCGAGGCCGTCGACCAGGACGCCGACGACGAGCTCGTGCGCGAGAAGGTCATCGACCTGCCGCCCATGACCGAGGAGGAGGCGCTGGTCCAGACCGACCTCATCGGCCACGACTTCTACGTCTTCACCAACGCAACCACCGGCCTGGTGAACGTCATCTACCACCGCAAGAACGGTGGCTACGGCATCATCAAGCCCAAGATCGAGGAGCCAGATGAGTAGCGATACTCAAGACAAGCCAGTGATCGAGGCCGCGGGTTCCAACGAGCCCGCGGCCGTTGCGTCGTCGGAGCCCCAGGCCCCGGCGGCGTTTGCGCGCGAGGCCGGCGCCAGCTACCGACAGGGTGGCCAGTGCCGCGTCATCGTCGACTCGTGCGCGGACTTTGCCCCCGAGGTCGCCCAGGCGCTGGGGGTGGAGGTCATCAGCTTCCCGTTCGTCATGGACGACGGCGAGCACTCCGACGACCTGTGGAAGTCCATGAGCCCGCACGACTTCTACGAGCGCATGCGCAAGGGCGAGCGCGTCACCACCTCGGCCGTCACCACGGGCCACTACGTTGACGTGTTCGAGCGCACGGCGGCCTCGGGCGTGCCGGCCGTCTACCTCTCGCTCACGCGGGGCCTCTCCTCGAGCGTCGACGTGGCGCGCCAGGCGGCCCAGCTCGTGATGGACGAGCACCCCGGCTCCAAGATCTACGTGGTGGACAACCTCTGCCCCTCCGCCGCGGCGGAGCTTCTTGCCATCGAGGCCGTGCGCCAGGTGGGCAACGGGCTCAACGCCGAGGAGCTCGTGGAGTGGGTGGAGGAGGCCCGCTACTACGTGCAGGGCTACTTCACGCTCGATTCGTTCGACTCGCTGGCCCGCGGCGGGCGCATCCCGCCGGCGGCCGCGCAGGTGGGTGGCAAGCTCGACATCAAGCCCGAGCTCTCCTACGACCTCAACGGTGCCCTCACGCTGCGCGGCATGTGCCGCGGCCGCAAGAAGGCCCTGCGCGCCATCCTCGCCGACTTCAAGGCCAACTGCCTGGGCGAGGACAACAGCTACGGAGACTCGCACCTGCCCATCGGCATCGTGAGTGCCGACGCCGAGAAGGACGCGCGCTGGCTTGCGGACCAGATCCGCAAGGAGCCCGGCTGCCGCGACGTCCCCATCATCTTCAGCTCCGTGTCACCCGTCATCGGCGCGCACGTGGGGCCGGGCATGGTGGCCGTGGTGTTCTGGGGCAAGGACCGCCGCGAGAACCTCTCGTTCACCGACCGCATCGCCCGCAAGGTGCGCGGCGACAGGTAGCAGGCCTGACGTCCGGTCCACGGCGAGTTCCCCACCCGCCCTGGGCCGGTATCGTGCGGCGCGCCGCACGCCCGCCAGGCAGCAATCAGGAAGGAACCCAATGACCAACAGCGCCAAGCCCAAGGTCGCGTTCATCGGCACCGGCATCATGGGTGCCCCCATCGCCGGCCACATCATGGACGCAGGCTATGACCTCACGGTCTACAACCGCACCAAGTCCAAGGCCGACGCCCTCGTGGCCCGCGGCGCCCACTGGGCGGAGAGTCCTGCCGCCGCGGCCGCCGACGCCGACGTCGTGTTCACCATGCTGGGGTATCCCACCGATGTCGAGGACGTCTACCTGGCCACCAACGGCCTCGTCCGCGCGGCCAAGAAGGGTGCCTGGCTCGTCGACCTCACCACGTCGTCGCCGCAGCTCGCGCGCGACATCCACGACGCGGCCGAGGTCGAGGACAAGCACGCCGTCGACTGCCCGGTCACCGGCGGCGAGTCCGGTGCCATCGCCGGCACCCTCACGCTCATCCTCGGCTCTACCGAGGCCGACGCCCAGCCTATCCTGCCCGTGCTCGAGACCTTCTCGTCCAAGGCCTTCTACTTTGGTGGCGCCGGCAAGGGCCAGACGGCCAAGCTCTGCAACCAGGTGTCGCTCGCGAGCTGCATGGTGGGCATGGCCGACGCGCTCGCGCTCGCCGAGCAGGGCGGGCTCGACCCCAGGCTCATGCTCGACATGGTGGGCTCGGGCATGGGGTCGTCGCGCGCGCTCACGGCGCTGGGCCCCAAGGCCCTCGAGGGCGACTGGAAGCCCGGCTTTCTCGTGGAGCACATGCGCAAGGACATCCGCCTCGCCATCGAGCAGTCCGAGGACCTCGAGATTACGCTGCCCGGCGCCGAGACGGCCTTCACGCTCTTCGACATGCTCTGCCAGATCGGTGGCGAGCGCCTCGGCACGCAGGCCATCAGCCTGCTCTACGCCGAGGAGGGCGACGCCGCGGCGGCCGGGCTTGACTGGTCGCTCCTGAACGAGGACGCCGACGGCGACGCCTGCGCCTGCGGCCACGAGTGCGGCTGTGGCCACGACCACGGTCACGACGACCATGAGTGCTGCTGCGGCCACGGAGACTCCTGCGGCTGCGGTCACGACCACGGCCACGAGGAGTAGGGCGTGGGAGACGGCTTTGCCCTCACGGTCGTGAGCATCCTGTTCGCGGCGTTCGGCATCCTGCTCGGCTTTCACGCGGGCGAGGAGTGGGGCGCGCGCTGCGAGGACACCGCGGGCTACGCGGTGGCCAACCTCGCGGCCGTCCTCATCGGGTCCGTGCTCTTCATGGTGGTGTGGGCCACGGGCTACGTCGTGGTGGGCATGCTGGCCATCGGGGCCGTGGCGGGTGCCATCGCGGGCCTCAAGTTTGGCTACGGCGACTCGGTGGGCCCTTGGAAGTTCGTCGACCGACTCATGACACCCGCCGCCCGCGCCCGTGACCGCGAGCGCGCCCGGGCCAGGCGAGCCGAGCGCAAGGCGAGGCGGGGTGGCGCCGAGGAGCCCGAGCTCATGAGCGTCTCCGGGGGAGACGCGGAAGGGTCGCACGGCGGCGATGCGTCCGCGCGCGGCCGGAAGGGAACCAAGTAAGGCATGCAAGACATGAACCAGACCATCCCGGTGGCGCCCCAGGGCACCATCGCGGTGCTGATAGACTACGAGAACCTGGCGCTGGGCACGGGCCGTCGCAAGCGCAACGGCCACCAGGAGCCCGGCCCTGCCCCCGACGTCAAGCGCATCCTCGAGCGTCTCGTCGACAAGGGACGCATCGTCGCCAAGCGCGCCTACTGCGACTGGCAGCGCTTCGAGGACGCGGTGACGCCCCTGCACGAGCTGGGCATCGAGCTCATCGAGATCCCCGACCGCGCCTACACGGGCAAGAACTCAGCCGACATCCGCCTGGCCGTGGACGCCGTGGAGATGTGCCTCACCAAGAACCACATCGACACCTTTGCGATCCTCTCGGGCGACTCTGACTTCTCGCCGCTCGTCTCCAAGCTGCGCGAGTTCGACAAGACCGTGATCGGCGTGGGCATGCGCGAGGCCACGAGCACCCTGCTCACCGAGGTGTGCGACGAGTTCATCTTCTACGAGGACATCGTCTCGCCCGGGGGCATCCCCGCCTACGAGAGCCGCGTGCCCAAGGACAAGGTGCCCTGCTACAAGCTTCTGCTCGAGACGGTGGACGCCCTGCAGCGCGAGACCGACGGCCTCATCCTGGCGTCGCTGCTCAAGGACACGATGCGCCGCAAGCGCCCGCAGTTCTCCGAGGGCACCTACGGCTACCGCTCGTTCACGGCGCTCCTGCGCGAGGCGGCGTCTTTGGGGCTCATCCAGATCCACACCGACCCCCGAAGCGGCACGGCCGTGGTGGACGGCTTCTGCGAGTAGGGCCGCGGACGGGGCCGCGCGTACGGGCCCGAGGCTTGCGCGCGCAGGGGCCACGGGACCTGCGCCCGACCCTCGCGTGGCTCGCACGCATGACGATTGACAGTTCGGCCGATGACGGTGCCTCGCCACCGGCCTCGAGGAGAAGGACGACATCAGATGGCAGACAAGAAGGCAGCTCCCGAGAGTCGCTTTGGCGCGGGCGAGGTGACGCTGGTCGACCGCCTGTGCGAGGAGCTCTCCGGCCCCAACCGCCGCATCCGCCAGGAGGCCTCGCACACCCTGGCCAAGATGGCCGAGGAGCATCCCGAGACGATCGAGGCCCAGGTCGAGACCGTGTCCCAGGCGCTCGTGGACGCGCTCTTCCGTCCCGAGGCCCAGACGCGCTGGGAGGCGCTCGACGCGCTCAGCCTCATCGCCGCCTCGCACCCCGACCTCGTCGAGGAGGCCTACGAGGGTGCGGAGGCGTCGCTGTTCGACGACAGCTCGTCGCGCGTGCGCATTTCCTCGTTCAGGCTGCTCGCCCGCCTGGGTGCCGTCTCGGAGGAGAAGTCCGACAAGGTCTGGCCGCTGCTCGACGAGGCCATCCAGTGTTTCCACGGCGACCCGGGCTACCGCGACATGCTCACGGCCCTGCTCGGGCTTGCCCAGGGCAAGGCCTCGGCGGCCACCAAGAAGGCCCTTGCCGGGCGCATCTCGTTCGACGCCGAGAGCGGCCGCGGCTACGTGAAGACGCTGTCGGCCCAGATCGTGGAGGCCGCCGGCAAGTAGGCGCGGCGGCTGCGTCGTGCCGCCGGCGCGTGCCGGGGGGCTCGCACCCGCGCGGCGCGACTCGGGCGACACGGAGCGTCGCGGTCGGGCTGTGCGCGTCACGCGCGCGAAACCTAGCCTCGCGACCATCCGAGTAGAATCTGGCCCAGGCTGCCGACCGAGGGGGTCGGCGCAGGCGATAGGGGAGACCATGGCCCATCAGGTCACGCTCATTCCGGGAGACGGCATCGGCCCGGAGATTTCTGCCGCAATGCGCGAGGTCGTCGCCGCGAGCGGCGTCGACATCGACTGGCACGTCCAGGAGGCGGGCGCCAAGGTCATGGAGGCCGAGGGCACGCCGCTTCCCGAGCGCGTCCTCGACTCCGTGCGCGAGACCGGCACGGCCCTCAAGGGCCCGGTCACCACGCCGGTGGGCTCGGGCTTCAGGAGTGTCAACGTGGCGCTGCGCCGTGCGTTCGACCTGTATGCCTGCGTGCGCCCGTGCCTGTCCATGCCCGGCGACGGCAGCCGCTACGACGGCGTCGACCTCGTGATCGTGCGCGAGAACACTGAGGACCTCTACGCCGGCATCGAGTTCGACGAGGGCTCCGAGGGTGCGCGCGCCATCATGGACGCGGTCGAGCGCGAGGGCGCCGGCACCATCAAGCCCGACTCGGCCATCTCGCTCAAGCCCATCAGCGTGAGCGGCTCGGAGCGCATCGTGCGCTACGCCTTCGACTACGCGCGCCGAAACGGCCGCCACAAGGTGACCGCCGTGCACAAGGCCAACATCATGAAGTGCACCGACGGCCTCTTCCTCCACACGGCCGAGCGCGTCGCCGCCGACTACCCCGACATCGCCTTCGACTCCAAGATCGTGGACGCCACCTGCATGGGCCTCGTCATGGACCCGGCCGACTTCGACGTGCTCGTGCTGCCCAACCTCTACGGCGACATCGTGAGCGACCTGTGCGCCGGCCTCGTGGGCGGTCTGGGCCTGGCGCCGGGCTCCAACATCGGCGAGCACCAGGCGATTTTCGAGGCCACGCACGGCAGCGCCCCCGACATCGCCGGCAAGGACGTCGCCAACCCCACGGCCATGATCCTCTCGGCCGCCATGATGCTCGACCACCTGGGCGAGGGTGCGGCGGCGGGCCGCATCCGCACCGCCGTGCGCGAGGTGCTCGCCGAGGGCACGTGCGTCACGGCCGACATCAAGCGCGCGCTTTCAGGCTCGACTGAAGGTTGCGTGGGTACGCAGGCGTATGGCAAGGCCGTGGCCGCCCGCGTGGCCGAGCTGGGGTAGACTGGCACACAAGATACGCAGGGATTGCGCGCCCGGCAGCGATGTCGGGCGCGCTGCGTGTGGAGGGACGGCCCGTGCGCGACGGCTCGCTTGTGGGTCGGGCGCCCGGGGCTCGTCTTCCGCGCAATCCCGACAGAGACGGACTCAGGAGCGGTGAAGGATGGCAAAGGATCAGGGCAAGGGAACGAAGAGGGCCGGCTACGGCCAGGCGGGCGCGTTTGGGCTGCCGGTGCTCGTCGGCGCCTGCGTGGTGGCGCTCGTCGTGGGCCTCGTGGTGGGGCACTTCGTGCTGGGCGGCGGCAAGGTGACCCCGGCCTTTGCCGGCAAGACCACCGTCTCCGAGGGTGACCTCGACCAGGTCATGGCCACCTACGCCTACGACGGCAAGACCGACACCGTCACCGTGCGCCAGGCCATCGAGTCGCAGACCTCGCTCGACAAGGCCAAGACCGACGACGGCTCCTACACCATCCCCTCGTCCGACGCCGCCATCGACGTGGCGCGCAACCGCATCCTCGCCCAGATCGCCGAGGAGCAGGGCGTCACCGTCTCCGACGACGAGCTGCCCTCCTATGCCGAGAAGATGACGGGCGTGTCCGACATGAGCACGCTGGCCTCGACCTACGGCCTCACCGAGGACCAGGCCAAGGAGATCGTGCGCGAGAGCGCCGCGATGTCCAAGCTCAAGGACAAGGTGGTCACCACGCAGGCCGGCGACGCCCCCACGGCGCCCGAGACGCCCGCCGACGGCAACCAGGACACGGCCAACGCCACCTACGGCGCCTACATCATCAACCTGCTCGGCGACGAGTGGGACTCCACCAACAACACGTGGGCGCGCCAGGATGGCCCCTACTACGCCGCCCTCAAGGACGAGACCTTCTCGGCCGACTCCGCCACCTACGCCCAGGCCCAGATGGCATACTACGTGGCTTACCAGCAGTACAGCACCAACGCGAGGAGCAGCTCGTCGGAGTGGACCGACTACGTGAACCAGGCCCTCTCCAAGGCGACCATCCAGCTGGCGACGCTGGGGGCGTAGGCGCCCGGGCGGAGGCCTCCGCATGAACATCGTCATAAGCAGATGCCTTCTGGGCGAGCGGTGCCGCTACGACGGCGCCGCTCGCCCTTCCTGTGCCGTGCGGGCCCTGGCTCGTGTCGTGCGGGAGGCCGGCGGCACGGTCGTGGCCGTGTGCCCTGAGATGGACGGCGGCCTGCCCTGCCCCCGCCCCGCGGCCGAGATCCGCGGCGAGCGGGTGGTGACGCGCGAGGGGGCCGACGTCACGGAGGCCTACCGCCTCGGCGCCGCGCGCGCCCTCGACCGTGCACGGCACGTCTCGGCACCGCTCGCCGTCCTGAAGGCGAAGAGCCCCGCCTGTGGGTCTACCCTCGCCTACGACGGAAGCTATACAGGGAGACTCGTGAGGGGGCAGGGCGTCTGCGCCCGGGCCCTCGCCAGGGAGGGGATTGTCGTGGTTGACGAGAACGTCGTGAACGCGTGCCGTGCGAGCATGGAGCACCCGGTCGCCATCGTCTTGGGAAGCGGCCTGGGGGCCTTGGCCTCGCTCGTGAAGCCGGTGCGGCGCATACCGTACGCCGACATCGAGGGCTTCCCGGCCGCGGCCCGGCCGGTGGCGGGGCATCGCTTCGAGGTCACCGTGGGCACGCTCGACGACGTGCCCGTCGTGGTGTACCCGGGGCGCGTCCACCTCTACCAGGGCTACGGCCCCGCCCAGGTGAGCTCGCTCGTGCGCCACGCCCACAAGCTGGGCTGCCGCGACATCGTCTTCGCCTGCTCCACCGGCGCCGTTGCCGGGCGCGCACACGTGGGCCTGGGACTCGTGACCGACCACATCAACCTCACGGGCACCAACCCCCTCATCGAGGACGAGGACCTCTCGGTGGTGGAGTCGCCCTTCGTGGGGCTCACCGACACCTACACGCCCTACCTGCGCGAGCTTGCGCTGGGCGTGGCGGGCGACGAGGGCATCGAGCTGCAGCAGGGCGTCTACGCCGGGCTTCTCGGGCCCAGCTTCGAGACGGGCGCCGAGGTGGCGGCGCTCGGCGTGCTGGGCGCGTCGTTCGCGGGCATGTCGCTCGTGTGCGAGGCCATCATGGCGCACGCCCTCGGCATGAACGTGCTGGGCATCACGCTGGCGGCCAACATGGCCGGCGCCGCCGGGGTCACGCACGAGAGCGTGCTCGACGTGGCGCACGACTACGAGGACGACTTCGAGCGCCTCGTCCGCGGCGTCCTGGCACGACTCCGCTAGCGGTCGCGGCCGACGCGAGCGCTGGCCTCTCGGCCCGCTCCTCGCGCGAATACTGCATCATCCGCCCGCGTATTCCGGGCGGGGCCCTCAGGGTCCCGCCCCTTTTCGTTTGCCGGGGCTCTCATCCTGCCATGACCCTCTCGCACGGGCCTGGCCCCACCCCGTCCTGCCCCCTCGATTAGGCCAGGCCCCGTCCCGCCCAGTCCCTCTCGCACGGGCCAGACCCCGTCTCCCCTCGCCCTTCTCGAGTTCGTCTCGTTATTAGCAGTTAACCGCGCTCAAACGGGCAGTTAACTGCTAAAAACGAGACGAACGTCTGCCTGCGACGGATTCGGTGCGACGGATTCGGGCAGCCAAGGTGCGGCCTCTGCGCAGCCAAGGTGCGGCCTCCAGGCAGCCAAGGTGCGGATTTGGGGCAGCCAAAGCGCGGCCTCTGGGCAGCCAAGGGTTGGCTTCGAGGCTGTCGAGGTACAGCCTCAGGGTAGCCAAGGCGCAACTTCGGGACGGCTGGCGCAACTGCGCGCGACCAAGCAGCCCGTGCCCAAACCGGTCCCGCCCGCTCGGTGCTGGCCCAAGGAAACCGGTCATCAAAAATGGTTCGCCGTGGTTGACTCGCCCATAAGTTAGACGCATACTACCTTAAGTTAGAAGAACGCAACTCCTCCATATTTCCGTTCGTGGACGGCAGGTCTGGAAGGGTGAGCGGTGGCGGACGAGTCGGCGAGCGGGCTCGTCCGCCCTGCTGTGCCGGGGGTTCGGCGGGAGCGTCTCCGCCGGTCGGGCGCCGCGCAAGCGAGCGCACGCCCAGCCCACACGTGTACGCAGTCGCCCGCCGCAGCGTCTGGAGCTGGGGGAAGCTGAGGTATTGGAGGCAGCATGTCTGACGCACAGCAGAGCGCGGGAGCCCAGCTCCCCCTCGCGATGGTCCACGAGGGCTCGGTTGTCACGGTGGTGAAGGTCCGCGGCAACGACGAGATGCGCCGCCACCTCGAGAACCTCGGCTTTGTCGAAGGCGCCGAGGTCAAGGTCGTGAGTCAGGGATCCTCCGCCGGCACCATTGCGTCGGTCAAGGGCGCCCAGGTGGGCATCGACCACGCCACGGCCATGCACGTCTTCACCAACTAGCTGCGTATCCGCGCGCCATCGCGCGCATGCGGCACCGGGATGCGTCCTGGCGCGCGTCGGGCCTGGCCCGTCGATAGTTCGTCGTTCCATGCCGGGGCTTGCCCCGGCCAGAGGAGAAGGAGAGGAACAAGGTGACTACGCTCAGGGACATCCCAGTCGGGTCATCGTGCACGGTGAAGGCACTCACCGGCACCGGCGCCGTCAAGCGTCGCATCATGGACATGGGCCTCACCAAGGGCGCCAAGGTCAAGGTGGTCAAGGTGGCCCCGCTTGGCGATCCCATCCAGGTCAACGTCCGTGGCTACGAGCTGTCCATCCGCAAGGACGAGGCAGACAAGGTCGAGGTCGATCCCGAGTAACTCGGCCGTCGCCTTGGGTCGAGGAACCCGAGGCGTGACCCTCCGGTCGCGCCCGCGGCCGGGAGCTCCGGACCCGTCCGGAGACGGCACCGCGCTTAGGGGAGCGCGCACCGATTGGCAATGAGCCCGCGCAGGCGGGCCCAGGGGGCCGACCCCGCCCCCGGCAACAGAGGAAAGGGAGTCATGGAAGACCGCATGTACATTGCGCTCGCAGGCAACCCGAACTGCGGCAAGACCACGCTGTTCAACGCCCTGACGGGTTCGAACGGCTACGTCGGCAACTGGCCCGGCGTCACGGTCGAGAAGAAGGAGGCCACGTGGAAGGGCGACAAGTCCGTCACCTTCACCGACCTCCCCGGCATCTACTCGCTATCCCCGTACTCGCCCGAGGAGGTTGTCTCGCGCGACTACCTGATCAAGAACCGCCCGCAGGCCGTGATTGACCTCGTCGACTCGACCAACCTCGAGCGCAACCTCTACCTCACCACCCAGGTCCTCGAGTGCGGCCTGCCCGTCGTGCTCGGCCTCAACATGCTCGACCTCCTCGAGAAGAGCGGCGACAAGATCGACACCGCCAAGCTCTCGCAGGAGCTCGGCTGCGCCGTGGTCCAGGTTTCCGCGCTTCGCGAGACCAACACCGACCAGCTCGTGAAGACCGCCATCGACGCCGCCAAGGCCGGCAAGGCCGCCGCGCCCGCCCGCGTCTTCTCCAGCGAGGTCGAGGATGCCCTCGACAAGATCGAGGCCGCCATCAAGGGCAAGTGCGACGAGAGCCTCGTGCGCTGGTTCGCGATCAAGGTCTTCGAGCGCGACGCCGCCGCCATCGAGCCGCTCAAGCTCTCCGACACCGAGCTCGGCGAGTTCGAGAGGCTCATCAAGGTCGTCGAGAACGCCCGCGAGGACGACGCCGAGTCGATCATCACCTCCGACCGCTATGAGTGGATCGCCCGCGTCATGGACGCCTGCGTGGTGAAGGCCCCCAAGAAGCTCACCACCTCCGAGAAGATCGACAAGGTCGTTACCAACCGAATCCTCGGTCTCCCGATCTTTATCGTCGTGATGTTCCTCGTGTACTACATCGCCATCTCCACCGTTGGTACCGCCGGCACCGACTGGGTGAACGACAACCTGTTCTCCGACGGCTTCTTCATCAACGGGGCTGGCGAGCAGGCCTACAACGACGCCCAGGACGAGTACGACTCCAACTACTACCAGGACCAGATCGACGGCTACATCGCCGCCGCCCAGGACGCTGGCGTGATTGACGATGACGAGGCCACCGAGGTCTCCGACGCCGTCGCCACCCTCCAGGCTCCCGACGACGCCTCCGAGGACGACGTGAACGCCGCCCAGCAGACTGTCGACGACTTCGTCGCCAAGGCCAAGGCCGCCAACGTGACCGCCACCGACGTGCCCGCCCACGACGGCGACGGCAACTACATCGAGTCCGATCCCAACAAACCGGATGCCGACCCCACGCCGATCACGAAGGTTGACGGCTCTGCCGACGCCTCCGACGCCGCGGCTGCCGTCGACGACGGCATGGAGCTCGTGACCGTCCCGTCCGTCGACGCCGACGAGTTCGAGGCCGCCCTCGACGCCACCGAGAACGCCCCGGATCCCGCCGACTACGACGGCTACGTGCCCTCCATCCCGACGGCCGTGACCGACTGGCTGACCTCCATCGGCACCTCCGACGTCGTGATCTCGCTCGTGGTTGACGGCGTCATCGGCGGCGTGGGCTCCGTCCTGGGCTTCATCCCGCAGATGTTCGTCCTCTTCGTGCTCCTCTGCTTCCTCGAGGACTGCGGCTACATGAGCCGTGTCGCCTTCGTCATGGACCGCGTGTTCCGTCGCTTCGGCCTCTCCGGCAAGTCCTTCATCCCGATGCTCGTCTCCTCTGGCTGCGGCGTCCCGGGCGTCCTTGCAACGAAGACCATTGAGAACGAGAAGGACCGTCGCATGACGGCCATGCTGACCACCATGATCCCCTGCGGCGCCAAGCAGCCGATCATCGCGCTGGTCATGGGCGTCCTCATCGGCGGCTCTGACGCCTGGTGGGTTGCCCCGATGTTCTACTTCCTCGGCGTCTTCGCCATCATCATCTCCGGCATCATGCTGAAGAAGACGAAGCCCTTCGAGGGCGAGCCTGCCCCGTTCGTCATGGAGCTTCCCGACTACCACATGCCGTCCATCAAGTCCTGGTGGCTGCACATCTGGGAGCGCCTCTCCGGTTACATCAAGAAGGCCGGCACGATCATCTTTGCCGCTTCCGTGGGCATCTGGTTCCTCTCCAACTTCGGCATCGCTGGCTGGGATGGCGGCTCCGGCGCCTTCGGCTATCTGCCTGGCATGGAGGGCTTCGGCGACGACTACATGGACTATTCCATCCTCGCCGGCATCGGTGGTGTCCTTGGCATCATCTTCGCCCCGCTTGGCGCTGACAGCTGGCAGGCCGCCGCGGCTTCCATCTCCGCCCTCATCGCCAAGGAGAACCTGGTCTCCACGTTCGGTGTCCTCTACGGCCTGGGCGATGCCACCGAGAACTCCGTCTCCATGTGGAACGGCTTCGCTGGCATGTTCACCGATGCCTCTGGTGTCCTCCACGCTGGCGCCATGTGCGCGTTCGTGGCGTTCAACATGCTCGACGCTCCGTGCTTCGCTGCCATGGGTACCATCCGTCGTCAGATGGACGACCCGAAGTGGTTCTGGGCTGCCATCGGCTATCAGTGCGGCTTCGGCTGGGTTGTTGGCATGATCATCAACCAGCTCTGGGAGCTCTTCGTCCTCGGCAACTTCGGCTTCTGGACCATCATCGCGTTCCTCGCGCTGGCTGGCATCCTGTTCCAGGTGTTCCGTCCGGCGCCCAAGTTCGAAGGCAGGGACGAGCACATCCTCGACTCCCTTGCGGAGGCCGAGAAGTAGGCTGGGCGCTTGCCTGAGCCTGCGGTGCGCGTGAGCCTGCACGCACGTGACCGTCTGGTCGCTGGGGCGGGTCACCTTCGGGTGGCCCGCCCTTTCTTGTGCGGGTCCGCTGTGTTTGGGCGTGTCGTGCTTGTGGCCTTCAACTGCGGGGTGAATTGTTCTAGAATTCAAAAGGTTGCGCGACCGTGCCCTGCCTGCACTGCTCGCGCCCGTTACAGCTCGTAGAACGCGCGTCGCCATGGGGCCTCGCGCCGCGGCAAGAAGGAGACGTGCATGTCCGGACACTCCAAGTGGGCAACCACCAAGCATCGTAAGGGCGCGCAGGACGCCAAGCGCTCGGCGCTGTTCTCGAAGCTCTCCCGCAACATCACCGTTGCGGCCAAGCTCGGCGGCGACCCGCTCCCGGAGAACAACGCGTCGCTCGCTGCGGCCGTAGCCAAGGCGCGCATGTCGTCCATGCCCAAGGACCGTATCAAGGCCGCCATCGACAAGGCCTTCGGTGCCGGTGCCGACGCCGCCGTCTACTCCGAGGTCACCTACGAGGGCTACGGCCCCGCGGGCGTGGCCGTCTACGTTGACTGCCTGACCGACAACAAGAACCGCACCGCCGCCGACGTCCGCTCCGCCTTCACGCACGCAGGCGGCTCGCTGGGCACCTCCGGCTCGGTGGCCTTTCAGTTCGAGCGCAAGGGTTCCATCGCCGTCGACAAGGTCATCAAGTCCGACGAGAAGAAGGTCCCCGACAAGGAGAACGCCGTCGACGAGGACGAGTTCATGATGGCCGTCGCCGAGGCTGGCGGAGACGACTACGAGGACGCCGGCGACGAGTGGATCGTCTGGACCAAGTACGACAACATGCCGCAGGTCGTGAAGGGCCTCGAGGGACAGGGCATCGAGGTCAAGGGCTCCGAGCTCACCATGGTTCCCACCACGCCCACCGAGGTCACCCCGGCCGACGCCAAGAAGGTCCAGCGCCTCGTCGACCGCCTCGAGGAGCTCGAGGACGTCCAGAACGTCTACCACACGATGGACATGACGGACGAGGTCGTCGCCGCCCTCGAGGAGGACGAGTAAGTCCCTTCGCGGTTCGAGGTATCCTAGTGCATGACGCGCGCCCTGGTCGGGAGGCCGGGGCGCCTTTTGTTAGAGAGGGAGGGCACATGGGGGGATTTCGCCGCTTCGTTCTGTTCGTGTTCTCGCTGGCGGGCATCGCGTGCCTGCTGGCGCTGGCACTTCCGTGGTTTGGCCTGTTCCCGGACGAGATTGCCCTGCTCGAGGAGCAAGGCGCCTACATCGTGGCGGTCGAGGTCTGCCTTGCCATGACGGCCGCGTGGCTCGTCTTCGAGCTGGGCCGCTCGCTGTTCTCGCGCAGGGACAATGCGGTCACGGTCATGGACATCGACGGTGGCACCATCACCGTCACGAGGAGCGCCGTGGCCTCGCAGGCCTCCCACATCGTGGAGGCGCTGGGCCTGGGGGTTGCCAAGGACGTGGACGTGAGCGCGTCCAAGCGCGGTCCCGTGCACGTGGTGGTCAAGGTGACCCCGTACGAGTCGATCGACGTGACGAGCGAGGCTCCCGTGCTGCACGAGGCGCTCGTGACGGGGCTCACGGCCATGTGCGGCGAGCGTCTGGGTGCCATCGACGTCGAGTTCCTCGAGCCGCAACAGGCAAGCTCGCTCGTGGTGCCGGCCGACGAGGCCGAGGGCGAGCAGGACGGGGCGTCGGCGGTCGAGACGCCCGAGGCCCCCGCACCGGATGACACGGGCGACATCACGATTCGCATGACCTCCGAGAGGGGCGAGTAGCATGGCGCAGGAGAGACGGGACGCCCCCGTGGCGCGCATCGAGCGCGTCGGCGAGGGCTTGGGGGCGCACGCGGATGGGCCTTCGCGCGCGGGCGGGCCGGCGAAGGCTCCCGTGGCCAAGGTCGCGCCCGCGGCGGGCGAGGCGACGCGCGCCACGGGGGCGCCGGGCTCGACCACAGCCGCTGCCTCGGCCTCGGCCGCAGACGAGCCCGCTGCCGGCGCACCCGCCCAGGCCGTACCCAACGCGCCTGGCGTCCTCGAGCGCGTCTGCACCTGGTTTGCCGAGACCTTCCCCAACAGCCGCCACGCGGTGCTGGGCGGCATCGCGGGTCTCGTCGTGGCCATCATGCTCTTCACGATCGGCGTGCTCAGGACCCTCGTGATCCTCGTGCTCGTCATCGTGGGCGTCGCCGCCGGGCAGTACCTCGACGGCGACCCGAAGCTCGTCCGCCTGTTCCAGAGCCTCACGAAGAGGAGATAGCGCGGGGCCATGGTCCCGCGCGAGGCGGCGGGCGGCGCGCGAGGGGACGGAGCCAGCGCAGTGCCGCCCGACCCAGCGCCCGCGGGGGCTGGCAGCGAAGTGAATGCGCCGGCAGGTGTGGCCCCAACGGGCACGCACGCCGGCTGAGGTAAGGAGACACCATGGGCACTCAGAAGACCAACGACGCCGAGAGCACGGCCGAGGAGGCCCTCGACCTCGCGGCAGACCAGGCCGAGGCCGTCGCCGACAAGACGCTCGAGGAAGCCGCCGAGAAGGCCGCCGACGCCTCGAGCGTCAAGCTGGCCGAGAACGGCTCGGGGGACCTCACGTTCTCTGACGCCGACGAGGACCTTGACTCCGAGGACTCGCTCACCTTCTCCAACGGCGTCATCGAGAAGATTGTCGCCATCGCCGTGCGCGACGTGCCGGGCGTGCTCGGCATGAAGGGCGGCTTCTTCAACCGCGTGCAGGAGACCTTTGGCGCCTCCGACCCCACCAAGGGGGTCTCGGTCGAGGTCATGCCCGACAACTCGGTACGCGTCAATATCTCGGTGCTCATCGAGTACGGCGCGTATGCCCCGCAGGTGTTCGAGGACGTCAAGAAGGTCGTGGTCAAGCAGGTCGTGGGCATGACGGGCCTCGAGGTGGGCGGCGTCAACCTGCGCATCGAGGACGTGCTCACCCCCGAGGAGTACGAGCGCATGAGGCGCGGTCGCACCTCCGAGGACGACCCGGCCGAGGGCGAGGCGGAGTAGCCCATGGGGCTCAGGGGGTCCGTGGCCCAGGGGATGGGTCGCCTCACGACGTGGGGGCTCAAGAACGTGCTGCATCGCTCGGCCTCGCAGCTGCCGGGGAGGGTGGCGCTCGCCGTGGAGCCGCACCTCATCGCGGAGCTGTCTCACAAGCTCAAGCGCGGCGCCATCGTGGTGTGCGGCACCAACGGCAAGACGACCACCAACAACGTGCTGGCCAACGCCATTGAGGCGAGCGGCCAGACGGTGCTCTGCAACCGTGCGGGCGCCAACATGGCCCCGGGCGTGGCCGCGGCGCTGCTGCCGGGGGCCTCTGCCGACTGGGCCGTCATGGAGGCCGACGAGCTCTCCACCATCAACATCCTGCCGGAGCTCCGACCGCGCTACCTCGTGCTGCTCAACCTCTTTCGCGACCAGCTCGACCGCGCGGGCGAGATCGACCGCGTGCAGCAGGTGATCGAGCAGGCGCTTGCGTCCTCGCCCGAGACCACGCTCGTGGTGTGCGGCGACGACCCGCTCTCCATAGGCGTGGCGCACAGGGCACAGGAGGGCGGCACCAAGGTCCTGGCCTTTGGCATTGCCGAGGACCTGCACCTGCCGGCCGCCCGCGTGCCCGAGGCGCGCTTCTGCCAGGTGTGCGGCGCCGAGCTCACGTATCGCTACCGCTCGTACGCGCAGCTGGGCGCGTTCTCGTGTCCCAACGGCGACTTTGCCCGGCCCAAGCTCGACTGGAAGGCCACGAACGTAGCCGTGGGCCGCAAGGGCGTGGGCTTTGACGTGAGCGGCGCGGGCATCGACGGCTCGGTGCGCATCCGGGCCAACTTCGGCGGCGTGTACATGGTCTACAACCTGCTCGCGGCCTTTGTGGCGGCCCATCTCGCGGGCGTGAACGCCGCGACCTTCCAGCACGCGCTCGACGGCTACCACCCCGAGAACGGCCGTCTACAGCACTTCCGGGTTGACGGGCGCGAGGTGGTGCTTAACCTGGCAAAGAACCCCACGGGATTCAACCAGAACATCTCGCTCATGCTGGCCGACGACCGCAAGAAGGCCGCGTTCTTCGTCATCAACGACGACTACAACGACGGCAAGGACATCTCTTGGATCTGGGACGTCGACTTCGAGCGGCTCGCCGTGGGCGCGCCGCGGCCCAAGGACAAGGTCGTGGAAGCCGGTGACCTCGCGGTCATTGCCGGCGGGCATCGCGCCGAGGACGTGCGCGTGCGCATGAAGTACGCGGGCATCCCGGCCCCCGTGGCCCACACCGTGCGCGAGGCGCTCGGCGCCGTGAGCGACCTGCCGCCCGAGCGGCCGCTCTACGTGCTGACGAACTACTCGGCCCTGTGGCCGGCCAAGGTGGAGCTCGAGAAGATGGGGGAGCGACTGTGAGCGAGAGAACCCTGCGCATCGCGCACCTCTATCCGGAGCTGCTCAATCTCTACGGAGATGGCGGCAACATCCTGGTGATGCGCAAGCGCCTTGCCTGGCGCGGCATCGGCTGCGAGGTCGACGAGGTGCATGTCGACGACCGGCCCAGCTTTGACGGCGTGGACATCGCCTTCATCGGCGGCGGCTCCGACCGCGAGCAGAAGATCGTGTGCGACCACCTGCTCGCCGAGCAGGCCGAGCTCGCCGCCTTCGTGGAGGACGGCGGCGTGCTTTTGGCCGTGTGCGGCGGCTACCAGCTGCTTGGCCACTCCTACCTCATGGGCGACGAGACGGTCGAGGGCCTCTCGCTCGTCGATCTCTTCACTGATCGCGGTAGCCCTCGCCTCATCGGCAACATCGCGGTGGAGAGCCGCATCTCGCCGCAGCCGGTGGTGGGCTACGAGAACCACGGCGGCCGCACGCACCTGGGCAACGGCGTGGAGCCGATGGGTCGTGTGCTGCACGGCCATGGCAACGACGGACAGACCGGCGCGGAGGGCTGCCTCTACAAGAACGTGGTGGGCACCTACGTGCACGGCCCGCTTCTGCCCAAGAACCCCGGTGTGGCCGACTACCTGCTGAGTCGCGCCCTCGAGCGCAAGTATGGCGACGGTGCGCTCGAGCCGCTCGACGACGAGGCCGAGCTTGCCGCCAACGCCACCATGCTCGAGCGCCTCACCTCCGGCGAGGAGCGCGAGTAGGGATTTGATTGCGGGGCTGGTGCCTTATGGCCAACTTTGGACTTGTCTTCGAAAAGAACTCCGGCCTATCTGCATGAGAATTCAGGTAGTGCCAAGTCAAGCCGAAGCCTCCACTCCATCTGATTGCTGCTAACCTATGAGGTTAGCGAGTTGGATTATCTTTGACATTGTGATACTCGCTTATGGTCATTCTGGGATGCCGAAGGGGTGATTGCGATGAGTGTTAACGGTTCTAAGGAGAACGAGGCTCAGAGCCCCTCTGTTGGTGCCGTGGATCTGTTTTGTGGGGTCGGTGGACTTAGCTATGGCCTGCGCGCCGCAGGCATAGATGTGGTGGCCGGCTTTGACCTGGATTCCTCTTGCCAGTATGCCTATGACGCGAACAACGGCGATGGCAAGTTTATCTGCAAGAATGTCGCCGAGGTTACTGGGGATGAGGTCAAGGAGCTTCTGAAGGGCTTTGACATCAAAGTCCTGGTGGGTTGCGCGCCTTGCCAGCCCTTCTCGAAGCACCGCAAGGACAAGAAGCACCGTGAGAAGCACAAGGATTGGGGATTGCTCAAGCAGTTCGGGAGGCTGGTGCGGGAGGTGCAGCCCGATTACGTTTCTATGGAGAACGTGCCCGAGCTCGAGAAGGAGAGCATCTTCACGGACTTCCTGAGCACGCTTAAGGAGTCCGGCTATTCGGTTGAATACAACGCCGTGAAGGCTGAAGAGTACGGTGTGCCTCAGCATCGGCGGCGGTTGATTCTGTTGGCCTCTAAAAGCGGGTCAATCAGCCTGGTTGAACCAACGAATGATGACGCTCACGCCGTTACGGTTCGGCAAGCGATTGGCACGTTGCCTACCGTGAGTGCTGGCGGTTCTTGCAGGGGTGACTCCCTGCAGGTGGCGTCGGCGCTATCAGAGTTAAACCTGAGGCGCATTAAGGCTTCAACGCCTAACGGCACGTGGCGAGATTGGCCTGAGGATTTGAGGCTTGATTGCCATAAGAAGGCTGCTGGTCAAACATATCCTGCGGTCTATGGAAGGATGGCCTGGGACGAGACATCTCCAACCATAACTACGCAGTTCTATATGTACGGCACGGGTCGGTTTGGGCATCCGGAGCAAAATCGAGCTCTGACCTTGCGCGAAGGCGCCATCTTACAGAGCTTCCCGCAAGATTACAAGTTCGTCAAACCGGGCGAGAAGATTAGCAAAAAAGCTGTGGCACGACATATTGGAAACGCCGTGCCACCTAAGTTGGGCGAGGCCGTGGGCAAGAGCATATTGGCCGCCTGTGCGAACTAGCCTTTTTCTGGCCCGGGTACGCCGCAGCGGTATTCGCTGGCATTGAGATAAACCAAAACATCCCGGCGGAGCTGTGTCAAAAAAGCGTCGACGTCTTCGACCAGCTCCGCAAGTTCAGATGTGGTCACTTGATTGCCTGCCTCCGCAAACGATACTGACCCGTGTGCAAGGGCATTCCTTTTGTCTTTAACGTCTTCAAGTTCGCCCTTGAGTTCATCGGTCCTGCAATTCGCTACATCGTCGTGAATTGAAATTCCGTGCCTGTCGAAGAGCTTCAGGATTTTGTCCGCATCAAGGTTTCCGCCGGCAATAGTGTTACGAGCATTAATCCGCAACGCGTTGTTAGCGACGGCATGATCGAGCAAATCTTTACTAATACGTTCAGCCGTGTCGTTGTTTGCATTGGGGTCGCTCAACCTGAAGCGCATTTGAGTTTGATGCCATAGCGACTGCAGCTTCTTGGAGACGTCGGTATAACCGCAGCCCTCGTCCGCTATCCTGTCATAAATAGCCTGCACGAGGCTTGTGATTGAATACTCGATAATGTTATAAACCATAAGCTTGACGTTGGAGCGGATAACGCTGGAAACTAGGGTTACGTCTGGCGCTGGTGTAGGTACGCCGCTTGGGTTTGCCTTATTAGCTATCTCGTATGCCTGCAGCATTACATCGTTGTAGCGTCCGCCCTCTGCACCTTGGTCAAGTGAATCGAGCAAGGTCGCGAGCGTAATCATGCTCTTCGTCTCTTCAAGACGGTCACGATAGACCACTTCGTACCCTAAATTGAAGTCGTTTGAATCCATGAGGCTACTGCTCCGCCTTCAACTTGTTCGCCACGAACCCAATTCGATCCTTCAGCTTTGCCTTGACATTAGCCGAATCAGACCGAACAAGAGCCTGAAAATCCTTCTCGTCAATCCACGACATATCTCTGACCGGAAGGTTCTTATCTTCAGACAGGGCGACAGCTACACCTACGGCGATAGCTTCAAACCGCGCATGTGGTGTTGAATTACTGGTCGGAATCTTTCTGAAGCCTCGGTCTCCCAAACAATTCTCGACGTAATGAAGCATCGTATTGAATTGAGTGGCAAGCTCTTCGCGCATGTCTGGCGAGTTCGCAAGCTTGCTGTTCATCGAGTTTGTATATTCATCAAGGTAGCTCGCGACTCGATCTTTGTAGCCTTCGAACTCAGGGTAGCCGTTTGCATAAGCAAAGAACCTCGTGACAAGCTCCATGTCATCGTAGTGCTTTCGTGCGGTTTCGCTCAATGGGGCGAGCTTCATGAAGAGATCGTTTTTGGAAAGCTCACTTACAAGTTGCGTAAAGGGGCCATCCATTGAGCCACGACGGATTTCCTGCGATTTGAGCAGCTTTCCAGACGAGTTAATGCGACGGAAAATCTCTTGGCGGACAGGAGTAGATGTCCCCTCTTCAAGGTAGACAACCCGGAAGTTAGCGTTATTAAATCTTCTTTGGACGTCTTTGGGAAGGTCTGAATACCTCTTTCCGTTAACGGTTGAGAGTATTTCAAGGTCGCGTAAGACTAAATCGCCTCTGACAAAGCTTGCTAAGGCATTCATCCTCTGCGCCCCGTCAACGATTTCCGTCCTTCCGTCCTCGGCATCGGCAAAGAACATGTAGGGAATAGGCAAGCCAATGAGCACAGACTCGATGAAGTAACTGCAGTCAACGTCTGTCCAAACAAAGTTGCGCTGATAATCAAGCGGGATGTAAAAATCGTCCTCATTGAACTTGCTTATGAGGTATTCCACGACATACTCACGAGTGCTGAATCGTACATCCTTTTTCTTGTCGCGAATCTGTTCAGAAATCTCGACTGCCTCAACCTGTTGATTAGCCACTCGCCTTCACCTCAATCTATAGCATGACAAAAACTGGCTGCATGCCAGCCATCGTCTCCACTTAATTACCTCTGAATATGATATCAGCGAGAGCGCGCGTTTTAAGCCGAGCCCGTCTTTGACTTTGACAATATGTTCATCGGCTGACGGGGCCGAAGCCGTCTCTTGAAGGGCTGAGGCCCCCCTCTTGCTTGGCCGCGGGTTAGCGTCTGAGGTGGACGCCAGAAGGTGCCAGAGCCGCAAGGAAAGGGAGGCCTCCGATGAGCGATTATGCGACCCAGGTCGGCATGGACGTGCACGCAAGGAGCGTCTCGTGCAGGGCGATGGGGCTCGCCACGGGCGAGACCTGGTCCAAGACCGTCTCCGGCGAGGGCATGGAGGCCGAGCTCGCCCCCTGGCTGGCCAAGCTGCCGCAGCCCCTGCGCTGCGCCTACGAGTCCGGCCGCACGGGATTCGCGCTCGCCCGGTTCCTGCGGGAGGCGGGCTTCGCCTGCGACGTGGTGGCAGTCTCGACGCTGCTGCGCTCGCCGGAGGACCGCCGGCACAAGAACGACCCCCACGACGCCGGCGTGCTGCTCCGCGAGATGTGCAACCCCGCCAGCGACATGTCGCTGGTCTGGGTGCCGCCGACCGAGGTGGAGGGCGCGCGCGACCTCGCGAGGCCCGCTCGGCCAAGCAGAGGTGCTCGATGCCGCTGCTCAAGCTGTGTTTTGTCAACGGAATCTGAGCAGAATTCGTATCGGGATTTGAGCAGTTCCCGCACGGATCCGAGCATGGGGTTTTGGTCGGCTTGAACTTGTCGAAATCCACAGACACTACGCCGCGGATTCCAGGGGCTCCACCTCCTCGGAGAACGCCGCCTCCGCCCTTGCCGGGAACGCCCGCATCCTCTCGGCGGGCACCTGGCACCCGATGGTCGAGTGGGGCCTCGACCTGTTGTGGCGGCGCTCGACGAAGTCGATGACGGCGTCCCTCGCCTCGCGCCTGGTGGCGAAGGCCCCCGGGTGGTACGTCTCGTTCTTGGGGGTGCCGAAGAGGGACTCGGCCACGGCGTTGTCGCGGCAGCAGCCGGTGCGGCCGCACGAGAGCCTCGCGTCGTGGCCGGCGGCCCGGCCGGCGGGCGCCCGGCCCATGTGGGTCGAGCCCCTGTCGCTGCGGAGCACCGCGCCGCCGGCGGCGTGGC
>CWGU01000026.1_pt1 | contig 34006 bp, 39 predicted proteins | sample 667921 | NCBI WGS metagenome assembly CWGU01 (sample SAMEA3735815, study PRJEB9488) | human gut metagenome | biome: ENVO:mammalia-associated habitat; material: ENVO:feces | place: Malawi | collected 2009-02-27 | reverse complement strand
GGTCAAAACGAACACGTCCCCAATTGACCCAATTTCCGTTCCTACACGGCGATGGGGATGTTTTTCACCTGCGGGCCGTGCTGGTAGTTCTCGACGATGAGGTCATCGGTGGTGAAGCTGTAGAAGTCGCGCTTGTCGGGGTTGAGCGTCACGCTCGGCGCCGGGAAGCGCGGGCGCGAGATGAGCTCGCGCACGATGTCGACGTGCCGGTCGTAGATGTGGGCGTCGGCGATGACGTGGACGAGCTGGCCGGGAATCATGCCCACGTGACGGGCCACCATCATGAGCAGGATGGCGTACTGGCACACGTTCCAGTTGTTGGCCGCGAGGATGTCCTGGCTCCTCTGGTTGAGCAGCAGGTTGAGCGTGGGTGCGGCGTCGCCCGCGTGCTGCGTCACGTTGTAGGTGCAGCTATAGGCGCACGGGTACAGGTTCATCTCGGAGAGGTCGTGGAACACGTAGGTGTTCGTCATGATGCGGCGCGAGTACGGCGTGTGCTCCAAGTCGAAGAGCACTCGGTCCATCTGGTCGAAGTCTCCCTCGGGGTAGTGGCTCTTCTGGGCAATCTGGTAGCCGTAGGCCTTGCCGATCGATCCCGTCTCGTCGGCCCACTCGTCCCAGATGTGGCTCTTGAGGTCGTGGATGTTGTTGGACTTCTTCTGGTAGATCCAGAGCACCTCGTCCATGCAGCTCTTGAGGGCCGTGCGGCGCAGCGTGAGCGCCGGGAACTCGTCGCGCAGGTCGTAGCGGTTGACTACGCCGAACTGCTTGATGGTGTAGGCGGGCGTGCCGTCCTCCCAATGGGGGCGCACCCTCTGGCCCTCGGTGGTAGTGCCGTTCTCGAGGATGTCGGTGCACATGGACACGAACAGGTCGTCGGCCTTGCTCATTCGGTTCCTTTCGGTACGCTGCGTCGGTGTGCGGAGTGCAGCTGGTGGGTCTGGGTGCGTACCGCGCCTTACTTGCCGTGGGCGGCTGAGGTGGTGAGCGCGTCGGTGAGCTCGATGGCTATGTCGGTGACGTCGCTCGCGCTGTCGTCGAGGTCCGCGAGCTCACCTGTGCGATGGCCGCTCGGGTCCTCCATGAGCGCGACGATGCGGCCGATGTTGCGCCAGCGCTCGGCGACGTCGTCGCGGGCGTCGGTGAGGTCGCCCACGATGGCCTTGGCCTGCGATCCGGATATCTTGGACTCGTCGACCCCGAGCGAGCCGGCGGCGTTCTGCGCCTGGGTGCAGAGGTCGGCCGCCTTCTGAAGCTCGTCCGCGCGCGTCTGGTCGTCGCTTGCCGCCGCGGCCGCGCGGAGATGCCCCACCGTCTGGTTGAGGTACTCGTCATCGAGCTTGGCGAGGGCTTGCACGAAGGTGGAGACACCCTCCTGTGCGCCGGCGTAGTCGCTCGCGAAGACGTAGTCGCTCACGGACTCGGACAGGGACTGGTAGTTGTAGGAGAGCACGTAGTCCTGGGTGAGCTCGGTGCCGGAGTAGCGGCCCCTGCGCGAGCCGTTGCCCGGGGCCTGCGAGTCGTGGCCCGAGCCGTCGTCCAGCTCGTCGAGGAGGTCGCCGATGCTGCCGTAGTCCCTGCTCTGCGAGAGCGCGAGCGAGCCGAAGGTGCCCACGAGGTTGCCCACGCCGGCTGCCAGGAAGAGCAGGCAGGCGAGGGCCACCCCCACGATCACGTAGGGAGCCGCGCCCGACTTGTTATCCGGGGATGTCGTGGCGCTCGCGCTCTCGACGACGGGCTGCTGGGGCGTGGCGGGCCCTGGCACAGGCTGTGGCTGCGTCGTGCCCGGGCCCTCCTGCGGCGCGGGCGATGCCGCCCCTTGCCGAGACGTGGGCTGCGGCTGCTCGCCGGCGTTGGGCGCCGGCCGGCCCTGCTGCGTGTCTGACATGTCCATCCCTCCTGCCGCGCTACAGCTTGTGCGTGGCGCCGACCTTGGCGAGGTCGTCCATGATGGCGTCGAGGGAGGAGCCGGACTGGGCCAACACCGTGCCCTCCACGGCACCCTCGACGAACGGGCAGTCGGCGAGGCGGACGGGGGGCTCGAAGTCGTCGTCCTCGAGGTCGCTCACGACCATCTTGGCCGTCATGACCGCCGAGCCCATGTCCATGAGCACGATGACGCCGTCGGGGGAGGCGACCTTGCGGATCGCCGCCTCGATCTTGTCGGAGCTTGTCCCGAACGAGCCATCGTCCAGGCCACCCGCGGCCTCGATCACGGCCTGCGGGGCCATCATCTTGGTGTACGCCGCCAGCGCGTCTGCGAGCGGCTTGGAATGTGACACGAGTACGAAGCCAACCATATGGCGTCTCCTCTCGATTGTGTGCGTGCCTTGCGCCTTGGCGCCGCCCTACTTGGCCCGGGTGGCAACCGCGTTGGCAACCGTGCGCATGAGCAGGGCAAACGACGCAGCGCCCGGGTCCTTGTGGCCCACGGAGCGCTCACCGAGGTAGCTCGCGCGGCCCTTGCGCGCCTGGAGCGGCACCGTGGCCTCGGCGCCGGCTTCGGCTGCGTCCGCCGCCTGGGCCAGGGCCTCCACGAGCGGCGCGTCCTCGCCGCGGGCGTGCTCGAGCGCCTCCATCGCGGGCTGTATGGCGTCGAGCATGGTCTTGTCGCCGGGCTTGGCCCCGCCCAGGTCCTCGATGCCCACGAACGCCTTGGAGAGGCCGGCGGCCAGGCAGCGCACGGCGTTCTCGTCGCTGGCGAGCGAGTCGTCACCCTTGAGGGCCACGCCCACCTTGCGGAAGAGCGTGCCGTAGAGCGGGCCCGACGAGCCGCCCACCTTGGAGACGAGCGTGGAGCCGACCTTCTTGAGCACGGCCGCCGGTGCCTCGCCGGCAAGGGAGGGCAGAAGCGCCCTTGCCGCGGAGAAGCCGCGTGCCATGTTGATGCCGTGGTCGGAGTCGCCGATGGGCTGGTCCAGCTCGGTGAGCTCGTCCTTGTGGGCTCCCATGGCGTCAGCCACGGCGGAGATGACGTCGATGACGGCCTTGGTGGCGCCGGTCGCCTCGGCGGCGGGGACGTTGCTCGCCTCGCTCGCGGCCACCTGCTTGGGTGCCGCGTCCTCCTCGGGGGCCGCGTCCTCGGCGAGGTTCGCCTCGCCCTGCTGCCAGGCCGGCGTGTCGGCCGGGGCCGAGAGCAGGTCCTTGAGCTCGTCGTCGAGGCGCAGGAGCGACACCGAGAAGCCGCGCATCTCGAGGGAGGTGAGGTAGTTGCCCATGTAGGTGTGCCAGACGCCGACGTGCCTGGCGGACAGGACGTCGTGCACGTGGTTGGCGACGAGGGCCAGCTCGTAGTCGGGCGTACCGCCGGCGCCGTTCACCAGCACGGCGACCTCGTGGCCGGCGTAGTCGATGTCGGCCAGGACGTGGTCAAGGATCTCGTCGACCATGGCGTCGACCGGCTCCATCTTCTCGCGGCGGATGCCGGGCTCGCCGTGGATGCCCACGCCTATCTCCATCTCGTCGTCCGCGAGGGTGAAGCCGGGCTTGCCCGCAGCGGGCACGGTGCAGGGCGCGATGGCCACGCCCATGGTGCGCACGTTGTCGATGACCTTCTCTGCCACGCGCTTGACCTCGGCGAGGGGCTCGCCCGCCTCCGCGGCGGCACCGGCGCACTTGTGCACGAAGACCGTGCCGGCCACGCCGCGGCGCTGCTCGCGCTGGGTGGGCGTGCCCACCGCGACGTCGTCGTTCACCACCACGTGGTCGCAGGCGACGCCCTCCTCGCGCGCGGCCTCCTCGGCGAGCCTGAAGTTGATAACGTCTCCCGTGTAGTTCTTGACGACGAGCAGCACGCCCGTGGCATCGGGGGCCACGGCCTCGATGCCGGCCGAGATGCGGTCGACCGCGGGGCTCGTGTAGATGGCGCCGCCGACGGCCGCGTCGAGCATGCCGGTGCCCACGTAGCCGAGGTGGGCCGGCTCGTGGCCCATGCCGCCACCCGAGACGAGCGTGACCTTGCCACGCTTGCGGTGCGTGCGGACCACCACGTCGTCGCCGACCTTGCGGATGAGGGCGGGATAGGACTTCACGTAGCCGTCGACGACCTGACGCTCGACGTCCTCGGGCCTGTTGATGAACTTCTTCATTGCAGCTCCCTTGCTTGTGTGGGCTGTACCGTGGCTGTATGTACCCTCGTTTGCGGCGCGGCTGTCCGCTCGCGGGTGCGGGCGTGGCGCGCCGCGTGGGTGCGCCCGAGGTGCGGGCCGGGCTGACCCGGAGGCTAGAGGTGCATCTCGTCGAAGAGCTGGTCCCAGGCGAGTCCCAGCTGCTGCACCGGCTCCACGTCTGCCGGGAGCCACTCGACCGAGGTGAGCTCGTCGCGCCCGAGCCAGCGCAGGGCCTTGTGCTCGAGCGTCTCGGGCCGATCGCCCGGCGCCGGCGAGCCCATGAAGAGGTCCATGGTGAGGTGGAAGTCCGGGTAGTCGTACTCGACCGTGGCGAAGGGCCAGAGCGCCCCCAGCCGAAGCCCGAGCTCCTCCTCGCACTCGCGCCGCGCCGCGTCCTCCGTAGCCTCGCCGGCCTCGACCTTGCCACCGGGGAACTCCCACTTGTCCTTCATGCCATAACTGCGCTGAGCTGCGAGGATACGCCCCTCGTGCGCGATGATCACCGCCGCGACGTGCGTGGTCGGCCTCGTTTCGTCTGCCATGCGACCCTCCCTTTCTCTTCGTGCAACCCAGCATACCGGTTATGCAATTGGGGACGGGGTCGTTTTGCACCATTCAATTGTGCAATTGCGGACGGGGTTGTTTTGCACCAGTTGTGAGGGTAGGGGAGTGACTTGGGGCGCGTTCTTCCTCCCCGGACAGATTGTGGCGACCCATGCGGCGGGCCAGCACGAGAAGCGGCTCAGGCCCTCACGCGGATGACCTCGGACGCAAAGGGCTGGCGGGGCGAGAAGTCCCCAGGCTCGAGCGTCTCCACGGGCTCGACCTCGAGCCTCCCCTCCCAGGGCGCAAGGTCCTGGCCGGCGCGGACGGCAACGACGGCGGTGCGGAAGCGCATGCCCGCCAGCGCGTCAAGCACGCGAGAGGTGAGCTCGGCCGGCAGGTTCGAGATGATGACGTCGAGCGTCTCTTCGCCGGCCTTCGCCCCCGCGAGATACGCGAGCGCGTCGCCCTGCGCCACCCGCACCCCCTCCCTCTTGGCGAAGCGCTCGCGCAGGCGCGCGCAGAGCGCCGGGTCCAGCTCCACGAGCGTCAGCGACGCCTCCTCCGGAACCTCGGCGGCGACCGTTCCCACGCCCGCCCCAAGCTCGGCCACGCGGTCGCCCTCCCGGATGCCCGCCGCGTCCACAAGGCGCGCGATCTTCTCGGGGTTGCAGAGAAAGTGCTGGTCGAGGCCGTGCGTCGGGTCATGGCGCGCGATGTCGCGGCGGATCCAGCGCACGGTGAGCTCGCTCAGACGGCCCAGCTCCTCGTCGGTGAGGGGCCTGCCCTGGGGGATGTGGTGCCACTTGGCGATGCAGCCGCGGCAACAGGTGCCCGTGGCGTGCTGCGCGGTGAAGACCGGGTGCCCGCGAAAGGGCGTCTGTTTGCCGTCGCGGGCCGGTTGCGCCGGGCCCACGCGCCTCTCGAGAAGCTCGCGCGCGTGCCTGCGGACGGTCGCCTCTCCGTGCTCGAGCGCGTAGGCGCGGTCCTTTGCGCTCAGCGTGAAGCCGGCGCGAAACCCCGACGTGCCCAGCCTCTCGAGCGTCTCGGCCACCCAGCGCCTCATCTGCTCCTCGTCCATGGCGCCTCCCGGACTCGCGTACTTGCCCCGGCGCCGCCCCTGTCCCGACGCCACACCTCACAGTATGACCCTGCCGGCGCGAAGGGACCGGATATCAAAAAGCTGCTACACTCTCGTCCGTGCGAGGGGAGCTGGAGAGAGTCCGGCTGAGAGGGGAGCGCGCCTCCCGACCCGACCTGATCTGGGTAATGCCAGCGTAGGGAACCTAACGTGATGTGCGCATCAAGGGCTCCCGCCAAGGCGGGGGCCCTTCTTCGTGCCCTCGCAGAGAGCGAGGTTTCATGGAATGTAGCGTTGCCATCCAGGTGCTTCCGATGGATGCCGGGTCCGACGAGGAGACCATCCGCGTGGTCGACGCGGTCATCGCCGAAATCGAGAAGTACGACGTCAACCCCTATGTGGGGCCGTTCGAGACGGCCATCGAGGGCGACTACGACACCTGCATGGAAGTCCTCAAGCGCTGCCAGCTCGTGGCGGCCGAGGCCGGCTGCGGCCAGGTCATGACCTTCGCCAAGATTAACTACAAGCCCTCGGGCGACGTCCTGTCGACCGAGCGCAAGGTCTCCAAGTACCACGAGGGGGAGAAGTAGCCCGTGGCCAAGGCAGGCGAGCGCTTCGACCATAGCCGCTGGGTGGCCCCCACACTCACCGTGGTGGGCGTGCTGGCCGCCTGGCAGGCGGTGTGCTCGCTGGGGTTCGTCCCCACCTTCATGCTGCCGAGCCCCGTCGAGGTCGTCCAGGCGCTCGTCGCCGACGCGGGCCTGCTCGCGGGCCACGCGGTCGTGACCATCGAGGAGGCCGTCATCGGCCTTGTCCTGGGCGTGGCCGTGGGCTTTGCGGTGGCCGTGCTCATGGACCGTTTCGAGCTGGTGTGGCGCGCGCTCGACCCGCTCATCACCATCTCGCAGACCATCCCCACGGTGGCCATCGCGCCGCTGCTCGTGCTGTGGTTTGGCTACGACCTGCTGCCCAAGGTGCTGCTCGTGGTGCTCACGACGTTCTTCCCGATCACTGTGGCCCTCGCGAGCGGCTTTCGCAGCGTCGACCCCGACGTCGTCGACCTCATGCGCACCATGAACGCGAGCCGCGTCCAGATCTTTTGGTACGCGAAGCTTCCCGCCGCGGCCGACCAGTTCTTCGCCGGCCTGCGCATCAGCGCCACGTACGCCGTGGTGGGCGCCGTGGTGGCCGAGTGGCTCGGAGGCTTCAGCGGCCTGGGCGTGTACATGACCCGCGTGCGCAAGTCCTACTCCTACGACAAGATGTTCGCGGTCATCCTGCTCATCTCGGCGCTGTCGCTGCTGCTCATGGGGCTCGTGAGCCTGCTGCAGCGCGTGTGCATGCCGTGGGAGCAGGCCGAGAAGAGAAAGCAGGGCTAGCTGGGGGAGTGGCCCGGCTGCGCGGCCCGTCCTCGCCCGGCGTCCCCACCCGCGCGTCCGGCCTCGCCCACCAGCCCCAGGTCCCACGTCCGTCCCATCTCGTCCCAACGTCCGTTTCCAAAGAAGGGAAACCCATGAACTGCAAGAACATGTCCCGTCGCTCGTTCGTCGCCGGTGCCGGTGTGCTCACCGCTGGCCTCGCGCTCGCCGGCTGCGGTGCCCAGGGTGGTTCCGGCTCCGCCTCCACGACGGCCGCTGCCTCCGGTGCCGCCTCCACCGGCACCACCAAGCTCACCTTCGTGCTCGACTATACGCCCAACACCAACCACACCGGCATCTACGTGGCCATCGCCAAGGGCTACTACGCCGACGAGGGCCTCGACGTCGAGGTCGTGCAGCCGCCCGAGGACGGCGCCGACGCGCTCGTGGGCGCCGGCAAGGCCCAGGTTGGCATGAGCTACCAGGACACCATGGCCAACTACCTCGGCACCGACAGTCCGCTGCCCGTCACGGCAGTGGCCGCTACCATCCAGCACAACACGAGTGGCATCATCTCGCGCAAGGGCGACGGCATCACGCGTCCCAAGGGCATGGAGGGCAAGCGCTATGCCACCTGGGACCAGGACGTCGAGAAGGCCATCATCAAGAGCGTCGTGACCACCGACGGCGGCGATTTCTCCAAGGTGCAGCTCATCCCGGCCAGCTCGTCCGACGAGGTCACGGGCCTCAAGGCCAACGAGTTCGACTGCGTCTGGTGCTATGAGGCCTGGGCCGTCCAGAACGCCAAGGTCCAGGACTTCGCCTACGACTACTTCTCCTTCCGCGACATCGACTCGGTGTTCGACTACTACACGCCGGTCATCATCGCCAACAACGACTTCCTGAAGAACCAGCCCGACGTGGCCAAGGCGTTCCTGCGCGCCACCAAGAAGGGCTTCGAGTACGCCGAGCAGAACGCCGACGCCGCCGCCCAGGTCCTCGTGGACGCCGCGCCCGAGGTTGACCCGGCGCTCGCCAAGATGAGCCAGGAGTTCCTCGCCGACCAGTACACGGCCGAGGCCTCGAGCTGGGGCGTCATCGACCCGGACCGCTGGGCCAAGTTCTACAACTGGATGAACGACAATGGCCTCACGCCGACCAAGCTCGACCCCAAGGGCGGCTACTCCATGGACTTTCTGGAGGCGTAGGGTCTGCGGCTTGCCGGGCCGGCGAGCGCTCCCTGGCCCGCCTGTCCGGGACATGCCTGCGCTCGGGGTCACTTTCGCTTTGCGAAAGTCCCTTAGCCCCTCGCTTCGGCATGTCCCGGCCCGGCGGCTGACGGAGGTTGCCTTGGCCCGGAGGGCTGACGTTGTTGGAGGCCTCCAGATGGTCCCCGCGGGGCTCGCGGGGCGTCGAGCTTGGTTGGCGCGCACGGGCCTCGCTTCTTTTCTTTGCTGGGCCTCCTCGTGTGTTGAGACGGCGTGGAGCCCCGCCTCTTTTCCTTGTTGGGAGGGTGTCGTGGCTGGTGAGAGGGCGCTTGAGGTCGAGGACCTTACGCTGGCGTGGGACGGGCAGGTTGTGGTGCGCGACGTCTCGCTGGGTGTGTCCGAGGGAGAGATGGTGTGCCTCGTGGGCAGGTCGGGCTGTGGCAAGACGACGCTGTTCCACGGGCTCGCTGGACTCACGACGCCCGAGTCAGGCCGGGTCCTGCTGCATGGCGAGGACGTGACGGGCAAGCCCGGTCGCATCTCGTACATGCTCCAGAAGGACCTCCTGCTGCCCCAGCGCACCATCATCGACAACGCGTGCCTGCCGCTGCTCCTGGGAGGCACGTCCAAGCGCGACGCCCGCGCAAAGGCCGAGCCGCTCTTCGAGCGCTTTGGCCTCTCGGGCGCCGAGCGCAGCTACCCCAACCAGCTCTCGGGCGGCATGCGGCAGCGCGCGGCGCTTCTGCGCACCTACCTCATGGACAACGACGTGGTGCTCATGGACGAGCCGTTCAGCGCCCTCGACGCCCTGACCAGGCGCGACATGCGCGGCTGGTTCCTCTCGATGGTGAGCGACCTCGGCATCTCCTGCGTGCTCATCACGCACGACGTTGACGAGGCCGTCGAGATGGCCGACCGCATCGTGGTCATGCGGGGTCGTCCCAACGAGGGCGAGCCGAGCACACTCGTGGGCGAGGTGACCATCGAGGCCCCGCGCGAGCAGCGCGCGGACTGGCTGCTCACGCCCGAGTCGCTCGACGTCAAGCGCCGCGTCCTGGGCCTTCTGGGCTAGCTGGCGGGCGCGACTGACCACTGCCGCTGGCTCGCTAGTTCAGCTTCTTCTCGCTGTCTGCGCGCGCATACAGCACGCGTGCGACCGTGACGGTCCTCGTTGGCTCGTCCACCCAATAGAACACGAGGTAGTTGGCAATCCTCAGCGAACGGAACTCATGGGCGAGCGGACGCATGGGGACAAACACGGGTCGGCGGTAAGGAAGCGTAGACAGGCTTTCGATCCCGTCGACGAGCTTCTTCGCGAGCGTGCGTGCGCTGCCGGGGCTGCCGAGATCGTTCGAAACGTAGCTCACGATCTCGACAAGGTCTCGCTTAGCCGCAGGAAGGTACTCGACCGCATAGCCCCCGGACCCGCTCATGCGACGTGCTGCGCCGAGGCGATGGCCGCACGCATGGAGGAGAGCACGTCATCCGAGGAGAACCGCTCGCCCGTCTCGTCCGCCTCCCGCTCGGCCTCGGCGAGCTTGTGGTAGACCTCGCTGTCGAACTCCAGCGCCATGTAGGCGTCCATGCTCATGACGACCATGTCGCCCCTGCCGTTCTTGGTCAGGAACACGGGCTTGCCGGTCTCGTGCACGTCCTTGGAAATCTCGGCAAACCTGTTGCGAAGGTCCGAGACGGGGCGAATGGGAACCATGGCTGCCTCCTCGCTCACTATCACAATCATGATAGCAGAAAGGTCGCTGGTGACAATTGCCCAGACGGCAGCCACCCGGACGGGTTTGTCACGCGCCGGGGCGCCCGTCGTCCTGTTCGGAAAAGTGTGACCTTGGCAACAGCGAGGCATAGTTTCCGCTGGCATACTACCGTTAGGGCGCCTGCCGAGGGGCAGGGCCACGACGGAGCGCGACGACGTGGACGGCATCTTCGATGCGATGCGCGCCTTCTTCCGCGAGCTTTGCCGCGTGGTCGACGGTGTGGTTACGGTATCGTCGATGTGCGAGAACACCGACACGGTCCTGCAGCTCCTGGGCTCGCGCGAGGGTGCTCCCACCCTCTCGCTCACGTTCGACGGCTCGCCGGGCCAGGGTGCCGAGGAGCGCCTGCGCTCGTTTCTGTACTACCTGTAGCGTCACTACCTCGAGGGAGGACCATGGAACTACGCAACCTTCCCACGGGCGCGGCCGCGCCCCTCGCCAGCCTCGTCACCTGCCATGCGGGCCAGGTCTCGAGCATGTCGCTTCTGCGCGGTGGGCTCGAGGCGGGCCTCTCGGCCACGCTCTTCGCCTTCGCGGCCGGCGAGTCGGTGAGCGAGGAGCGCTATGGGGGCGACACGCTCTACCTGTGCGTCGAGGGCTCGATGGTCGTGACCTGGCCGGACGGCGGGCGCGCCGCCCTTGGCACGGGAGACGCCCTGCGCGTGCCGGCGGGCGAGGGGCACGCCGTCGAGGGCGCGGGCGCGCCGTTCAAGATGCTGCAGGTCACGGTGCCTGCGGACTAGCCTTGCGAAGCACGGGCGGCCTGCTGTCGCCCCATTCGCGCGGCGTGCCCAGCGCAAGCGCCCACACAACGCCAACATGCCGGCACGACCGGCCAAGAGAGAGGAACACCCATGAGCGAGCTCATCAAGAACGTCGAGAAGGAGCAGGTCTTTGCGCCCAAGGGCCTCGTGGAGGTGGAGCCCGGCCGCGTGAACAGCCTCACGCTCGCGCAGACGCCCGGCTGCAAGGTGACGCTCTTTGCCATCGACGAGGGCGAGGGGATGTCGAGCCACTCCGCTCCGGGCGACGCCATGGTCTTCGTGCAGGAGGGCACGGCCGAGATCACCATCAACGGCGCCCCGCACCAGGTCGGCGCCGGCGAGGCCATCGTGATCCCCGCAGGCGCCCCGCACGCCGTCCGCGCCGTGACCGCCTTCAAGATGCTGCTCACGGTGGCCATCGCTCGGTAGGTCCTTGAGCCTCGTGGCCTGCTCGAGTCACTGGTGGTCCCGATACATGTCCTCGAGGCTGACGAAGTGGACATCTGACTGGGCAGCATACTTCGAGCGAGTCGCAGCGGAGACCTCGTGCTTCGTGAAGAGGTACAGGTCCGTCGCGTGATATCCCTTCACGATGTCTCGCTTCCTGGCCAGGTCATCGAGTTCGAGGCTCTCATCGAAGGACTCCCGGTACTTGCACTCTCCGATGAGCATGTCCTTGCCATCCGGATCCGCGGCCAGCACATCGATGTCCGTCTGCTCGCGCAGATCTGGGGCGGCTCCCCACCAAGCCCCCACAAGGGTGGCCGACAGGGGGAGCCGCCCCGTGCGGGCCTGCGCGATCAGCCACTGCCTACAGAGGTCCTCGAACCTGTGGCCTAGGTACGTGCTCAGGGCGCCGCCCATGATTCTTGAGGCGATGGAGCCTCCCATCCCAAGCTCAATCTCAGAGGTTCGCGCCATGACGAAGTGAAACCAGAAGTCGTAGCAGGCATCTCGGATGCGGTAGATCCCCTTGCGGCTTCGCTCGGGGTTCTCCCCAAACGGAACGATCTTCTCGATGATCTCCAGGGAGCAGAGCGACTTCAGGTATCGGGGAAGCGTCGCAACCTCTATGCCGGTCTTATCCGCCATGAGTGACGGTCGGTTGGCGCCCTCGGCAATGGCGCGAAGTATCGAGTTGTAGAGCGCAGGCTCCCTGAACTCCTGACGAAGCAGGCCGTATGGTTCGTCATAGAGAAAGCCCGTGGGATCGAAGTACAGGGCTCTGAGGTTCTCTACGAGCGTGAGCTCAGGGTCTATCTGCTCCAGGTAATAGGGAACGCCGCCAAAGCAACCGTAGTAGCGGAACAGCTCGTCAGCGTCACGGGCTGGCAACATCTGCGCGACCTCGAGGTAGTCGAGCTGTGTCAGCTTGAGCTGAGCCGTGCGCCTGCCGTAGAGCGGGCTCTTGCGTCCCAGTACCTCGCTCTCCATGAACCCCTGGTCGCTACCGCACAGAATGAGGTAGAGGCCGGTGTCCTTGAGCTTGTGGTCTATGGCGATCTGGAGAACCGACGGAAGGGACTCGCTGCGGCTCGCGGCGTAGGGAAACTCGTCGAACGCGAGGACGAACCGCCTCTCGGTCGCCTTCTCGGCGAGGTAGTCGAAGGCGTCCTTCCAGCTCAGGAATTGTCCCGTGGCCAGTGGGGCCCCAAAGAACTCGTAGACGGCGAGGCTGAAGTCGGCGAGGTTGTCCTTGTCAGACTGGTCGAGTGCCGTGAAGTAGAGGAGCTCCTTCCCTTCGCCGAAGCGCCTGATGAGGGCGGTCTTTCCCACGCGCCTGCGGCCATAGACCACCACCATCTGGAAGCTGCCCTTTCGATACAGTCGCTCGAGCTTGGCCAGCTCCTCCGTGCGCCCGACAAACATCTCCGCTCCTTAACATTCACTAATGCAGTATGCATAAGTGAATTATGTAATAACTTGAGGCTGCGGGCAAGGGCGCTGGGGTAAGGGGGAGGCTGCACCATGCCTTTTCCGGGGGCGTCGCTTGTGCCGAGACGAAGTGGGATGCTGCGCCGAAGGGCGAGCCATTGCCGCGGCTACGTGCCAACACGAAGGTTGGCGCAATGCAAGGGGCGGCGGGCATCCTGGGATGGATGCCCGCCGCCTGTCAGGTGACGCCTGTGACGGGTGTTCCCCGTCGTTCCTTGCCTCTAGCCCTGCTCGGCCACGGCCTGCATGGCCAGGGCGCCGATGTAGTTGACCGGCTGCGAGAAGTTGGGCTGGAACAGGAGGTCGACGCCGGCAAGCTGGTCGATCGTGAAGCCGGCTTGGATGGCGATGGAGACGGCGTTGGCGGCCTGGCCCACGTCGGGCTGCTTGCTCAGGAACTGGGCGCCCTTCACGAGGCGCGTCTCGGGATCCCAGACGAGCGTGGCCGTGACCGGCGTCGTGGTGAGCATGAAGTCGGGGCGGTAGTCCTGCACGAGCGTGGTGGAGCGGAGCTTGAGCCCGCGCGCCTCGGCACCGCCCAGCGTGAGGCCGGTGGCGGCAAGCGACAGGTCGTAGAGCTGCACGGCGCTCGTGGCCTGCGTGCCCATGCTCGCGATGACCGGGCCCTCCACGTTGGCGGCCGCCACGATGGCCTGGCGCACGGCGTTGGTGGCCAGCGGGATGTAGTCGTAGGTGCCCGTGGGGTTGTAGCGGATGCATGCCGCGTCGCCCGCCACCAGCACGTCGTTGGTGGGCTCGTCATGGCCGGCCAGGTAGGCGCGCATGTACTCGTCGGTCTCGATGGCACCGTTCTTGAGCATCTTGAGCTGGCCCGCGAACAGGTCGGTGCGCGGCAGGAAGCCAGCGCCCAGGATGGCGAACTCCACGTGGCACTCGCCCTTGGTGGTGACGACGGTGACGCCTGCACCGTCTGCGTCGGGGCGGAACTCCTGGACGAACTGGTCCGTCGCGAGCGTCACGCCGTGGTCCTCGAACGCCTTGGCCACCTCGCCGCAGATGGGCTCATCGAAGTTCTTGGCCAGCACGCGCGGCAGGCCGTCGATGAGCGTGGCGTGCACGCCGATCTCGCTGAACTGCTCGGCGAGCTCGCTGCCGATGTAGCCGGCGCCGATGACCGCGACCTCCTTGGCCGTCTTGGCGCGGTTCTTGATCTCGAGGCCGTGGCCCCAGTTCTTGGCGAAGACCACCTGCTCGCCCTCGAGGCACTCCTTGAGGCCCTTGATGGGCGGCTCGACCGGCTTGGAGCCGGTGGTCACGAACAGCTTGTCGAAGGTGTAGTTGGAGACCTCGCCGCTCTCGAGGTCGCGGGCCTTGAGGGTCTTGTCGGCCACGTTGACCTCGAGGACGTCGGTGCGCATGTGCATGCGCGCGCCCAGCTTGGACAGGGCCTCGGGACTCGAGTAGAACATGCGCTTGGGGTCGCTCACGTGGCCGCCCACCCAAAGGGCGATGCCGCAGGAGAGGAACGACAGCGAGTCGTTGCGCTCGAAGACGTGGACGGTCCAGTCGGGGTGGGCGGTGAGGAGCTGGGAGGCTGCGAAGGTTCCGGCGTGCGTGCAGCCGACGATAGCGGCGGTGGTCATGGTCGAAGATCCCCTTTCGGTTTGGCACGTACCTGCGCGTGAGGTGCAGTGCGACGTGTGCGCGATATGGCATCCTGCTGATGGCATATTTCAACATTCACGCTACGACAACGATATGCCCAGTCGGTGAGGGGCACCAATCGGGCGGCTGGACGGTTCACCCCGTCACATTTCCTTCCGGATGATTTGTCACATTTTCGCGTCACGCCCCATTCGTGTGACTCTTTTTTTCCGGATGATTTGTCACATCCCCGGGCTGGCTCCTGGCTGTCTCCCGTGGGCCGCAGTGTGCGGCCTGGCACTGACCCCGCTCGGCGTCATAAATGCTACAATCTCAATATCATTTGTGCGGCCACGCGCATTGACGTCCGCCGACGGCAGCCGTCCGCGTGCTGGCCCTCCTCGCGAGTCCGGCTCCGCAGAAGCCGCGCCCCGCGCATGAGGTGCCGCGCAAATGGGAACACGATAAAGGGTTGGGTCGCCCGGGGAGGCGGCCCGCGCGGGCCCGTCCCGCCAAGAGAGAGGAAAACGCATGTCCGAGCTCAAGTTCTTCAAGTGCGCCAAGTGCGGCGAGGTCGTCTACAAGGTCGTCGACGGTGCCTGCAACCCGTCCTGCTGTGGCGAGCCCATGGTCGAGCTCAAGGCCAACACCACCGACGCCGCCACCGAGAAGCACGTCCCGGCTCTGTCCGTCGACGGCAACAAGCTCGTCGTCAAGGTCGGCGAGGTCGCTCACCCGATGCTCGACGAGCACTCCATCCAGTTCATCGCCCTCGAGCGCGCCGACGGCTCCGTCGCCTTCAAGTACCTCAAGCCGGGCGACGCCCCCGAGGCCACGTTCTGCAAGCCGTCCGAGAACGCGACGGTCTATGAGTACTGCAACCTCCACGGCCTGTGGAAGGCCGAGTACACGGCCTAGTGCCGCTCTCAGCGAGCTGCTATCGTAGGCGGGTATCGGGCGCTTTGCCCGGTGCCCGCCTTTTCGTCCGAGGAGGTCCCATGAGGATTGCCATCGCACAGATGAACACGAGGGCCGGCGACTTTGCCGCGACCATCGATGCCATGGGACTCTACGGCGAGCGCGCGGCGGCCGCGGGGGCCGACCTGCTCGTCTACCCGGCGCCCACGCTCATGGGTCCCGACCCCATGGGCCTCTCCGAGCAGGAGGGCTACGTCTTCGACGTGACCGAGGCGCTGGGCAAGCTTGCCGAGCGCCTGTGCGTGCCCGCCCTCGTGCCGTTCATGATGGGGCTGGGCGCCAACCCCGGCGTCGACGTCGCCTACGTGCGCGACGGCACCGTGCTTCCCGTGGTGCTCGCGAGCTGGCTGGGGGCCCTCGGCTCGGCCGTCCCGGACGGCGACTCGGCGCGGGCCAAGTCCGCCGACGCACCCGCGCAGCTGCCCTTCGGCCGCCCGGCGTGCATCTCGGTGGGCGGCGTCGACGTGGGCCTCGCCCTCACCTTCGACGACCTCGACGCGTTTGCCTCGGGCGACGTCTCGGCCGACATCGTCTGCCACATCCCGGTGGACGGGTTCGGCACCGACGATGTCGCCACGTGCCTTGCCCCCTCCGTGTCTGACGGCTGCTTTACGCAGGACGCCTCCGACGCCAACTCCTGGCTGGTGGCGGCCGGTGCCGTGGGTGGCTACGAGGACTCGGTGTACGCGGGCGGCAGCTTCGTGATGGCACCGTGGGGCGAGCTTGCGGCGGTGGCGCCCTCCTTCGTGGAGGACCTGCTCGTCTGCGATATCGACGTCATGGGCGAGGGCCCGCTCGCAGACCCCGTCGACGCCCCCTCCTTCGACCGCGAGCGCATGCTGTGGGACGCCTGCTCGCTGGCGCTTCGCGACCAGGTGGACAAGCGCGGCCTCGCGGGCGTGACGCTTGCGGTGGACGGCGGGCTTGGCACGGCCGCCCTGGCGTCGCTTGCCGTCGACGCCGTGGGGCCCCTGCGCGTGAGCGCGCTCGTGTGCGCCGAGGGAGACGCGCTCAAGGATGCGCGCGAGCTCGTGCGGGCGCTGCGCATCCGCGACGTCGACGAGCTCTCCGTGCGCGACCTCGCGCGTGCGGCAGACCTCGTGGGCGGCGACGTTGACGCCGAGGCGCTCGGGCGCGGGCTCGTGCGGGCGCGGCTGTTCGCCCAGGCGGCCTCGGAGGGCAGGCTTGCCTTGAGCGCGGCCGACAAGACCGAGCTCGCGGTGGGTGTGAGTGGTGAGCCCGTGGCCACGGCCGGCGCGTTTGCCCCCTTTGGCGACGTGTACCGCTCCGACGTCGCGCGGCTGGCCCGGCGGCGCAACATGGTGTCATCGGTCATCCCCGCGCGCTCGCTTGCGCGCATCCGCGTGCCCGAGGGGCTGGGGCTCGAGGAGGTCGCCACGTCCGACGAGCTCAGGGTGGGCGAGCTCGACGCGATGCTGCTCATGCACGTCGAGCGCGGCCTTGGGCTGGCCGGACTCTCTGCCGGGAAGCTCGGGGCAGAGGGGGCGCGGCGGCTGCTTGCCCGCATCAAGGGCAACGAGGCCGTCCGCCGCTCGGGCCCGCGCTACCCGATCGTGTCGGCATGCTCGTTTGCCGAGCTCGCCTCGCCCGTCACGGATGCCTGGGTGGACCACGGGCGAGACCTCGCGGACGACCCGCGCGCCGACGAGATCGCCGACGCCCTGCGCGAGCTTGCGGGCGAGGCGAGCTCGGCCGAGGAGTCGCCCCTGGAGGAGGCGCTCGACCCCGAGCGCGTCTCCGAGGTGATGGGATACCTCAAGGACCTCTCTGACGGCAGGCGCCTGCGCTCCGAGGCGTCCGGCGAGGGGGAGGACCCTGGGGCCGCCGGCGGTGACGGCCTGTGGCCAAGCGGGATGTTCTCGGACAACTAGGTCCGCGCTGGCGCAACCTCCCCTCTCATGGTAGACTAGAACGCACGTTCGTAGTCTCGGGGCCGGGGTTCGGTCCCGCCCACGCGAGGGAGGCGCGCATGGTCCTCATCGGCATCGACCCGGGTCTGGCAAACACCGGCTGGGGCGTCATCGAGACGCGCGGCTCCGTCATGCGCGCGCGGGCCTACGGCTGCATCCACACCGAGGCGGACGAGGCGCTCAACCTCAGACTGGGAACCATCTGCTCCCAGATCTCGGAGGTCATCGGGCGCTACGGCCCCACGAGCGTGGCCATCGAGGACATCTACTTTGGCCAGAACACGCGCTCGGCCATCCTCACGGCGCAGGCGAGGGGCGCGGCGCTCGTGGCGTGCGCCCAGTGCGGGGTCGACGTTGGCAGCTACACGCCCATGCAGATCAAGCAGGCCGTCGTTGGCACGGGCGCGGCCGACAAGCGCCAGGTCACCTTCATGGTGAGAAACGTCCTCGCGCTCGACCACGACCCCAGGCCGGACCACTGCGCGGACGCCCTCGCGGCGGCCGTGTGCCACGCCAACCTGTCGCGCACGTTTCTCGTCTCCGCCGCGCATGGCGGCGCGGCGGCGCGGGCGCTCGTGGCGGCGCGGGCGAGCGCGGCGGCGTCGAGCGAGCACGACAGGAGGGCGGGGGAGTAGGTCCCCGCAGGCACGGATAGGGGGCGGGTCCCCGCAGGCACGGCCGCCCAAGGCGGCGCAAGACCGGAGACGAAGGGGCTGGGCATGATCGTTCAACTCACGGGAACCCTGGTGGAGCTCACGGCTTCCCATGTCGTGCTCGACGTGGGCGGTGTCGGCTACGAACTGGGCGTCTCGGCCGTGACGGCGGCGTCCCTGCCGGCCTCGGGCACGCCGGGGGTGACGCTTCTGGCCCGCCTGCAGGTGCGCGAGGACGCCATGACGCTCTTCGGCTTCTCGTCGCGCGAGGAGCGGGCCCTCTTCGACAGGCTGTGCGCCATCTCGGGCGTGGGCCCCAAGCTCGCGCTCTCGGTTCTCTCCACGTTCACGCCGTCCCAGCTTGCCGGCGTCGTCGCCGGGGAGGACAGCCAGATGATGGCGACGGTGCCCGGTGTGGGCAAGAAGCTCGCCGGGCGCCTCCTGCTCGAGCTCGAGGGCGTGTTTGCCAAGGACCCCACGCTTGCGGGCCTGGCCTCGCTCACGGCTGCCGTGCCGACGGGTGCGGGTGCCGCCACGGGCGCGGCGGGAGCCGGCGGGGTGGAGGCAGACGTCACGGAGGCGCTGCTTGCCATGGGCTTCACGGGCGAGGAGGCCTCGCTGGCCCTCGAGGGTCATGAGGAGACCGGCGCCACGAGCGTCAAGGCCGCGCTCGCCTACGCGCTCAAGCGCCTGGGGAGGAGGTCGTGATGTGGGAGGCAGACCCCTCGAAGGACCTCTTTGACGGCGCGCCCGCGCACGACACGCAGGCTCCGCGCCAAGTGACGGCGGCGCTCACCTCCGACGACTTGGAGGTCGACCGCACGCTTCGTCCCACCACGCTCGACGAGTACTGCGGCCAGCAGCGCGTGCGGCAGAACCTGCGCGTGCTCATCGAGGCCGCAAAGAGCCGCCACGAGCCGCTCGACCACGTGATCTTCTCGGGCCCTCCCGGCCTTGGCAAGACCACGCTCGCCACGGTGGTGGCAAACGAGATGGGCTCGAAGATCCACACCACGAGCGGCCCGGCCATCGAGCGCACGGGCGACCTCGCGGCCATCCTCACCAACCTCGAGCCCGGAGACGTCTTCTTCATCGACGAGATCCACCGTCTCAACCATGCCATCGAAGAGGTCCTCTACCCGGCGATGGAGGACTTCTTCCTCGACATCGTGATTGGCAAGGGGCCGGCCGCGCGCTCCATCAGGCTCGACGTGCCGCGCTTCACGCTCATCGGGGCCACCACGCGCACGGGCCTGCTCACGGGGCCTCTGCGCGACCGCTTCGGCATCTCCTTCAGGCTCGACTACTACTCGGTCGAGGAGCTGGCCCAGATCGTGGAGCGCTCGGCGGGCATCCTCGGCGTCGGGATCGACCATGACGCCGCGCTTGAGGTGGCAAGCCGCAGCCGTGGCACGCCACGTCTCGCAAACCGCCTGCTCAAGCGCGTACGAGACTATGCGCAGGTGCGTGCGGAGGGAGCCATCACCACGGCGGTGGCGGCCGAGGCCATGAGCTTCTTCGAGATCGACGAGCTGGGCCTCGACTGGATGGACACCAAGATTCTGACGGCGCTCGCGGCCACGTTCCGCGGGAGGCCCGTGGGACTCACCACCATCGCGAGTTCGGTGGGGGAGGACCCCTCCACCATCGAGGACGTGTAGAGCCGTACCTCCTGCAGTGCGGCCTCATCGTGCGCACGCCCCAGGGCAGGCAGGCGACGGCGGCCGCGTTCGAGCACCTCGGCCTCACGCCCCCGCCGAGTGCGTGACGGAGGACCCGGGTGGCCTTGCGGTTTACCCGGGCTGGGGAATGCGGGTTGCGTCACAATGGACGGGCCGGAGCGAGACGCTCGCAAGCGGAGGAGGACGCGCATGCTGCAGAAGGACTATGTGCTCGAGGTCGTGCGCCGCTTTGGCGACGTGCTTGCCCGCTGGCTTCGCCCGGCGGTGCTCGAGGCCAACGGCGAGGCCATCGACGAGGTCGAGAACGCGGTCGGCAGGCTCATCGACCTCGACGGGGCTACGGCGCTCTCGCTTGCGCCGGAGTCGCTCGTGTCGATGATGGAGCTCTCCGGCATCGCGGACTCCGTCGCGGGCTATGTCAGCTATGCGCTGCTTCGCCTGGGGTATGCCTACGAGGCGGCCGGCAACGACGCGCTCGCCAACGTGCGCCGCGAGCAGGCGCGCGCCATCTCGACCGCCTTCGGGTCCGAGCTTGGCCGCGTCCCGGAAGAGTATCAGGAGCTCGAGCGGGCCATCTCCGCCGAGCGTGGAGAGGAGTAACCCATGCCCACCGACATCGAGATCGCGCAGGCGGCGACGCCCAAGCCCATCACCGAGGTTGCCGCAGGCCTCGGCATCTCCGAGGAGCGGCTCGTCCCCTACGGCCGCGACAAGGCAAAGGTCGACTACAACGTCCTGCGCGAGGAGCCCGAGCACCCCTCCAAGCTCGTACTCGTGACCGCCATCAACCCCACGCCCGCGGGCGAGGGCAAGACCACCACGACCATCGGCCTTGCCGACGCGCTGCGCCGCCTGGGCACGAAGGCCGTCGTGGCGCTGCGCGAGCCCTCCCTGGGCCCCGTGTTTGGCATCAAGGGCGGCGCCGCGGGCGGCGGCTACGCGCAGGTCATCCCCATGGAGGACATCAACCTGCACTTCACCGGCGACTTCCACGCCATCGGCGCGGCCAACAACCTGTTGGCCGCCATGCTCGACAACCACATCAAGCAGGGCAACAAGCTGGGGATCGACCCCAAGCGCATCACGTGGAAGCGCTGCGTCGACATGAACGACCGCGTGCTTCGACGCGTGGTGGTGGGCCTTGGCGGCGTTGCCGACGGCACCACCCGCGAGGACGGCTTCGACATCACGGTCGCCTCCGAGGTCATGGCGGTGCTCTGCCTCGCCACGAGCATCCGCGACCTCAAGGAGCGCCTCGCCCGCATGGTCGTGGCACACACCTTTGACAAGCGCCCCGTCACGGCGGGAGACCTGCACGCGGCAGGCGCCATGGCAGCCCTGCTCAAGGACGCGCTCAAGCCCAATCTGGTGCAGACGCTCGAGGGCACGCCCGCCTTCGTGCACGGCGGCCCCTTCGCCAACATCGCGCACGGCTGCAACTCCGTGATGGCCACGCGCATGGCCATGCACTACGGCGACGTCGCCATCACCGAGGCTGGCTTTGGCGCAGACCTCGGTGCGGAGAAGTTCTGCGACATCACGAGCCGCATGGCCGGCTTCAAGCCTGACGCGGTTGTCGTGGTGGCCACGGTGCGTGCGCTCAAGTACAACGGTGGTGCGCCCAAGGCGGCACTTGGCGAGGAGAACCTCGAGGCGCTCGAGGCCGGCATCCCCAACCTGCTGCGCCACGTCAACAACATGCAGGACGTCTTTGGGCTGCCGTGCGTGGTGGCGCTCAACCGCTTCCCCACCGACACCCCGGCCGAGCTCTCGCTCGTCGAGGAGAAGTGCGCGTCGCTTGGCGTGAACGTGCGCCTGTCCGAGGTGTGGGCCAAGGGCGGCGAGGGCGGCGAGGCGCTTGCGAGCGAGGTGCTGCACCTGCTCGAGCGCCCGGCCGAGTTCCGTCAGGCCTACGCCGACGACGTGCCCGTCCGCCAGGCGCTCGATGCCATCGCGACCAAGGTCTATCACGCCGATGGGGTTGACCTCACGCCCCAGGCTGCCCGTCAGCTGGCCCAGATCGAGGCGGACGGCTTTGGCAGCCTGCCCGTCTGCGTGGCAAAGACGCAGTACTCCTTCACCGACGACGCCAAGGTGCTCGGTGCGCCCGAGGGCTTCCGCATCACGGTGCGCGAGCTCACGGTGAGTGCGGGTGCGGGCTTCGTGGTGGCGAAGACCGGCGCCATCATGACGATGCCCGGCCTTCCGCGCGTTCCCGCCGCCGAGAACATCGACGTCGACGACGACGGCAACATCACGGGCCTGTTCTAGGGCTTTCCCGAGTCGTCGTTCCGTGCTCGCATGCCAGCAAGGCCGCCCGTCCCATCAAGTTTGGGACGGGCGGCCTTTGCCCTTGCCCGACACGGCTCTGCGCGCCGTCCTCTTTCCTTAACCCGAGTCTTTCTTGGCTGTGCCGCCTGGCCTCCGTCTTCCTGTGCCGCGAGCCTGCTCGGCCTTTGCGCCTGACCTCACGCTCGCCCTCTACGCTCTGTCTTCTTGCGTCGTGATCCTTCGTGGCCGCTTGACGGCCCCCTGTCCCTCTACCTCGTGCCCTGCTGGCCGCGCATGCGGGCAAAGGCTACGAAGCAGAGGATCATCTGGACGATGACGAAGAAGAAGTACGCGGGAAAGAGCACTATGGCCACCGCGTAGAGGATTCCGGCCGTGAGGGCAAAGCCGCGCTTGCCCATGAGCAGCCCCAACGCGTTGAACACGACGGCAAGCAGCGTCAGCGCGAGGTGCGGCATGATGAGCATCGCGGCAAGTCCCGCACCGGCTTGTGACGCGGAGTCGGCACCGACCTGCCCCAGCGCGCCGCCGCCGTACCAGTACCACAGCGAGTAGATGACATACGCCACGCCCAGCACGAGCGCGATGGCGAGTAGGGCGCTCTTTTTCTGCTTCTCCACGATTGGGTTCCTTCCCCTTGTCCCTTGCCGGCACACGGCGGCCGGCGCAAGCCAATCCTACGCAGCGTGCAAGTTCGCGGCATTAGCTCCGAGCTAACTGGGGCCTCATAACGGTTTAAAGCGCAACGAAACAGAAGCCATCAATTCTGCAGGTAAATAGTGTTGAATGAGGTAATTATGCCAAATAGTCCGCAACTCTTCAGAATGCTCCAAACGGGATAATTTATGCCTAGGTTTATGCCTACCACGAAGCGGTCGGTTAATCCCTGATATGCAAAACCACCCCGTCAGTATTCGGTCCCAAACGCGCCCGAGACTTTCCAACGGCGCGGCCGGCCTACGGGACTTCTAAGGGTCCCTCCAGCCTGCCGCACCATTGAATAGCCGTGAACCGGGCACGGGTCCCGAAAAGAGGAACGGCGGCCTCGCGTCCGCCGTTCTTGTGGGCATCCTTGTGAAGCGGGGTCAGTCCTCTATCCGGTTGCCATCAAGGTCTTTGAGCCCGAGGCCGGCGACGTTCCCGGCGAGGAAGCGCCCGACCATCCGCTCGAACCACTGGAGGTCGTTAACGTACCACTCGAAGTGGGAGCGCCAGCCGCGGTAGAAGATCGTGAGGCGCTCGCCCTCCTCGTAGTCGATCCAGAGCGGCTCCCTGAGCACCGGTACGGAGACCTCGAAGTACGTCTTCCGGTCATCGATGCCTCATAGCCCTCGTCGCCGTAGAGGTGGGTCATCACCGCGTAGCCGTCCAGAAGGGAGAGGACCCACTCCCTGAGGCCGTCACTCTCGAAGGCCGGCGTGAACACGCTTGCCGGACGCTTGTCGTCGCAGCCGTAGGCCCGCCCAGGCGCCGTCGGCGGGGTCGAACGCGCCCGTCGCGTCCGCGGACTTCACCACCGTGGCTCCCCACTCGGCGAGACTCCCCCTCGTGATGGCGACCGAGATGGCTACGCCCACGCTTCCCTCGCAGAGCGCCACCGTAAGGTTCGGGAAGCTCTTGTGCAGGAGGCGCGACACCTCGGCGTACGCCGCGCCGCCCGACAGCTCCACCCGCAAAAAGATGATGCCCCGGATATCGCGCTCGGTGTCCACGTGCGGCAGGATCCTCGTCGTGGACTTCTGCACCGTCGCCCAGTGCTCCATGCGCGAGACGAGCTCAAGCGTCTTTCGCTCCTGCCGCGTGAGCTCCGCTTGCTGTGCGAGCATCGTCTTGGGCAGGCGCTTCCCGCCTGTAAGGGCCTCCTCGGGTTGGCGGAAGACCTCGTTCCAATCTGGCGCAATCATGAGGCGGCCTCTTCGGCAGACTCCCATGCAAGAGCCTTTGGATTCCAGGTCATGTCGCCCTTGCCCGCGAGCGCGGGGGCGTAGAACCTACCAGCAAGTTCGATTGCCTCGTCGAAGCCCCTATAGCGAGCGGGGACCCGGTTCTTAGCGGCGAACGGTGCAAACCGTGCCCGCCATTCCTCCGGCGCGCTGAACGACTCGGGAACCTCCATGCCTCGCTTGCGGCACTCAGTGCGAACTGCCAAGGCGAGTTCCCTAAGATCGAAACACCTTCCGGTCGCGTAGAAGACGATGTCCGCCAGGTCTTTCATACGCGAGGACGGCCATCCGCCCGGCTGCCGTTCCATGACCGCGCAGAGCTTGTCGGCGAGCTGGTCGGGAAGCGGGTAGAGCAGGTACTCGCAGCTCGGCACGCCCTCAATCTCGATCCTGTTGAGGGGCTGCGTGCGCTCGGGAGCGAACAGCGGGTCGCAGTCGAGCGACAGGTCGATGAGGATGGGGTCCTTCTCCTGATCACCCACGTATGTAGCGAACCGAAGCTTCAGGAGCCTCGAGTACCCGTTCTCGTCCAGCGACTCCTCGTGCCTCGTTAGCTCGAAGCGGCAGAAGTCACCGAGGTCCCTGGCAGCGAGGGTCTTCATCTCACTGAGGGCCGCCTCGGCGGATACGCTGGGCCGTGCCGCGAAGTCGATGTCGCGCGTGCTCCGTGCGCCCGGGATGCGCGCAAGGAGGCCCGAACCACCCTTGAGGATGTAGCGGGCGTCAGGGTCCGAGAACACGCGGCAGAGGAAGCGGTCCCTCAGCGCTTGGCGGTAGTCCTCGCCCGGGTCCCCGCCGGCTTTGCGCACGGCCTTTTTGAGAGCCCTGTCGAATTCCGCGGGCGACTTGTAGCTCATGCGCGGGCTCCTTCCATAATCATGGCGTCGAACAAGGGATAGCCGGCGGGGTGGCCGTACCTGGTGGCCATACCGTCAACACGCCGCCGGAAAGCCTGCGATATGGGGGTGGTGCCGCCTGAAGCGAAGTCCCTTAGGACGTTTGCGACGAGGCTCTCGTCCTCCCCGTCCCGCAGGAGGTCGAGCACGGTCCTCTCGGGCGAGGTGGTGGGGATGCTGTTGACCAAAATGACGTCCTGGGCCTGGAGGCGGCTCTTCACGGTGCGGATGCCGCACCGCCTGACCTGCTTGCGCTCGACCGATGTGAAGGTGAGGGGTTCCGGGTTCAGCTCGCCGAGGCCCATGAGCCAGGCAGCCGTGGCATGGCTCGCGACGGCATCGTTCTCGTCGCGGGTTCGCTCCCAGGCGTACTTCGTGCGGTCAAGGATGAGCCAGGCCGCGTACACCCGCTCCTCCCGGGTAGAGGGGGCGGCGCACGAGCGGTACACGGCGGGCATGACGCGCTCGATATGGCCGCTTCCCTCGAGCCTCGCGAGCGCCTGCCGGCTCACGCCGGCGCGCTCAGCTTGCGCGGTTGTGACGAACCCGCGCTGCGAGGCCATAAGGCCTGCGAGTATTTTGAGGGCGTCTATTGCTTTCATGTGAGAATTGTAACAATATTTTGCGACAAATGTAGCACGGATACGGTTGTATACCTCATCTACCGCTGCACAACGAAGCTCACGAGCGAGTAGTCGTCGAAGCCCAGGCTGACGCCCGCGTCCACCTCGCCGAGGGAGAAGAGACTCTCATGCCCAGCGCCACGGCCGCGCCCCTACGCGCCCGCGACGGGCCTCGCCGATGCGCGCACGCCCGCCAGCTTGTTGTCGAAGAGCTCCACGATGCCGTACTTGCGGTACTTCATCATGTAGCTGTCGAGCGACTCCAGCTCGTCCGGGGAGAAGGCGCGGCTCGCCACGTGCTTGCCGTACTTGATGACGGCCGACCTCTCCACCACGAGGAAGTTAAGCTCCCTGCCCGCGGCGGCCTTCGCGCACCCGAAGCTCGCGTCGCCCGAGTTCAGCGTCACCGCCGTGTAGAAGCGCACCTGCGGTACCTCCATCACCTTGGCGAAACGCTCCAGCACGCGGTTCGAGCGCGCGGGGTTCGCGAGCGAGTAGTCGTCCATCACGCCTGTGAGCGTCGGCGTTATGAAGAGGTAACGCGATCCGGTCGAGACCTGCGCCTCGTCCATCTCGTTCGTCACGTCGCGCAGCGCCTTGAGGACGTCCCCGGCCTCGGCGGCCGAGAGGTCGCCCGAGTCCACCGTCACCCCGGCGTGGCCGGCGATCTGCGCGAACGTGAACGCGTCGGCCTCCGGGGCCACCTGCGTGCGCTGCAGCTCGGCGCCGGCCTGCACGAAGCAGTCCATCACGCCGGCCTCCTCCGCGTCCATCACGTCGGCCATGAGGCGGATGCCGCGGTCGTAGTTGAAGGCCTTCGTCTCGTAGGAGAAGTCGATGGAGCCTGTCTTGTAGCCCACGTTCCTCGTGTAGTTGCCAAGGCCGCTCACGCTCACCTTCGGCACCATGATCTCCTTGGCGTTGCGCCCCGCGCGGGCCAGGCGCTTCGGCGAGTTCAGCACCGTCGAGCAGGCCTCGCGCTGGTACACCTCGTCCAGGATGGTGGTGTAGCTCTTGGCGTAGTCGATCTTGTTGGCCATAGGGGGTTACTCCTCGTCATCCAGGCCGGCGATTGCTCGCTAGCGGCTCATGGTCTGCTGCTCGGCCTTGGCCGCGGTGCCCGCGGGCTCCAGGCCCGTGGTGCCGCCGGCGGGCGGCTCGGAGGCGAACAGCCACGGTTTCGCGCCCTTCAGCTCGGCCACGTCGCCGCCGTGCTCGGCGAGCAGTGCCCGCGCGGCCGTCACGTTGCGCGCTCCTGCGAGTCTCAGCTCGTAGCCCGTGCGCTCCTCGGCGGCCTCCGCGCGAAGGCGCTCGATCTCCGCCGCCAGCTTGTCCGCGGCCTCCCGGGACTTGGCGGCCTCCGCCACCTGCGACTCCAGCTCGCGGATCCGCGCGTCCTGCCGGTCGAGCAGGGGCTCGTAGTCCGGCTTCTCTACCTGCTGCGCCTGCCGCCCCTGCGGCTGCGTCGGCTCGCCCTGCTGCCCCTGCTCCGCCTGGGCCTCCTCCGGCTTGCCATCCTGCTCACCCTCCACGTCTGGACCTCCAACGTCCGGGCGGGTAAGAAAAATGCCCGCAACGATTACCGTTGCGGGCATTCTCCAAGCCGGTCAGATGCTAACCCGCGGCCAAGCAAGAGGGGGCTTCCTCCTTTTAGGGGGCGATCCCGCGCTCGTCAGCCGATGAACATATTGTCAAACCGGCTGTCATATGCGGATACGTGACTGGGCGATAAGCAATGGAACCCTTGCCCTTTCGGGTCGTGGCCCATGCCGTGAGCGGTATTACAAAATCGGAGAAGGAATTATCTCAATCTGTGGTTTAAGTTTACAAGATGGTGTAAACTCGGCTCAGCGCGAAAGGAGACAGCATGGCAACCGAACTTGGCAAGTTCCTGAGGAAACTAAGGGTGGATAACGACGAGCTCATGAAGCAGATGGCCGATCGCCTCGGCCTCGCCTCCTCCACGCTCTCGTCCATCGAGGCGGGGAGGCGCAAGCCCGGCAAGGGCTTCTTGGAGCGGGTCATCGGCACGTACGAACTGAGCCAAAAGCAGGCGGCCGAGCTCCGAGACGCCTACGACCGCTCTAGGGATGAGGTCGAGCTGCAAATCAAGGGCCTGCCGAACCAGGACCAGCGGCTCGCCGTCGCGTTCGCCCGCAAGTTCGCCACCCTCAGCGACGAGCAGAAGAAGAGCATTAGGGGGATCCTTGAGGAAGATTAACTATGAAATGACCCACGACTACGGCTACGAGGTTCCGCCGCACAGCAGAGAGGACTTGACGCGCCTGGCGCACCTCGTCCATCAGATCTCGGGGTACAAGGGGGTCGGCCCATTTCCCATCATGCGGTTTGTGGAGCTTGTCCTGCCAGAGATCTACGAGGACTTCGAGCTGCAGGTGCTCCGGCCGCGCGAACTCGGCGAAAAGTTGGGCGAGACCTATCCGAGCAGGCATCTCATCAGACTCCGGCAGGACGTCTACGACACCGCCGTCGACGGGCAGCCCTTGGCGCGCATGACTGTGGCCCACGAGACGGGCCACCTGCTCGTGCACAACAACATCCCTATAGCGCTCGCCCGCAAGCAGGCGACGAAGTCGATCCCCGCCTACCGAAGTTCGGAGTGGCAGGCTAATGCCTTTGGCGGTGCCTTGCTCATGCCGGCCGATAAGATCATCCGTCTCGAACCCGAGGAGATCTGCGAGCTCTACAACGTCACCATCACGGCGGCCAGCACGCAGCTCAAGGCAGTCAGGGGGAAGGGGGCCATGTGGGCAAAGACGTTCAGCCTGTAGACAACGGCATGGAAAAGACGAGGGCACCGCCGCCATAGCAACGATCCCCTCACGAAAGCGGCGTACATCCACTCCCTAGACAAGACGAATTGTACGCCCTTTCGAATCTGTAGAACTCGCTGTTCGCGATTCCTTACATTTCAGATTTGAAAGGAGGATGCCTTGGAGCATCCGACCATCACCCTTACCCCTCAACGCGAGGGAAACACCCGTCACACCCCCAAGCCGAAGGCGGCATATCGCAGCGACCCGCTCTTCCTGCGCAACGGTTACCGCCAGGAGGGACGTTGGGACATCCCCGTCGTCCGCAAACAGCCCGTCGACCTCTCCCGCCCCGTCGGCCTCATCGCGTGCACCGACACGCGCCCCAACGACCATAAGAACGCTTGGAGGGGCGTCCACCACTTCGTGGACGACGCCCGCTTCGAGGACGCCTACCGCCATCCGGAGCGCAGGCTCGCCAAGTACTCCCAGTACCGCTTCGCGCTCACCCCGGACTACTCGCTCTTCCCGGAGATGCCACTCTGGCGACAGATCGAGTCGGTGGGCAAGAGTCGCTGGTGCGGGGCGTACTGGCAGGGGCACGGGCTTACCGTCGTCCCCACGATGGGGTGGGGACTTGCGCCTACCTTCGACTTCTGCTTTGCCGGCGTCGATGAGGGCTCCGTTGTCGCGGTGAGCACGCTCGGGTGCCGCACCGGCCGCATGCGGTTTCTGCGCGGGTACGACGCCATGCTCGAGCAGGTGCGGCCCGAGACGGTCATCTGCCTCGGCAAGCCCGTCCCCGGCATGCGCGGCGATGTTATCGAGGTCGACTACCTCGGCTCCCGCAAGGCGGCGCGCTAGCATGGGCGGACGCGGCACCTTCGCGGCGGGGAACAACGTCGCGTACAAGTTCGAGACCGTGGACAAGATCGAGGGCGTCAAGGTCCTCAGGCCGCTCTCCGGCTCGCTCAAGCTCCCCGAGGAGGCCCACTCGAGCGGGGCCTACGTCCTGCTCGACAGGAACGGCGTCTTCAAGCAGTATCGGGAGTACGACAAGGACCACTACCTCACCTTCGAGATCGGCTGGCACCACGAGCCGAAGATCGACCCGAAGGCGGACAAGGTCTTCCACGTCCACGAGTACACCCGGGACTTCGGGCGCACCACGCGCCCCATCACCCCGGAGGAGCTCGAGAAGTACAAGAAGTTCTTCAAGGGAGTGAGGCTCTGATGAGAGACCGTTCACCGCAGGAGTTCATCGACGACCTCACCTACGGCATGGAGCAGACGTTCAGCTTCCGCGGGCGCACCTACTTCGTCGAGGGCTCCACCGAGCCCGACGGCACCTGGTTCGCCCACATGGACCGCTGGGCGCCCGACCCCGAGGACTACATCTGGACCCACCGCGCGCACACCATGGCGGAGTGCGTCGAGGCGTTCCTCGAGGCGCCGCTCTTCGACGGCCTCACCTTCTGGCAGGCGGAGGGCGAGATGACCTCACTGTACGCGTAAGCGATGGCCCCATTCATCCTGAATGGGGCCTCCTTTACTCCGGCATTTCTACCCCGTGTTTTCATAAGACCTCCTGGGCAGTGTTGTAAACTTATATAAGTTGTATGCATGAGAAGACGGGGGCGGTCCACGGTGGACGAACAAGAGTGTCGTCAGGAGTTGCTGCTCGGCAAGAAGTCCGAGAGGATCATCTTCGCGGTGACCCCGGAGCTCAAGAAGGCCGTGGCCGATATGGCTGCGCGAGACTGCAAGACCGTGAGCGCCTTCATAACCTCGATGCTTGCCGATGAGGCAGTGAGGAGGACGAAGTGAACGAGTCGGATACCCGCCTCAAGTTCATCGACCCCGCCCTAAAGAGGAGTTGGGACTTCAAGAGCCAGATATTCACCGAGTACTACTTCACTGACGGTGAGATTGTCGTTCGCGGTCACTTCACGTCGCGAAAGAAACCGAAGAAGGCCGATTACCTACTCATGTACGCCCCCGACCTTCCACTCGCTGTCGTCGAGGCCAAGGATACCGAGCACAGCATCGGCGCGGGGCTCCAGCAGGCCATAGGTTATGCGCAGGCGCTCGATGTCCCCTTCGCGTACAGCACGAACGGCAAGGGCTTCATCGAGCATGATTTCTGCACCGGTAAGGAGAGGCCGCTGGGGATGGATGAGTTTCCTACCCCTGCCGAGCTCTGGGCTCGCTACCGTGCGGGGCGTGGCTTGGAGGGCGAATATCCCGAACAGGTCGTTACAACGCCTTACTATCGAGAGTATGGCGGAAACAGCCCTCGCTACTACCAGCGCATCGCCGTGAACCGCACGCTCGAGGCCGTTGCGCGTGGCAAAGACCGCATCCTTCTCGTTATGGCTACTGGCACGGGCAAGACCTTCACAGCGTTTCAGATCGTCCATCGCCTACGCGAGTCGGGCGAGGTCAACAAGGTGCTCTACCTTGCGGACCGCAACGTGCTCGTCGACCAGACCATCACGGGTGACTTCAAGCCGCTGGAAAAGGTGACCACAAAGGTAACGGGTCGGAAGCTCGACTCCGCCTACCAGGTCTACTTTGCCCTCTACCAGCAGCTTGTCGGCGAGAACGGCGAGGAGATCTTCCGGGAGTTCGATCGAGAGTTCTTCGACCTCATCATAGTGGACGAGTGCCACCGCGGTAGCGCTGCAGCTGACTCAGCATGGCGCAAGATTCTCACGTACTTCAACGAGGCGATTCAGATTGGCATGACCGCCACACCCAAGGAGACTAAGGACGTCTCCAACATCGATTACTTTGGTGATCCTGTCTACACTTACTCGCTCAAGCAGGGCATCGAGGACGGATTCCTTGCGCCCTACAAGGTCATTCGCCCCAAACTCAACATCGACGTTTATGGGTGGCGCCCTGAGGCCGGCACCGTTGACGACAATGGCGAGGCGGTTGCTGATCGCGTCTACGAGAAGCAGGACTTCGACCGCGAGCTCGTCATCCGTGAGCGTACGGAGGCGGTCGCCCGCAAGGTTACCCAGTTCCTCAGGGAAACGGACCGCTACGCCAAGACCATCGTGTTCTGCGTAGACATCGACCACGCCGAGCGCATGAGGCAGGCGTTCGTGAACGAGAACAGCGACATTGCCAAGGAGCATCCCACCTACGTCATGCGAATCACCGGGGACTCAGCCGAGGGTAAGGCGCAGCTCGACAACTTCATGGACCCCGACGAAAAGTACCCCACGGTCGTCACCACGTCGAAACTCCTCACTACCGGCGTCAACTGCAAGACGTGCAAGGTCATCGTGCTCGACAACCTCTTCGGCGAGCAGGGCATGACCGAGTTCAAGCAAATCATCGGTCGTGGCACACGAATCTACGAGCCCTACGGGAAGCTCTATTTCACCATCCTGGACTTCCGTGACGCCTCGCGTCTCTTCGTGGATCCTTCGTTCGACGGGGAGCCCGCACAGGTCTACGAGCCCGCACCGGACGGTCCCATGGACCCAAGCCCAGACATGCCCGATTCCCCGCCGGACGTAACCCCGAACCCGGAGCCGCCTACGTGGCCGGATGATGCAGATGACCCCGAGAAGAAGCGGATAAAATACTACGTCCACGGGGTCGAGGTCCGCGTCGTCTCCGAACGCGTCGAGTATTACTCGACCACCGGGGAGCTCGTGACGGAGAGCCTCAAGGGCTACACAAAGAAGAACATTCTCGGAGAGTACGACACCCTCGACCGCTTCCTCGTTGCCTGGAAGGCGGAGGACAGAAAACAGGCCATCATCGACGAGCTGGAGGAGAGGGGCGTCTTCCTCGAAGAACTCAGACAAGAGTCGGGCCAGGACCAAATGAGCGACTTCGACCTCATCTGCCACATAGCCTACGATCAGAAGCCGCTCACCCGATCCGAGCGCGCCAACAATGTGAAAAAGAGAGGCTACCTTTACGACTACGCCGGCGTTGCCCGCGAGGTGCTGGAAACGCTGCTCGAGAAGTACGCGACCTCGAACCTCGTCGACCTCGACGACACGCGCGTGCTCGACCTCGAAGAGTTCAGGAGGTTCGGAAGCCCCATGAAAATCGTCCGCGCATTTGGCGGCAAACAGCAATACATCCGCGCCGTGCAGGCGCTTGAAGACGCCATCTACGCGGCATAGGAAAGGAACCACAGACGAATGGCACTCGGAACGCTGGTCAAAACCCTGCAGAACATCATGCGCAAGGACGCGGGCATCAACGGCGATGCGCAGCGCATCGAGCAGATGACATGGCTCTTCTTCCTCAAGATCTACGACGCCAAGGAGGAGGAGTGGGAGTTCCATGACGATGACTACGAGTCCATAATCCCGGAACGCCTGCGCTGGCATACCTGGGCCCACGACAACAAGGATGGGAAGGCGCTCACCGGGCCAGAACTGCTCGACTTCGTGAACAACGACTTGTTCAAGACGCTTCAGGGCCTCGACCTCGAGCCCGAGGCGCCACTCAAGCACGCCATCGTTAAGGCTGCCTTTACCGATGCGAACAACTATATGAAGGACGGCGTGCTGCTCCGTCAGGTCATCAACGCGATAGACGAGGCTGTCGACTTCACCGAGTACAAGGAGCGCCATGCCTTCGGCGAGATCTACGAGACCATCCTCAAGGATCTCCAGTCGGCAGGCAACGCCGGCGAGTTCTACACGCCGCGTGCGGTGACTGACTTCATGGCGGAAATGCTCGCACCAAAGCTCGGCGAGAGGGTCGCCGACTTCGCGTGCGGCACGGGTGGATTCCTCACGAGTGCGCTCAAGCTCCTTGACGCACAAGTGAAGACGCCGGCGGACCGAGAGCTCTACTCTAGGTCGATATACGGCATCGAGAAAAAACAGCTGCCCTATCTGCTCTGCGTTACCAACATGCTCCTGCACGACATTGATAACCCGCAGGTGTTTCACGCCAACTCGCTCGAATCGGACGTGCGTGAGTGGAAGCACAGGGCTGATGGCCAGTTCGACGTCGTGCTCATGAATCCGCCCTACGGGGGCTCCGAGCAGGCGAGTATACAAAACAACTTCCCCACAGCTCTGCGCAGCTCCGAGACGGCCGACCTCTTTCTTGCCCTCATCCTATACCGTCTCAAAAAAGGAGGCCGAGCCGCCGTCATCATTCCGGACGGGTTCCTGTTCGGGGCTGACGGCGCGAAGACCGAGATTAAGTGCCGCCTCGTTGAGGAATTCAACCTCCATACCGTTCTGAGGCTGCCGCAGAGTGTGTTCGCGCCATATACCCCCATCACCACGAACGTGCTCTTCTTCGACAACGCAGGCAAGTCCGAAGGCGTGTGGTTCTACCGCATGGACATGCCCGAGGGCTATAAGCATTTCTCGAAGACGAAGCCCATTCGCACCGAGCACTTCGAACCGGTACGTGCATGGTGGGGGAATCGCGAAGAGATCATCAAGGACGGCAACCCCAAAGCGAGGTTCTACCCGCCAGAGGAGCTCAAGGAAGGCGGCTATAACCTCGATCTGTGCGGTTACCCGCACGAGGAGGAAGAGGTGCTTCCGCCCGACGAGCTCATCGCGCAATACCGCTCGCGTCGTCGCGAACTCGATGAGCAGATAAATGCCAAGCTCGCGCAGATTTGCGAGATCCTGGGGATTGATGCATAGATGAAGGCCAAGGACCTCAAGAATTCGATATTGCAGATGGCCGTCGAGGGCAAGCTCGTACCGCAAGACCCCAGCGACGAGCCGGCAAGCATCCTGCTGGAGCGTATCCGCGCGGAGCGCCGCGAGCTCGTCGCCGAGAAGAAGATGAAGGCGCCGAAGGGCGGCGAGTCCGTCATCTACCTTGCCTCCGATGGCTCCCGCTATGAGAAGC
>CWGU01000020.1_pt1 | contig 34298 bp, 21 predicted proteins | sample 667921 | NCBI WGS metagenome assembly CWGU01 (sample SAMEA3735815, study PRJEB9488) | human gut metagenome | biome: ENVO:mammalia-associated habitat; material: ENVO:feces | place: Malawi | collected 2009-02-27 | reverse complement strand
CCGGGGCATTGCCCCGGGCGCCCTAGCCTACTCGCTACGCAGCGCCTCCACGGGATCGCGGCGGCTGGCGCCCACGCTTGGGATGAGGCCGGCGACGACCGTCAGGACGACGGAGATCGCGATGAGCGCCAGCGCCGAGCCAACCGGCAGGCTCATGATGTTTGGCACGTTGTGCGTGGCGAGCACCCAGGCGTTCACCGGCACCGACGCCACCACGACCACTAGGATCGCGAACACGCCCGCAATGAGCCCCTCGATGAACGTCTCGGCGTTGAAGACGTTGGCCACGTTGAGCTTGGAGGCGCCCATCGCGCGCAGGATACCGATCTCCTTCTTGCGCTCGAGCACGCTGATGTAGGTGATGATGCCGATCATGATGGAGCTCACCACGAGGCTGATGCTCACGAACGCCACGAGCACGAGCGAGATCATGTTCACGATGTCGGTGACCGAGCCCATGATGACGCCCATGTAGTCGGTGTAGGAGATGGCCTTGTCGTCCTCACCGGCGTCCTTGACCTGCTGGTTGTAGGCGTCGATGTGGTCAAGCACGCGCTCTTTGGCGGCAAAGTCCTTGGGATAGACCTTGATGGCCTGCGGGTTGGCCTCGTCGGCATAGCCCAGGGTGGTGAGGTTGTTGTCATAGGTGAGCTTGCTCGCGTTGGCGTAGCTGGTCATAAGCGAGGTGAGGTCCTCGGCGGACATGTTGAAGTTGATCGCGTTGGCAAACGCCGAGGTGTCGACCGAGAAGGCGCTCCGCATGTTGGCCGCGATCCTGCTGCCCAGCTGGCTGGAGACCTGGCCCATCATCTTAGTCATGGCGCTCGTGAGCTGGCCCCTGAGCTGCGTCGATATGGCGGCGCCCACCTTCTGGCCGATCTGGACGGAGAGCTTCTGGAACACCTGCGTGAGGTAGGGCGCGAGCTTGCCCGTCACGTAGTCCTGCACGACCTGCTGCACGCGGTCGCGCACGGGCTTGCCGGCTACCTTCTCGACCTGGTCGAGGATGGCCTTGGCGTCGTCCGTGGCCACGTAGGCCTGGAACCTCTGGAGGAGCTTGGCGCCAAAGTCGGGGTCGGTGGGCTTCAGGTCCTTGCCGTTCTGCCCCAGAAAGGCGAGAAAGCCCTGCGTGAGCTGCCCACCCAGCTTGGCCGTCTGCGTGAGCTGATCACTCGTGAGGGGCGGGTCGGTCTTGAGGCCGTCAACGATGTGTGCGAAGTCCGGGCTCGGCGCGCCCTGGATGATCGAGGACATGTCGATGCCGTCGGCCACGCCGGAGAGGTCGATCTTCACGCCGCTCAGGTCGAGGCCGTTCACGTCGAGACCGGAGATGTCGAGCCCCGCGCCGATCTTCGACGTGTCGAACTTGAACGCGCCCTTGATGGCCGCCTCGTCCACCGAGAACATGCTGCCGAGGTCGACGCCCTTCTTGCTCTCGCTTTGCAGCTCGTCGAAGGTCTTGCCCGTGAAGACGTCCACGTTGGGGTTCGCCAGCTGCTGTTTCACGATGTCGGAGTTGGCGGCGCGCCGCATGAGCTCGGTCGTGAGGCCATGCGTGTAGGCCACGCCCTGGGTGAGCGCGCTCGACTTGGAGGTGCCGTTGGGCCGCACCACGCCCACGATCTTGAGGTCGAGGCCGCCCGCAACCTGCTGGCGCATGAAGTCCGCGTCGTTGGACATATCAGTCCAGCCGCCGGTCTCGTCGTTCTTGCGGTAGGTGTCGGACGGGCTCAGCACCTTGAACGAGATGCCCAGCGCATCTTCGTAGGTGAAGTCGACGTCCGTTTCGGGAACCTCGACCGTGCCGTCCGCGCTCATGGTGCTGTCGACCAGCTTGTTGAGCTCCTCGGGGTCCAGCACGCCGATGCTGTAGAGCGTGTAGTCGCTGATCTTCCCGCTCGAGGAGAGCACGAGCACCGCCTCGTCGGGGGCCTGCGCCCAGCGACCGGCCACCACGTCGTACTGCGTGTCGAGCAGGGACTGGTCGTCGAGCATCTCGTTGAAGGCGGTGGAGGAGGTCATCATCGTGCCCGCCATGGCGCCGCTCGAGGCGCCGCCGCTCATGGCCGTCGTGAACGAGTTGGGGCTGAGCTTCACGGGGTCGGCGGACGAGGCAGCGTCGGAGGAGGAGGCGTCGCCCGAGCTGGCGTCGCCCAAGCTCGCGTCGCGCGAGCCCGAGGCACCCGATCCGCCACCCGTGCCCTCGCGGAACACGAGCGGCGTGACGCCGTAGTCGTACTGGATGGCGTTGACGTCGTCGGCGATGCCGTCGCCGCCGCCATCGAGGAACGTCTTGAAGCTCCTGAGGTCGTTGGACTTCACGCTCGCGAACATGTCCTTGAGCACGGTCGCCTCCGGGATGGCCGACGAGCCGTCGGCCTGGCCGGCGCCGCCCGTGGCGGCCGAGGACGCCGAGCCGTCCGCAAGCCCCATCGGCGAGTCGCCCGAGTCCGCCGAGTCGCCACCCGTGAGCATGCCCGTGATGTCGTAGCTCTGCCGCGCGATCTGGAGGGGGTAGCTCGAGAGTGTGTCCTCCTCCACCTTGGCGATGTAGCCGTTCACGCCGTTGGAGAGTGCCAGGATCGCCGCGATGCCGATGATGCCGATTGAGCCCGCGAAGGCCGTCATGATGGTGCGGCCCTTCTTCGTCATGAGGTTGTTCGCCGAGAGCGACAGCGCCGTGAGGAAGCTCATGGACGAGCGCTTGCGCGGCGCGGCCGAGGCCTTGGCACGGGCCACCTCGTCGGCAAGCTCGTCTGAGCCGATGGGGCGCGAGTCGTCCACGATGCGCCCGTCCTTGATGCGCACGATGCGCGTGGCGTAGTCCTCGGCGAGCTGCGGGTTGTGGGTCACCATGATGACGAGGCGGTCGCGCGCCACCTCTGCGAGGATGTTCATGACCTGGATGCCGGTCTCGGTGTCGAGCGCGCCGGTGGGCTCGTCGGCCAGCACGATCTCGGGGTCGTTCACAAGGGCGCGCGCGATGGCCACGCGCTGCATCTGCCCGCCGGAGAGCTGCGCCGGCCTCTTGTTGACATGGTCGCCCAGGCCCACGCGCTCGAGCGCCCTGCACGCACGCTCGCGGCGCTCGGCGCGACCGACGCCCGCCAGGGTGAGGGCCAGCTCCACGTTGGCGAGCACCGTCTGGTGCGGGATGAGGTTGTAGCCCTGGAAGACGAAGCCAATGCGGTGGTTTCGGTAGGTGTCCCAGTCCTTGTCGGAGTAGTCCTTGGTGGAGACGCCGTTCACGATGATGTCGCCGGAGTCGGCGTGGTCAAAGCCGCCGAGGATGTTGAGGAAGGTGGTCTTGCCCGAGCCCGACGGGCCCAGCACCGCCACGAACTCGCTCCCGCGAAACGTGATGGAGACCCCGTCCAGCGCCTTCTGGACGAAGTCTCCCGTCTTGTACGACTTGCGGATGTCCCTGATCTCGATCATGCGGTCCCTCGCGATTGGCGGACGATGGATTCCCAACAGTGCCAGCCATCGTATTCCACAATCGCACGGGCTTAAACGAGCCCAAGGTCAACTTGGCAAACTCCCGACAAACGGCGAGGCCAGGCCTAGTGGTACAGCGGCAGCTGTCCCGTCACGGGGGCGATGGTCTCGACGTCCATGGGGGCAAAGCCCACGCAGGTCCAGCGCGACCCCGAGTCGTCCGGCGTGAGCTCGGTCTTGCAGGCGTCGCGGATGCAGAAGAAGTCCATGTCCTCCATGAGGCCGCGGCTCTCGGCGCGGCTCACGAGCGAGGCGAGCGCGCGCTCGCCGTCCACGGCCAGCACGATCTTGGGCTCGCCCTGGCGCACCCACGCCGCGAGCACGTCCGCGTCGACCGACGTGCGCGCGAGGCTGCCGCCCCACTCCAGGCCGATGGGCGCGCAGGAGGCCTCGCCCTCGACGTAGCGCGTGGTGCCCGCGAGCAGCGCCGCCACGCTGGCATGCGCCACCTGCGCTGCAAGCTTGCCGGTGCTCATGCCCAGGGAGCGGTCGACGACGATGTACTGGCGGATGACGGAACCCGTGACCTCGTGCTCCTCCTCGTCGATGCCCTCGTTCTGGACGAACTGCCCCACATCGAGCGTCGCCGCCCCCGCGGCGACCCCATACTTCGAATCCATGGCCTCTCCTACTCCCCGTTCGGCATGCACGGGATTCTACTCCCGTCTTGCGGCGAGCGCCTACGCCGTCTCGAGCACCTTGCGCATCTCGGCCTGCACCGCATGCTCCACGTTGGTGCCAATCACGCGCTTGGCCACCTGCTTCACGGCGTAGCGGCCGTTGCCCATGGCGCACGAGTGGCCCACAAAGCGCAGGATCTCGTAGTCGTTCATGGCGTCGCCAAAGGCCATGACCTCGGACGCGTCGATGTCGTAGTGGTCCATGACCTGCTTGACGCCCGTGGCCTTGGACACGCCGACCTGCATGGCGTCAATCCACTTGCGGCCCGACGGGGCAAAGACGAACTTGTCGCCCAGCTCGCGCTCGAGCACGTAGGCCATGTCCATCACGTAGTCGGCGTTGTCGCAGAAGAACGATGCCTTGATGATGTTGATCTCGGGGCCGGGAGCATGGTGCAGGCGCTGGGCGTTGGGCAGGTCCTTGTCCATCTCGCGCTCGTAGATGGCCTCGTCGTCCATGAGGAAGGTGCGGGTGCGGTCGAAGAGGGCCAGGTGCAGGCAGTCGAACATGTTGCCGATGTGCTCGAGGCGCTTCACCGCGGCGTGGCTGTAGACCTCGCGGTCGACGAGCTCGCCCTCGCAGTAGACCTGGCTGCCGTTGGAGGCAACGAAGTCCATCTGGTCGACGACCGGCTCGAAGAACTCGCAGAGCGTGTCGTAGCGACGCCCCGAGCTCGCGGCGAAGTGCACGCCGCGCTCGCGCAGCTTGCGGACGAGGTCGTAGGTCTCCTCGGGCACGCGCGAGTTCTCGTCGAGCAGCGTGCCGTCCATGTCAGAGGCAATGAGCTTGATCATGCGATTCCCTTCACTAGGGTGGGAAGAACTGCAAGCTGCGGCTATCCTACCCATTCGACGTGCGCGTCTGAGGGAGGGGCGGGTCGGGGCGGGTCGCCGCCGGCCCCGGCCGCGAGCCCTCCCCCGCCGCCTTGCGCTGCGGCACGGCGAAGCGGGCCACGAGGTCCTCGAGCACGTCGACCATGGCCTCGAGCGAGCGCACGGGGATGAACTCGTGCACGCCGTGGAAGCAGTAGCCACCCGTGGGCAGGTTGGGGCAGGGAAGACCGCGCAGCGTGAGCTGGGCGCCGTCGGTGCCGCCGCGCACGGGCACCGCGCGCGCGTCCATGCCGCAGGCCTCCATCGCGGCAAAGGCGTTATCGCGCAGGAAGTCAAGGCCGCGCAGGTGCTCGGCCATGTTGCGGTACTGCTCGCGCACCTCCACGGAGACGGTCCCCGCGCCGTGGCGGCGGTTCAGGAACTCGGCCGCCTCGCGCAGCTCCTCCTCGCGGCGAGCGAACTTCCCGGCGTCGAAGTCACGCACGATGTAGGTGACGCTGGCCTTGCCGGCCGTGCCCGAGACCTCGATGGGATGGAAGAAGCCGTCGTAGCCCTCGGTGTGCTCGGGGCGCTCGGCCGCGGGCAGCAGGTCGTCGAACTCGCGCAGCACGGTGATGGCGTTCACCATCACGTCCTTGGCGCTGCCCGGGTGCACCATGACACCCGTCGCCGTGACGGTGGCCTGGCTGGCCGAGAAGCACTCGTAGTTGAACTCCCCGAGTGCCTCGCCGTCCACCGTGTAGGCCCACTCGGCGCCAAAGGCGTCGAGGTCGAGCAGGGCCGCGCCGTGGCCGATCTCCTCGTCCGGCACGAAGGCGACCCTGAGCGTGGGGTGCGCGAGGCCCGGGTTGGCCACGAGGCGGGCGAGCAGGGCCATGACCTCGGCCACGCCGGCCTTGTCATCCGCGCCCAGAAGCGTGGTGCCGTCCGTGACCACGATGTCCTGGCCCACGAGGCCCGCGAGGTCCGGGCACTGCTCGGGCGTGGTCTCCACCGTCTCGCCGCCCACGACGCCCGCCACGAGCGCACCGCCCTCGTAGTGCACGATGTGGGGCTTGACGCCCGCCGCCGGCGCGTCCGGCGCGGTGTCCATGTGCGCGATGAGCCCAAGCGCGGGCAGACCCTCGGCACCCTCGCTCGCCGGCAGCGAGGCCGTGACGTAGGCGTGCTCGCTCACCGACGCGTCCGCGAGTCCCAGGCCGCGCAGCTCGTCGGCCAGAAGGTTCGCGAGGTCGAACTGGCAGGCGGTCGAGGGCGTCTCGGCATCGTTGTGCGGGTCGCTCTGCGTGTCAACCTGGACGTAGCGAAGCAGTCGCTCGAGCGCATCGCTCGGCTTGGGCGTATAAGGCATGGGTCCCCAATCGGTCGCGTACTCACTGACGGTTGGACTATACCGCGACAAGCGGACAACAAATGCCTAACGATATGTCCTACCATGGAAAACGTCATGGCACGAGGCCACAGGGGGCAATGCATGCAGACCGAGCCGACGGGACCCAACAACAAGCTGCTCAAGTACACGAGCTTCCTGCTCGTCGTGCTGGGCATCGTGGGCATCGTGCTCGAGGTAGCGCTCGCCGCAGGGCTCCTCGCCGGCGGCATCTCGTCGTTTGCCCCCAACCTGCAGCGCACGGGACTTCCCACCGACGTCATGACGCTCACGGTGGCGATGTGCTCCAGCGTGGCCGCGGGTCTCCTCAACGCGGGCCTCCAGATTTGGGCGGGCTGGTCGGGGGCGCGCCTGCGCCACGGGGCGCCGCTCGCGGACCGCTGCCAGACGCTCGGCATCCTGCTCACGGGCTTCTCGGCCATCGCCTGGATCTTCGACCGCGTCACGTCGGGAGCGCTCGGCTCGCTCGACATCGTCATCCTCGCGTTCTCCATCGCCGTGCCCATCACCTACTACATCGCCGCCAAGCGCGAGGAGCGCGACGACTTCTGGGAGGGCATCAGGGAGCGCGCGGTCATGCACCCCACGGCGCGCGTGGCCTCGCGCGTCAACGACCGCTTCGTGCTCGACGCGGTGTCGGGCGCGCTTCGGGCGGCCCACCCCAGCGAGGCCCCCACTGTCGAGCTGCTGTCGCTCGACGAGTACGAGCGCCGCGAGAGCGACTCGGCCGTGGCGCGCCACCTCGCCCACAGCGCGCGCTCCATCCACCACTGCACGGCAAGCACCTTCGAGGACTCCGTGTACGGCACGCTGCTCATCCCGCGCGAGAACCTCATCGCCTCGGGCATGCCCTTCGACTCCGACGTGGCCATCGCCTTCAACCTGGAGCGGGGCCACCTCGAGCTCGTGAGCGACGACGCCGACGCGGCCGGGTTCGTGGGCTACTACCTCGAGAACCAGATGCTCGCGAAGCACGCGCCGGCGACGGTGCTCTTCGAGATGTGCGACCTCGTGGTCCACGACGACATGGCCTACCTCATCGACGTGGAGGACCGCCTCGACCACCTCGAGGACAACATGAGCGAGGACGTCAACGAGATCCCGCAGGACTTCACCGACTTCGTGATGCGCACGAGAAGCGACCTGCGCGTGCTCGAGAGCTTCTACCGCCAGCTCTCCGACGTGGCCGACTCGGTGGCCACGAGCCCGGCCCACGTCGCCGACGAGCAGACCGCCGAGCTCTTCCACGTGCTCTCGAGCCGCACCGAGCGCCTCGCGGCCGACTCGCGCAACCTGCGCGACTACGCGCTGCAGATTCGCAGCATGTACCAGGGCAAGATCGACGTGCGCCAGAACAAGGTCATGACGGTGCTCACCATCGTGTCCACGATCTTCATGCCGCTGACCCTGCTCACGAGCTGGTACGGCATGAACTTCGAGTACATGCCGGAGCTCCACAACCGCTACGCCTACTACGTGATGATCGCCATCGCCGTGGGCATGGCGACCGGCGAGGTCATCTGGTTCAAGAGGAAGGGCTGGTTCTAGGACAGGCCTCCCGTCCACCGCCTCACCTCTGCCGCTCGTGAGATGCGTCGCCCCTCGCCCCTGCCACGTCAGTCAAACCTACCGTCTGGCGATATCCTCTATTTATTGTCCCGTTTACGTGAGATGCTGCTACCAGCGGCATCGCCTCCTGCGGTGTCCACAACCCAAGGAGGCCCTCATGGCCCACAGAAACGATCGTCACGAGATGGACTTTACGCGCGTGCTCGCCCCCTACCTCAGCAACCGCGCCTTCATGGATGCCGCCTGGAACGAGTTCTGCTTGCTGGTCGACCTCGACGAGACCACCGTCGAGGATGACGACGACCGTCACTTCTTCCAGTCGCTCTTCTACGAGTGGGTGCTGTTCGACTACGACATCCACGGCGGCAAGACCCCGCTCGAGAAGTTCGTCACCTGGCCGCCGGCGGGCTGCGGCACCAACGTCCTGTCGCTCTACGCGCAGGCGGCAACCTCGCAGTTCACCTCGTCATTCAGGGTCGTCGGCTACAACGAGGACACGCACAAGGTGTCGCTCGAGAACGTCGCCGACGGCATCGTCTACCGCGTGTTGGACCGCACCTACCCGGACACCTTCCCCACCGACCACGGCCTGCTCACCGCGCGCATCATGCGCATCCGCGGCACCTGGCTCTTTGCCGGCAGCGTCATCGACTACCAGAAGGCCGAGCCCACGCCCGAGGAGCTCGCGGAGATGCGCCAGGAGAACGGCGAGCACAATGAAGACTTCTGCGAGGTCCTCAACTCCATCTACGGCAGGCTTCCCCTCTCCGACGCCGACACCGTGGCCTCGGGCTTCTCGACCCTCTCGAGCGAGGAGCGCATCGAGCGCCTCCGCACCGCGCAGGAGGAGTACGCGCAGCTGCAGAGCGGCCTCGAGCTCGAGGTGGACTGGGACGGCCTCACGCGCATGATTCGCGAGGAGGACGGCGAGGGCTCGGCCGTGACGCTCATGGACTCCATCGTGGGCCAGGACCGCGTCGACGCCATGAACCAGGACGAGCTCGTGCGCACGCTCAAGCCCATCCTGGCCGCGTGGAACCTGCTGCCGCACGACATCCTGAACGGCATGACGCCCGTGGAGGACTTCGAGGCCCGCTACCCTCTGCCGGAGGACGACTGGGACGACGAGGAGGACGCCACCGGCGAGGACGGGGGCGACGAGCCCGCCGAGGCAGGCGAGCCCCTCCCCGTGGGGCCCGGCGACGGGGGCGACATCGAGGGGTAGCCGGCCCCAAGCCCCGGGGGCCTCGCGGCCATCACGAGCACGCCCGGGACACTCCCTCCGCACCTCATAGCGGAGGGAGTTCTCTTATGCATGCGCACCGCACCCGCCTTGGACGGTGGCGCCAGCCGGCTCATCCCGCCGTGGCCCCGCGGAGCTCCGGTCCAACCTCGACCTGCCGCGGTATCCCGCCCCGAAGGCCCGGCCGGGATGACAGGGCTGGCTATCGCGCGTCCCTCGCCTCGCGGACAAGCTGCTCGGGTGTGGGGAGGCCGTCCGGAAAGCCATGCTCCGGCACATTCCGCCCCTGCGTGCAGACGCGCTTCGCCAACTCCACGCCAATGCGCCGCGGAATGTCCGTGACGAGCGCGTTGCCCATGCAAAACGCCCGCTGATGGTCGGACATGCCCGTCGCCGTCCACCCGCGCGGGAAGCACTGCAGCCTGTCGAGCTCGTCCGGGATCAGCCGCCGATAACGGCCGTCCGAGGTCTTGACGACGTGCTTGAACCGGGAAGCTCCCTTGCCACCCTCGCCCGTGAGAATCGTGCGGGAGGGCTTGTCGAGCGCGTCCGGGAAGGCCATGGCCCCCTCGCTATAGAAGTACGTGTAGCCCGTCCTGGCCGTACGTTCCTCTCGCTTCGCGCCCTTGAGATACTCCCAGGCCTCCAACTTGTCGGGCTCGATGAAGAAGCTCTCGGGCACCTCGGAATCAGGAACGAGCACCTCGCCGAGCGTTGCCTGGGGACCCTGGTAGAAGGGCACCCCCTTGGCCGTCACGACGCTCCCGCGCTGCATTGCACCCGCAGTGAGAAACGGCGAGGTCTTGAGGCCGATGCCGAAGCTGCTCGAGGTCTCGTAGGCGCTGGGACCAACGCTCAGGAAGTCGAGGTCTCCAAAGTCCATGGGGAAGGCCTTCGCAAGGATGCCGTTCCAGAGGATGACACCCCCGAGGTTCCAATCCAGCGCGTCAAGCTCGGCAAAGATGTAGACGCGCCGGCGGCGCTGGGGCATGCCGAACTCCCCGGCATTGATGACTCGCCACTCAGCCGAATAGCCAAGGCTGTAGAGGCAGGACAGGATGATGGCAAAGTCTCTCCCGCGCTGGGATGCGGGACTCTTGAGCAGGCGGTCTACGTTCTCGAGCAGCACGTAGCGAGGCAGCTTGCCCTCGTTGTGGGCTCGCTTGTACTCCAGCATGTGGTAGATGTCCCACCACAGCACGCCCTTCTTACCCTCGATGCCCTCGGCCTGGGAGAGCGGACGGGCCACGGAGTAGTCCTGGCAGGGAAAGCCGCCGACGAGCAGGTCGAAGTCCGGAATCTCGCGCTCTCCCGCCTCGGCCTGCTCGAGCACCTTGTTGATATCCTCGTTGATGCAGGAGCCCTCGCCAAAGTGAGACTCGTAGCAGCGCCAGGCAAATTGCTTGGACGCAGTTCCAGGCGGCTCCCACTGGTTGGCCCAGATGGTCTCGAACGCAGGGGACCCAAGGTCCTCGTTGGCATGGTCAAGCCCGACGCGAAATCCGCCGACGCCCGCAAAGAGCTCGGCCACCTTGAGCGTACCTGCCAGTCTGTAGGTTCCTTCCATCTCAACCACCCATCAATCCGTATTCCGCAGCGTCCAATTATGGCAAAGCCCCCGAAAAAGATCAAGATCCGGGACACGCCTGTCTCTCCGGCAAATCCTCCCAGAGATAGCGGACAATACACCAACGTCGTTTCGAGCCGCGTGGCAAAGGAGCCCCATGAGCACGGATGATTCTCACAGCTTCACTAGGCACGACCTCATCGTTCGGCTCACCCACTGCATCGGCAAGAGCCTGGCCGAGATCGACAGCGCGGGCGTACTCAACGGCAAGGCCAGGAACAAGGGGTTCGTGGGCAACGTCATCGAGCAGTCGGTCCTCGGGTATCCCGCCGACTCCAAGCAGCGGCCGGACCTCGTCGTGAACGGGGTCGAGACGGAGCTCAAGTCCACGGGCATCATCGCCGACAAGGACGCGGACGCGTTCCAGGCCAAGGAGCCCATGTCGATTACCGCCGTCTCCCCCGAGACAATCACGACGGAGCAGTTCGAGACCTCCCACTTCTGGAAGAAGCTCGAGCACATGCTGCTCATCTACTACTTCTATGCGGGACGCGACGTGCCGTACGCGGACTTCTCCATCGAGGGCTTCGAGTTCCACGAATGGGGCAGAGACGACATCGATGTGCTCAAGGCGGACTGGACGCTCGTAAGGGACTTCATCGCCGAGGTGCAACGCGACTACCCCGACTACGAGGCCCAGTATCCGCGCATCTCGACGGAGCTGAACCGACAGCTCATGTACACGGACACATCCCCCAAGTGGCCAAACCGGCCGCGCTTTCGGCTCAAGCGAAGGGTCGTAACGTCTCTCGTCCAAGGCCACTTTGGCAAAAGGGGAGAGACGCTTGCCGCCGAGTACGCAACGTACTCGGCAATCGACGCCAAATGCCACGAACTCGCGATTCGCAACGCGGGCAAGACGGTGGCACAGCTCATGCAGGAGCAGAGCCTGACACTGCCCTCGGGCAGCGTTGGGAAGGGCATTGCCGAGAGCATCGTCGTCCGCATGTTTGGCGGCACGTCAAAGAAGATGAGGAACGTCGAACTCTTCGGCCGAATCGGTCTTCTGCCCAAGACTATCGTGCTCACCACACAGGGCAAGAAGACCGAGGACATGAAGCTCCTGCGCCTCGACTTTGACGAGATTGCCGACCCTGCCCAGCGCTTCGAGGACTCCTCCGTCAGGGACTTCTTCGCGCAGAACCAGATTCTGCTTATCGTCTTCGAGGAGCCTGGGCGAGACGCGTCCTTCATCGAGAACCGCTTCGTCGGCTTCATGCGCCTGTGGTTTGACGAGGCCTTCATCGAGGAGGAGGTCCATCCCGTATGGCGCAGGCTTCGCCAGCTGGTGCGCGGCGGTCAGCTGCGCGACGTCATCGAGCTCGACAGAGAGGGCAACCCGCGCACCAACAAGAAGACCGGCACGAAACGCAGCGCGCCCAACTTCCCCAAGTCACGCGATGGAATCGTCTTCGTGCGGGGCACCGGCAGAGACGCGCGTGACAAGACCGAGACAGTCAACGGCATCCGCATGTATCGGCAGAACCTCTGGATCAGGGGAACCTACCTTGCCGAGCGAGTCTCGCAGATGAACGTGCTGTAGGGCAGGGCAGGAGCGAGCCCAGCGTCCTCGTCCGCCCGGATGCCCGCAGATTTCGTCCAGTCTATGGGAAGGTTATGGTCAAAACGACAAGACCGTCCAATGAACTGGGCGGTTTTGGCGCCGCGATGCCACGTCTCGCCCGGCCCGCGGCCTGGACGATGCGTGGCGCGGCGGCTCGACGTCGCCAAACGACACGGGCGTTCCCGCGCCCGGACCGGTGTCGAGCGTCATGATGAGCTCGAGGCCGGTCTCGGTGCCCTTGGCCAGGGCCACGGTGTCGCCGTAGGGGTCGGCTGAGACGGGCGTCGACGGCGCGGGTGCTATCGCTACTCAAGCGCCAACCCTCTCACATCGCTGAGTGCGCCCGGCCATCCGACACTCCACGTGCATTTTGGTCAGTTGCTGGGGGTTTAGAGGCACGGCAACTGACCAAAATGCACGTGCCGCGAGAGCCCGAATCGACCTGATCATGCGCGATTGCAAACCCCGGTCGAGCCTGTCATACTGCCCAGAACAAGGCTCCCCTTGCGGGGCGGCAAAGCCCATAGCCTTACGACCGCAGCCAGATCGTGAGGAGGGCACATGCCATCAGGCCATCACAAGAATCCCCGCCACGCGTCATACTCGGAATCCGGCCCCAATCGACTAGTCGCAAGAAACCTCCGCGTCGACAAGAGCCGTGAGATTGACCTGCTTCTCGACCAAAGCGAACGTCAAGGCCTTTGCCTCGCGACGAAAGACCGCTGCCTTCGCAAGGCGCTCCTCACGAGAGCGTGCGCGGGCATGCTCGTCTCCCCTGCCCCCGGCCTCTTCGCTCGGGCATCTCACTGGCACGGCCTCACGCCCAGTACCAAATCCCTCCATATCATGCGCGGCATGCACCAGTTGCATCCTTCTTGGGTATTCAGCCACGTCTCGGCGGCCGTCGCCTGGGGCCTTTCGGTCCCCCATCGCGTGCAGGGTCTCGTCCATGTGGCCACGCCGGCGGGTCCGCACTCTCGAAGCAGCCCGACCATCAAGCGCCACTGCATCCCTCCCGGCCTTGCCCCGGCACTGGTGAACGGCATTCCCGTGACGCCCCTCGAGAGAACGGCCCTCGACTGCATGCGCTCCCTGGGCTTTCAGGACGGCACCGCCATCGGAGACTCGGCCCTCCGCGTAGGGAAAATGGCAAGGGACCAGCTTGGAGACTATGTCGAGAGCCAGAGGGGGCTCAGGGGAATTGCCGCAGCACGGGATACCGCGGCGTTCTTGGATTCCAGGAGCGCAAATGGCGGCGAATCGATCGCCCGAGCCACCATACACCAGCTCGGCTTTATGGCGCCCGAGTTGCAGGTCGCGTTTCCAGACCCCATCGAGCCGGAACGCTCGTACTTTGCCGACTACGTATGGGAGATAGCGACCGCAAGGCGCAGCACCAGCGGGAATGCGCCCATCCTCCAGATGACGGCGCGAGCCACGGCACCCGCCGCTGTGGCGGGATACGGCATCAGGCATAGGGTCGCTGGAACATGCGCCGAGAGCGGCTTCAAGGATGACATGGTCATCGGCGAGCTCGATGGCATCGACAAGATCGTTGACCCCGACATCAACGGGGGACTCACGCCCGCTGCGGCGCTCATCAAGGAGAGAAAGCGGGAGTCGAGGCTCTCCATCACGCGGGCCGGCATACTGCGATTCTCGTTCCAAGACGTCCTGGACACGGCCCTGTTCAACCACATGCTCGAGGTCTTTGGCATTCCTCGCGACCACGAGCCCCTCGTGAGGATTCCGCCCCTCCTGCTGCCGGCCCCAGGCCCTCAGGCAGACTTTGGCGAGCTGGCACCCGTTGACGTCTATGGGATATAGGGAGTCCGGCATCGAGGCTGCAACAAGATGGCGTTGGGCTGCGAGCTTGAGGCAAAGGTGTCTCGAGCCTCGGTCGTCCCCCGCTGGGCCGCGACACTCCACGTGCAAAGTGACACGTTGATGGGCCCTTAAGGAGGCGTGAACTGACCAAAATGCACGTAATGTGGGATCGGGAGGGGCGTAGCTGGGACGCACGAGATGGAGGCGACGCGGAGTGTAGCTGGGACGCACGAGACGGAGGCGCTGCGGAGTGTAGCTGGAGAGCGGGGGCGGCGATGTGCAACCAGACGACAGGCGCAGGCCGCCAGGCGGCAAGTGGGCACGCACGCAAAAAGGCGCGGTCGTCGGGGTGGGACGGCCGCGCCGGAGACATGGGCGATATAACCGTAGACAGCAGGCCTGGCAGCGAGCCTGGCGCAGGACTGGCAGCAGGCCTGGCAGCGAGCCTACTGGCGCGTCACCGCGGGGTTGTCGGCGGAGACGAGCTCGGGCTTCTTGCAGCCGCAGCCACAAGCGTCGGCCTCGGCCTCGGAGCCCGTCGCGTCGCCGGCAGCCGTCCCGCAGCCGCAGGCGTCGGCAGACCCGGTCCCGCATCCGCACGCGTCACCGGAGCCAGTCGCATCGCTGACACCCGCGACACCAGCCGCCGCAGCCGCGCGCTCGCGGGCGCGCTCCTCCGCCGCGTGGATCTTGTCCAGCTGCATGCGCGACAGCGGCAACGTGCTAGGCTCGTCGAACGCGCCCACGCCACTGCCGAACTCGCCCGCGCCGGCCGTTCCCAGCGAGCACGAGCCGTCCGGGTCGCCATGCATCTCCTGGTCGGCAACGAGCGGCTCCTCGGTGAAGGGCGCCACTACGTGCAGCGTCGGGTCCACCGGGTTCTCCAGCTTGAAGCCCGGCACGTTGTCGGCAGAGCCGCCTTGCTCGGCCGCCTTGGCCCGCGCGGCCTTGAAGTTCTCCTTGGCCACCGAGATCATCAGCTTGATGCGGTTGAGCTGGTTGACCTCGCTCGCACCCGGGTCGTAGTCAACGGCCACGATGTTGCTCTCGGGATGCATCTCGCGCAGGCGCTTGATGACCGACTTGCCCACCACGTGGTTGGGCAGGCACGCGAACGGCGAGCAGCACACGATGTTGGGCGTGCCGGTCTCGATGAGGTCGCACATCTCGGCCGTGAGCAGCCAGCCCTCGCCCATCGTGTTGCAGAGCGACAGCACCTGCTCGGCCTTGTGGGCCAGCTCGTAGATATCGGGGTAGGGCTCGAAGCGGCTCGAGGCCTCCAGCATGCGGTTGATGGGCCCACGCATGGCCTCGATGAGTTTGATGCCCGCCTGATGCGTGAGGCGCTTGGAGAGCTTGGTGCCCAGCTCGCGCTTCATGTTGGTGGGGCTCGTCATGCCAAAGAGGAAGAAGTCCACCAGGCCCGGCACCACGGCCTCGCAGCCCTCGGCCTCGATCTCGCGAACCACCTGGTTGTTGGCCGTAGGGTGGAACTTCACGAGAATCTCGCCCACCACGCCCACGCGCGGCTTGGAGCGGTCGGCCACCACGGGCAGCGTCTCGAACGCGCCGACCGTCTCCTGGCACAGCTGCAGGAACTCGTGCTTCTTGATGCCGACGATGCGCTCCTTGCACCTCTGCATGCAGCGCTCGTACAGGGCGTCGGCCGAGCCCTTCTCGGCCTCGTAGGGACGCACGCGGTGCAGCATCTGCATGATGAGGTCACCGTAGAGCAGCGCGTACACGGCGCCGATAAGCACCTCGGGCTTGAAGACGTTGAAGCCGGGGTTGTCCTCGTCAAGGCCGCTCGCCGCGGTGAGCGAGATGACCGGCACGTCGGGGTGTCCGGAGTCCTTGAGCGCCTTGCGGATGAGGGCGATGTAGTTGGTGGCGCGGCAGCCGCCGCCAGTCTGCGAGATGAGCACGGCCGTCTTGGAGAGGTCGTACTTGCCGCTCTCGATGGCCTCCATGATCTGGCCGGTCACGAGGATCGACGGGTAGCAGATGTCGTTGTTGACGTACTTGAGGCCAGCGTCCACCGCGCCGTGATCCACGCTCGGCAGCAGCACCACGTTGTAGCCCGCGCCCTTGAGCAGCTGCTCCACGAGCTCGAAGTGGATCGGCGCCATCTGCGGGCACAGGATGGTATAGCCCTCAAGCTGCATCTCCTTGGTGTAGCGCACCTTGTGGAACGCCGCGCTCTTGGCGTCGCGCCACACCGGCACGCGCCTCGGCACGCCGGACGTGCGGGCGCGCTCGAGCGAGCCGTCAGCCATGTGCACGTCGACGGGGCCGGCCGGCTTGAGCTCGCCGGCGGCCGCCTCGCGCTCGAGCTCCTCGCGCTGCTCCTTGAGCGCGGCCATGAGCGAGCGGATGCGGATGCGCGCGGCGCCCAGATTGGACACCTCGTCGATCTTGAGGACGGTGTAGATCTTGCCGCTGGCCTCGAGGATCTCCTGCACCTGGTCGGTCGTGAGGGCGTCGAGGCCACAGCCAAAACTGTTGAGCTGGATGAGGTCGAGGTCGTTGCGGCTGGCCACGAAGCGCGCGGCGCGGTAGAGGCGGCTGTGGTACATCCACTGGTCCACGACGCGGATCGGACGCTCGGGCCTCATCTTGTGCGCCACCGAGTCCTCGGTAAGCACGGCGAAGCCAAAGCTGTTGACCAGCTCGGGGATGGCGTGGTTGATCTCGGGGTCGTTGTGGTAGGGACGACCCGCCAGCACGATGCCGTGGGCGTCGTGGTCCTCGATCCACTCGAGCGTCTCGTCTCCCTTGCGGCGCATGGTCTCCTTGAACTCGAGGTCGGCCTCCCAGGCCACGTTCACGGCGTGGTCGATCTCGGTGCGTGTGATGTGCTTGCCCCGGAAGCGGCCCTTGCCCGCGGCGGCGTCCCTCTCGCGCTGCTCGCTCACAAGCTCGAAGAGACGGCGCTTGAGCTCCTTCTTGTCGTCATAGGGCACGAAGGCGTCCAGGAATTCGATGTTGGGCTGCGCAAGCTCGTCGATGTTGAGGCCCAGCGCCTGCGGGTAGCTCATGACGATCGGGCAGTTGTAGTGGTTGCCCGCCGTCTCGTCCTCCTGGCGCTCCCAGCGCACGCACGGCATCCAGATGAAGTCCGGGTCCTTCTTGAGCAGGTTCATGATGTGGCCGTGGGAGAGCTTGGCCGGGTAGCACACGCTCTCGGACGGCATGGACTCGATGCCGGCCTCGTAGGTCTTCTTGGTGGACTGGTCGGAGAGCACCACCGAGAAGCCCAGGTCGGTGAAGAAGGCGTGCCAGAAGGGATAGTTCTCGTACATGTTGAGCGCGCGCGGGATGCCCACCGTACCGCGCGGGGCGGTGTCGGCGTCGAGCACCGGGCGGTCGAACAGCAGCTTGTTCTTGAATGCGAACAGGTTGGGCGCGGTGACCTTCGCCTTCTTGTGGCCGGCGCCCTTCTCGCAGCGGTTGCCCGTGATGAAGCGGTGACCGTTGCCAAAGTTGTTGATGGTGAGCAGGCAGTTGTTGGAGCAGCGGCCGCAGTGCGCCTTGGTCTGCTTCACCTGCAGGTTGTCGATCTGCTCGCGCGTGAGCAGCGTGGAGGTGCCGTCCTTGCCGGCACGGTCGCGAGCGAGCAGCGCCGCGCCGTAGCAGCCCATGCAGCCGGCGATGTCGGGTCGGATGGCGTTTCTGCCGGTGAGCTTCTCGAAGGCGCGCAGCGTGGCATCGCTCATGAAGGTGCCGCCCTGGACCACGGCGTAGGTGCCGATCTCCTCCGGGTCGCGCATCTTGATGACCTTGAACAGGGCGTTCTTGATGACAGAGTACGAGAGGCCCGCGGCGATGTCGCCCACCGTGGCGCCCTCCTTCTGCGCTTGCTTGACGCGACTGTTCATGAAGACCGTGCAGCGGCTGCCCAGGTCGACCGGCGCCTTGGACGCAACGGCCGCCTTGGCGAACTCCTGGACCGTGAGGCCCATCGAGTCGGCGAAGCTCTCGATGAACGAGCCACAGCCCGACGAGCACGCCTCGTTGAGCATGATGTGCTCGATGACGCCGTTGCGCACGCGCAGGCACTTCATGTCCTGGCCGCCGATGTCGAGGATGAACTGCACCTCGGGCACGAACGCCTTGGCGCCCCTCAGGTGCGCCACCGTCTCGATCTCGCCAGAGTCGGCGCGCAGGGCCTCGATGAGCAGGGCCTCGCCGTAGCCGGTCGTGGTGACGTGGCCGATGGTGCACTCGCTCGGCAGGTGGTCGTAGATGTCGTCCATGATCTTGCGCGCGGTGCCCAGGACGTCGCCGCGGTTGTTGCCGTACCAGGTGTAGAGGAGCTCGCCGTCCTCGCCCACCACGGCGGCCTTCATCGTGGTGGAGCCGGCGTCGATGCCGATGAACACGCGGCCGCGGTAGCTCGCGAGGTCGCCCTTGGGGACCACCTGGGCGTCGTGGCGCGCGTGGAACTCGTCGAGCTCGGCCTGGTTGGCGAAGAGTGGGTCGAGGCGGGCCACCTCGCTGCCCTGCATGTCGCCCAGGTTCTCGAGCGCGTCGATGACCTGCTCGAACGTGACGCGCTTGTCAGACTCGCCGGCGAGCGCCGCGCCCGTGGCCACGAACAGGTGCGCGTTCTTGGGGACGATGCGGTGCTCCTCGTCGAGGTCGAGCGTCACGTAGAAGCGGTGGCGCAGCTCGGAGAGGTACTGGAGCGGGCCGCCCAGGAAGGCGACGTAGCCACGAATGGGGTGACCGCAGGCGAGGCCCGAGACCGTCTGGTTTGCCACGGCCTGGAAGATCGAGGCGGCCACGTCGGAGGGCGCGGCGCCCTCGTTTAGCAGCGGCTGGACGTCGGACTTGGCGAACACGCCGCAGCGGCTCGCGATGGGGTAGATGTTGGTGGCCTGCTTGGCGAGCTCGTTGAGGCCGCCCGCGTCGGTGTGCAGCAGGCTCGCCATCTGGTCGATGAAGGCGCCCGTGCCGCCGGCGCACGTGCCGTTCATGCGCTGCTCGATGCCGTTGTCGAAGTAGATGATCTTGGCATCCTCGCCGCCCAGCTCGATGGCCACGTCGGTCTGGGGGATGAGCGTCTCCACGGCGCGCTTGGAGGCGATGACCTCCTGGACGAACTCCAGGTCGAGCCACTTGGCCAGCAGCAAGCCGCCCGAGCCCGTGATGGACACGCGCATGGGCGTGTCGCCGATGACGGACTTGGCGCGCTCGAAGAGGTCCTTGGCCGTGGCGCGGATGTCGGTGTGGTGGCGCTGGTAGTTGGCGTAGACGATGCGGTCGGCGTCGTCGATGACGGCCAGCTTGACCGTGGTGGAGCCCACGTCGATGCCCAGGCGCAGCTGCGCGCGCGAGAAGTCCGTCTCGTGGGCCGGCCGCAGCTCGGCACCGTTCTGCACGAGCTCGATGCCCCTGTTTGCCTGAACCTGCGCCGCGTTGGACGCCGCCGGATTGTTGCTCATCTCTGCTCTCTCCTCAAAGTCCGTGTCGAAGGCCGTTGCCCGTGCGGGCGCCTCCGCGTGCGTTCGTTGCTCCCCGGCCTGGCCTGGTCGCCCTCGGGCCGGGTCGTCCGTCTAGCCCTGGCTGCCAAGTCCCCGGGCAGTCTGGGACTCGCCGTCTGCCGGCGTGTGCCCCCGCAGGTGACCCTGCATGATGGCGAGCGCGTAGGCTGGCACGTTGAAGTCGATCTGCTTGCCGTAGAGGTCGCCGGGGCGCACGAACATGAGCGCCGTCATGAGGCGGGCCATCGTCTCCACGTCCTCGCGCACGCCGCCGGCGAGCCAGCGCGTGAGCACGCCGCACTCGGCCGAGATGGCGAACGAGAGGTAGTAGTCGAAGAAGGGGCCGAGCGCGCGGGCGTCGATGCCGTCGAGCGCGCGGTCACACACGGCGTCGGTGCAGACGGCCTTGATCTTTTCGACGAAGGCCGGGTCGCCGCCCTCGCCCAGAAGCGCCGTGAGGTGCGCGGCGTTGTCGCGGAAGTAGCAGAGCAGCTCCACCGACCCCGGCGCCGGCTCAAGGCTCTCGAGCGAGCTCGTGAGCTCGTCGAGGTGCGAGGCGGCGATGCGCTTCACGAGCAGGCGGATGTCCACCAGTGCCTCGCGCTCGACGGCGTCGACGAGGTCGGGAATGTCGTGGAAATGCGAGTAGAACGTGCGGCGCGTGAGGCCGGCGCGCTCGGTGAGGCCGGTGACGGTGACGCGCGCGAGGTCGCCGGTGGCCTGGACCTCGGCGGCAAGGGCGTCGCGCAGCTGCTCGCGGCTGCGGAGCGTGCGCCTGTCGAGCCGCACGGGGGCGACGAGCGTGGGCGCGGCGCCTGTGCCGGCCATGGTTGCCTGTGGCATATGCCTCCCAGAACCGTGCCGCACGGGTGCCGTGCCCCCTCCCGCGCGACGGTGCCGGCACGGGCGGCAGGGCCCGCGGACGGCAGTTCCTTCACATCGTGTGAAGTATTGCACAAGGTGAGTAAGACTAATCAACCGTTCGCGGAATTTCATATTGACGGGAAGGCGAGAGGGCCCTATTTGCAGGCGGCTTTTGGGCGGTGGGATCCGCGGTGCTCGCCGATATTGGGGACGATGGTCACGAGACCCGACTTACCTTGGATTGTGGCAAGTCGACGGGCCGATGGGGCGCCGATGCCTCTGGCCCGCAACCAATAGGTACGGGTTTTGGCGAGGAGTTTTGCCTCGGAGCCATTGCGCGCTGTGACCGTCTTTGGCTTGAGGACACCGTTCGTGCTCCAAGGCCAACCCGCGCAGCCGCTCCCCCCCCCTCCCGGCACACAGTAAATCGCCTTTCGTGACCACTGGGCCGAATATCGACGGGACGGACGGCTCAATCTCCCAATCTAGCTATGGTCGTAATTTTGAAGATTTCGTGTGCAGTATTTCTATATTCAATAGTAATATTCATTTTCCTTCTAATTTTATTCGTATTGTTCTTCACTCAACTCCTCGGTATGGATGAGATATGAATCACTCGAAAGAACATTATTCGGTAAACGGTAGTTCGAGATACTTATTTACCAGCAGTTTTTTAATATAATAACCGTCCACGGAAATATACTTGCACGAGAATAGACATATAGAGATTATGTGTGCGTGTTCAGACGAGGAACTCAGCATTATTCGGGAACAGAGATACGCACGAGAGTATGCAAAACCACATCGCGCACCCCGGCGGCACAAATAAGAAGCCGTCGACAAAGGCGAAGGGAGCCGCCCGCATGTTCGACAAGACGTCAGATTTCCCCAAGGTGACCGTGATCCTTCGCGGATACACCTATGAGCAGTGCTGCTGCGTGGTGCGGCAGCTTGTTGGCACCAAGCTTTCGGCCGTCGAGGTCGCCATGAACACGTCAGGGGCGGCAGACATCATCGCCAGGCTCGTTGAAGAGTTCGGCGAGGAGGTCCGCATTGGCGCCGGCACCGTCACCACACCCGAGCGCGCCCGCGCCGCAGCCAAGGCCGGCAGCAAGTTCATGCTCTCGCCCATCTGCTTCACGCCCGAGATCTTCCAGATCGCCCGTGATGCCGGAGCCGTTACGGTGCCCGCCGCCTTCTCGCCCACCGAGATTCACAGCATGTTCGAACAGGGGGCCGACATCGTAAAGGTCTTCCCCGCGGCACGGCTTGGCGCCAAGTACCTCTCCGACGTGCAGGCACCGCTCGACTGGATGCCACTCATGGTCGTCGGCGGCGTCAACGCCCAGAACGTCCAGGAGTTCTTCGACGCAGGCGCCTCCTACGCCGGCATCGGGTCCGGGATCTTCAACAAGGACGACATTCGCGCCATGAACTCCGACGCCCTCGCCGCCCAGGTAAAGGCCTTCGAGCAGAACGTGAGGTGGTAGGCGTGGCTAACCTGCTATTTGACGAGTCTTTGGTGCTGATCCTCGACAAGGAGGGCCTCACCACGGCAGACGTGGTGTCCACTGTCGCCGACGAGCTGCGCCACCAGGGCTATGCGAGGGATTCCTACAAGCAGGCCATCCTCGACCGCGAGCAACAGTTCCCCACCGCGCTCGACGTCCAGGGTCTCAACGTCGCCATCCCCCACTGCGACCCCGAGAACGTCGAGAGGGGCGCCATCTGCGCCGCCGTGCTCAAGCACCCGGTCGACTGGCACCGCATGGACGAGCCGGAGCAGACCTGTCCCGTGAGCCTCGTCGTCATGCTCGCGCTCAACGAGGCGCACGCCCACCTCGAGATGCTCCAGAAGGTCATCGCCCTCATCCAGGACCAGGAGCTCACGAAGCGCATCGTCTCCGCGGCGACGCCGGCCGAGGCCTACGAGCTCATGGCGCCGCACCTCCTGTAGCACCCGCGCCCCACACAGCCAGCGCCCGACACCGCCTGCGCCCACCGCGCCACCCCCATTGCCGAATCTCCCGCGGCAGCGGTCGCAGGGACACGAACCCACCGGCGGACGCCACCGCGCCTGCCCCCATCGAAAGGAACCATCATGGCAACCAAGCACGTTCTCATCGCCTGCGGCAACGGCGTCGCGACCTCAACCGTCGTGGCGGACAAGGTCAAGAAGATCTGCGCCAAGGAGGGCGTCGACATCCAGGTCACCCAGTGCAAGATGCTCGAGATCCACGACAAAGGCAACGACTACGACCTCGTCGTCACCTCGGGCAAGTTCAGCGACCCCGACGTGAAGACGCCCTGCATCATGGCCATCTCGCTGCTCACCGGCATCGGTGCCGACAAGTGCCTGCATAAGATCGCCGACACGCTCAAGAGCCAGGCCTAGCGACCAGCCCTTGCGGCCGGCACGCCCCGGCCGCCTGGCCCCGCCGTCTCGTGCGGGCCGAGCGCCAGCGGCCGGCAGCCCCGACCGCCCCACCCTTCGAAAGGAACGCGCATGCAAGCCTTCCTCGACGCATTCAAGGCGCTGATCAACGCCGGCGCCTACGTCATGCTGCCCATCATCATCACAATACTCGGGCTCATCTTCCGCCTGAAGCTCAGCAAGGCCTTCCAGTGCGGCATCACGATCACCTGCGGCTTCGTGGGCATCAACCTGCTCGTAAACCTGCTCAAGAGCGCCGTCACGCCCGCCGCCGCGGCCATGGTCGAGAACCTCGGCCTCAACCTCGACGTCACCGACGTGGGCTGGGGCGCCATCTCCTCGGTCACCTGGGCGAGCCCGGTCGTGGCCTTCCTCGTCTTCGAGATCCTCGGCATCAACATCTTGATGCTGCTGCTCAAGAAGACCAACATCATGGATGTTGACATCTGGAACTACCACCACATGATGATCGCCGGCATCTTCGTCTTCTTCGTGACGGGTAACTTCGTGTGGGCCCTCGTCGCGACCGCCATCACGGCCGTCATGACCTTCAAGTTTGCCGACTGGACCGCCCCGCTCGTCGAGCACTTCTTCGGCATCCCCGACGTCGCGCTGCCCACGGTGTCCTACACGTCGTCGATCATCATCGCTGCGCCGCTCAACTGGCTCATCGACCGCATCCCGGGCCTCAACAAGGTCGACTTCTCCATCAAGCACGTCCAGAAGTACCTCGGCGTCTTCGGCAACCCCATGATGCTCGGCCTCATCCTCGGCTGCGCGATGGGCGCCATAGCCCTCATGCCGATCGACCAGATCTTCCTCACCGGCGTCAACGTCGCCGCCGTCATGGTGCTCATGCCCAAGATGACCGCCATGTTCGTCGAGGGCCTCATGCCCATCTCCGAGGCCGCGCAGACCCTCACATCCGAGAAGTTCGGCGGCCGTGCGCTGCACATCGGCCTCGACGCCGCCGTCATCGTCGGCAGCCCCGAGGTCATCACGACCGCCCTCATCATGATCCCGGTCACAATCCTGCTCGCCTTCATCCTGCCAGGCAACCACATGATGCCGCTCGCCGACCTCGCCGTCGTGACGTTCCGCGTGGCACTCGTCGTCGCCCTGTGCCGCGGCAACGTCTTCCGCTCGATCCTCATCTCCATCCCGGTGATGGCCGCAATCCTGTACGCGGGCACCTGGGCCGCCCCGATGATGACCGCCCTCGCGCAGTCCACCGGCCTGTCCTTCGACGGCCAGATCGCCTCGATGGCCGGCCCGTCGCTGACCCAGACCTTCATCGTCGTCTGGGCCACTGTGAGCCCGCACGCAATCATCCTCGTGCCCGTCCTCGTCGTCCTGTTCGTCGCCATCTGGTGGTTCATCGAGAAGAAGCTCGGCATGGGCAAAATCGAGGCCTACGCCGCCAAGTGCGACGACCAGCAGTAGCTGACACGTCCGGCACGACCGGCAGTACCTGACACTTCCGGCGCGCGCCATCCCGCACCCCGTCGGTCCGCAGGCACGGACCCTCTCGCCGCCGGCCCGAACGCCGGGACACGGCGCCATCGACCCCCGGGCGCGGGCCCTCGGAAGGCACACGGCGGGGCGGTGTAACCGCCCCAGAAAGGAACATCCACATGAAGATCACCAAGGTCACCATGTACGAGATCAAGCCGCGCTGGATCTTCGCGCGCGTCTCGACCGACGAGGGCATCGAGGGCTGGGGAGAGATGATCTCCGGCACCAAGACCGAGACCGTCATGGCCGGCGCCAAGGAGCTCGCGCAGCGCATCATCGGCCGCAACCCGTTCGAGATCGAGCGCCTGTGGCAGGAGCTGCACCGCTCGTTCTTCCGCGGCGGCCCCATCAACGGCACCATCATCTCCGGACTCGAGATGGCGCTCTGGGACATCAAGGGCAAGGCCTTCGGCGTGCCCGTCTACGAGCTGCTCGGCGGCGCCGCGCGCGACCGCATCAAGGTGTACTCGTGGGTCGGCGGCGACCGCCCGTCCGACGTGGGCGCCGGTGCGCGCGACCGCCTCAACAAGGGCTTCACGGCCGTCAAGATGAACGCCACCGACGAGCTGCACTACGTTGACTCCTACGAGAAGGTCCAGGCCGTCGTCGACCGTGTGGCCTCGATCCGCGAGACCTGTGGCGACAAGATGGCCATCGGCGTGGACTTCCACGGCCGCGTGCACAAGCCCATGGCCAAGGTGCTCGCCAAGGCCCTCGAGCCCTACCACCTGATGTTCATCGAGGAACCGGTACTGCCCGAGAACTGGGAGGCCTTCGAGCAGATCGCCCGCGAGGTGGCCATCCCCATCGCCACCGGCGAGCGCCTCTACACCCGCTGGGAGTTCAAGCGCCTGTTCCAGCAGGGCTGCGTGGACATCGTCCAGCCCGACGTCGCCATGTGCGGCGGCATCCTCGAGACCCGCAAGATCTGCGCGATGGCCGAGGCCTCCGACATGGCCGCCGCCCCGCACGCGCCCTACGGCCCGATCGCGCTGGCCGCGACGCTGCAGGTCGACGCCTGCACACCCAACGTGTTCATCCAGGAGCAGAGCCTGGGCATCCACTACAACCAGGGTTTCGACCTGCTCGACTTCATCAAGAACAAGGACATCTTCGCCTACGAGGACGGCTACGTGCAGCTGCCCACCAAGCCGGGCCTGGGCCTGGACATGGACATCGACAAGATCGAGGAAATCTCGGCCGAGGGCCTGCACTGGACCAACCCGAGCTGGAAGAACTACGACGGCACGATTGCGGAGTGGTAGAAGATGCGGGAAACCGTAAACACGGTGCTGGGTCCGGTGGCAACAAGCGACCTCGGCGTCACCTTCATTCACGAGCACCTCTACGTGAAGCCCAACGAGCTTCCGCGCTACTACCCCTACACGCTTGACAACATTGGCAAGTCCATCGAAGAGGCCCGGTCGTTCAGGGCCGCAGGTGGACGCACGATGGTCGAGATGTCGCCGCTCAACTTCGGACGCAACACCGAGGTGCTTCGATTCATTGCCCAAAAGGCAGACATCAACGTCGTCTGCATCACGGGTCTCCACAAGCAGGAGCATCTCCCCAAGTGGTTCGACGAGCTTGACGATGCCGAGGTGAGCCATGTGCTCATCGACGAGATCGAGGGCGGCATAGGCTACTCGCATGTCAAGCCGGGCGCCATCAAGATTGGCACCAGTCTCAACGAGATAACGCCGGCGGAGCATCGCTCCATCCGTCTCTGCGGCACCGTCGCCCGCGACTTTGGCCTGCCCATGATCACACATTGTGACAAGGGCACGATGGGGCTCGAGCAAATCAAGCTCCTGGGAGAGATCGGGGTGAGTCCGGAGCGAATCTGCCTGTCTCACGTTGACCTGACGCTTGATGTCGACTATCTCAAGCGCATCTGCGACACAGGCGCCCACATCAGCTTCGACCATGTGGGGCGCGACCTGAGCAGTCATGACCGCGAGCGCATCGACATGCTCGCCGAGCTCATCCGCTCCGGCTATGGCGACCACATCTGTCTGGCGGGAGATATGGGCAAGAAGGACTATTTCCGCTCGTACGGGGGCAAGCCGGGACTCGACTACATCCTTACTGACTTTCGCGGGTACGCCCTCGAGAAGATCGGCGATGCAGGCTTTGACCGGATGGTCACGGATAACCCGCACCACGTTCTCGCAGGCTAGTGGAGCCAGGTCGCTCGTTGCGCTGAGGCTTCGACCAGAATCCGAGCGCAAGTAAACCAATGGCAGGTACCATAGGGGCGGACGCACATCACCATGCGTCCGCCCCGCCTTTTCTGGACAAGCAAGCACGTTCGAGAAAACGACCGTAAGAGGAAGAGCATGCCCGCGCCATTCATCGTCGCCTCGTGTGCGGCGTCATTTGGAGTCTTCACCAAGGAGCCCGTCGAGCGGCTTGAGTCCGCAGGCTGCGAGGTGAGAATCAGTCCGTACGGTCGCGCCATGACCCGTAAGGAAATCGTCGACTTTGCCTATGGCGCAGATGCGGTCGTCCTGGGGAACGGCAGGATGCCTGCAAGCGTCATCGGCGCGCTCCCCGACCTCAAGGTCATAGCCCGGCATGGTCGCGGAGTTGACGGCATCGACTACGCGGAAGCAACCAAGCGCGGCATCATCATCACGAACGCGCCGGGAACAAACACGGAGGAGACGGCTGACCTTGCGTTTGGTCTCATCCTTGACCTCGAGCGGCACATCACCATGATGAACAACGAGCTCAAGGGCGGGACTTGGAGAAAGCGAGCCGGTCACAGCCTGTACGGAAAGACGATAGGCATCATCGGGGTCGGTGACATCGGCATTGCGGTGGCCCGACGGGCCATGGGCTTTGGGATGGACATCCTTGGGTGCGATATTCACGAGAGGCCCGAAGCGGCGATCACGGGCCTCATTTTCACGAGCTTCAACGACCTGCTCAAGCGCAGCGACATCGTGAGCCTCCATACGCCCCTCACGGATGTCACGCGCAACCTCATCGGGGCAAAGGAGCTTCGCATGATGAAAGACGACGCGATTCTCGTCAACACGGCACGAGCGGGCATCGTACGACAATCCGCTCTCGAGAAGGCGCTCCTGGAGGGGAGGCTCTACGGCTACGCGACCGACGTCCACGCAGGCGAGCCGCCGCAGATTGCAAAGATCTCGGAACTGCCCAACGTCATCATGACCCCGCATGCCGGCTCGGCAACCTACGAGGCCAACCTGCGGATGGGCATGGCCGTGGCTGACAACATCATCGCCGTGAAGGACGGCGTGACCCCGCCCAACCTCGTGACTCCCGCCACGTTGCTGTACGGGTAGATGACCGCGGGGCTCCTTGAGTAGTCGCAGGATGCGATGGTCAAGCACCGGAGAGTCATGGGAACCCTGGCGCTTTTCCGCACTTCCATCCAGCAGTCAATCTAACCAACACATTTTGGAGTCGACTTGCCTGCCGTCATGTGGGCAAAAACATGGTGTGCCGGCAAAGCCCGTTGGTTGGCTAAAACCAAGTGGCAGGCGTCGCAGGTACAGTTGACTCAGAGGAGCCCGGTGCCAGCCGGGTGTCTTCATCTCCCTCCGTCGTCCGTTCTTGTACTTATCGGCACCTCCCACCCACCAAAATGTGACAAATCATACGGATGAAAATGTGACAGGGCCGCCACAATTTTCAGACGCAAGTATGAGAAGCTATTGGTTTGCACATGGGAATGCGCGTGGGGACGCGCACGGACACGGGGAGGGGCACATGTATCTCGAGCACATCGGCTCTCCGGCAGACGTACGTGCCCTCCCAGCCAGCGCCATTCCCGCCCTCTGCGCCGAGATTCGCTCCGCCATCATCGAGAGCAGCGCCCGCGTGGGCGGCCACGTGGGCCCCAACCTCGGCGTCGTCGAGCTCACGGTGGCCCTGCACCGCGTCTTCGACTCCCCCACCGACAAGCTGATCTTCGATGTCTCGCACCAGACCTACGCCCACAAGATGCTGACCGGCCGCGCCCAGGCCTTCCTCGACCCGGCGCTCATGGGCTCCGTCTCGGGCTTCTCCAGCCCGCGCGAGAGTGAGCACGACCACTTTGCCATGGGCCACACCTCCACCTCAGTGAGCCTGGCCGTGGGCCTTGCCAAGGCGCGCGACCTCGCCGGCGAGACGCGCCGCGTCGTGGCCGTCATCGGCGACGGGTCGCTCTCGGGCGGCCTGGCCTTCGAGGGCCTCGACAGCGCAGCCGAACTGGGCAGCGGCCTCGTCATCGTCGTGAACGACAACGAGTGGTCCATTTCCGAAGACCATGGCGGCATCTACAGCGGCCTCGCGCGGCTGCGCCAGAGCCGCGGCACCGCGCCGGACAACCTCTTCCGCGCGATGGGGCTCGACTACCGCTACCTCGAGGACGGCAACGACGAGGCCGCGGTGGAGGCGGCGCTCCTCGAGCTTCGCGACACGGACCACCCTGTCGTGCTGCACCTGCACACCACCAAGGGCCTCGGCTTTGCCCCTGCGCTTGCCGACGAGGAGTCCTGGCACCACGTGGGCCCCTTCGACCCCAGGACGGGCGAGCGGCGCGGTCGCGGGCACTCGGGCGGCATCGTCGCCACCGAGCCGGCGACCTACGCCGACATCACCGGCGAGCACCTCATGGCCCGCATGCGCGCGGACCGCTCGGTCGTGACCATCTCGTCGGCCACGCCCTACATGATGGGCTTCACCCCCGAGCGCAGGCGCGCCGCCGGCACCCAATTCGTCGACGTTGGCATCGCCGAGGAGCACGCGGTCACGTTTGCGACGGGCCTCGCGGCGGGCGGCGTCAAGCCGGTCTGGGGCGTGTACGGGACATTCCTCCAGCGCACCTACGACCAGCTCTGGCACGATTTGTGCCTGAATGCCCAACCGGCCACGATCCTCGTGTTCGGCTCGTCGGCGTTTGGCACCACCGATGCCACTCACCTGGGCTTTTATGACATCGCGATGCTGGGGGACATGCCCGGGCTCACCTATCTAGCGCCCACCTGCCGCGAGGAGTACCTGGCCATGCTTGACTGGGCCATCGACTGGCGCGAGGGGCCCGTGGCGATTCGCGTGCCGGGAGCGGGCGTGGTGTCGCGCCCCGGCGTGAGGCTGCCCGAGGCCGGCTTTGCCGACGGAGCGCCGGAGATCGTGCGCAAGGCGGGCGCGGATGGGCCTGACGCCACCGTGACACCCGAGGTCACCATCCTCGCGCTCGGCAGCTTCCTGCCACTTGGCGAGCAGGTGGCAGACGAGCTCGCGGGCCGCGGCGTGGCCGTGGAGCTCGTGAACCCGCGCTGCGCCTGCGGCCTCAGCAAGTCCTACGTGCAGGGGCTCGCCAGCCGTCGCGTCGTCGTGACGCTCGAGGACGGCGTGCTGGAAGGCGGCTTTGGCGAGCGCGTGTCCAGGCAGCTGGGCACGGCCGACGTGCGCGTGCGCTGCTACGGCCTGCCCCACGGCTTCCCCGACCGCTTCGAGCCCGAGGAGCTGCTCGCAAGCTGCGGCCTCACCGTCCCCGCCATATCACGCGACGTCATGGAGTTGCTCTCGAGGTAGGGCCGCGCCCGCCGAGTCGGCGCCGCTGGAGGAGTTCCCACGTGCTAGCCTTGATGGGCTAGGACATCGACGCCCGGCTCGTCCGGGCTTGTTTGGAGCATCTCATGGCAAAGAGGCACATCGACGACGGGCCCGTGGCGCTCACGGACGCCAACAGGCTGTATCTGTACAAGCTGCTGGGCGAGGCGCTCGGCATCGGCCGGCAGACGTTTCTGCCGCGCGCGCTCGAGGCGCTGGCCGCGGAGGGCATCACACCCGAAAACCTCGGCCACCCCGACGCACAGGCGCTCTTCTCCACGCTCTCCGACTTCTGCCAGCTCACGGCGTTCAAGGGCGGCCGCTTCTACGTGACCATCACGCGCCGCGAGGACTGGGACCAGGCGCTGGCCGCGACCGAAGCCCCGCGTCAAGGCAGTGCGGGCAAGGGTGGCAAGCCCTGGAAGCGCAAGAAGGGCGCGCTCAAGCCCTCGAGGCCCAAGACGCGGCAGGTAGAGGCCAAGAAGGAGCCCGAGCCAGAGGTTGGGCCCGAGCAGCCCAAGGATACCGCCGACGTCAATGCGCTCGAGGTAGGGGGCGCTGCCGAGGCGCAGACCGAGAAGGCCGAGCCGGTGGCCGCTGAGACGGGCGAGGAAGCGCGGGCCGAAGGACAGCCGGCCGCCCCGAGCGATGCCGGGGAGGCGGACCAGACGTCGGAGCCTGCCCAGGCCGCCAAGCCTGAGGCCCAGCCCGAGCCGAGCTCGCCCGCACCCGCGTCGTCGGGCATCCCGAGCATCCTCGAGCAAATCGCCGCGACATCCGTGGCACCCGTCGCCGCCCCCAAGGCGGTCACCAGCTCGCCCCACGCCGACCTACCCCGCTCCTTCTCGGACGACGTCTCAATCAAGCCCGCCCTGCTCGGCCTGCTCACCTCGATCCTGCCCTTCGACGCCGACCTCATGGCCGTGCTCGACGAGGACTGGCGCGTGGCGCGTGCCACGGGAACGACCGCCGGCTCGCGCAACCTCGTGACCTTCCCCCTGCGCTACCTGCAGGAGGACGGCTCCGAGCCCGTCCGCGTCACCATCCGCCGCACCGCGCGCCCCGGCGACGCGCGCCGCTGGCACCTCACGCTCGTCGACGGCGACGACGGCACCGGCCAGGCCCACGAGGCGGCCGGGATCGAGGGCCTGCCCGAGGCCGAGGGCGGCTACTGGTGCGACCTCTCGCCCCGTCCCGCGGCCGGAACGGAGCGCCCCGGTCCCATCCGTGACCTCGCCCAGCTCATGGAGATCGGCACGTGGAACCAGGCCCTGGGCACCCTTGCCACGGCCGCCGCGCCCGAGCGCTGGAACTACCCCGGCGAGGGCGTGGGCAAGGCGAGCCGCTACGGCATCCTGCGCGAGTACCTCTCGGCCACGCTCGCGCGCGCCCGCGCGGAGGGCAGGCTCGCCACGAGCGCGGACGGCAGTCTCGCCGCCTTTGACACGGGCCTCATGACGCCCATGGACGAGGAGCTCTATGCCGTCCTCTCCCCCACGGGAACGGACATCCCCTGGCACCTCGACGGCTTCGCCACGGCGGGCGCGGGCGAGCTCGGCTCCCGACTCGTGGCGTCGCTCTCCGAGTTGCCGGCCCGCGCGACCTACCTCGCCAGCGTGGACGACGTGGCCTTGCGCGACGGCGCGCTTACCGTGGCCGACTACCGCTCGCTTCTCGGCGACGGACTGGCACGACTGCCGCAGGGATTCCTCTCGGCCCAGCTCGACGGCACGGACGCCGCGCACGAGCTCGACGGGCTCTCCCGCGCCACGACGCCGCAGGGCCGCCGGGACGCCCTGCGCAGGCTCTCGCGCGCCATCACGGGCGAGCCGGGGCGCTACCGCCGCATCTGCCGCGCCATCGACGACGCCATCGACCTCGCCCAGCGCCGCGCGCGCCAGAGCTATCGCCTCGTGGCGCCGGCCTACGACGCCGCGCGCGACCGCATGGTGCTGCTCCTGCCGCTTGCCCTCGTCGACGATGCCCGCACGGACTGCGCCCTCGTCCTCGAGCTCATGCCGTCGGGCGCCTACCAGGCCGCCCGCGTCACCACGCTTGCGCACGCCTACGCCGCCGCGCGCGTCGTCAGCAGGGAGATGCCCGGCTGGCTCTCCCCGGAGGACGTGCTGGCATAGGCTTCGAGCGGCAGGCCCGCGGCGGCAGCCGGCCCTGCCGAACGCCGGTTCCAAACACCACCCCCTCGCCACGCCAACGGGGCGCGTCGGATACCACAACGGCATCCGACGCGCCCCGTTAACTAAACCGTAACGTTGCCCAAGCAGCCGATTCTGCCTCCAAAACAGCCTCTGAAGCCCACCAGGACTCTACGCTTTGACTGGGGTTATGCCATTTACCGACCGAATGTGCTCGTTCGCCGACAAATTATCGCTTAAAGACCTCTTAAAGGCATTTTTGTGATTCACGGTTGACTTGTCCCCGCCTGACACCGATAGTGTGTCCCAGCGAGCGCAGGGGGCGCTCGAACGCGAACGGAACGTTCGCGCGATCAAAGGACTTTTGCGATGACGCAGACCGCCAACAAGCTAGTCGAGATTATTCGAGTTATTAGCTAGCACGGACGGTCTTCATATCGACCGCCCGTGCCTATTCACGGGCGGCTGACGACAAGGTCTGAGGCTGCCATCCAGGCGGTCGAGGGCCTATTTTCTTACCACGCATCCCCGCGACCCGTCCCCGATCGTCTGGATGTCAGCCTCTCAAGGACTTGCCGGTGTCAGAGCAAGGGTTCAGAAGAGAGGAGCATCAATGTCAAGTACGGCAACGGCGATGGCAGAGCAACCCCAGAAGAGGGACTCAGTTGCCGAGATCATCGCTGCCTCGATGGTGGGCACCGCCATCGAGTTCTACGACAACTACTGCTATTCGATCGCCGCGGCGAGCTACTTCGGAATGATCTTCTTCACCGACGTGGCCAAGCAGAATCCCTTCCTCGCCACGCTGTTCTCCTTCGTCACCTTCGCCGTCTCGTTCCTGGCCCGCCCGTTCGGCTCGCTGCTGTTCGGTCACTTCGGCGACAAGTTGGGCCGCAAGAAGACGCTGGTCGTCGCCCTCATGACCATGGGCATCTCGACCTTCGTCGTCGGCCTGCTCCCAGGCTTTGACGTCCTCGGCCCGCTGTCCGTCGTGCTGCTCTGCCTCTGCCGTGCTTGCCAGGGCCTCGGCCTTGCCGGCGAGTGGTCCGGCGCCGCGCTGGTCGCCACGGAGAACGCGCCGGCCAACAAGCGCGCCCTCTATGGCTCCTTCCCCAACCTGGGCGCGCCCATCGGCTTCTTCTGCGCCTACGGCGTGAACCTGCTGCTTGAGACCCACCTCGACCAGGCCACCATGGTCGCCTGGGGTTGGCGCATCCCGTTCCTCCTCTCTGCGATCCTCGTCGTCGTGGGCCTTGTCGTCCGTGAGCGCATGAGCGAGACACCGGTCTTCCAGAAGGCCGTCAAGGAGGACCGCGTGGTGAAGGCCCCGCTCAAGGAGCTCACCAAGTACTGGAAGCAGGTCGTACTCGGCACCTGCGCCATGGGCGTCACCTACACCCTGTTCTACGTGCTCGGCACCTGGTCGCTGTCCTACGGCGTCAAGACCCTCGGCTTCACGCAGCCCGAGTACCTCGGCATGCAGATGGTCTCGATCTTCTTCTTCGCCGGGTTCATCGTGGTCGGCTGCCTGCAGGCCGACAAGCGCGGCCGCAAGTCCGTCCTGCTCTTCACCACGGCCGTCACCCTGGTCTTCAGCTTCTTCTCGCCTGCGCTGCTCGGCACCGCCGGCAACACGAGCGTGGCTGGCGTCATGGTCTTCCTGTGCGTCGGCTTCGTGCTGATGGGCGGCCTCTTTGGTCCCTGCGGCGCATACCTGCCCGAGCTCTTCCCCGCTAACGTCCGCTACTCCGGCGCTGGTCTCGCGTACAACCTGGCCTCGATTCTCGGCGGTGCCTTCGCCCCGACCATCGCGACGGCCCTCGTCCAGAGCTTCGGCATCATGGCCCTCGGCTGGTACCTCGGTGCGATGAGCGCGCTTGCACTCGTGGCCCTGTTCCTCATCAAGGAGTCCAAGGACATGGACTACGAGGCGTAAGGTCTCGCACATGCGACCGCGAGCCTGAAAGACTCGGCAGACCCCGCGGAAGCAAGTGGAGCCAACCCTCACAGCGGCGCCCCGACCGGAACCTCCGGTCGGGG